>Ga0310690_10000018_pt1 | contig 341878 bp, 259 predicted proteins | sample AusTroGonzalo_MG_2_FD_207661 | JGI IMG/M metagenome (GOLD analysis project Ga0310690, IMG submission 207661) | Bovine rumen microbial communities from tropical cattle in Woodstock, Queensland, Australia - Gonzalo_04 (v2) (version 2) | ecosystem: Host-associated > Mammals > Digestive system >...
CCCGGTGCGCCCCTGTTGCAAAGCGGGGACGCACCTTTAAAATTTTGTCCCCCGGACCACCGCCGTCCGCACAAAATATTAGCACCCTCAAAATTTCGGGGACAATACGGGGACAAAGTTGAAACACCGATTTTGTTATACTATTGATTTACAATAAGATACCGATTTCAACTATATTCTGCATCGGGAAATAGTTGTTTGCCGCTTAACTTATTGAAAAGTAAAGATCCAATTAAGTTTGCATTTGAATGCTGACCAGGTTTGTCTATCTTCGTAAGACAAATCTATAAAGAACTGAATATGTCAAGAATAGCCATCATCACAGGAGCATCCAGCGGAATGGGCCGCAGGTTTGCGATGACAGCGGCCAAACACGTCGCATTCGACGAATTGTGGGTCATTGCCCGCAGGGCAGACCGTCTCGAAGCGCTTTCACAGGAGTTGGCCGGGCAGACGGTCCGGCAAATTCCCATGGATCTTACCGACGGGGAGGCCCTGGAGAGTTTCACACGCACCCTGGCCGCCGAGAATCCCGAGATTGTCCTGTTGGTGAACGCCGCCGGATTCGGCAAGTTCCAGGCGGTCGAAGACGTCCCCCGCAAGATAGCCGACAACATGCTGGCGCTCAACTGCTCCGCCCTGATGGATATGTGCTACATCTGCCTTCCGTACATGAAGTCCGGCAGCCGGGTGCTCAACATCGCATCCGTCGCAGCTTTCCAGCCGGTCCCGTACATCACGGAGTACGCCGCCACCAAGGCGTTCGTGCTGAATTTCAGCCGTGGCCTCTGGAAAGAGCTCAGGCCTAAGGGTATCACGGTCACGGCCCTCTGCCCTTACTGGACAAAGACGGAATTCTTTGACGTGGCCAACAACCGGTCGGAGAAAGACCGCATCACGTATTTCAACGCGATGTACGATCCTGTGGACGTGGTGAACCGCGGTTGGAGAGACCTCCTGAAAGGGCGCGACCTCAGCACTTTCGGCTTCATCGCCAGGATTCAGATTCTCCTCGTCAAGATTCTCCCCCACCGCCTTGTGATGAAGATCTGGTGCGGACAACAGAAAATTGACGATTGAAAGACGATGGCCCTTATTTGAGTCCAAGAATCTTTCGGGCCACTTCTTCCGGATAATCTATCAGGAACTGACTGTGATTCATTTTCGGGAATATCTCAACATGGACATCCGGGCATAGTTTCAAGAGATAATCGACCAGTCATTTACGAAAAGTGGTATATTACACAAGCAACGGAATGAAGATAACAACATACATTGTGGAGGGGTTGACGGCCTTTCTTGTGAAGGTGCTTTTGAGACCGAAGGTGTATTATGTGGAACCGCCCAGGAATCCCCGCAAGCTTGACAATCCTTCCCTGCTGATTATCAATCATACCTGCCATCTTGACGGACCTCTGGTGACCACGGTGTTCCCTAAGGACAGAATCCATAACCTCGCAGCGAAAGACCGCTTTGAACAGCGGGGCTTCGGGTTCTTTCTGCGTCACACACGGTGCATCCCCATCGACCGGCAGCATCCGGACCTGACTTGGATTCACGAGTCGATAAAGACGCTTCACCAGGACAAGGAGAGTGTCGCCATCTTTCCTGAGGGGCGCCACGGGGAACACCGTAAACAGTAGCTTTCCATCCGGGAGCGGTCACGCTTGCGGCAGTTTCGCAAGCTCCGCTTGTCATGGTCTACATAGACGGTCCTCTAAAGATATTAGGGCCGCGCGCCCGCATGATCGTATCCCCGCCCTTCCGTCTCGCACCGCCTGCCCAAGGTATGAGCGCCGACTATATCATCGAACAGACGGAAGTGCTGCAGCAGAAGATGAAAGACCTGATGGCGGAGTTTATCAATAATCAGATGACCTCAATGTAGAAACTGAATGGGCGGAAACCGTCGTTGCAACTAATCATGGCACTCATCGGGTTTTTCATCCATCCATCATAAAAATTGCCTTCTCCTTTGGCCAAGGACTCTACGAACTCCCGCATAGAAGACCATGCAGAAGGACACATCCCATCGGGACATTTGCCATCGACAGAAATCCACTGCTGCCCCACCTTTACATCGCAGGCATGCTCAATTGGATTTTCGTATTGGGCCATCAAGTCCGGATAAACCGTCTGCCGTATTGCCGTAATGCGGATTTTTTTCATAGAATCATTTTGATCAAGTCCGATTTAACAAATACAAAGGTAAGCATTATTGCCGACACGTCCCCGCCGAGGCGCTCTGGCCACAGAGGTTTTTTGCTATATTTGTAACAGTGACGATACTACTATTTTATATTTTAGTAAAGGCGATGTACAGAAAAAGCGGCCACATCCAGTTGATGTGACCGCCTTTTGTTAATTGCCCTTAAGGGAGATTATTTGCCTATGAAGGCAAGAATCTTTTCTACAGCCTCGTCTTCGGTCATGGAGTCCATGTCCAGTACGAGGTCATAGTTGCGCATGTCGTAGCGGCTGAGGCCGGTGTGGCGCTTTACATAGTTATCACGGCCTTTGTCTATGGTTTCCATCAATTCGATTGCCTCTTCGCGTGTCATGTTTTGTTTGGCCATGATTCGCTCGATGCGATGCTCCTTGGATGCTGTGATAAAGATATCCACCTTGTTGGGACGGTCTTTAAGCACAAAGAAGGCCGAACGGCCTGCAATGACACAGGACCCTTCATCTGCAATGGCGTTGAGAATTTCTACCTCGGCATCGTAGATGTCCTTTAAGGTTACTGGATCCTGGAAGTCACGGGAATATGTATATCCTCCCACTTTAATGGTCTCTTTGGGTGCGGGTGCAACCTGCTTGAACAAATCTGTGAACCAGTTCTTTTTAGAGCCCTTGAGTTGCTCGATGGTGTCGCGGTTGAGGCTAAGTTTCTCTTCCAGAGCCTGGAGGAGCTGCTTGCTGACGTAGTTTACATTGAGTTTCTCTGCCAGTTTCTCACCTACTGTGCGACCACCGGAACCCACTTCGCGGCTGATGGTAATAACAAAAGGATCGTTGAGTTTCATTTTCTAAGTGTATTTTAGATTTTAAAGTTAACCTTTTGTATCGAGAATTCAAATTTTCTTTAAGCCGAAAAAGTGTTATATTTGTTTATTTTAATCAACAATATAAATGTCAAATCAGAATTCCTTTTCCCAGGATAGTCGCCAGGCGGGGCTCCGCTCTCCCGATCAGATAGGCAGCGCCCTTAAGATAACGGCTCTGCCCAACTATCTGCTGGCCTTTACCGCCATCCTTTTGATGGGGGCTTTTTTCGTATGGGGCTTTTTGGGAACTGTCTCGGACAAAGTCTATTACAGCGGCGTTGTCTTTCCGCAGGAAGGCACCACGGATGTCTCCCTCCCCAACCGGGGTATGGTAAGGTCCATATTTGTACATAGCGGGGACTACGTCCAAAAAGGGCAATCCGTAGCCCTGATTTCCATGGAAGATAGCTACAGTATCCTCACCAGCACGGTGGAGGGAACGGTCATCAATACCAAAGTAGACAACGAGCCTTTCGAGGCTTTTGAACCCATCATAAGCGTCGTGAGTCCAAATCAGGCCCAGACGCAACGCTCCATGCTCATCGCTTACATAGACAACGCCGGCCAGCGGGACCTGCGGGAAGGCATGCCTGCCCAGGTCTGGCCCGAGAACGAGAAAAGGGACGAGATAGGTTACGTCAAAGGGGTCGTGGTGCGTATAGACCGCTACCCTGTTTCTGCCAGCGAGGTGCGCCAGACCCTCAAGAACGGGGAGATGGCCCAGCGCTTGCTCTCTTCCGGAGAGATGATGTATCAGGTTCAGATTGACCTGCTCCCCTCACCCGATGACCCGACCCAGTACGACTGGTCTTTCGGTGAGCCCGAAGATGTCAATATGAATGTCGGAACTTATTGCTCGGTGCTCAGCGAGACCAAGCGCCGCAGCATGTTCCGCTACCTGTTTGAATCGGTTAGAACGCGCTTCCGTGGCGCCAAACTACGCGTCGAATGAGCAAGAAGAAAGGATCCAAATCTACAGGAGCGCTTATCCGCCACTTCATGCGGGGGAGTATGGCCTTTTTCTGGGTCACTTTCCTGCTCTATTTCGTGGATATCATAGCGTACCTGCTGGCGCCCTTCTTCCAACAGATTTACACAGACAACATCATCACCCGCAAGAATCCGGAGTGGTTCGGGCCCCTGATGTTTTTCTATATCCTGCTGTTTGTACTGGAGCTCTCCGTGTGGATGTCCATGAACCTCCTCCGCAGGCGCCATTTCACCAAGATGGGACTTTTGAGCTCGTCCCGCTTTGTATTGAGCATTCTGGAACTGCCCATGCTGGTACTGGATCGCCTGACCTCCGGCGAGTTGGTGGCCCGCTACTCCAGCATCACCAGCATCACACGCACGATGGACCAGTTTTCCATCGGCCTTATCTTTATCGTGCAATCCATCGTCAGCGCCGTGCTGCTGATGATGTACAGCTGGAAGCTGGGGCTGGTGGTCTTGCTGTCCATGTCCCTGCTCGTTATAGTGATGCATGTCACGGCCGACAACATGAAAAAGAAGGCCAAGGGAACCGAGATTACCGACGCCCATCTGCAAGGGGTCACCATGACGGGCATCAAGAATATGGAGACCATCAAGTCCATGGGTGGCGAGCGCGCCTTCTACAGCCAGTGGGAGCAATCGTTTGTCCAGGCCCTCAACGTGCGGGTCCGTTCTACCATGAGCACTATGGGAAGCGGCTCCCTGCCGCTGCTGGTGCTGCATCTGAGCAACGCTCTCATACTGGTTTTGGGTGCATGGTACATTCTCAAGGGAGAATTGACTCCGGGTATGCTGCTGGCCTCCCAGGCGCTGGCCGCCAGCATCATCTACCCCATCAATTCGACGGTCAAAGCCACCCAGAGCGTCTACCGCAGCCAGGCCGCCATGGAGCGTCTGGAAGAGGTTGAGGAGGCCTGCAAGGGACACTCCCTGGAGCTCTCCGACACGGAGGCGCTGCCGGAACTGCCCAAACTCAAGGGGGATGTGGAGCTGCGAAACGTCACCTTCGGCTACGACCGCAACCTGCCCCCTGTCCTCAAGAACTTATCACTTAAGATCAAGTCGGGAGAACGGGTCGCCTTCGTGGGCTTCTCCGGCTCCGGAAAGAGCACCATCGCCAAACTCATATCGGGCCTCTACGAGCCCTGGGAGGGAGAGGTGCTGCTGGACGGCATTCCCGTACAACAGGTCAACCGTGCAGTCAAGATCAATTCCCTGTCGGTGGTCAACCAGGAGATTACCCTCTTCGAAGGCACCATCGCAGACAATATAAAGATGTGGGACGATTCTATCGAGGATTTCTCGATGGTGATGGCGGCCAACGATGCCCAAATCCACAAGGATATCGCCGAGCGCCCCGGCGCCTACCAGTCCATGCTGACCGAGAATGGCAAGAACTTCAGCGGCGGCCAGCGCCAGCGCTTGGAAATCGCCACCGCCCTGGCCAAAGATCCATCTATCCTTGTCATGGACGAAGGCACCTCTGCCCTGGATCCCAAGACAGAGGAGAAGGTGATGCAGCATATCAGCAACCTGGGCATCACCATGGTGCTCATCGCCCATCGTCTGAGCACAATACGTGACTGCGACCGTATCTATGTCATGGAGAAGGGCCAGATCTTGCAGCAAGGCACCCACGAGGAGCTGCTGAACCGGGATGGCCTTTACCGCGAACTCATGAAATACGCCTGACCTATGAACAATCTATTCTTCGAACAATTGGTCCAGCGTATTGAAGGCGACCGCAAGGCTATGAACCAGGCGGCCGACATCTTCCGTGGCATGATAGACCGCAGGGTTTGGAAAAAGCTCACCCTGAAGCGGGAAATCCCGGAAGACATCGACCATCTGGAGGAGGCATTCTACCGTCAGCAGATATTTTTCCGCCAGATTCAGCTGGAAGGGACCTGGTGGACGCGCTGCTCGGGCAAGTTGCTGGCATTTACGGCCGATGACGACACGCCGGTCATCCTCACCCCCGGTTTTGCAAACTACACCTTTGTCCATCCCTGGACCGGCCGCCGCTGCAACGCCCGCAAGCACATGGACCTCCTCAAGAAAGAAGCCTTCACCCTCACCTATCCCTTGCCCAAGGGAGAGCTTACCATAAGCTCTTTTATCGGACATTCTTTGCGGCAGCTGAGCGTCTACGATGCCGTCTGTGCCCTGATGGCTTGCCTGGGCGTGGTGCTCCTGACCATGTTCACCCCGTATGCGTGCAAGCTCCTTTTCAACGAAGTCATCCCTTCGGGTGACTCGTCCCAGCTTGCGCCCATCGCCGTGCTCCTGTTCAGCGCCGCTGCCGGGCTGGTCATGGTGCAGATGTCCCGTAATTACCTTGTCGTCCGCATGAAGGACAAGATGGAGTATACCATGCAGTCGTCGCTGATGACCCGCCTGCTCTCCCTGCCCACCACCTTCCTCAAGAAATATTCTCCCGGAGAACTGTCAAACCGTGTCCTGTCAGTGGTCCGCTTCTCTACGCAGCTCACCGAGGACATGCTCTCCACCATCCTCACCTTGATCTTCACGGTGATGCTTTTCATCCAGTTCTTCACCTACGGCGGACCGCTGCTCTGGACGGGCATCTTGGTGATGGCGCTGTATATGCTCACCATCTATGTCCAGTATTCCTGCCGCAAGAAGGTGCAGAACCAGGCCAATCAGAGCGCATCCAGGCTTACGGGTCTCATTTATAATCTGGCAGCCGGGGCGCAGAAAATCCGCACCAACGGGGCAGAGATCCGGGCCTTCCGCCATTGGGCCGAGGCCTACGAACCCTCCGACCCCGATGGCAGCCGCTATCCGGCGCTGTTCAATTACAGCAACTCCATCAGTTACAATTTCAGGATGGTCCCGCTCATCGTGACCATGTTGGCCGCCTGGCACTATGGACTGGGTCTGTCGGACTACATAGCTTACTGCAGCGTGCTCACCATAGCCACCGAATCTATCCAGCAGTTCCAGCGTATTACCAAGGTCCTGGCCCAGCTGGCACCGGAGATCAAGCTCTGCAAGCCCCTCCTGGAGGCCGAACCCGAAACCGACGATGGCACCTTGTTCCTCAACAACGTCAGCGGCAATATCGATATCCGCGGCCTCAAGTTCCGCCACGACAAGGAGATGCCCTACATCTTCAATAATCTTAACCTGCACATCAACGCCGGAGACTATGTGGCCTTAGTTGGTCCCTCGGGCTGCGGCAAATCGACCCTGGTGCGCCTGATGCTGGGATTCGAGAAGGCCGAGAGCGGCTCCATCTTCTACGACGAGCACAACCTCGACGACATCAACAAGCCCAGCCTGCGGCGCTTCTGCATCAGCATCTGCCTGCAGGACGGCCAGTTGGTGGAGGGCACCATACGCGACAACATCCTTTTCGGTAACGACAGATACACCGACCAAGAGGTGTGGGAGGCCGCGAAGAATGCCGCTCTCGAGAAAGATATACAGGACATGCCACTCGGGCTGGACACCCCCATCACTGCCGACGGACAGGGCGTTTCGGGCGGTCAGCGCCAGCGAATCCTCATAGCCCGCGCCCTGATACGCAAACCCAAGGTTTTCATTCTGGACGAGGCCACCTCGGCGCTGGACAACATCAGCCAGCACATCATCACGGAGAACCTGGCCAAGATGAAGTGCACCCGCATCACCATCGCGCACCGCATGAGCACCATCCGGGATTGCAACCGCATCATAGTCCTGGACGACGGCAAGGTGGCCGAGGACGGCAGTTTCGACGAACTCATGGCCAAGGGCGGCCTCTTCAGTGACATCATTAAACGTCAGATGGTATGAGAAAAATACTGATAGCCATACTCTTGTTATTCCCGCTGCTCGCCAGCGCCCAGACCCTCGAGCAGGTGATCCGGCTTGCCCAGGACAGCACCATCGCCGCTTTCCAGAGCCGCTACGAATACGACTACCATACCAGCCGGTTTGCCCGGTTCGAAGCCCTCAGAAAACCCCAGCTGGAATTGACAATCTCTCCCAACTATATCAAGATGATCACCGACCCGACCCGGGATTACGTATATCTGAGAAACTTCAATCGATTTTCTACCACTGGCAGGCTGATGCTTTCCCAGAAGGCGTTGGGGCTTGGCGGAGATGCTTATCTGGGAGGACAGGTGCTCTGGAGTGAGTATTTCATGAATGACCAGAGGGACATGCCCCGCGAATTCGTGGCCATGCCCCTGGTGGTGGGCTATCAGCAATCCCTGCTGGGATACAATCCGCACCGCTGGGAAAAAGCGGTGGAGGATGCCCGTATGGAAGCTGCCCGCAAGCAGCTTAACTATCAGCTGCATGTCATAGCAGAAGAGACCACCCGCCGGTTCTTCCGCCTTGCTTGTGCGCAGGGCATGCTGGATATGTGCGAGCGCAACATGCAGATGGCCGATACGTTGTATGCCATTGCCAGGGAGAAGGCGGGCATCGCCATGGTGTCGCTGGCCGAACTTCGCTCCATGGAGCTGCAGCGGCTGAACGCCTCCAATGCGCTCCAGAGTGCACTCAACGAAGAGCAGCTTGCCCGTGAAGCGCTCGTCTCGTATCTGCGTGCCGACGACTTTCCCGACGAAGGCCGGCTCACCGTCCCCACCCTCACCCGGCAGATTTCCCTCACCGACGAGGATATCATGGATTTGGCCCGCTCCAACAGTCCCGCCATCCAGCAGTGCCGGATGGCGCTCACCGAAGCCCGTCAGCAGCAAGATAAGGCGCGTCGCGAGCAGGGCGCAAAAGTGGGCGTCGATCTCAACGTCGGCATGCAGCAGCTTAACTCCAACCTGCTCGGCGCCATCACCGACCCCAGGTTTTATATGATAGGCGCCGTCACCCTGAGTATTCCGCTCATAGACCATGGCGCCGCCAAGAGCGGCCATGCCGCAGCCGTAGCCTGGAGTGAACGTGAAACGCAGGCTCTCCGGGAGGCGGAACGGGCCCTTGCAGAAGATGTCCGCATCACCCTGGCCAACCTCCGCTCCCACGAACAGATGCTTGCCCAAACCGCCGAGGCGGTGGCTTTGGCCGACGATGTCTTTGTGCTTACCGCCGACAACTACGCCAACGGCCTTTGCGATATAAATACATACTCCCTGGCCCAGAGCCGCCGCGACAGCGCCTACAACCAGCACCTGGCGGCGTTGGCCAACTATTGGACCACCTACTACCACCTCTTAACCCTTACCCAGTATGAATAGGTCTCTCACTCTCATAGCCATTGCATTTGCCCTTACCGCATGCCAGGGCCGCACTTCTGCACCGGTGGCGGAGGTCCAGCCTGCCAGCGTCCCTCAGACAGACGTTACGCCGGCGCAAAACCTGCAGCGTTCCATAGAAACTGAAGGGTTCTCCAGCAAGGGAACCATCGAGGCTATCTTCGAAGTGCCCGTCTACAGCCGCATAGCGGAGCAGATCGTTAGTTTTAATGTCGAGTTGGGGCAGCGCGTACGCAAGGGAGAAGTTGTGGTCCGCCTTAATCAGGAGGCCCTTAAAGACCGCATCAACCGCAACAAAGCCGAACTGGAGAAGGCCGATTATCAGTTCCAGGCAATACTGATGGGACAGGGCTACAAGCGTGACAACCTGGACTCTGCTCCCGACGATTTGAAGCGCCAGGCCCGCGTGAACAGTGGTTACAACACAGCCAAGGCTTCGCTTGAGCAGCTTGAGCACGAACTAACCTACTGCACCATCACCGCCCCTCTGACGGGTGCCGTGAGCCGTATCGGCGCGACCTTGTACAGTGCGGCGACTCCGGGCGTTCCGCTGTTCTACATCGTGGATACCGATCATCTGAAGGTCTGCTTTGATGTGCTGGAAAATGAGCTGTGCAAGTTTGAACCCGGCACGCGGATTATGGTATACAGCGTAGCATATCCTGCCGAGCCCCACGAGGCGGTTGTCACTGCCATCAGTCCCGTGGTCGAAAAGAATGGCATGGTGCACATGGAGGCGACGCTCCAGCCCCACCCCAACTTGATGCCGGGCATGACAGCGATTGTAACAAAGGCTCAGTGACGCTCCCATGTAACGACTCATAGTTCTGTTATATGCCATGCTGGCCCTCTCCCTGGGGGTCCGTGCCCAATATCTTTCCGCGCATACATCGTGCTGGATGAGGCCCTGCGGTCCGGAGCTATCCGCAGCGTCATCATCGATATGGGTGAATAGCAGTCAGATTATTCGGCAAAGACCTTTCCTGCGCCCCAGGCCTGACCCACTACATCGCCCACGGCGCGGTAGCACATGCCGGTGGCATCAAAGACTATCGGTTTGAGTTTGGTAAAGTCTACCTTTCCGTCGGTCAGGATGCTCTCGTCGGCACTCTGGTTGATGACCTCGCCTATGAGGGTACCATCTTCGAAACTCACCACGCGGCATTCGAGGGTCAGCGGGTACTCGTTGATGATGGGGGCGTCGACATTGGGACTGGGAGTGATGGTAAAGCCGACCCTGGCGACCTTGTCGGGTACCTTGTGTCCGCTCACCAGACCGAAGTAGTCCGATTCTGCCACGGTGCGCTCGTCGGCAAAGCTGACGGTGAAAGCTCCGGTGAGTTCCAGGTTATCGGTGGTCTTGTGCTTGGACAGGCTTATCACGATCTGCTTGAAATCCAGCTGTCCGGCCCATGCCGCCATCATCACATCGGGGTTCTTGTCTTTGTCCCAGGTGGCTATCATCACACAGGGTTGGGGTGTGGTTACCAGGGCGTGGTTCGGGCCGAAATTCTTGCGGCCGGCTACTTCATTGATGCTTCCGTCGGTATTCATGGGAGATGTCGAATTGTTGTTGGTATTGTTATTCGTGTTGCAACTTGCCAGCATCAAAAGTGCGGCAGGAATGATGAAATGGAGTATTCTTTTCATCTTATAAAGATAATGATTATTTGTCGGGGGTGTCGTAGACCAGGTTGGCGGACTTGATCATTTTGCGGTAATATGATGCGACGTCCGACCAGTGGTAATAGGGATAGCAGTCGGTCTTGACGGGGATGGAGGTTTCGTTCTCGTTCATGAGGAACTTGACCAGGATGTCGCGGGACTTTGCCTTGCGGTAGAATACGAGCTGGATGTTGGCCGCCATGGGAATCAGGCGGAAAATGGAGAAGTGGTGGTGCAGGTCCTCCATGTCATCGGTCGCGCCTGTCGCCTCCTGGAAACCGAGTACAAAGGCGAAGGGCAGCACCACGCTGTCGTGGCCAAAGCGCAGGCGCAGGCCGCAGCCGCCGGAGGCAATCATGGCGTCGGCTTCGTCCAGGAAGTTCTGGAGCAAGGGATAGACCCTGTAGTAACTCTTCTTGGCGCCGGGCATCAACCCTTCCCAAAGGCACCACGCTGCATTGTATGAGCGGAAGCCGTCTATCATCCCCTCCTCTCCCATCACGTCGTCCAGATTGAGCCTTAGTTCGGGCAGGCAGTACATATCGGCCGCCACGTTGTACATGTCGTCGGCAAATGTATATGCATCTATGAATTCTTTTGCCTGCTCCACGTCGGTGAACATCGATTTCATCCGGGGGCCCCACTGCATCATCTTCTTGCGGAACTTTTTAAGTTTGTGGTACAGTTCGTCGTCGGTGGGCGAATCGGGAACCACAATCGATTTGTTGGCCTTGATATAATACAGGTCCTCTTCACGCGCATCCATGCGGATGGAGAGGTCTGGATTCAACTCCTTGAGCTCCGCGCAGAAATTCTCCATGCTGTGGATTACCCGCTTGGAGGTCGAGGCGTTGGCGTACACCTCCAGCGGCTGGTTCATCAGCTGGGGATAGTTGTCGTACATGCGGCGGGCAATCGCCTTGTGCTGCCTTGCTCCCAGCGCGGTGAGTTTGCCGGCGCGGTCTTTGGCGTCGGTCGAGGCGAGGATAATGCGGTTGCGCACGTCTTTGCCGTATTCTGTCAGCAGTCCTTTCTCCAGCGCCTTGTCCAGCTGCTCGCGAAGCCGTTTGTAAGCCTTGTCGCTGGTCTGGTAGCGGGCTCCGTGGCGGCCGTAATGGCTGATGTAAAACGGCTCGTATCCCTTGGGTGCAGGGGTCAGATGCCCCGTCGGCGTGGGATAATTGGCGTAGTTGCCTGCGGTGAGGTCGATGTGCGAAAGGAGTTCTTCGCGGGATGTCTGTGCATTTGCCGTCCAACCGAGAATCAGCATGCAGAGTAAGGTCAGTCTGAAACGCATCGTTTTATGTTTTATGACACAAAAATAGACAAAAACTCAAAAATTTTTAAAATATCGCTTGCGATATAAAATTATTGTGTTACATTTGCATCGTGAACGATATAAATAACAATTAAATATTACAAAATCATGGACTTTACTACTACTATTCAGATTTCAGAGATGATCGTGAACGAACTCGCAGGCAGCGCATTTGTACATAAGATGCAGGGTCAGCTTTTCGTAAATCAAGGTTTTACCAAACTCGGCCAGAAATATCTCGACCATTACACAGAAGAGATGGGCTGGGTAGAGAAATACACCAACCGCATGCTGGACCTCGGTTATGTTCCCCAGGTGAAGGTTTGCAGCCAGGCCACCCTGATCGAGGATCCCAAGGCTTATCTCGAGGCTGACCTCAAACTCCAGAAAGAAGGCGTTGAGACCCTCTACAAGATCATGCCCACTCTCGCTTCTGACCCTACCACCTACGACATCACCAAAGCATACCTGCTGGACGAGGAAGAAGACCTCTATTGGGACGAGGAGCAGCTCAGCCTCATAGAGAAGATCGGCCTGCAGAACTGGCTCGTAAAGCAACTCTAATTCATGGTAAATAGATTTATAACCGCACTGCTGGCAGCGCTTATGATGCTGCCGGCATTTGCTCAAAACAAGAAGGAAATGGCAAAGATTTATGAATTCAAGGCACAGGGCAACAGAGGCGCCGAAGTGGATTTCGCCCAGTACGAGGGCAATGTCCTGATGATTGTCAACACTGCTTCCAAATGCGGTTTTACCCCTCAGTACGACGGCCTGGAGGCTCTCTATCAGAAATATAAAGACCAGGGTCTGGTCATCATCGGCTTCCCTTGCGACCAGTTCGCACACCAGGAGCCGGGCAGCGACGAGGAGATTGCTGAGTTCTGCCGTCTCAACCATGGAGTTACCTTCCCCCTGATGTCCAAGGTAGAGGTCAACGGTGCTAACGCACACCCCATCTTCGTCTATCTCAAAGAGCAGGCACAGACCGAAGAGTACAAGGGTCTCAAGGCCAAAGCTGCCGCCAAACTGTTCAAGAACATCAGCAAGAGCGTAGAGAAAGACAACGACATCAAGTGGAACTTTACCAAGTTCCTGGTGAACCGCGACGGTACCGAGATCAAGCGCTACGCCCCCACCACCACACCCGAAGATATCGAGAAGGACATTAAGAAGATGTTATGATAAAAGAGGAATTCAAGCTGGACAACCAGCTCTGTTTCCGGTTGTACACCGCTTCGCGTCTGCTCTCACAGGCCTACCATCCGCTGCTCAGTGCGCACGGACTGACCTATCCGCAGTACCTGGTGCTGCTGGTGCTGTGGGAGCATGATGCCCAGCCGGTGAATGACATCGCCAAGCGACTGTTGTTGGAGACAAACACCGTCACTCCCCTGCTCCAGCGTATGGAAAAGGAGGGCTTACTGGTCCGCTCAAAAGGCACGCGGGATGCCCGGCAGATAATAGTCTCCCTCACCAAGAAGGGCAAGGAGTTGCAGCGAAAGCTGGCGGATGTTCCACATACGGTCGGGCAAGCTGTCATGTGCGACAGTGTCACGCCCGAAACCGCCCCGGCCCTGTTTGTGACGCTGGACGACATAATAAAGACATTGAGCGAGCATAAGTCGCAAGAAGCGTAAGGGATTCCCCTTACGCTATTTTTTTATCGGATAAAGCCTCAGCAGCAATATGATGAGCATAGCGATGGCTGCGGGGAAGAGCGAGAACAGCGACCATATCATGGTCTGGACCGAGGCCTCGTTGGTGATGGTGACCACCGTCTGGCCCGTGGCCGCATCGGTGCCCGAGATAAAGCCCGCCACGCCCAGCAGCAGTGCCACCAGGGCGCCGGAGATGGCCGAACCGAACTTCTGCGACATGGTGCCGGAAGAGAAGATAAGGCCGGTGGAGGATGTGCCGTTCTTCTCGGTGGCATAGTCGGCCACATCGGCATACATGGACCACAGTAGCGGCGAATAGAGGCCGATGCCGATGGAGGTTACGATGACCAGCGCTATCATGAGCCAGATGTAGGCCGGATCCATGGGTACGAAAAAGAATGCCACCGAAGTGACGGCGCAGATGACCGCCGCCCACATGAACGCCTTCTTCTTGGATCCCACCCACTTGGTGAAACGCGGCGAGAGGCCGCCGAAAATCATGCAGGTCACCTCTCCGAAAGTCATGAATACCGTGTAATTGATGATGAGCCCCGAGACGGTGACGTCGCCGTGCAGGCAATACTCCAGCAGGTAACCGGCCACCGCATAGCGGAAGCCGTTGAAGAAATTGGTGCAGATGCCTATGAGCGTCAGGTAGATCCACGGCTTGTTGCGGAACAGGTCGGCAAATGGTTTGAAAGAGAATTTCTCTGCGCGGATGGGTTTGAGCCGCTCTTTGGTGAGCAGTCCGCAGGCCAGGGTGCCGATTGCCGCAAGGCCGCCCAGCACCGCCCCCAGCACTGCATATTGATGTGCAGGGGTGCCCCCCACCAGCTTCTGCAGGTAAGGGAAAGAGAGCAGGGTCACGAAGCCCATCGCGTAAGCTCCCACCATGCGGTACGAAGAGAATTCGTTTTTCTCGTTGTCATCGGCGGTCATCACACCCAGCAGCGAGCCGTAAGGGACATTCACTGCGGTGTAGACCACCATCATGAGCAGATACATGGAATAGGCGTAGATGCGCTTGCCCACCGGCCCGAAATCGGGCGTGTAGAGCAGCAGGGCGAATACTATGCCCAGCGGTATGGCGCCAAAGATGAGCCAGGGGCGATAGGTGCCCCAGCGGCTCTGGGTGCGGTCTGCTATGGCGCCCATGATGGGGTCGGTAACAACGTCGAACAGTCGCGCCACCAGCATCAAGGTCGCGGTGTCTGCCACCGTGAGACCGAAAATATTAGTGAAGAACAAGGGAAATGCGATGGACATCACCTTCCATGTGATGCCGCCGGCAGCGGCGTCGCCCAGCCCGTAACCGATTTTCTCAGAGAGTTTTGCCATGTATCAGAGAGTCATTTATACAAATGTAGCATTTTTATGTGTAAATTTGTTTATGATTAAACTTAAAACTTGCTTGTCCATTGCACTTTGCATGGCATTGACCACCGTGGCGGGGGCGCAGCAGACCCGTCTGGAGAGCGGTTGGAGATTCGCTTTTGGAAATGCTGCAGATCACGGTAAGGATTTCGGCTGCGGCACGGAATATTTCAACTACCTCACCAAGGCCAACTCGATACACAACGAAGGGCCCTACACCGCCAAGTTTGACGACAGCCTATGGCAGGAGGTCACGGTGCCCCACGACTGGGTGACCACCCTCCCTTACGCCCCCGAGGCGAGCAAGTCTCACGGATACAAGACGGTCGGCTGGAAATACCCTGAAAAGAGTGTCGGATGGTATCGCCTCAAGATGCGGTTCGATCCGGCAAAGAGCGACCGCTATTACCGGCTCCGCTTCGACGGCATCTTCCGGAACGCCACAGTGTGGTTCAACGGCTATTATATGGGCACCGAACCCAGCGGATACGCCGTGCAGACCTACGATATCACTCCATATATCGATTTCGGAGGGGATAATCTCCTGTGCGTCAGGGTCGACGCCTCGCTCGAAGAGGGCTGGTTCTACGAGGGGGCCGGCATCTATCGCAACGTCTACCTGGAAGAACGAGGCCCCGTGCACCCCACCGACGGCGGCATCTGGACATACTGGACGGGTACCGAGCTCAAGCTGTTCATGTCCTTCGAGAATACTTCAAGCAAATATCTCCACGAGAGTATCGGCTTCCGCCTGCTGGATGCCGAGGGCAATGCGGTGTGGGAGCACAAGTATCAGATTTACAATGCGCCCCAACATGTGATCGGTGATATACCCGGCGGCCAGACTGTAAAGATTGAGAACCCGCATCTGTGGAGCCCGGATGATCCATATCTGTACACTTTGGAAACCACTGTCGGAGGCGATGTTTACCTCACCAGTGTGGGGCTGCGCACCGCCGTGTTCAATGCCGATGACGGGTTCCTGCTCAATGGCAAGAAGCTGACGCTCAAGGGGGTTAACCTGCATCAGGACCATGCCGGCGTGGGCGTCGCGATGCCCGACGGACTGATAGAATGGCGGGTACGCGAACTCAAGAAATACGGTGTCAACGCCATCCGCTGCAGCCACAACCCCGCCACCCCCGCCCTGCTGGATATCTGCGACCGGCTGGGAGTGCTCATCATAGACGAGAACCGCCTGATGGGCGTCAATTCGGAGCACAAGCGGCTGCTGGAGAACATGATTATCTGGGGACGCCAGCACCCCTGCGTGATACTCTGGAGCGTGGGCAACGAAGAATGGGGCCTGGAGAATGACCCCCGTGGCGTCCGAGTGGCCCGCTGGATGCAGGACTATGTACACCAGCTGGATCCCAGCCGCCAGACCACCCTGGCCAATGCCGGCGGTGGAGTAATGTATCAGGAGGCGGAGGTCAAAGGTTACAACTATATAATCCAGAACGATGTGGAAAACCGCCATGCAGCGCATCCCGAATGGATTGCGTACGGCTCGGAAGAGACTACCGGTTGCGGCACGCGGGGCGTATCTTTCCCCGAAGAGGGCCGCATGCCCGCCATCAACCGCACCGGCGACTACGAGAATGTGATAGAGCGCGGCTGGCAGTACTACGACACCCAGGGCTGGACCGGCGGCGTGTTCTTCTGGACCGGCTTTGACTATCGCGGCGAACCGTGGCCGCTGGAATACCCTGCGCATGACTCCGAATTCGGCCTGCTGGACTATTGCGGTTTCCCCAAAGACGAGGCGTTTTACCTCAAAGCCGCCTGGACGGAAGAGCCTGTGCTGCATATTCTCCCCCACTGGAACCTAAAGGGACACGAGGGTGAGAGCGTCGATATCTGGGTCTACGGCAATTGCGACGAAGTGCAACTGACTGTGAACGGCCGTAAACTCGGGCGCAAGAAGATGCCCCGTAACGGGCACCTTGTATGGAGTGCCGTATACAAACCCGGCAAGATTGTCGCTACCGGCTACAAGCGTGGCAAACGAGTGCTGCAAGAGGTCGTAGAGACCACCGGTGCTGCCGAGAATGCAAATTTCACTGCAGAGACCATCGGCGACATCACCGTAGTAAATGTATCCCTTACCGATGCCAAAGGCCGTTTTGTGCCCGATGCCTGCCAGGACGTTACCCTCAAGATTGCCGGCAATGCCCGTATCATAGGTGCCGGCAACGGCGACCCCGCCTACATGGGGCCCGACAATCCCGGCAGCATAGATTGCAGCTGCTTTACCATCAAAACGTTCAACGGCCACGCCCAGTTTATTGTGCAGGGCATAGCCGTCGATTTGCAGGTACTATTGTAGTACTATATCCTGAATTAGTTATTTGTTGGGAGTCTCCCAGACTTTGGTTTCGGTGCACTTGACCATTGCGCCAAGGCCGCCGCATGCGAGGCGGAAGTCGCCCTCTTCGAGGCGCCATTTGCCGTCGTTGCCCACGAATGCCAGGTCAGAAGCGGGGATGCAGAAGGTGACCTCCTTGCTCTCGCCCGGCTCCAGCGCTATCTTCTCGAATGCGCGCAGGCGTTTTACGTCGGGTATCAGCGATGCCACCAGGTCGGAGCTGTAGAGCAGCACCGCCTCCTTGCCGGCACGGCTGCCGGTGTTGGTGACGGTCACGGAGACCTTGATCTCGTCGCCAGCCTTGAAGCAGTCCTTGGACACCTTCATGTCGGAATACTCGAACGTGGTGTAGCTCAGGCCGTGACCGAAGGGCCACTGTACATCCATGATGGCGTCGTAATTGTACGAGCCGTCCATGGTTTCGCGATGCTCGTTGACCTTGTAGTCGTAGGTGTGCAGGGCGTTGATAAATTTGGAATAGGTAAACGGCAGTTTACCCGAGAAGTTCTCGTCGCCGGACAAGAGGGCTGCAAGGGCATCGCCGCCAAAGTTGGAAGGGAGCATAATGTCCACCACCGCCTTTGCCAGGGGCTCGATGTCGCCTATCAGGCGCGGACGGCCTTCGTTGAGCACCAGCACTATGGGTTTGCCGGTGGCTGCGAGAGCCTTTACCAACTCTTTCTGATTGGCGGATAGGTTCAGGTCGTCCATATTGCCGGGAGTCTCGCAGTAGGAGTTCTCACCCACGCAAGCCACTATCACGTCGGCCGAACGGGCTGCAGCAACGGCCGCTGCGATGCCTGAGGCGTCCTCTGCCTGCCAGTTGTCGCCCGGCAGGTATGTGACACCGGGTGCATAAGTGACGCGCTGGAAACGGCCTTGAATCGCCTCCAGGATGGTGTTGTACTGAGGAGCGAAATCGTCGGCGCGACCCTGCCAGGTGTAGCTCCAGCCGCCGTTGAGCGTGCGCAGCGAGTTGGCGTTGGGGCCGGTCACCAATATGCGGGCATCCTCTTTGAGCGGCAGTATCCCTTCGTTCTTGAGCAGAACCTCCGACTCCAGGGCTGCGGCATACGACTCTTTTGCAAACTTGTCGCTGCCGAATTCGGCATAATCATAGTCCCAGTTGGGGTTGTCGAACAGGCCGAGGCGCACTTTAAGGCGTAAGATGCGGCGCACGGCGTCGTCCAGGCGGCCCTGCGGGATACGGCCGTCCTTGACAAGGTCAACGATAACCTTGCAGCATTCGGGGTCGTAAGGATCCATGATCATGTCGATGCCGGCATTGATGCCCATGGCCACCGCCTCGTGCTTGTCGGCAGCCACGTGGTCGCGGACATAGAGGTTGTCGATGTCGGCCCAGTCGGTCACCAGCAGGCCGTCCCAGTTGAGCTGTTCCTTGACCCATCCGGTGAGAAGTTCCCGGTTGGCGTGGGTGGGAATGCCATTGATGGAGGCCGAGTTGACCATGGCTGTGAGGGCACCGGCGCGGAAGCATTCCAGGAACGGTGCGAAGAACTTCTCGCGCAGGTCATTGGTGGCGATGATGGCCGGCGTGCGGTCTTTGCCGCTCACCGGGACACCGTAGCCCATGAAGTGCTTGAGCGATACCGCAACATGCTCCATGTCGATATGGTTGGGGTCCTCTCCCTGCAAAGCCACAGTCTCTTCGCGGGCCAGTTCGCCCTGCAGGTATGGGTCTTCGCCAAAGCTCTCCCAAATGCGGGGCCAGCGGGGGTCACGACCGAGGTCCATCACCGGCGAGAATACCCAGGGCACCTGTGCGGCGCGGGTCTCGTAGGCCATGGCGCGCCCCATCATGCGGGCGTATTCGCGATTGAAAGTGGCGCCCAGGTTTATCTCTTGCGGATAGAACGTACCGTCGGTGAGATAGGTGGCACCATGTATCATATCCAGGCCGTAGATGCAAGGTATGCCAATGACCTCCATGGACTTCTCCTGGATCTGGCGTAACATGGCCGCGGTAGCCTCGCGGGAGTGTGCCCGGTCGTGCATCACGTTGAGTATGGAACCTACTTTGTATTCGCCGATAATCTTGTCCAGTTTGGCGGGATCTATGGCCTCGCGGGTTTCGTCTTCCAGCACGGAGATATTCAGCTGGACAATCTGTCCGGCTTTCTCTTCCAGGGTCATACCTTTGAGGACCTTCTCTACTTTTGCCTCCACTTCCGCATCGGAAGGTATGGCGGGAGCCGATGTTTGGCCGCACGCACTCAGGGCGGTTGCGGCAACTGCTGCAATTGACATCTTCTTAAAGATAGAAATATTCATGATACTATAAATTGATTTCGATGGGGGTCCCGTCGTAAAGGACGGGGGTACCGGCGTCGTCGGGGTCGTAGCCCCAGGGGGCGCCTCTTGCGCACAGGACAACCCTGAATCGCCGGTTCGGCGGCATCCCCGAATATGAGCCGCTCCGCTCGCCAATGGTCAGGGTCCGGGTCTTGTCGTTCCACGAGATGGGTATGGCGGAGTACTCACCCCTCTCGTAGGCGTAGGTGAGGCCGTCGTCTTCGTATAGGGTGAAGCTGCCGTCATCGCCGGCGTACACGGCCAGCAGTATATCGTCGGCAAGCTTCTGGTCGGACCACTCCATTTCGGGTCCGATGGGCAGGATGCTCCCTTCGCGCACATAGAGCGGGATGCGCTCGTAAGGCGCCTCGACGGTGAACCGCTTGCCACCGACGGTAGCCTTGCCGGTATAGAAGTCGTACCAGCAGCCCATGGGGAAATAAACGCTGCGGTTGCGGGCCTGGTATTCGTATACGGGGCAAGCCATCAGCGCCGGTCCCAGCATCCACTGGTCGGAGAGGTCGCGTACCTCGGGGTCATTGGGATAATCCATCGGCAGGCCGCGCATGATGGTGGCGTCTTCGAAATGGACTGCCCCAGCCAGCGAATAGAGATACGGCATCAGGCGGTAGCGCAGCTGCATGTACCAGAGGATGCTTTCGTAGGCGGGCGACCCTTCGGGAGCGATGTTCCAAAGCTCGCGGCGGGGCCACTGCCCGTGGGTGCGGAACAGCGGGACGAATGTGCCGAACTGGTGCCAGCGGGTCTGGAGCTCCTGCCACTCGCCCGCATTGGCTTCGTCGTAGAATTTGCTCATAACCGAGAATCCGCCGATGTCCATTCCCCAGAAAGGTATGCCGCTCATGGAGTAGTTCAGTCCGGCGGCCATCTGCATGCGCATGTCGGTCCAGGATGTGCCTATGTCGCCGCTCCATGAGGCGGTGCTGTAGCGCTGCAGCCCGGCGAAGCCGTTGCGGGTCAGAAGGAAGACCCGTTTGTCGCTGTCGACGCTGCGCTGCCCCTCGTAGATGGCCTGCGCATTGACCAGTGCGTATGCGTTAAGATATTCGGTGCTGTTGCCCAGCGCGTTTGGGGTCAGCAGCCATTTCATATAATCCAGCGGAAGGCAGTCGCGCAAGTTGGGCTCGCTGGCATCCATCCACCAGGCGTCTATCTTGCGGCCGTAACGGGAATAGAGGCTCTCGTCCATCTGGCGCCAGAACATCTCCCGTCCGCCTTGCGCGTATGCGTCGTAGAAACTCTGCTTGTGGCCCAGCCAGTCTTGCAGCGAATCGTCTTCGGCGTGGGTGTAGACATAGCCGGCATCCTTGAGCTCTTTGTAATGGTCGGTATTGGTGTAGAACTTGGGCCAAACCGATATCATGAAGCGGCCGTGCATGTCGTGCACGTCGTCCAGCATCTGTCCGGGATCGGGATAGCGCGTGAGGTCGAACTCGTGGCTCCCCCACTGGTCGTCGGTCCAGTACTGCCAGTCCTGGACTATCACGTCCACCGGAATATGGCGGCTGCGGAATCCGGCCAGGGTGCTCACCAGGTCTTCCTGGGTGCTGTAGCGTTCGCGGCTCTGCCAAAATCCCATGGCCCACTTGGGCATCACCTGCGCTTTGCCGGTGAGCTGGCGGTAACCTTTGATAACGCCGTCGTAGTCTCCGCCCGCAATGAAATAGTAGTCGGCCACGGGCTCGAATTCGCTCCAGAAAGTGAGGCGCGACTCCTGTTCGGGCCTCTCCAGAGGAGCCACCCGCAGGCCGATGTAAGATACATCCCCGTCGGGTTCCCACTCAATCTTCACCGGGGTTGGCTTGCCTGCCTCCAGATGTACGGTGAATTTGAAACTGTTGGGATTCCACGCGGGACGCCAGCGGCGGCTCATGATCTGAAGGCCCCCTATCTCGGTGCTCTGAAATCCGGCATAATATTGAATAAAGTGGTAGTCTCCGCTCTCACGTGCGGTCAAAGTCCCCTTGTAGGTCACCTTTGCTCCCGACAGGGGTACGGCCGGAAGGTTGGCTATGGCGCGCTCATTCTCGTAGAAAAGACTGTCTTCGCGCTGCACCAGTGCCGCCCCCTCTTTGGGGATATAGGTGCCGGTAAGGTCCACATCGAGCACTTCGCCCAGCTGGCGGTAGGCTTGCGCCGTGCCCCAGCGGCTCAGCGAATAGGCATCGAACAGGATGCCGTAGCCCTTGTTGGAGACTACCATCGGGACGCTGATCTTGGTGTTGTATTGATACAACTCTTCGCGACGCCCCTTGTGGTTGAACTCTCCAGCCTGGTGCTGGCCAAGGCCGTAGAAAGCTTCGTCGGCGGCAGAAGCATAGCTCACGGTGGTGCTCCACGCCCGCTTGCCCTCCGCCTCTATGGGTTCGAAAGCAGAATGGCCGTCCAGAGCCAGCGGAGTACCGTCAGCTTTGAAGAACTGGATGGTACCGTCGGCCTTGCTGACCTCTACCTTAAGGACCTCGGTGGCGAGCACTACCCTGCCCGCCTCTTTGGTAACTTTGAAATCTGTGCAACCCGGCTGCGGAAGTACCGCCAGGGACTCCCTGCCGGAAAACTTGCCGTCGGGAGAGACGCTCACGCGGACAATGCCCGGTGTAATGACCTGCAGCCTTACGGTGCCGTTGTCACAGGGGACCAGCACCGCATTCCTGTTGCAGGAACACAGTATCACCAGGGCCATTGCTATAAGGATGCGTCTCATTATCGGTTCAAGAATGCAATGTGTTCGTTTTCGCTGAAGGCCTTCATGTCGGGGGCGCCTTCGAAACCCTCCCAGGCAGCATAGAAGTGGCCCGGACGGTCGCTGGCATTGCGCCAGGTGAGGACGTATGTTATGGGATAATCGACTATTGCGGGCAGCAGCACGCCGGTCCACCATTCAGGGTCCGGAATCCCCTCGAAGCCGGTCTCGGAGAGGCAGATGGGTTTCTGCTGCTTCTGTCCGAGCGAGGTCAGGGTGTCGAGCATGGCGCTCAATTCTGAGGTGAACCTTGCTCCGGAGGCTTCGATGCCGTCAGGTCCCACAAACTCGTAGAGGTCGGCGCCCAGCAGGTCAACTACGTCGTCTCCGGGATAGCGTGACAGGTAACTCTCCTGGGAGAATGGTCCGTTGGGGGAATAGCACCAGATCAGGTTGTCGAGGCCGCGCTCGTTGAAATACTCCCATGTCAGACGGAAGAGGTCGCGGTATTCCTGAGCAGTGCAGAGTTTCTCGCCCCACCAGAACCAGCTTCCGCTGTTCTCGTGCCAGGGGCGGAAGATTACGCTCACTTCGGGGCCAAGCTCTTCGAAAAAGTCGGCCGCGCGCTCCAGCCAGAGCTGGAACTGCTCGTACTTGTCGCCGCCGGGAAGGACAGCCTTTACCGCCTGGTCGCTGCTCACGTCCCATGCGTCACCGCCAGTGACGGGGTTGCGCGGATGCCACGAGAAGGTCACGATGCCGCCCCGCTCGATGTGCTTCCGGGCACCTTTGAGCATCAGGCCGAAGGGGACTCCGTCCAGGTTCTTCTCGTCGCCCAGTTCGATGCCGCCCAGCTCGAAGCCGAGCACCATAGGGTACTTGCCGGTGACCGCCTTCACATCGGAACGCTCCAGCGGGTCGGTCGTGTAGTCCTCGACGCACCATGAGTGACCGTACGCGAGGTCATCTTGATGGCCATAGGCTATCTGCCCGTTCTCTGCAAGCGAGAGCAGGCGCCCGGTGAGTTGCTCCTTGGGTGTCTCTGCGGGCTTCTTGTCGCATGCCCAGCATGCTGCCATAAGCACTGCGGCCATTATTATAAATCTTCTCATGGATCGGTTAAAACTTGGGGGCGGTGTTATATACGGCATCCAGCGTATAACCAGAAGCCTCGTTGTTCCACGCCTTGGATATGATGTCCAGAATCACCTTGCTGTTGCCGATGTAAGAGCCGTTGCCGTGGTGGATGTAACCGTGTTTCTCCTTGCCGTAGCCGTCCACCCCGTTGTCCCAGAGGAAACAGGGAAGGCTGTAGCTCTTGGCGGCCTTGACCACATATTCCATGTAGTACTTGTAGAATGCCCACGCACGGCTATCGCTCTGGGCACGCATGGAGCAGCCGAATTCGCCTATATATACGGGAATGCCATTGGCTACGTAGGTGTTGTACAGTTTGCTGAATACGGCTTGTACATGGTCTTCGTCTCCTCCGTTGGCCTTCTTGCCCGCCGCGGCGGTGTGGCCCCAGTCAGAATACTGGGCATCGCCGATGGTGTAGTCGGAGGGGTCGTAGAAGTGTACCGAAACGGCAATCTTGTTGGCCGGATCGGTGGGCAGGGTCATGTATTTGGTGAAATCGGGATTGGCGCAATATGAGGGAACGCCCAGCCAGCGGGTGGCGTTGATGCCGCCGGTGGCGCGCACCGCATCTACGAATACCTGGTTCCACTGGTCCAGGATGCGGCACTGCTTGTAGGGGTCATTCTTGAAGTCGGAACTCCAGCCCCAGCCTCCGTCGTTGAGCTCGTTGAAGCCCTCCATCATGAGCCAGTCTTCGCCGCAGTCGGCAAACTTGTTGGCAATCTGGGTCCAGACGGCTGTGATCTTTTTCTTGATGGTTTCGTTGAGTTCGCTGTTGTTGGCGGCGTTCTTGATGTCGAGCCACTGATAGGTATTGCTCACACCGTGGTTCTCGTCGTGGTGGGTGTTGATGATGACCTTGAGGCCGGCTTTGTGGGCAAAGCCTACGACCTCGTACACGCGGTTCATCCAGGTCTGGTCTATCTTGTAGTCGGGAGCGGGACCTATCATGTTGAGCCAGGAGATAGGGATTCTCACGCTGCCGAAGCCTTTGGACTTGACGCCGTCAAAAGTGGCTTGGGTGGCCATATAGTCGCTATGGGGTTCGGGCATCCAGCAGGTTTCGTCGGGATAACCCTCCTTTGCACCAGCCCAGCTGCCGTTGTAGTAGGCGTCGAACTGGTTGCCCATGTTCCATCCCAGGCCGAAGAACGATGCCAGTCCGTCGGCTTCGCCAGGTTCGGGAGGAGTGGGCGTCACCTGCTTCTCTGCCGCAGCCTGGTTCACGGTGAGCGTCACCGCCGATGCTCCTGTAGCATTCACGGTGAGTGTCGCCGAGCGCGGCTCATAGTCGGGGTTGGCGGCTACGTTGAGGCCGTAGGTTATCTTGTATTTGTTATAAGTTCCCTCTACCAGCTTGATCCACGAAGGGAGTCCGGTCACTGTGGGGCGTGCAGGAGCTTCTACGGTAAGCGACAGGGTCTCCCCTGCTTCTGATACATCAAATGTATGGGCGCTCAAGGTGATGCTTGTGGGCACCGGATCGGGATCCGGCGTGGGGCTCGGGTCGGGGTTGCAGCCGCAGCCGAGAACCATCGCAAGTGCTGCCAGGCAACTGAAAATAATGGATAAGTGTTTGTTCATAGATTAAGAGTTAATTAGTACCCGGAGGGAGGGTCAGCCCCCTCCGGGTTAAAGGTTACAGATTATTTGATAGCAATCTGGGTGACTACGGCTTGCTGGCCATAGATTACCAGACCGCTAACAATACCCGAATCGCCCCAATCCGCTTTGTTGTTGTTAATGGCTTCGATATCGGCATCGGTCAGTTCGTACTCATACTCGAGTTCTGTACCTGCAGATACTGGAACTACACCCCACTCATTTGCTATTGCAGCAAAACCGGGGAGATTGGTCCACGTAAGGTCAGCGATCTTGAACTGAGGGTCGCTGCCATCTGCAGCCGAGTATGTGATGACAACTTTGGAACCCGACTCTATTTCTCCAATCTGTTCTAATGTAAGCTGGACGTTTCCAGACCAGTTTGCAAGGTCGGCATTGCCTTCCCAGACAGTCCTGCCAAAGGATGCACCACCAGTGGTGATAAGTGCAACCTCTTTGAGGGTGCACTGCTGGCCGGTAATTACCAGGCCGCCATTGGCAACCATCTCTGCAATCATTGCGGCTGTGAGTTCTACGCGGAGTTCGCCCTCTGCCGGTTTGTAAGGATCGGTTGTTCCGGGCAGGGCAGCCCAGTTGCCGTTACCGAGACGGATCTGTACTTCATCGCCATTGAGGTCAAACGTCAGGGCAAGGGTCGTTCCGGCTTCTACAGAGCCCCAGTCATAGCCGCCCCATGAGAGGGCTGACATCGATTTGTGCTCGTCTCCGTTGTCGCCGGTCCAGTCTACGAGGTGGCTGCCTTCCCAGATAACGTTGCGTTGCTCGGCTTCTCCAAAGTGGACAATGGACAAGCCTTTGATAACGACGCTTTCGCCCTGGACTACCAGTACACCGCCCCAACCCTGTGCAGCACTTGTAAGGATCTTATAGTTATCCTCGGTTACTTCAAATGCGAAGTATTGTGCGCCGGGTTCTTGGTTGTCGGCCTTGACGGCTTTTCCGCCACCAAGTTCAGGGAAGCTCATTCCCTCCCAGTGACCGCCGAATATCTCGAACTGCCACCAGTCGGCGTAAGGTTCGTAGTAGATGCGCATGATATCACCGATCTCCAGACCACCGTCGGCCAGTGCACCATCGGCGCCGAGATAAGGCTGGGGACCCCAGTTGCCAAGGTCTTCGCTGCCTTCCCAGATGAAGGTCTCGGTGAACGGAGCGGTAATCTCGAACGGGATGGGCCATGTGAGCTCGGTGCCGTCGACCAGTACCAGGTCAAGGCGATAGACGCCGGGACCGATCTTGTCGGGAATTGCGAAAGCCATTGCATTGTCGCTGCGTACCGCAAAGTCGGTGACTTTCTTGCCCTTGATAAATACCTGCTCAATCTGCAAGAGGTTCTTGCCGGAGATGGCAATCTTTCTTCCGAGACCGAATGAAGGTGTGTCGAACTTGATGCTGACAGCCTCGTCGTAGGCCACGGGGATGGCATTGGTAGCGGTCTCATAACCTGCTGCAGAAGTGAGGGTGATGGGTCCGCTGTAAGCGTTGCGGGGAATGTCAACCACTACTGTGAAGACTCCTGCTTCGTCTACATCGAATGCGAATTCGCAATCGATGAAGCTCTGGGCCTTGTTGCCGATCTTGGCAGAGGTTACCAGGTCGAGGTCGTTGCCTTCGATGGCAAGTTTGTCAACACCGGCCACCAGTGCCTCTTCGACCTCGTCCCAGGCGGTGATCACGGGTTTCACTACTTCGAGGTCTTCGGAGTATGCCTGTGCGCCCGAATCCATGGTCACTGTCACAGCGCCGTCCTTTGCAGTGGCGGGGATGTGGGTGAAGATTGCACCGTCGGAGAAGTAGAAGCTGGACTCAGCGCCGCCGCCAAACTCAACCTTGGTTACCAGGTCGAGGTCGCTGCCGGTGATCTTGACCTCGTTGTTGGCTTTGAAACGGCCGTCTTCTGCCATCGAGGTTACGGTGAGGTCGGTGACCACAACCGCTTCGAATTCGCCTGCAGAGAACTCGTTGTCTTCGAAGCTGACCAGGGTGATGGCACCATCCACGGCCGTCTTAGGGAATACGAAGGAGAGTTCTGTGGCGGCCTCGTTGACGGTGAATTCTACACCTGCCGCATTGGGGAGGTTAACCTCTTTGATCATGTCCAGGTGGGTACCGGTCACTTTGACCAGCTGGCCCGACTTGTAGACGGCTTTCTGTGCCGTATTGACCTTGGGGTTGCCCATCTTGAGCTCGGTGGGAGCATAGATGCGGTTGGGGATGGTAGAGTCGTCGTTGATTTCGTCTACGTCGCTCACGATCACTGCTCCGGAGAGGGCGTCTGCAGGAACCTTCACTTTGAGTTCGTGACGGCTCTGGCTCTCGAATTCGTTGACCATGACCTCACCTGCAAAGATGACGGTCTTGACCACATTGAGATATTCACCCTTGATGGTGATCACGTCGCCCGAGAGTGCAGTCGCGGGAGCGAAAGATTCCACGGTGATAGGCTCTGTAAAGGTGAGGTCGAACTTGGTCGAAGCGCTTTTGCCGTCTTTGCCGACCACGGTCACCTTGCCCACTTCGGGTCCTTCAAGGGGAACGGTAACGGCAATCTCGCTACGCTCGCCGGTGACTATCCTTTTGATGTCGGTAACGGTCACGTCGCCGGCAAACTTAACCTCGACTGCATCTTCCAGGCCATGGCCCACGATGTGCAGTTCTGCGCCGCGCATCACGGGGTTAGGAGCGATGGCTGCCACGGTGAACCCTTCGAACTGGTTTGTGTCCAGCTCTTTGGGTGTACAACCGGTGCCGGCGGCCATTACTATGCCCATTACGAAAAGAATGGAATATTTAAGTATCTTTTTCATATTCTTTTCTCCTTTAGATTATTTGTAAGGGACAGCACGGATGTTGTCAATCTTGATGATAGGTGTGCAGGATGCCTTGGGGTATTCTACACCGCCGTTGCAGATGAAGAACCATACACTGGAGAAGGTCGCTTCGTTGATCTCGCTGGTAGCCAGGGCGCCGTCCCAACCTTTGTTCACATCGGTCAGAGGGATGGTAACTGTGATCCACTTGCCATCGGTATCGAACGATCCGGTAGCTTCCCAAGGCTGATAGAACACGCGGGGACCCATTTCCCAGCCATCGCTGCCATCCATATACTTGTTGTTCTGTCCGGCGCATGCATTGCCGTAGATATCGGTAGTGACCGCACCGAAGCTGATCAGGTCCACACCTCCGAATACTATCATCATAGGGGTATTCTTCCAGGGGTTGGATGCAGGGATGCACATCTCGAATTTGAGAGCCATGCTCTGCCAGCTGCTGAAGTCCACGATGTCGCACAGGCGCGGGGTGTACCAGTCGCCGTCCATATAGTTCTCGGGCTCGTTCCAGCTGCCGGGCCAGTACGGGAAGGAGTATTGGGATTCCTCCCAGTCGCCATTCAGGGCTACGACACCGTCTCCGAACTGGAGATAGCGGCCGGTGATGGACCATTCATCGGCATCCTGGCTCGAGTGGGCGTTCCAACCGTGCTTGTCGAGGCCGGTGAGACCGTCAAAGTCGAAGAGCATGCCGCGGCTGTCTTTGTACATGAACACGGACTGTCCGGTGCCGGAAGCGGTGGTAACCTTGATCTTGCCGGGTTGTGCGCCTTCGGGGACAACTACGCTGATAGAAGAACCGTCGGAAGCAACTGCGTCAACGGGATCGACGCCGGGGAAGGTGACGGTAACGGGGTCAAAGAGATAAGAGCCGTTAATGGTGACGGTCTCCCCTGCCTTGGCCCACTCCAGGGACATGGATTCGATCTTGGGAGCGGGAGGAAGGACCTTGAAGGGATACTCGACCACGGTGCCGTCGCGGGTGACCATGTATATCTTGTTGGTCTGCTCCTTGGGCATATTCTTGGGGACGGATACGACCAGGGTGTTGGGCGTGATGTAGCTCGTGTTGAGAATCGCGGGCTGGTCGTTGAAGTAGAGGTCGTGGATCGAGGTAAGGTTGCTGCCCACCAGGCACACGACTTCTTCCATATTTGCCTGGGTTATAATCACGTCCCTGTCGGCATATCGCACAAAGTCCAGGGTGGGTACGCCGTCGGTCTCTACGAAACGGTCGGGATAGTCCACCTGCGTGCAAGAAGCCGCTGCAAGAACGAGCCCCAGCATTAAAGCAGTATATTTAAAAAGTGCTTTCATCTGATCGGGAATTAAAAGTCATAGCTAAAGGTTTCGCGTACATTCACACGGATGGGGTCTACGGTAGAACCTACATTCTGGTTCATGACCACGTCCTCGGTGGGGAACGGAACGGTGAACATAGAGGGCTTCACGTCTGTCAGGTCGTCTTCTGCATTGTAGACGATGGTAGATTTGTCCCACTTGTGGGCACCGGGACCTGCATATTTACCCTCGTCGTCTACCACATAACTCTTGTAGACAGAGTTGATGCCATCCCAGTGGGAGCGGCGCTGGGCCTTGAGCTCGGCGATGCAGGCATCCATATCGTAGTAAGAACGGCGCACAAAGTCGTACCAGCGGTCGCCTTCGAGGGCGAGCTCGAGACGGCGCTCTTTCCATACGTCATCGAAAGATACCGAAGGGAGGGGCTTGGCGTTGGCGCGCTCGCGGACCTTGTTCACATATGTGAGGGCATTGTCCGAATCACCTGTAAGGACGCAAGCCTCTGCATAAATCAGATAGATATCGGACAGACGGAGGATGTGGGTGGGCAACTGGGAGGCCATCCTGGCTGCGTTAAAGCCAAGGGCAGCGATGTGATCGGCACCGCATCCCCAGATATGCTTACCGTAGTTGGCTCCTGTCTGGCAGCACCAGTCATGGTTGGAACCGTTGCTCTCAAGTCCTACGGGATAGTAGGTGTCGTCGTAGAAGAAGCGATAGAAATCGAAACCGCCACGGTCAACCCAGAAATAGTCGTAATGGTCGCCGAACATCATCATTGTCACCTTGCGACGGTCGTCGTTGTCCTTGCGCAATTCGGGATCTTCTATTGCAGATACTCCAAATGCATCCTGAAGGTCGATGGTGGGGCCTTTCCAGTCTCCCCAGATATCACCGAACTCGCTGAAACCGGTCAATGCGACATCACTCTGGATGGCGTTGCCCGAAGTCCACTGGCTGGCGGTCGAGGTCCAGAGCCAAGAGAACAGATTCTCGCCGGTCTGCTGGAACAGCGCCGGCTGCAGACGGAATACGTCGGAGTACTTGGGGGTAAGGCTGCGGCCGGAGTTGTCGATTACATCCTTAGCGTAATCTTTGGCCTTCTTGAGGTCGTCGGCATTGAGGGTTCCGGTGACACCGGCCTTTGCCAGATAAACCTTGGAGAGGAGACCTTCGGCTGCATAGTAGTCGATACGGTTGTACTTACCGATGTAAGGATCCTTGGGCAGGAGTTCCATGGCCTTTTCGAGGGTCATGATGATGTATTCGTAAACATCCTCCTTTGCTACCTTGAACTGCTCGTTGTAGGTGGCCTCCTTGATGACTTCGGTGTTGTCATGGATGATGGGCACGTCACCGAAGGTGCGCACCAGCATGAAGTAAGCCATGGCCTTCCATGCGAGAGCCTCGCCGATGGATTTGTTCTTGGCTGCCTGGCTGGCGTTGCCGGTAGAGTTCAGGATGTTGTTGATCACGGTATTGCACTGTGCATTTACCGACCAGAGTGAATATGCCATGTAAACGAGATCCTCGTCGGTGCCGTTTACCGTAAGGGTGGCATAAGCATTATTGCTCTGATAGACGTTGCCGCACATGGTCTCGGAGCCATATATGTAGAAACGCCTGATGTCATGCCAGGGAGAGTTGTAAAGATAGTTAACGGCCTGCTCTACCTGAACATCGTTCTGGTAGTAATTGGCAGTGGTGTAACTGTCCTCTGCCGGGCGGTTCAGAAACTCCTCGCAGGAGGTGGCGCCTATTACGATAATGGCAGAAAGGGCAAAATATTTCAAGAAATTTTTCATATTCATTTCCTCCTTACTTTAGAATGTGATGTTCAAACCGAAGGAGCAAGTCATCGGGGAAGGATAACGGCCGTTATCCACGCCGAAGGTGAGACCTTTTGCATCTTGTGTAGAAGCACCTACCTCGGGGTCATATCCGGAGTACTTGGTAAAGGTGTAGAGGTTCTGGATGTTGCAGTACAGGCGTACATTGTCCATCTTGACCTTGTCGAGTACATTCTTGGGAAGGTTGTAACCCAGGGTGATGTTCTTGATGCGGATGTAGGAGCCGTCCTCTATGTAACGGGTACTCAGACGGTCGTTGTCGTTGGGGTCGGCAATGGTGGGACGCGGAGTCTTGGTGTCGGCGTTAGAGACGCGTACATTGGTCACGTCGTCGGCCCAGGTGCCGCTGGTGTAAGGCTTGCCGGCATCGATAACCTCGAGACGTGCGCGGCTGGCGATGCTGTTGTGCTGGTTGGTCCATACACTGTTCATGTGTACCAGACCGTTGTAGCCCTGGCCCATCATGTTGTAGTTGAGAACCTTGTTGCCGTAAGAACCGTTGAGGAAGATGCTCAGGTCAAAGTTCTTGTAGCGGAAGGTGTTGGTCCAGCCAAAGGTGAACTTGGGCAGCGGAGAACCGATGTTGGTGCGGTCCAGTTCGTTGATGTAGCCGTCCTTGTTGACATCCTCGAACTTGAGGTCGCCCGGCCATACGGTGGTGTTGCGGTTGAACACGCCGTCCTCGGGGAATTTCTCGGCCTTGGGAGAATTCATGATGTCATCGAAATCTTTGTAGACGCCGATAACCTTGTAGCCGTAGAAGTTATAGAGGGACTCTCCTACCTCTGTCACGGAAACGATGTCGCTCCACTGGCCGTAACCGATGAGCTGTGCGTTTGCGGTGCCGTCCAGGGCAAGCAGTTTGTTCTTGTTGAAAGAGATCTGGAAGTTGGAATCCCAGCCAAAGTTCTTGTTGTCTATCGGGTGGGTATCCAGGGTGATCTCGAGACCGCGGTTGCGGATGGTACCGTAGTTACCCTTGGGGGCTTCCAGTGCAGAAGAACCGTTACCCATGGTACCCATGTAAGAAGGCAGGGTCATGGTCATGAGCATGTCGGAAGATATCTTCTGGTACATGTCCACGGTGAGGTTGATGCGGTTCTTGAAGAAGCTCAGGTCGATACCGAGGTTGGTCTGCACCTGTTTCTCCCAGTGGATACCGGTGTTGGGGATGTTTGCGGGACGCTGGCTGTCACCAAGTGCAGACGGCATCTTGCTCATGCCCGACTCCCATGCGCCGGAACCGATGTTGGCATTACCTGTCTGGCCCCAGCCGACACGGATCTTACCGTCGTTGAGGACCTCTTTCCAGGATGCGGGATAGAAAGCCTCGTTGCTGAAGCGCCAGCTGCCTGCCAGGGAGTGGAACCCTGCCCAACGGTTATCGGGACCGAAGTTCGAAGAACCATCGTAACGGAAAGTATAGGTGAACAGATAGCGGTTGTCGTAGTTGTAGGTTTCACGGGTAAAGAACGATGCCATGGCTGCGCTGCCGAAACCGGAGTTGGTGGTAGGTGTGCCGGTAGCCAGCGACAGGTTGTGGATCTCGTCTGAAGGGAGGTCGGTGTTGGCTGCACGGAGATAGTTCCAGCGGGACTCCCAGGCCTCCTGTCCAACCATGGCGGTAACGCTGTGCTTGCCGAATGTGTTGGAATATGTCAGGTAGTTCTTGATGGACCAGTAGGTGCTGGTGTTGATCTGCTGGCTGATGGAGTTGCTACCCTGCTGGAAGGTACCCAGGCTGATCTTGGGTTTGTAGGTGTCGGCCTGTGAAGAGCTGATGTCGAAGCCCAGCTCGCTGCGCCATGCGAAATGCTCGATGGGAGTGAGTTCGGCGTAGATGTTGCCGGTGAGTTTCTGACGTTTCAGCAGGTTCTCGTTGTACATTGCCAGAGCCACGGGGTTGCGGGTGGTGTAACCCTCGCGGACCATGGTAGAATAGTTGCCGTCGATATCGTAGACAGGAATGTCGGGCAGCGAAGAGAGTGAATAGAAAATGACACCTTCCTGACCGTCGGCCAGTTTAAGGTTGTCGTGGGTTACGGCGTAGGTTGCGTTTACACCCAGCTTGAACCACTTCTTGAGCTGCGCATCTACGTTGGTGCGGACGCTCATACGGTCGAAGTTGGAACCGATGATGGTACCTTCCTGGTTCATGTACGAACCCGAAACATAGTACTGTACCTTTTCGGTACCGCCCTGTGCGCTCAACTGGTGCTGATGCTGCAGTGCGGTGCGGAACACCTCGTCCTGCCAGTTGGTACCCTTGCCCAGGATGGAAGGGTCGGCATAGAGGGCGTTGGCAGATACCTCACCGAGAGACACCATGTCATTATAATACTCCGCGTATTCGCGAAGGTTCATCATGTCGATGCGGCTGTTCTGGCGCGATACAGCGAACATGCCGTCGTAAGAGAATTTGGCTTCGCCAGCCTTACCATGCTTGGTGGTGATGAGCACGACGCCGTTGGCGCCCTGTGCACCGTAGATGGCGGTTGCGGATGCATCCTTGAGGATTTCCATGCTTACGATGTCGGCGGGGTTGATGGTAGACAGCGGGGAGATGGTGGATACCTTACCGTTGCCGAGGGCGTCGCCCAGACCGAAATCTGCGCCTGAGTTGCCGCCGCCCTGGATGATGACTCCATCAATTACATAGAGAGGTTCGGCATTGGCGTTGACCGTGGCCTGGCCGCGGACGCGGATTGAAGATGATGAACCGGGGGCACCTGAAGTCTGTACAGCGCTTACGCCGGCGGCGCGGCCCTGCAGGGACTGATCCAGGCTGGTGATGATGGAGCCCTTGAGGTCCTCCTCTTTCATGGATACTGATGCACCGGAGAGGTCGCTCCTCTTCATGGTACCGTAACCTACGACGACTACTTCGTCCAGGAATTCGGTATCCTCGACAAGGACTACGTTGATGACGGTCTGGCCGTCACCGACTACAATCTCCTGCGTTGCATAGCCGATGGAAGAGAACACGAGCGTGGCGCCTTTCTTCACCGAAATCGCGTAGTTTCCATCAAGGTCTGTGGAAGCACCGTTTTGGGTGCCTTTCTCCATGACAGCGACTCCTGACATCGGACCGAGGTCGTCAGAGACAACGCCGGTGATCTTGTTCTGTGCGAACAAGGTCGTGGTGGCGAGGAGTGCCAGCATGAAGATCACAAGTTTTTGTTTCATGCTACTTGGATTAGTTGGTTTGTTAATATTTGTTGGTTTGGATAAAAAAATATCACTATTAATGGCATAAGGCTACCATTAATACAAAGTTACTCCTTCTTGGGGTGCCGAAAAAGTGGAAAATTGACTAAATGTAATACTTTCTTAACAAGATATTATACGTATACCCTGTTCTTGGTAAACAAGGCCCTGAAATCGCGCGGAGTATACCCTCTGCGGGCCTTGAAAGTACGATTGAAATTGGAGAGATTGTTGAAGCCGCAGGCGTAGCTGATTTCGGAGATGCTGGTGGTGGTATCGACCAGCATGCGGGCGGCGATGCCGAGCCGGACGTCTATTATATAATCTATAAGTGTGCGGGTGGTGTGCTGCTTGAAAAAGCGGCTCAGCGCAGAGGGGGCCATGCCTATCATCGAGGCCAAATCCTCGAGCCGGATGTCCTCTGCGTAATGTACGGATATATAGTCTTTTATTTTGGCTACACGGCGGCTCTCGCGCCCCTCGTCGTTATATGCGAAAGACGATGAGGCAAGGGTGCGGGCGCCCTCGTCGAGCGAGAGTTCGTAGAGCATTTTGAGCATATTGAGAAACTGGTCGAAACGCTCGTTCATGAAGGGGATGGCCTCGATGATGTTGTACACCTTCATGATGCCCTGCATGGAGAAGGTGACCCCCAGGCGGGCCCTCTCGAAGAGCTTGCGGATAGAGGCGAACTGGTTGCGCCCGAGCAGCCGTGAGTCGAGCAAGGTATCGGAGAATTGCACTGTGATCTCCCGCACATCCTGCGCGGTGCAGTTGCCCTGCTTCCAGGCGTGCTCCAGGCCGTCGCCGGTAATCAGCGTCAGCTCGTAGTCACCTATCTCCTCGATGCTGTCCCCCACTACCCTCTGGACTCCTTTCCCGTTCTCTATAAAGTTGAGTTCGAACTCTTTATGGGAATGGATCGGGTATTGGAACACGCTCTTGTGGCGCTCCACGATATAGAAGCAGTCTTTGTCGGTAAAGGCCGGAGTCTCTCTGAGTACTTTGCTCATAGTCGTTATAATGCTATATGCAAAGATATAGCATTTTTAGGTGAAGCCAGTACTTAAATGTGAAAAAATAATACTATTTGAACATGTCAGATATGTTCAAATAATTTACGGAATAAACTGTACGCATACAGGCGCGGCCACTTCTATGCTCTTGCCGGTATCGGTCAGGATGCCGCTTTCGGCATCGACGGAATAGATCTCGATGCGGTTGTCATCGCGGCAGGCGCACAACAGGTAACGGCCGTCGGGGGTGATGGCAAAGTTGCGCGGATGTTTCCCGGTAGTCTGGTAGCACTCCCAGTTGACCTTGCCGGTGGCGGGATCTACGCAGAAAAGGGAGATGCCGTCGTTTTTGAGGCGATGGCTGGTATAGAGATGGCGCCCGTCGGGACTCAGGTGGATGTCGGCGCTGCCATTCCCCATCCCGCAGTATGCCGTGACGGTCTGTATGGGGCGCAGGTTTCCGTTGTTGTAGCTGAATACCACCAGTTTGTCGGCAAGTTCGCACAGCAGGTACGCGAAGCGGCCGTCGGCGCTGAAAGTCAGGTGGCGCGGGCCGAATTTGTAGAAGCCCTTGTGCCGCCATACCATTGTGGCGTTGTTGAAGGGGTGTATGCTGTCAGAATAGTCAAAGCGATGGATGCAGTCCAGGCCGAGGTTTGTTACGAAGATATACTTGCCGTCGGGCGAAATCACGGCGCAGTGCATGTGCGACTGCTCTTCTCCAAGTTCGATGCCAGTCAAGACGTTGTAATAGCGCGAACTGGTAGAGAAATACTGCGTCATTTCGGGCAAGCTGCCGTCGCTGTCAATCGCGAATGCGGTGATGCTGCCGCCCGAATAGTTGGATGTCAGCACGCTCTTGCCGCAGTAGAGTATGTTGCACGGGTCGGTGCCGTCTACCTCGTTGCGGGGAATGGTGGTGCTGTTGAGCGGGGTTATGCTGTTGCGCGTAAGGGTGAACGAACTGACCCCTTCCCTGCCGTCGTGGAACTCGTTCACGGCATAGGCGCGGGTGCCGTCGGGAGACGGAATCACAAACGACGGGTTGCCCGAGGGAGCCACGTCCAGCAGTTCGGCATCGGCCGTCTCGGAGTCAAAAGAATATAGATATACCCCCTCTGCAGTGGTATTCTGGGTATAGGTGCCGACCAGCATCCTGTAAGAATGCTCCTGACGGGCCGCCTCTTGACGCCACATCCTGGTGCGGAGGTCAAAGTTCTCCTTGATGCATTCGCTGTAGAGCCACGGCTCGCAGCTGTGGATGTCGCCCACGTTTATGAAATCGGCAAAGGCCTTGTATTCGGACCCGTCGTAGCCCTTGACTACCAGCACGCGGTGCTCCGGTGAGAGCGTTACGGTGATGCTGTCGCGCAGGGTGGCCGGCGTGGCGTCGGTGACCCAGTTCACCGGGTTGATTGCGAAGCAGGTATTGGCGATGACGGGAATCTTGTATTTGACATCCTTGACGGTGTTGTAGCATATCGTGACGCCGATGTCGTCGGCTCCCTGTGCCGCCTTAATGTGTGGGGTGGCCTTCATGTCCTCTTCGGTCACCTTGTAGCCCATCACGTAGGCGCCCGCAAGGTGGTCGTAGGTGTCATCGTCCATGTGCTTGAGCAGATTCACCACCGCCAGCGCGCCCTGGCTGAATCCGACTATGATCAGAGGCCTGGAGGGGTCGCGCTGCTTGAGAAAATGGTCAAAGGCGTCGCAGACGTCTTTCATGGAGATGCGGGTCCGCTCGGCGATTATCGCATCGTCCTGCGGCAAGAAGGCCTGGATGGTGGCGTGGCGGTAGAACGGCGCGAAGAAGCGGTTACCGGGCGACATGTAGGCGCAAGCCTTATTCATCTCTATGCCCATGCGTTTGCGGTGTCGCTCTTTCCAGACGTCGGCATAATGGACGGTACGCCCCTGGTCGTCGGTCCAGTCGCTCTCCCAGGTAGAGACCACATAGAAGATGTCGGCGCTAGTGCCCAGGGAGTCGCGGTCGGCGGTAATCCACATTTCGGGGTTGTTGTAATCGGGGGCCTCGGGTATGACCTCCGTCTGGCCGGACGCCTCGAAACATACGGCGAACAGCAGTATAAAAAGGGATAATCTTGTTTTCATTCTGTTAATGTTTGTCTATTCGACGGTTTGGGCGTTCTTCTTGCCGATCCACCAGCCGAACCACAACAAGGCGGCGCCTATGGCCACCAGCACGACAATCATGCCGATAATAGACCAAGTGCGCTCTATAAGTTCTTTTATGTGCATTCCTACGCAAATATACGTACAATCCGCATCTTTCGCTATCTTTGTAAGAAGTAAATGATTTAATATGAAAAAGACACTCCTTACCCTCGTTGTCGCTGTGCTGGCCATTTTCGGCGCACAGGCGCAGCCGTATTTCTCTATAGATGACATGCCCGACCTGGTCAAGTGCCTCCCGGCTCCGCCCGACACCACCAGCCTTACCTTCGCTCACGACGTGATGCGCTACATGTGGGGCAAGGAGATGCGCGCCGACAAGGTGCGTGCCGATATTGCCGAGCGCGACGCTATCTGGGACCTCGATACCCTGGCGGCAATTTTCAGCGGACCTTTCGGCCTCAAGATAGACAAGGAGACGACACCGGAGATATATAAGGCCTTCACGCGCGGCGTCGGGACCATCGAGGTCATCCGCATCCGTCCCAAGGCACACTTCATGCGCAAGCGCCCGTTCGACCGTTTCCAGGAGCACATGTATACCACTTGGGAAGAGGACGAGCTCCGTGGCGAAGGCTCATACCCTTCTGGCCACACCATCCGCGGATGGGCTGCAGCGCTGCTTCTTGCAGAGATCAATCCCGCTAATGCCAACGAAATCTACAAGCGCGGCTGGGACTACGGCGAGAGCCGCGTGATAGTGGGCGCCCACTGGCAGAGCGATGTGGATGCGAGCCGTCCGGCCGCCAGCATCGGTTACTCCCTGCTGCAGACCAATCCCGCCTATCGCGAGCAGATGGCCAAGGCCCGCAAGGAGTTCGAAACTATTGCACTTGGCCAGGGCGACAACGCCACCATTGCGGGCAAGGTTTGGAAATTCAGCAAGAAGCGTCGTAATGGATTTACGCTTGACCTGGATACATTCAAAGAGCTCAAGTCCGGCATTGCGGTATCATATGCGGCAACGCAGGACCTCCACGGCCTCTCCGACCTCGAATATGTCGTTGGACACGCCCGTCAGCACGAGGGCTTCGTAGGTGGCTGGCGCAACAGCGAAGACGGCCAGTATTACTTTGACAGCGTCCGCATCTTCCCCGAAGACCAGTTGGAACAGGCCAAGGAGTTTGGCCGTGCCAACAAGCAACAGTCGATTTATATCCTCTCGAGCGGCACCGAGGTGCCTCTGGATTAATCCTGCACCCAGGCAGAATAACTGCGGCCGTCGGCGGGCCGCCATCCGAAATCGGAGCGGAAGTTCAGATTGAGCGGATTGTTCCTGACGGTTTTGTAGACGACCTCCAGCCCAAGCTCTTCTGGCTGGATCATATTCATGTTCAGGCGGGAGTTGTCGCTGGACTTGTCTTCCCAGCTCTTCGTTGCCTCTCATCCCTCCCAGGCCGGCCGGACCATTGGGCCTGCAGGGAAATGGGCGCCAGCAGAGCCAGCAATAGCACCGATATGAGACAACTTTTCTTCATAATAGACAAATATACAGTTATTTTGGAAAAATAATTATATTTGCACTAAACCGATTAACTAATTGTTGAAAAAATGAGAAGAATCTTTATCGCTCTGTTCGCATTACTGGTCGCTTCGACCTCAGTATTTGCGCAAACCACAGAAGAGATCCTGGCCAGGATGGACAAAGAAGTTGACCGTTTTGATGCCGAGGGATTCTTCATGTACATGGAGATCAAACTCCCCATTATCGGAGCTGCCGGCACCGATGTTTACATTCTCGGCGACAAATACAAATTTGTTACCGAAGTCAAGGACTCCAAGGCCATCCACTGGTCCGACGGTACTACCAACTGGGAATACGATGCTGCCAAGAACGAGGTGACCATCTCCAACGCCAAGAAGACAGAAGAGACCCAGGCCGAGAGCAACAAGAAGATGATGCAGGGTGTCACCGATGGCTACGATGTCAAACTCAAGAAAGAAGACAGCGAGGCTTGGTATTTCGAGTGCCGCAAGTCCAAATCCAACACCAAGAAGGATGACCCCAAAAAGATGGATCTGACTGTCTCCAAGGCCACTTACCTCCCCATCGAGCTCAAGTCTTCCCTGAAGGGTGTCACCGTTACCATGGCCAGGGTAAGGGTCGGTGTTACTGAAGAAGAGGTAACCTTCAACCCCGCCGCTTATCCTACCGCAAAGATCATCGACAACCGCTAGTCTTTGCATTGACACAAAAAGATGGCGACCAAAAACGGCCGCCATCTTTTTTATTTCTCCTTGACATGTATATATTTGCGCCCGTTTTCAAAAAATGCAATCATGGCTGTAACTATTGAGCAAATCATCGATGTTGTAAAGGAGGCTTCGAAGCTGATGGTGCGCACCGGTTTCGAGGTTCACGACAAAGGGTGCCGCGAGAATCTGGTGACATCGTCGGACCTTGCGGTGCAGGAATTTCTTACCGGCAAACTCTCTGCCCTGCTGCCCGGCAGCGGCTTTCTCTGCGAAGAAGAGGACCTGAACGACATCGCGGGCCACGAATACGTGTGGATAATAGACCCGATAGACGGTACCGCCAATTATGCCCGCGGCAACGAGAACTGCTGCATCAGCGTGGGGCTGATACGTGGCGGCGAGCAATATATGGGTGTGGTTTACAGTCCCTGGCGCGGCGAACTCTACTATGCCGAGAAAGGCAAGGGGGCATTCTGCAACGGCAAGGCCATCCACGTATCGAATCGTGACTACGAAGACGGTTTGCTGTACACCGCCATGAGCACCTACCGCAAAGACTGGACCCGCTACTGCAGCGATATAATCTATGACATTTATATGGAGTGCAACGACGTGCGCCGCACCGGTTCGGCGGCCGTGGAATTGTGCCTGATGGCGTCGGGCTATGCCGACCTCTACTTTGAGATCCGCCTGATGCCGTGGGACTATGCGGCTGCCACGCTGATACTTACCGAGGCGGGTGGCTCCGTGTGCAGCTTCGATACCCCCTTCCCTTCTCTCTATGTCCAGTCCATGGTCATTGCCGCCAACAACGATGCCAATTGCCGCCGTATCTCAGAGGCGGTTCACCGCCACCTTGAGGCACTCCCGTACTAATCATATATGGATTTTGGTTTCACCCCCAGCTCACACTGAAACCGGAGGGTTGAGACCCTCCGGCGTGGCAGCCATTTTTTTTGATGCAACCGAGTAGAGAAACAGGCCACCTCAGTGTTGATAGAGCTGATAATCTATGACGAGAACAAAGGTCGCTATTATCTGAATCGGTCACTAGAAGGGAACGTGCATAAATTAGGACAATCCATGCATCTTTTTACGGTACTCATTTGGCGTTACGCCCGTATGATGCTTAAAAAAGCGCGAAAAATAGGACGGATCGTCGAGCCCGACGGCCGTAGATATCTCTGCTATAGGCATATCGGTGTCGCCAAGCATGCGGCGTGCCATGGAAAGCCTTGCGATATCTATCCACGCCCCTACACTTTTGCCTGTGGCATCTTTGACCATGCGATTGAGATGGCCCGGGCTCACAAAACGTTCATCCGCGTATTCTGCCAGCGACCGTAGCGGCTTCGTGGGCGAGAATACACTCTCCAGGAAATTGGTTACATGGTTGGGCAGGTCGTTTGTGGGCTGCGATTTGATGAGCGAAAGGAGCAGGTCCAATCCTTTGGAAAGAAAGAAGAAATTCTCTTTCTCGATGTTCTTAATCATCATGTTGAACATCTCCCCCATGAAGGTTGCCTCGTCGTTGGGGAAAGACTGGTACAGAGGCTCTACCAATTTTAGGACTCGCATAGGGCGCGACAGCATGCTGGGGCGGAACATACCAACATAACCGATGGCGTCGGAATAATACCTTATATAGAAATAATGATGTTCAGGAATAATCAGCAGGTTGCCTGCAGAACACATATACTGATTGCCGTCGATTTCTGTGAGGACTTCGCCACTTACGACATATAGGAAACTGACAAATGGGAACACTGTCGGTTCCACATCAGAAAAACTAATATGGTCGCGGGTGTCCAGTCTGCGTATCGAAAACGGTACGTTCGAATAATCGGGCAAGTAATCACCAAGACTGTTGTTCATATATAATTTATTTAGAGCCCAAGTAAAGCAATATCATGCTCGCCAGCAGAAGCACTATATCGAATATCTTGGCCTTGATGTTTTTCTCTTTGAGCACCAGCGCACCGATGGCAAAACTTACCAGTACGCTGCCGCGTCTTATCATGGAGACGACGGCTATCAGGGCTTCGGGCTGTGACAGCGCCTTCATGTACAAGAAATCCGCCCCGCTGAGAAAGATGCTGATGCACGGTATCGACCAGCGCCAGCGGAATGGTGTGGTGCTTTGGCGGTTTGGCCACCAGAAAAATATGGTGAGCACCATCATGATAAGCGCCTCGTACAGGGAGTACCAACTCAGGACCTGCATCCTGTCGAAGCCCATGTAATCGGGTGACATCAGGTATTTGTCGTAGAGACCGCTGGCAGCGCCCAGAATGACCGCCACAATCAAGAAGATGATCCACTTGTTGCCGCGCTCATAACCTTCTGCCTTGCCGGTGATGCGCATCAGCAAGTATGCCACCATGGCCAACAATACGCCGGCCCACTGCAGCGCGTTGAGCTTCTCCCCGAAAAGGAATATGGCGCCTATGAGCACCAACACCGGGCGGGTGGCGTTCACCGGCCCCACGATGGTGAGCGGGATATGCTTCATGGCGACATATCCCGCCAGCCACGATGTGAGCACCAGGAAACTCTTACCTATAATATAAATCTGGATGTCCCAGCCGCCGAAGCCGGTCTTTGCCAGCCAGGGCGAGAAGATGGCGGCGTACAGGGTCGTGTTGACCAGAAGTACGGGAATGACGGCATTGTCCTTCAGGGATATCTTCTTGAAGGAGTCGTATCCGCCCAGAAGGCAGGCGGAGCAGAATGCCAGTAGCCACCACATTTACCTGCAAATGTATTCATTTTGTGAAAAGTTTGAGTATATTTGTTTCCCGATTGAATCTAATCGGGTTTTTTATGTTCTATAGTATTGGTGGTGCAGGCCTTGGTTTCGAAGGCAAAAGTGGTGATACAACCATCTACCGCCTGCATTCCCCCTCTTTTGAAAATCGTTATTTCCTGCTCTCAAGTCCTGCCAGTTGCAGATTGCTGGCGTTCCCGGAAATCATAGGGTTTGATTGCTACAAAGCATTGCTCGGCGCCACCGAAGCCGGATTGAAGCACCTGCTGCCGGCTGCCCCCGATGGCGGCATCGATATATTCACCATCCTCCGCGGAGGACTCAACTATCCTCTTGAGGAGGCCGCTTTCGAGTGCGGTATCCCGGTGCGCGAAATGCACTTTGTCTCCTGCGAACGGGTCATCGAAGACCACAAGATTCTCGGGCTGGATGTCCGTTACCAGAAGATCACCCCTTCCAAGGGCCGGGTGCTGACCATTGGTGACATCCTGGCCACCGGAGATACCTTGCGCCTCTGCTTCGAGCACCTTGTCTCCGAATTCCACCGTGCAGGCGGGAGCCTGCGCCGCATCATCTTCTTCACCATTGGAGGTACCCGCGCCGTAGACATTTTCGAAACCCTTACCCCCAAGGTCCGGGAGTTGTTCCCCGACTTCGAAGGTTTCGACTGCTGCTTCTTCGAAGGTATGTTCACCGTTTATACCGACAATGGGGTGAGTGGCATCAACACTCCCAACATCGATTTCGGATGGAACGGCGGTATAGTCACGCCCAAATTCCGGCAGTTTGTGATGCACCATCCAGACGCACTCATGGAAAAATGTATCATATATGACGGCGGGGCTCGTCGCTACGAACTGTCTCTGCATTTCGAAGAAGTCCTGGAATATTGGGAGGGAATACTCGAGCGTGCCGGCAAGATAGATTCCCGCGCAATGCTCTGCGAGAAGCTTGGCTACACCGGGCCGCTCTCCTATGAAGATTGGCTCGATGTGACATGCCTCAACTGCTTGGGTGACCTTCACGGCCTCTGGCGGGCAGAACATGCCCTGCTGGAGCGAGGCTTCGACCTGGAAGCACTTGCGCAGCGCAGGATAAACAGCATGAAACAAATCCAAGAAAAATATGAAAAAAATTGATGTCGACTACACCGACCGGGCGGTAGACCGCGCCGGGCGCAAATCCAACCTGAGCATGTTTATGATTATGCTCGGCTTTACCTTTTTCTCTGCAAGTATGTGGGTTGGCCAGCAACTCGCAACCGGCCTCGACTGGTGGGGCTTTGTGTGTGCCTTGCTGGTAGGTGGCGCGATTCTCGCCGCATACACCGGGGCGCTGGGCTTTATCGGAGCCGAGAGCGGTCTCTCACTGGATATGCTTGCCCGCCGCAGCTTTGGCAGCAAGGGTAGCTGGCTCCCGAGCGCGATGATCAGCTTCACCCAGATCGGCTGGTTCGGTGTGGGTCTGGCAATGTTCGCGATACCCGTGGCCAAACAGTTGCTCGGTCTCGAGGTTACCCCCGACCACATGCCCTGGCAGGGCTATCTGCTAGTGGCCATTGCGGGTGTGCTGATGACGGCCAGTGCCTATTACGGCATCAAGAGCCTTACTATAATCAGTTATATCGCCGTGCCTCTGGTGGCTATTCTCGGCACTGTTGCCATGATACTCGCCGTACGCCATGGCGACAGGGGACTCGTCGAGCAGTTCGCAGTCGGCTCCAAGAACTTGGGCGTGATTGCCGGCGCCGGGCTCGTTGTGGGCAGCTTTATTTCGGGCGGCACCGCGACCCCCAACTTTACCCGCTTTGCCAAGAATGCCAAGGTCGGCCTCTGGACCACAGTCGTGGCCTTCTTCATCGGCAACAGCCTGATGTTCCTCTTCGGTGCCGTTTCGAGTATCTATGTCGGTGGTAACGATATCTTTGACGTGATGCTCAACCTCAATCTGTTCTACATCGCAGTGCTCGTCCTCGGCCTTAACATCTGGACCACCAACGACAACGCCCTCTATACCGGAGGCCTCGGCTTGTCCAACATTTTTGGCAAGAGCAAGAAGACCATGGTGCTCATCTCCGGCGTCATCGGCACGGTGGCTGCCGTCTGGCTCTACTGGAACTTCTGCGGCTGGCTCAACGTGCTCAACTGCACCCTGCCCCCTATTGGTATAATCCTGATCCTGAGCTATTTTACCAATCGTAAGAAATATCTCGATGACACTATGCCCATTACCACCGTCAATTGGTGGGCAGTGGCCGGCGTAGTGCTCGGCGCAGTGGTGGCCAACCTTGTCAAGTGGGGCTTCCCTGCCATCAACGGCATGGCTGTAGCGGCCGTATGCTATCTCCTCTCCACCATTTCAAAGAAGAACTGATCAACCCTTTAATAACTACGACTATGGCAAACATTACTGACCTCATCATGCAGCAGGTTACCAAAGCAGCCGGCAATGTAGAAATCCCTTCCGATGTAAAGAACACCGTGCTCAACGGTCTCGGACAGTCCATCCTGGGCAGTCTTACCCAGACGGCTGCCACCTCTGGCGGTCTGGACCAGATCAAGAGCCTGCTCACCGGCGCTTCCAGCGCTGCTTCCAGTCCTATCACCGCCCTCGCGGGCAAGCTTTTCACAGGTAATATCCTGAGCAAGCTCAATCTCGGTTCGGTGCTCAACGGCAAGCTTTCGGGCTTGATTCCCCTGGTACTCAGCGGCCTTTCCGGAGTAATCAAAGATCAGGACGGCGACGGTGACGTCGACCTTAACGACATCCTCCTCACGCTCAAGGGCGGTAAGGCCAGCAGCCTTCTGGGCGCTGCCACCAGCATCCTTGGCAGTTTCTTAAAGAAATAACATATGGATCGGATGAAGACCGGCAGCCGGGAGAAAAGCATCTTCAGGGTTACCTTGTTGGGCAGCGTAGCGAACTTTGCCTTGATGGCATTCAAGTTTGCGGCTGGCTTTCTGGGCCATAGTGCCGCCATGGTGGCCGATGCCTTTCACTCGCTGTCGGACTTCATTACCGATATAATTGTCCTCGTATTTGTCAAAATCAGTTCCAAGCCGCAGGACGCTTCGCACGACTACGGCCATGGCAAATACGAGACCCTGGCCACCCTGCTCATAGGCCTGGGCCTGGTGGCAGTGGCCATAGGCATCATTGTAAAAGGCGCCACCAAATTCGCCCAGTGGCTTGCGGGCGAACAGCTGCCCGCTCCCGGCAAGTTGGCGCTCTGGGCCGCCCTGGTCTCCATTGTGGTCAAGGAGATTCTTTACAGGTACACCGTTTCGCGCGGCAGGAGCCTCGAATCGGCTGCGGTGGTGGCCAATGCCTGGCACCATCGCAGCGACGCCCTCTCTTCTATCGGTGCCGCCATCGGCATCGGCGGGGCGATAGCTTTCGGCGACCGCTGGACCGTGCTGGACCCGCTGGCTTCGATAGTGGTGGGCGCCATGCTGCTCAAGGTCGCCTGGGACCTGCTCAAGGAGAGCATAGACGAACTCACCGAGCATTCGCTGGACGATGCCACCGAGCAGGAGATACTGGATATCATAGCCTCCTTCCCCGATGTATCCGAGCCGCACAACCTCCGCACCCGCAAGATCAACAACCGGGTGGCGATAGACCTGCACGTGCGCATGGCAGGCAACATCTCCCTCACGGAGTCCCACCATCGTGCCACCGAGATAGAGTCCCGGCTGCGCGAGAGATTCGGCAAAGACTCAGTCGTGAATATCCACATGGAACCGGTTAAATAACCCTTTTATGAACAGTGCAATTGCTGCCCTCATCGGCCTGGCTCTGGCTATTATTTTGATTATCCGCAAGATACCGCCGGTTTTTGCGCTGTTTCTGGGCGCTTTGGCGGGCGGCCTCCTCTCGGGATGGGGCATGGTGCGCACCGTCGCAGAGATGGTTTCCGGGGTCAAGGACATCGTCCCTGCAATTGTCCGCATACTGGCTGCAGGCGTTCTTTCGGGTGCGCTGGTGGTGACCGGTGCCGCCGAATCCATCGCCTCTGCCATCGTCAGGCGTCTCGGAGCGCAGCAAGTCTACCTGGCGCTGGCGCTGGCCTCGATGCTGCTTTGCGCCACCGGCGTCTTTATCGACGTCGCAGTGATTACCATCGCCCCCATCGCCCTTATGATAGGGAGCAGGATAGGTGCTCCCCTGCCCGCCCTCATGATTGCCATGATTGGCGGCGGCAAGTGCGGCAATATCATCTCGCCCAACCCCAACACCATTATTGCCGCCGAGAACTTTGGGGCGCCGCTGCAGAGCGTGATGCTGGCCAATGTTATTCCGGCCATCCTGGGGTTGGCGGTCACGGTATGGCTGGTGATTCCGCTCTCGGGCGGCAAACGTTCCAAACTGGCCCGTGCCTCTGCAAGCAGTGCGTCGAACAACGCCTCCGACGCCTCCCTCCCATCTTTCTGGGCCAGCATCGCGGGTCCGCTGCTCACGGTGGCCCTGCTCGCGCTCAGGCCGGTATTCGGTGTTACGATAGATCCGATGGTGGCGCTGCCGGCGGGTGGATTGTTCTGCCTGCTGACAACCCGCAGGCTCAAGCTGACGCTCAAGAGCCTGCAATACGGACTAGAAAAGATGTCTTCAGTTGCGGTGCTCCTGGTGGGCACGGGTGCCATTGCCGGCATCATCAAGGCCTCTGCCATCACTAGTGTGATAGTGGGTGCACTGGGCGGCTGGAGCGGCGGCGGGGCATTACTCGCCCCCATAGCCGGCATTTTGATGTGTGCCGCAACCGCTTCTACAACCGCCGGCGCCACAATCGCATCGGCCTCTTTCTCCGAAGCGATTCTCGGCGCAGGAATAGCCCCGGTACCGGCTGCCGCCATGATAAACGCGGGGGCGACGGTACTGGACCATCTCCCCCACGGTTCTTTTTTCAATGCCACCGGAGGCTGCGTCGGCATGTCTGTCGCCGAGCGCATGCGCCTCATCCCCTACGAATCGCTCGTGGGCCTGGCATTGACCCTATTCAGTTTTTTGTTTCAGAATCTATTTTAACTCCCTGTCGCCAAGCAGTTCGCGTGCCAGCAGCGGGTCGTTGGTGGTGATGCAGTCGACGCCCAGGTCAATCATCTTCTGGATGTCTTCTGCGGCGTTCACCGTCCATACATTCACACTCATGCCCAGCTCGTGTGCGCGGGCTACCCATTCGGGATGCATATAGAACATCTGGTAGTCGTAGTCGATGCCGTTCACGCCCTCTGCCAGGACTTCGTCGGGGCCGAGTTCACCGTCGCCCACACCCTGCAGGAACTGGTTGGTAAAACCGGGGCATTTCTCGGCGATGCGCTTGCAGATATTCATGCTGAACGAGATGAACATCACGCGCGCGGGATCGAACATGTCGTGGGCCTTGAGCGCCTCGATGGTCTTGTCTACCAGCAGGTCCTCTTTCTCTTTGGAGGGGTTGGGTTTGATCTCATACACCAGCATGGTCGTGCCCTTGCTGGCCTGCTCTATGTATTGGTCGACAGTGGCGGGGTGCTCGCCGTTCTTGTGTACCATCACCAGGAAGGTGTCGATGGGTGTGTCGTGGATGTTGAAACCGCCCAGGTCGTCGTTGTGGTTCACCAGCAACTGGTCGTCGCCGGTGATGTGCACGTCGCACTCGCTGCCCCAGAAGCCGTTGGCCTGTGCTGCGGCAAGCGAAGCGATGGTATTCTCCATATAGCCCGCCTCTTCGCAGTTCCAGAAGCCGCGGTGCGCGGTTATGGCAATCTTATGTTCTTTGTTGCAGCCGGTGAGCATCACCGCCGCAAGGGCAAAAGTTAAAATGAGTGATTTTTTCATAGTGTATCAGTTTATTTCTGTTTCTTCTGCTTGAGTTCGCGTTCGCCCAGCATCTCGCGCAACAGCAGCGGGTTGTTGGTGGTGATGGCGTCGGGTTCCATGGCGATGACCTTCTCGAGGTCTTCACGCTGGTCCACGGTCCATATATTGAGGCTCATGCCGTGGTTGCGGGCATGCTCGAGCCACTCGGGGTGCTGGTAAAAGGCGCTGAAGTGATAGTCGATGCCGTTGATGCCCATCTCAAAGATTTCGTCGGGATCGATGTCGAAGCCCAGGTACTGGTTGTCAAACTCGGGGCAGAGTTCGGCGATGCGCTTGCACATGTTCAGGCTGAACGAGATGAACATCACCCGCTTGGGCGTGTAGAGATTATGCCTCTTGAGCGCCTCGATGACCTTGTCTACGAACACCAGCTCGCGCTCGGGATCGGGATGGGGCTTGAGCTCGAACACCAACTTGGTGGTGGCGCACTGCTCTGCCTGGCTCAGGTAATCGTCTATCGAGGCGGGATGCATGCCGTTGGGATAGGTTATTGCGGTGAGGCTGTCCAGCGGACTGGTATGTATGTCGACTCCGAAAATGTCGTTGTTGTGGAACACCAGCAGGCCGTCGTCGGCAGTCAGGTGCACGTCGAATTCGCTCCCCCAGAAGTCGTTGGCCTGTGCTTGTGCAAGTGAGGGGACGCTGTTGCCTACGAAATGCGCCTCTTCGCAATCCCAAAATCCCTGATGCGCCACGATGGCGATTCTGTGTTCCTTGGGTCCGCAAGCCACCAGGGCGACGGACAGAATGGCTAAAATGAGTGTTTTCTTCATGTTCCGATATTTTTTCCAAAGATAAATAATATTACCTTAGCGAGGATAATTACTACGGAAACTATGCTCCATTTTGATTCTGATTATATGGAAGGGGCCCATCCGAAGGTGATGGAGCGCCTGCTTAATACAAACCTTGAACAAACTCCCGGTTACGGAAGCGACACCTATACGCAGCGCGCCAAGGCGCTCATACGCGAGGCCATCGGAAACCCCGACGCCGACATCCACTTTCTTGTGGGCGGCACCCAGACCAATGCGGCGGTCATAGGTGGGCTCTTGCGCGGCTCCGAGGCGGTGATTGCCGCCGACAACGGGCACATCAATGTCCACGAGGCGGGCGCCATCGAGGCCACCGGCCACAAAGTCATCGCCCTGCCCGGGAGTGAAGGTAAAATAACGGCGGACCAGATAGACCATTATCTGACCGCTTTCTTTGCCGACGACACCTGGGAGCATATGGCCATCCCGGCATTGGTCTACCTCTCTTTCCCCACTGAGTTCGGCACCCTCTATTCCCTTGCCGAGCTGGAGGCTATCGCCGCCGTTTGCCGCAAACATTCCGTCAAATTGTTCATCGACGGTGCCCGGCTCGGGTACGGCCTGGCAGCCCGGGGCAACGATGTCACCCTCAAGGATCTGGCGCGCCTTTGCGATGTCTTTTATATAGGTGGCACCAAAGTCGGCACCATGTTTGGCGAGGCGGTGGTGCTGCGCAGCAAAGAGCTGGTCCCCCACTTTTTCAGTTACATCAAGCGCAGCGGCGCCCTGCTGGCCAAGGGCCGCCTCCTTGGGTTACAGTTTGAAACGATGTTCACCGACAACCTCTATCTGGAATGTGGCCGCAACGGCGTGGAACGGGCTATGGAATTGAAATCTGTATTCGAACAGGCGGGTTACCGCACCGCCGTGGAATCCTCCACCAACCAGCAGTTCTTCACTCTGCCGAATACCCTGATAGACAAGCTTATGGAGCACATGACCTTCGAGTATTGGGGCCCTCGCGGCACAGAGTCGAGCACTGTCCGTTTTGTGACCAACTGGGCCACAGGGGCAGAAACCATTTCAAAATTGAAATCACTTTTAAATAATTTTTAACTACATTTACAACGTCATCACGATTTTCTAACAATTAAAAGATATGTCTACCGTTAAATTCTACCGCCCGGAGCACCAGGTGCCCCTCGAGCTGCTCCGTCTCGCAGTTCCCCGTCGCGTGTTCACCCTCTCCCAGATAGAATATGTTGCCGACCGCGTTAAGTGGGTATGGGACAACCGCAAGCTTATTGGCGGTCTCCACTTTGTAGAAGAGCCCGTTGTGCTCCGCTTCTTCTTTGGTCGTCTGGAGCCTATCGGCGACTGGCAGCAGAAGCTCGTAGAGAAATTCCGCGCCGATTTTGGCGACAGCCTTTAGTCTTCAAACGTTCAAACTATAAGGGTGAGTCCGTTTCGGGCTCACCCAATTTGTAGATATCATGTTAGGAACAATAGTCAATACCGGGACCATTATCGCCGGGGCGCTGCTGGGGTCGCTGTTGCATCGCGGAGTCAAGGATAAATACAAGGAGGCGATATACACCGCCCTCGGCCTCGCCTGCCTTGCCATCGGCCTCAACGCCACCATCAGCAACCTGCCGAAAAGCGAATTTCCGGTGCTGTTTGTACTCTCCATAGCCATCGGCAGCGTTGTCGGCACGGCCCTGGACATAGACGGCCGCTTCCACCGGCTTGTAGACAAGTTGCAACACCGCTCCGAGAAGAACATCCAGGCTTCGTCCGACGGGGTTTCGGAGATCCAGACTCCCGCCCGCCCCTCTTCGCGCCTGGCCGATGGTCTCGCCACCGCCTGTCTTCTCTATTGCATCGGTCCCCTTTCCATGCTTGGCCCGGTGGTCAGCGCGCTGCAGGGCGATAATACCTTCTTGTTTACAAATGCCACCCTGGACCTCGTGTCGTCGTTCATTTTCGCATCGACCTACGGCATCGGGATGATACTGGCCGCGCCGGTGCTCTTCTGCTGGCAGGGTCTGTTCTACCTCATTGCCAAAATCTCCAGTACAGCGGTGAGCGATGCCCTGATGAGCGAGCTGCTCATCGTGGGCGGCCTGCTGATTGTCTCTTCGGGCCTGTCGCTGCTCAAGCTGGCCGACAAGAAGACACTCAACATGCTCCCGGCACTGCTCGTTCCCGTGCTGTGGTTTGTTATCAAGTGGATTTTTAAATTCTGACGACACTTATGAATATCCTGGCGATGGTGATGCTGGCGGCCGCGGTGGCCTTTTCGCCCCGCGACATCGACACCCGCATCGGGTGTGCTGTGGCCGACTCGCCTACTGCCAGCATTTTCGGTTCCGGAGGGGAGGTCGTGGGGAACACCATCCCCTGCGTGACTTCGCCCAACGGCATGACCTACTGGACACCCCAGACCTGCATTTCCGACCAGAAAGGGGCCTCTCCCTACCGCTGGGAGGCGCCCGAATGGCTGGGATTCAGAGGGTCGCACTGGCTCGACGGCAGCGCCACGCAAGACTACGGCTCGTTCTTTTTTGTGCCCGGATGCGAAGGGGTGCCGCTGGACCACTCGCAGGAGGTAGCCCAGCCCGGTTATTACCGATATGGTTCCCACGAACTCACCGGCTTCTGCCACAGCGCCATAATGCGTCTGGACTGCAACCGGCTCCGTTTCGGCGCCAATACGCAGTATAACGACGCCACGCTGGTCTACGACAAGACTGCGGGCGAGATCCGCGCAGAAAACCCCGTGCACCGCATCTACAACGGCTGGGGCAAGTTGGCGGGTTACAGCTCCTGGGCGGTGGTCCGCTTCAATAAGAAGATAAAAAGCATCACCCCCATCGGCCGCATTATGTTCGACATCGAGTTCGAAGATGCTCCCGGGCCGCTGGTGGTGCGTGTGGGCAACTCTTTCTCCAGTCTGGAGGGGGCCGCGCACAACCTGGAGGTGGAGATTCCCGACTGGGATTTTGAGGCGGCACGGGCGCGCATCGAAGCCGTCTGGTCGGCACGTCTGGCTCAGATAGAGGTCCAGGGTGGCGACGATGCCGTACGCAAACACTTCTACACCTCTCTCTGGCGCTCTTCGCTGAGTCCGCGCATGGTGAGCGATTGCTGCGCCGAGCCCGACTACGACGACTTCAATCTGTGGGATACCTTCCGTGCGCTTCACCCTCTGCACACCATTCTCCAGCCCAGGGAGAGCGGCGAGATGATGCAAGCGCTGGTGCGCAAATACGAGCGTGGCGGCTGGATGCCCATCTTCCCGATGTGGGGGAGCTACACCAGCGCCATGATAGGCGACCACGCCGCCAGCGTGATTGCCGACGCCTACACCAAGGGTATTCGCAATTTTGACTGCCGCAAAGCCTGGGAGGGGATCCGCAAGAACTGCTTTGAGACGCCGTGTGATTCGCTCTACGAAGACGGCCGAGGCCGGCGGGCGCTGGAGGTGTACATGCGTCTGGGCTACCTTCCGCTCGAAGAGCACGTCCGTTTCGCATTCCACGCCAACGAGCAGACCAGCCGAACCCTCGAGTATGCCTACGACGACTGGTGCGCCTCGCTGCTGGCCCGCGAGATGGGTTCCGCAGAAGATTACGAGGCATTGCGCCAACGCGCCGGCAACTGGCGCAACGTCTTTGATCCCCGCACCAAATACGCCCAGGGACGCCACGAAGACGGCACATTCCTGGACGAAGACAATTATCTAAAGAAAACCTCTTTCATTACCGAAGGTACCCCCTGCCACTATAGCTGGTTTGTGCCGCAGGATGTCGAAGGACTAATAGAAATCCTGGGCCGCGATCTGTTCGAAGAGCGGCTCGATTTGATGTTCAGCGAGAACCGCTACTGGCACGGCAACGAGCCGGGCAACCAGATTGCCTACCTATATGATTATATAGGGCGTCCCGAGAAGTGCCAGGCGGCGGTGCAGGCGATTATGCGCACCGAATACCGCAACACGCCCGGCGGCCTTTCGGGCAACGACGACGCGGGGCAGCTCTCCGCCTGGTATGTTTTCGCCTGCCTCGGCTTCTATCCCGTATGTCCCGGCAGTGCCGAATATGCCCTCGGTATCCCGGCGTTTGACAGGATCACCATCCATCTCGAAAACGGCCGTGACTTTACCATAGTCAAGAAGGCATCCTCCCGGACGGCATTCCGCCTTGGCTGCCGTACCCTCTCCCGCCCCTTCCTCTCCCACAAGGACCTTGTCCGCGGCAAACGACTGGTCTACTATTGCACCGCGCTGTAGTGGACGTGTTGTTTATTGGCGGAAAGTATCTATCTTTGGAGAAAAGGAGAAAGAGATATGGAGCGATTGGTATTATTCTGCGTAGCGGCACTCATGTCGCTGACTTCCCCGGCCCAGTCCGGCATCGACGGGAAGTGGTTTCTCACCGAGAACGAAAAACAAACAATCGGCGACAAGGGTGAAGCAGGTGTCGCCGACATCAAGACCACCCTGGCCTACACATTTGCCGGTGACCGCTATGAATGCACCATCAAATCGGTCACCGATATGTCCATGGCAATCGAAAGCGGACAGGATAATCAATCGGATGTAGTGATACATCTTGTTTTAACTGCATCCAGTGCCGGTTCGTGCATCCTGGAAGGGGATTTGCTGACCCTGACGCCCGACAAGAAGAAAAAACCTGAAGTAGAAGTCGATGCAACCATCACCGGCATCGCCGGTGGCGGTATGCTCAAAAACATGCTAGCCGCCCCTTTGAAAAAGGCCCTCGTGGCCGAATTAAAGCAGGTACGGCACTACAGGGTGCTTTCGGTCGGCGGCAATTCATTGACCCTGCAAAAGATTGTCCCGGGCAAGGAAAATCCAGAAGGGGCTAAGGTTGAGACTATTACACTTACAAAATAATATCCGGTAACGAAATATGCCGAAACGCTCTAGAGTGCGCCGCAAGGCACATTTTAAAGTTTGGCACGCATGTTGATATAAGTAAAAGTGAAAACAAATTATTAACCTTTTAAAACTTATAGCCATGAAAAAGATTTTACTCGTTACCGCGCTTATGATCGCGACTGTGGTGAATGCTAACGCTATGAGCTATACAAAGGCACGCAGCGAAGCGCTTTTCCTCACCGACAAGATGGCTTATGAGCTCGAGCTCACCGACTATCAGTACGAAGCCGTCTATGAAATCAATCTCGACTATTTCAATGGCCTGATTGGTACTACCGACCTCTTCGGCATCAACTGGAACCGCCGCGCAAATGAACTCGGATATGTACTCACCAGCTGGCAGTACAGACTGTTCCTCGAGACCGAGTACTTCTACAGACCGGTAATCGTAAGAAACAAGGCCCTGACCTTCGTAATCTACGACCGCTACCGTCACGACCGTTTCTTCAAACCCGTCCCCAAAGCGCACATCGCTTACAAGGTAGGTACAAGAAAATACCATAATACACCTCATAACAACAAACACTTTGCAGAGATCCACCACAAGGCAAAACCCGGACACAAGCCTTCCGGCAACCACAATACTGGTCACATGGACAAGCCCAAGACCAACAAGCCTGCCGGAAACCACCACAACGGCAACGTTGACAAGCCCAAGGTAAACAAACCTTCCGGCAACACTCCGGGCAATGTAGAAAAGCCCAAGGCCAACAAGCCTGCAGGCAACACCAACCCGGGTAATGTCAACAAGGGCAACAAGCCCGCCGGCAACACCCACGGCAATGCGAATGCCAGCAACTCGGTTCGCCGGGCATCCAAAAACGCTCCTGAGCGCAACACCGCAAGCCGCGTGAATGGTGGAAGCAGCAACGGTCGTCGCAGCAAATAATACCGACAACTACCTATAACGTCAGCGCCCCTCGAAAGAGAGGCGCTCTCTTTATGTAAAATTTAGTACCTTTGTGTACTTGATTATTGTAATGAAAGCGCTCGATAAGAAAATAACCAATATCCTCAAGTACATCGTACTGTTCGCCCTGGCGATTGTCCTGGTTTATTTTGCATTCCGTAAGGTAGAATGGAGCGCTTTCCTGGACGGTCTCAAGCAGACCAGATGGTTCTGGGTGGTGTTGTTTTGCATCGCCTCCGTCACTGCCCTGGTGCTCAGGACAATCCGCTGGCGCGAGTTGCTCAGTCCGTTTGACAATACCCTGTCGTTTATCCAGATTTGGGACGCCATCAACATTGGCAACCTGGCCAGCACGGCGCTGCCCGGTTCGGGAGAATTGCTCCGCTGCGGTCTGGTCGTCTCCAAGAGGCTAGAATATGACAAGAGCCTCGGCACCATGCTCTGCGAACGATTGTGGGATTTCCTGGCGCTGGTAGTGCTCGGCATTATTGCCATGGTTTTCGGCTGGAACCGCTTCGGCACTTATTTCGAAGACAATATATTCCACCCGCTCACTTCCAATACGGGCTTCTGGTGGATACTGGCTATAGTGGTGGTTGCGGTGACGGCATTTATCGTTACTGTGTTCCGGCTTAAAAGCCGCAGTGTCATTTGTGGAAAGATTGCCGACTCAATATCGCGTCTCTGGTCCGGTATCACGGTGTTTTCCAAGAGCAAGAACAAGCTTCTCATAGCTCTTACCACCCTGCTGCTCTGGACTGTGTACGTAATTATGTGTTACTGCATAATCAAGGCGATGCCTATGCTGCAGGGTCTGGACTTCATAGATGCGCTGTTTTTCTCGATGATGGGCAATTTCGCCTCCATTATTCCGGTGCCCGGCGGTATCGGGGCATACCACTATCTGGTGGCGGCAGCGGTCGGGGTCTATGGCTATAGCTGGGAAATCGGCATCCTGTATGCTACGCTCAATCACGAGATCCACGCTGTGCTGATTATCATAGTCGGCCTGGTTGCGTACCTGCACACGATAAGCGTCCGCCGCTCAAGGTCTACCGATGTAAACTGATTTCTCCATTTATTTACAAAAATGAGTAGCAAATCTGCCGGCAACAGAAAATTCGTAGTGGCCTACATCCTAATAGGTTTAACACTTGTGTTGTCTTTTTGTGCAAACTTGTTTGCAGGGCCGGTCAAGATTCCCCTCCAGGATGCGTTACAAATACTATTTGGCAAGTTGTCAACACAGCAAAGTTGGAACCAGATCATACTGGGCTCCCGCCTGCCACAGGCTGTCACTGCCTTGCTGGGTGGCGCCGCCCTCGCGGTGAGCGGTTTGCAGTTGCAGACGCTCTTTTCCAACCCTCTGGCGGGTCCATCCATACTCGGCATCAGCGACGGCGCTAATCTGGGCGTTGCGCTGGCGATGCTATATATCTCCACCACGAGCTATCTAACCACCATTTTCGCCGCATTTATAGGTGCTGCCGTTATCCTGGCCATTATCATATGGTTCTCCCACAAAGTGCGCAACAACGTGATGCTGCTCATTATAGGCATCATGGTGGGCTATCTGGCCTCTTCGCTGATATCGATACTCAACTTTAACGCTTCGGCCGACAAGGTGCATCAGTATGTCATGTGGGGCATGGGCGATTTTGGCAGCGTCTCCATGGACAAACTCCCCTGGTTTGTATCGTTTACGGCTGCGGGGCTGATTGGCGCATTACTTCTGGTAAAGCCGCTCAATGCGCTGCTGCTGGGCGACTCTTATGCTGCGAATCTCGGAATCAACGTGCGTCGCGCACGTCTTGCTATACTCCTCACCACCGGTATCCTCACCGCCACCGTCACCGCCTTCTGCGGCCCGATATCGTTCATCGGATTGGCTGTGCCGCACATAGCCAGGCTGACAATCGGCAGCAGCGACCATCGGAATTTACTTCCAGTAACGATTCTGGTGGGCAGTGTTACTGCATTGCTGTGCAATATGCTGGCTAACCTGAGCACTACCGGAGGCCCGCTGCCGTTGAACGCCCTCACCTCCATCGTCGGGGCGCCGGTAATCATCTATGTGATAATGAACCGCAAGCGGTTGCATTATTTCAATTAGCCTTTTCCAGACGGAAATAGTACTGCAATTCGTGATCCGGGAGCAATTCCGGGTGATAGATGCATATCAGGTCGGCCAAAATGCGGTCGGGATGGAGGGTGATGTCGTCGTAATAGGTGCTTACAAGGGTGTTACAAGCAAAGATATTCTGCGTTTTAAATGCCTTGAAGTCGGAATACGGCAAATACTCCCCTTTGAGGTCGTCCAGTGTCATGGGCTTGCCGCCGCTGTACTTGAACAGCCAGAAGTCGGCGTCGCAGCCGCGGTCGAAGACCTGTTCGAAAGTCATGTGAACGCTGCTGGCCGAAGTGATGTCTCCGAACACATAGTCGGCACCGGCATCGCGATGCAATGTTCCCACATAGCTGCCCGCCGCAGGGACACCCCAAGTCTGCCCCCACTTGCGTTCCAGCACCACAGACGGACGCTCGGTGACCTCTGTGCATATTCCTTTGAGTGAATTGTAACGACTGCAGGTGGCCAGGAATTGCTCTTGCGCAGCGGCTTCGCAGCCGAACAGCAGGCCGTAGAACTTGCCCCATTCGGTACGGCCCAGAGGGTGGTTTTCCATATAGTCGGCAGCCTCTACTATAGGGATTCCGAGTTTCTCGGCAGCTCCGTAGCCGCTGTTCTCGAATGGAGAGGCAATAATCACGTCGCATCCCAGGTCGATAATCTTCTCTACATTGGGCGAAGTAGATTGTCCCAAGTCTGCAATTTGTTGGTTTTTAATTCTTTCAAGCACTTCATTTGAAGTGATGTATTCAGGTTCGCAGACTCCGCATACCTTGTCCAGGACACCCAGTTGGGCGGCCATTGCGGCGTGGACAGATGTGTATATCACGGCCCTCTCTACCGGGGTTGCTATCAATATGCCCATTTTGGAGAGGGTATCCTTGAGCCCGGGGTTGCTTGCAAGGGTCGCCTTGGGTGCGAGAATATATACTTTGCGCGTCTTGAGTGTATCCCAAGGGTCCCTTAAGGTAACACTGGTGAAATCTTTGAAATAGGCAATTTTAAGCCCTTCTGCATACTCCAGTGTATCCACCGAAACCGGCTCTGCGAAGGGTACCTGCCGGGTGCCCTTGCATCCGGTGATGGCAGCAAGGGTCATGACCACGGCAATAATTGCCATTAACCTATTTATATGAATTCGATAACTCATTGTTTTACTTATTGAAACGAGGTGTTATTTCTATAAAGAATTCAAAATTGCGACCTGGCATGGGACGGTTCAATACCGATTCATACTCTTCGTTGAAGAGGTTGTTGACCGCAAGTTTGAGCGACAGGCCGGCACTCCGAAGGGCAAACCGCCGCTCCAGTACGATATCGTTCATAATGTAGGGCAGCACGCGGCCTATGCGGGTCGCCATATCGTTGTCACTGGTAGTGTAACGCTCGCTGTACCAGCACCACTTGTAACTCAAGCGCCAATTACGATAAGCAAGCGCAACTAGCGATGAAGCAGAGAATTGCGGAATATATACAAGCTGTTTACCAATGGCTTCGTCGGCCCAGTCGGCGGGATCCCCGTGATTTATGGAGGGGGTCCATGCAAAGTTGCCGCTGCCGCTCAGCTGCCAGTCGCGTCCCATCTGGAGCTTGCCCTCTGCCCTGGTTTCGACGCCGTAGGCATGAACCCGCTTGACGTTGCGCGGGGTCCAGTAGCCCTTGAATGTGGGTATCCACACTATCCAGTTGTCTATATATGAGTCAAACCATGTGGCCGATGCGCTCAGGGTGTATTTGCCGTCGCGAACCGTGTAGTAACTCAAGCCGGCATCGTAGCTGTAGCCGCTCTCGGGCTTGAGATCGGGATTGCCTCCCGGGAGAAAGTACAGGTCGTTGAGTGTCGGATAACGATAGTTACGGCTGGCCGATGCTTTGGCGGTTAAATTGTTGGTTATAAGATAATCAATATTGATTACCGGAATAATAGGTGAAAGTGATTCTCCAAACAATTCTTCACGAAGCGCAGCAGCCAGTCCCAGCCTGGGGGTCACATTCCACTTGGCAGAAATGTAGGCACTGCTCTCGAAGCGCCCCTCGTCGTAGCCAATGGCTATCTTGTTGCCCGTGCCCGATGTCGTGCTGCCGGTGTTCATAGCTAAAGCATTACGGTCGGTGCTCTTCACAAAATGTTGATATGCCGCAAACTGCGCGGTAAGCATAAGATGTTCGGCTGCGAACCATTTGCCCTCTGCCTGCGCGTGGAAGGTGTTAATCAGGCTGTGGCTGGTTATCATGTTGGCCATGACTCCATTTCCCTTGTCGCGGGCAAAGTCGTAACCCTGACTGGTGTTCAGCCATCCGGCTTTTGCAGAAAGTAGCCATCTTTCACCTGTATGGTTCCATCCTGTAACTGCGCGTAATGTATTTTCGCTCTGCTGGTTGGTGTATCCCACTCCATTGCGGTAGTCGACGCTGAGCAGGGGCACCCCGCGCACCGAGGTCATCCACCAGAGGTTCAGGCTGAGCCGGTCGCCGCCGTCGGTTTTGTAGTATATGTCCTGCATCAAGTGCAGGTCGCGGATGCTGCCGCAGCGGTTGGTGTCTATCGGGTAATAGCTGCCGTTGGGGATGCCGGCCGCATCGTAGGTATATTCTTTCTTGTTGTAGTTGCGGAAGGTGAAATCGTTGTCGCTGTAGGTCGCGGCAATCCTGGTCGAGGTCTGGAGCCGCCGTCCGCCGAAATTGATCTTCAAGAAGCCGTCCCAGGTGTTATAAGAGCCGGCACCCAGCACGGCATCGATGTCAAAGCCGCTGGCACAGCCAGGGGTGGTTTCGAGCAGCACTGCCCCACCCAGCCCTCCGCCGGTTGCGGCCAGCGACGAACTGCCGTGCAGCAGCGTGGCTCGGTCGGTGAAATATGATGGTATCAGGCTGAAGTCGGTCATGCCCAGCATGGGCGAGTTTATCTTCATGCCGTTCCAGGTGACCTGGGTATGCGAAGCCGCCGTGCCGCGAAAAGAGACGGTGGCCAGGCTGCCGCGCCCGTATTGCTTTACAAAGATGGAACTGTTGTAGGTGAGTATGTCCGCCATGGATTGCGACACCGTCAGGTGCATCGCCGCCGAATCGAGGCGGGTCTTCTGCTGCCCTATTTCGCCCAAGGAGCGGTCGGCCACCACCGCCGACTCCGTTATGGGCGTAACGTACGACGGGTCGTCGTTCCACCAGCCGTTCTGCGCCAGGGCGCGGTCCGGGGTGCCCAGGAGCGCCGAGACAGCCATAATCAAAGCGAGCTGATAGCGTCTCATTGTGCCTCCCTCCAACATAAATTACCGGGGTTGATGCCGACCGTGAAGGTGTCCAGCAACCCGCCCGAAGCCGAATAACGCGTCACCACTCCGTTTTGGGTGTAGTCGATAGCGTCGCCCACATAAAGCTCGCCACTGTCAGGATCCACTGTAAGCGAATAAAACAGCCCGTTTTTAGCCTCCACTATCGGTTTGGAGGGCAACACCTCATCCATTACATTCATGACGTAAATGCCGCCATTAATCCAGTATATGCGGCTGCCGTCGCCGCTTATACATAGCGAACGGGGCGAACTGCCCCATTCGAAGTAAAATGTCTTTTCTACAGTAAAGCTTTCGGCATTGATTCTCGACAGGGTCGGCCGCTCATTTCCATATGGGCTCCCTTCGTAGCCGCCATCGGTTATGACCCAGAGCTTGCCGTTGCAGTCCGCCAGTAAAAACGAGGGCTGTATACCTACGACCAATTCCCCTGCCACAGAGTCCGTTTCGGTATCTATCTTAAGCAAACGGTTCTGGTAAGACCAGCAGTTGACGTAGACATATTTGCCTATCTGGACCATCATTTCCGTAGAGCCGGTCTCGAAGTCCATGCCGGTCTCTATATAGCCCATGATGGTGCATGCCTCGGGGTTCACGATATATATTCGCGGATCCCAAATTTGGGTGACGTAGGCCTTGCCGGGCCCGGTAAAGTGGATATATCGCGGGCTGGTGAAGCCGGTGATGCGCCGCTTCTCGCGAAAGGTGGCGGGATCTATGGCAAAGATGACCCCGGAGTTGTTTACGACCACCCAGCCGAGGCCGTCGTGGAATGTCATGGATTGCACTACATCCCCTACAGGGAAGGCGTTGCTGCGGGCAAACACTTCGTTCTGAACCGTTTTGGTTGCGGGATCGTAATAAGAGAGTGAAGCGTTGCCGTACATATAGTTCCCCTCGCAGAGCACGAACAGCCCTTTGCGCGAGAGATCGATGTCGAACGTCTCCTCTTCCCTCGGACCGTATTTCATGCACGATACGGCCGAAAGAATCAGCAGTAATATGAGCAAACGCGATTTCAACGTTTAGCGGGAAGAGGCGTTGATGGAGAGGTCCTCAAAACCCAGGACCTCGGTAGAGAGTTCGCCCAGCCAGCCGCTCTTGGCATTCACGGCAGTCTGGACTTTGATAAAATCTATGTATTTGAGATTGACAGGGTTGCCTTCGGCATCTAAAGCATCGCCTATACGGAAATTGCTGCTGCCGAAGTTGTCTGCATAACCCCAGTCGTAGTCGGGATTGACCCAGTACGAGCCGTTGCCCGACTGGTCATAGTTGTTAGCCTTGAGGCGCGTGCCGGTGAGGGTATATTCGCTCTGGGCGATCCAGGTGGGATAATAGCTCGCCTGCGGGTGATATGTCCCGAGATAGTCGATGGTACCCTCCTGCCCTTCGCTGTCGCTCCATGCCACCGGCTGTCCGGCATCCGTGGGCTTGTAGTATGTCACGCTGTAGTTGCGAAGGGTAAAAGCATTGTAGTACTCGCTGCCGCGCAGTTCGTACCAGGTGTCGTCGGGTTCGCCGTTGCCGTTCGCATCCTGTGCAACCCAGACCACGCCGGGTTCGCTGCCGCCGGTGACGGCATTGCCATATACGGCAAAGTCGTAACTGCCCAGATTTACGATGCTATGGTCAAAACCGACCACGATGAAGCCGCCGAAGGCGCCCAGGCTCACGAATTTTTTGGCGTCGAGACGCTCTTTGGCCCAGGCGCATGCGGCTTCCGGTGTTTGGATAATTGTGGGGAACACCACCGGATCGCCGATAAACTGACCGGGAGCCGGGGTGTATTCAAAGACTTTGCTCGCATACACGCTGCTGGTCCTCTGCGGGGCGCGAAAATATTCGCCCAGCGAGTTGTCTTCTATGATCCGGTTGTAGTTGCAGCCGGACAGCAGCATCACCAGCGCGAAAACAGACAATATGCGGCAAAGTCTTTCCATTTTTATATAAAAATATTATTCCTCGGGCATTTCTACCACGATGTTGTCGTATGCAAAGTATGCGGGAGCGTTGAAACCGTAATCACCGTAGCAATCTTCGGTGCCGATAACGCAGAATACTACGCCGTTGACTGCGCCCAGTGCGCTCAGGTCCCACTTGGCCCATGCGGGTTTCTTGGTGCCGGCCTTGAATGCAGCAACATCGTTGGCATCGATGATCTTGACGGTAGAGGTCACGGTGGCTACGCCGCTGGCGTTGAAGCCGACAGCCTTGAGCGAGAGAGAGGAGTCGCCGGTCAGGGGACCGAACATGGAGTCACCGTTTACGCAAGAGTTGAGCACATAGTTGGTAAGGCAGACGTCGATGCTCTTGATCACGCGCTCTTTGCCGTCGGAGAATCTGAGTCTCGAATAAGTGGGGGCAGTGGTGAATTTGGTGACTTTGGTGGGATCGTCGCTGCCAAAGTGCACTGCGAAGTTCTTGCCCTTGGCGGGAGCCACGGGAACCTCCAGCTGACGGTTGTAGTCGGCACCGGTATAATCGGCAACAACATAATTGGAGATAACCTCTCCACCGCTGGAGAATGCCCTGGAGCCCCAATAATCGGGGAAACCTTCGAACTCGAGCATGGTGTTGCCGTCGCTCCAGGTGTAGCCTTCTGCACCGGACCAGGTCCAACTGTCGTTGTTATAAGTGCCGTAAGTCAGGGGACCGCCGTACTGGGGGTTGTCGATGAGTGCATCCCATTTGGCACCTTCAAAGTCGAGGGTGACGGTTTTAGGGGCTTTTGTACATGCTGCTATGGTCATGGACGCAGCAGCCACCAAAGTGATGAATTTTAATGCTTTTTTCATATCCATTTGTTTAAAGTTTTAAAATTGCATATCCGCGTACAATAATTAAAACTGAACTCTACGGCAGCTCAAATGGATATCCAGAAAACCTTCTGTGGTCCATATCCCGCAGACCGTAAAGATCACGCAAATACAGCAGGTCTTCTGGCTCATCCCCTTTTGCCCGGCGCCTTCCCGACCCTCTGGCCAGTGGCAAAATGCCGGCAAAACCATTCCGTATGTACGGAAAACAAGAATATACAGCAGCGGGAACTGCGCGGGATTCACACCCGACTTCCCTTTCTGTATTTGCGCGGCAAATGTACTTAATTAATCAGACAAAGACAACCTTTGAAGCCCATTTTATAGCTTAAACCTGAGGCTGTCGGGAATCTGTGCGTTAGGGTCGATGGCGGCGGGCACGGTGTCCGAAGGGGCGCCATGCGAATTGCGCAGCCGCTCGCGGAAAATGGAGCTGCGCAGATGCAGCTCGTTGATGGGATACTGCTGGGTAAGGATGTCGTTGGCCTTCTGCGACCAGCTGTCGTCGAGCACCACCGCCGCTTCGCTGCGGATATCGGCCGACGAAGAGCCGATCTTGAGAATATACGGGCCGGCGTCGGCGCTCCATTTGGAAGAGGCGCTGTTGAACGAAGCCAGGGCACTGAACGGAACCGGGAAAGAAGCCATGAACGATTCACCGGGCTTGAGCAGCGGAGTCTTCTGATATGCCACCAGCACCAGCAGCGGCTTGTCCAGCGAACTCTCGGGAGTCACGGCGTAGGCCTGCACGACCTCGCGACCGGGATATTTGCCGGTATTGGTAACTTTGACAAACACCCGCAAGGAGTTGCGACGCATGATCACGTCGGGATCGTCGTATTCGAATGTCGTATAACCGAGACCATAACCGAACGGGTAAGAGACCTCCCTGTCAAAAGAGGTAAAGAATCTGTAACCCACGTAGATACCCTCTTGATAAAGGGTATAATCCACATTCCTGCGGCCACGGCTCTCGGCGGCCACGGTGTCGTTGTGAGGCATAAAGAACGAACGTCCGCGGCGGGCCGCGAAACGGCTGCGGGCGGAGCTGTCGCCCGGTGCTCCACCGGGACGGGGGCCAACGCCATGTTCACCGCCCCTGCCGGGACGCATACCCGGGCGCGGACCTCTGGGACCAGGGCCCATAGCGGCACGTCCGCCGCGGGGTGCCCCTCCCCCCTTACGCATCTGCGCCAGGAAGTCTTCGTGGAACCTTATGGGGAAATTCATCGACGAAGGATAGTGCGCGAAGTGATGCGGGAAGGTCACCGTAAGCCTGCCTGAAGGGGAAACCTTGCCGGTGATGACATCCGCAAGTGCTCCGGGGCCTTCGCTGCCGGGCGCGAAAGTGAGCAGTATGGCGTCGGGCTGCTCTTTCCACGATGCAGTCTCTACCACGGAGTCGATATTCAGCACCACTACCACGTATCCGTCCTGGTCGTGGAGGCGGTTGCAGGTATTCTCTATCAGCGAGCGCTCCTCGCCGGTGAGTATGAAATCGGTAAAGTAATGGTCGCCCGGTTCGCTGCGGTGCGAAATCACTATTATCGCCACGTCAGAACTGTCGGCATCGCTGCAAAGGGTGCAGCCGGCGCCTGCCAGTTCGGCCTCGAGCATCTCTTTGATGGCTATTGTAGAGTCGCTGGCCATCTCCACTACGGCTATGGCTTCGCCCAGCGAATCGGTGAGCGGCAATGCCGAATAGCGGTTCTCCAGCAGGATTATGCTCTCTGCCGCCGCCTTGCGGGCTGCCTCCTTGTAGTCGGGCTCTTCGTGACCGGGGGCCTGCTGGTTATGCTTGAATGCGGGGGTTGCGACAATCAGTTTGAGCAGCTGGTTCACGCTGGCATCCAGCGCCTCGACTGCCAGCCTGCCGTCGGAGACAAATGCCAACAGCGAATCGCGCGGCACGTCGCTCACCGCCGGAATCAGGTCGCAACCGGCGGCAATCTTGGCTGCCGAGAGCGAATCGGCGCTGTAGGCGCCTATCACTGCCCCGTCAAACTTCCACTCGTCGCGCAGCAGGGTGCCCAGCAGTTCCGGGTTGACAGAGGCCCATTTGCCGTTGATTTTGTTGTTGGAAGCCACGACGGCAGCGGGCTCGCTCTCTGCAAGGGCTATTTCAAAGCCGCGCAGGTAAATCTCGCGCAGGGTGCGCGGAGTGATGCAGGCGTCGTATTTATTGCCGTAAGAGAGCTGGTTGGCAGCGGCAAAATATCTCAGCGCAGCGCCGGTGCCGGAGGCGTTGATGCCCCTCACCGCAGCGGCGGCACTGGTGCCGGAGAGCAGTGGATCTTCTGAATAGTTATGTATGGAATTGCCCGAAAGCGGGTTGCGCAAGATGTTGAGCGAAGGCTCCATGAGCACATCCACCCCGGCATCGAGAGCCTGATGACCCTCCTGGGAATAGACCTCTTCGAGCAGGTCGGGGTCCCAAGAGCAGGCCAGCATCAGCGGCGAGGGAAACTGCACCGGCGACGACTTGGCCACCGTGTCATACCCGGCAAATACCACGGAGGGTATGCCCAAGCGCTCTATTGCGCTGGTTTTGATGATCCTGCACAGCGAATCGCCCGCGGCGGTGGTGTCGCACACGCTGGTCACCAGCGACACCTTCTCTTCGAGAGTCATCGCCTTTACGACTTCTTCTATGTTGGCAGAATTGAGTTTGGGGGTGCGGGAGCATCCCGACATCACTATCATGGAGGCTGCCAGGGCCGGCAACACTATCTTACAGATATTCATATGTGAGCATTTAACCCTCAAAATTAGCAAAATTTATTATCTTCGCGACAACACTGTTTTAATATGTCAATGAAGCGAATCTTTACTATCCTTGCGCTGCTGCTGGCTTTCGCAGCCAATTCGGGCGCGGTGGTCAAGGAAAAGAATATGGACCTGACGGTGCGCGAGCTCTACGACGACCTGCAGGCATACCGTACCAACCTGGAGTATAACATTTCCCAGTACGAGTCGCAGAGGGCCGATTATTGGGCCCAGATGAACAAGTGCATGCACGAGTGCCAGGAGTATTCCATTGTGCTCTACACGCAGCAGGGCAACCGCTTGTTCGGCCTTTCACAGGCCTGCCAGAACCTGGAGGACCTGATGGAAGATTTCAAGAAGAACCAGCATCCCTTCGAGAAATGGAAAGCCAACTTTGACTCTGAGATAGACCGTTACAACCGCCTGGAAGAGCTGCTGGGCCGCATCGATACCCGCAGCCTCACCACCAAGGGCGAGGAGGCGCGCGTGCAGTGCACCCAGATCTGCAGCGAGATCAAAGAGCGCCTGAACGAACTCCAGGAGCAGATTTCTGCCAACGACGGCCTTTACGAAGGGGCCGCCAGCCACATGTCCGAGATGGCCGAATACAACGCCAGCCGCTTCGAGAGCATCCGCCACAACGTATTCATGAGCGGCGGCGAATCTTATTTCACCATCCTGGGCAACTTCGGCTCCTATCTGCGCAAGGTGGGCGAAGATATCTCTTCCAACAATTCGGGCAACTCCTCCAATAAGACCACGGTGCGCGAAAACCTGGAGATGATGTTCACCCTGGGCGGCATCGCCCTCTTTTCTGTGTTGGCAGCGGTGCTGCTGATGACGGTGTTCCTCCCCGCCAGGTGGCGCAAAGAGAGCATCCTGCGCAAGAAGGGCTTCATGATTGCCGCCATCGCCATGACGCTGTTCGTGGTGCTGTCGCTGCTGGCCTGCAAGATGTTCATGTCGAGCTTCAACATTCTCCCTTCGGTAGAACTGTTCCTCTACGGAATGGTCATCATAGATGTCTTCCTGATAAGCGCGGCGCTCCGTTTTCAGGCCGGTGAGGCTTCCAGCATCTTCCGCTGCTACCTCCCCATCCTGCTCATGGCATTTGTGTTCATTTTCGAACGCCTGATGCTGGTCAGCAACAATGTCATCAACCTCACCATCCCGCCGATGCTGCTTGCCTCCTTCGTCTGGCAGTTGCTCTCGCTGATACGTCACGGCCATTTTGACGAGCGCTTCTCCGCCGTCACGCTGTGGCTCACCTGCATCATCACGGCGGTGTTGTGCATTATCGCATGGATCGGTTATACCTTCTTGGCGCTGATGCTGATCATCTACTGGATCGTGCAGCTGACCTGCCTGCAGGTAATCGTTAATGTCGACTATATAATGCGTCACCGCACCCGCGGCAAAGGCAAGTCCGCCACACGCGAACTGTGGTTTACCCCTACCGTAGAGAAATTGATACTCCCGCTGCTCACCATCGCCTCCTTCTCGCTCAGCTTCCGCTGGTCGGCGCAGATGTTCAGCATGCGCAGCTGGGCCGAAGGTGTGCTGCACAACAATCTTGCGGTTGCAATAAGTGAAGGGAGCAAGATCAATGTCACCGTCTCGAGCATACTTTTCCTGATAGCGCTGGCCTTTGTCTTGATCTGGATCATCTACATGGTCAAGACCGCCCTGAAGGTCATCTACAAGGAGAATTACACCACTGGAGCCATCCCCCTCTATATCACATTGGGCAGTATCCTTGCGTGGTTCTTCTATGCCGTTGTCTTCACCAAGGTGCTTAACATCGACAGCAAGGCGCTGGTCGCTGCGGTAGGCGGTCTGGGAGTCGGCCTCGGTTTCGCCCTCAAAGACACCATCAACGACCTCCTGTGCGGCCTCACGCTGCTCATGGGGCGCGTCCACCTGAACGATTACATCGAGTGCGACGGCATCCGCGGCCGCATTACCGAAGTGGGCATCCGTAGCACGACCATAGACACCCTGGACGGCAGCACCATGTCCTTCCTCAACAGCCAGCTGTTCGCCAAGAATTTCAAGAACCTGACCAAGAGCAACCACTACGAATTGTGCTCTATCCCCGTCGGAGTCAGCTACGGCACCGATGTCGAGAAGGCCCGCGAGGTTATCCTGGAGGCGCTCAAGCCCATGCGCGACAAACTCTCGGGCAAGGAGCCCGTGGTGCTGGTGACCGGTTTCGGCGACAACAGCGTCGACCTCACCGTCAGGGCCTGGGTAAGGGACAACACCAAGGCGGCCCAGATGGCAGAAATCCGCGAGACGATATACAATGCATTCAACAGCGCCGGAATAGAAATACCGTTCCCTCAGCGCGATATTCATATCATTAAAGAAGATTAACCAATGTCAGAGAAGAAACTCAGTCCCGAAACCTTATGTTTGAAGGCGGGCTGGAACCCGGGCAAGGGGGAACCTCGTCAGGTCCCCATCTACCAGACCACAACTTTTAAATACGAAACCAGCGAGCAAATGGCAGACCTGTTCGACCTCAAGGCTGCCGGCTACTTTTATACTCGCCTCCAGAATCCCACCAACGACTTTGTCGCTGCCAAGATAGCCGCCCTCGAAGGTGGCACATCGGCCATGCTGACCTCCTCGGGCCAGGCCGCATCGCTCTTTTCCATTTTGAACCTGTGCGAAAGCGGCGACCACTTTGTGAGCGCCAGCACAATATACGGTGGCACCTTCAACCTGTTTGCCATCACCCTCAAGAAGATGGGCATCGAGTGCACCTTTGTGGATGCCGACGCTTCGGAAGAGGAGATTTCGGCGGCATTCCGCCCCAACACCAAACTCTTGTTCGGTGAGACCCTCACCAACCCGGCGGTGAATGTGCTGGACATCGAGAAGTTTGCCCGCATCGCCCACAGCCACGGCGTCCCCCTGATTGTGGACAACACCTTCCCCACCCCCATCAACTGCCGTCCGTTCGAGTGGGGTGCCGACATCGTGACCCACGCCACCACCAAATATATGGACGGCCATTCGACCTCTGTAGGCGGCGCCATCGTGGACAGCGGCAATTTTGACTGGAGCGCACATGCCGACCGCTTCCCGGGCATGACCGAACCCGACCCCTCTTACCACGGTCTCGCCTACGCCGATGCATTCGGCCGCAACGCCTTCATCACCAAGGCCACCGTGCAGCTGATGCGCGACCTGGGCAGCATCGCATCGCCCTTCAACGCATATCTGCTCAATGTGGGCCTCGAGTCGCTGCAGGTACGCGTAGAGCGTCACTGCTCCAACGCCCAGACAATGGCAGAATATCTCGCATCCAACAAAGAGGTCGCCTGGATCAAATTCCCCGGCCTGCCCGGCGACAAATATCACGAACTGGCACAGAAGCAGTTCACGGGCGGGCGTAGCTCGGGCGTGATGTGCTTCGGCATCAAGGGTGGCCGCGAACGCAGCATCAAGTTCATGGACAGCCTCAAACTTATCAATATCGTGACCCACGTGGCCGACTCGTGCAGTTGCGTGCTGCATCCCGCCAGCCATACCCACCGCCAGCTCACCGACGAGCAGCTGATCGCTGCTGGCGTCCAGCCCGACCTGATCCGCTTCTCGGTGGGCCTGGAGAACACCGACGATCTGATAGCCGACATGGAGCAGGCTTTCGCCGCCATCAAATAATTTGCATTTACCGTTTTTTTCGCGTAACCTTGCAGTGCATTTGATATGAACACTATGGCAAACATATTCTTTTTCTCCTTTTTTGGATTCTTTGCGCCCACGGCGTGAAGCGGATGTGTTTGCAGTTTAGATAAGGTTAAACTTGAATCCCGCTTCACCAGACGAGGCGGGATTCTTTTATTTGAAGATTATGAAACGAATCGCAATCCAAGGCATCAGGGGCTCTTTCCACGACATCGCGGCCCATCAGTATTTCCAGAATGAGGAGTTGGACATGGTATGTTGCAACACCTTCGAACAGGTCTTTGACAGCGTCCGGGACGACCCCTCTACCATCGCCTTCGTTGCCATAGAGAATACCATTGCAGGAAGCCTGCTGCACAACTACGAGTTGCTGCGCGACAGCGGCCTGAGCGTCGTGGGCGAGCACAAACTCCACATCAGCCACAGCCTTGTATGCCTCCCGGAAGATGACTGGGACACCCTGTGCGAAGTCGGCAGCCATCCGGTGGCCCTGATGCAGTGCCGTTCTTTCTTGCAGAACCATCCGCAGCTCAAGGTGGTGCAGCGTTCCGACACCGCCTCCAGCGCCCGCGCCATAGCCGAGGAGCATCTCAAGGGCCACTGCGCCATCTGCCACAAAGACAATGCACAGGTCTACGGCCTCAAGGTCCTCGAACAGGACATCGAAGACAACAAGCACAATTTCACCCGCTTCTTGCTTTGCAGCAACTCCAAGCGGGCGTCACACCTGCGCCACATAGAAGATTGCAACAAGGCCTCGCTGGTATTCACCTTGCCCCACAAGGAGGGCTCCCTGAGCCAGGCCCTCAGCGTGCTCAGTTTCTACGACATAAACCTGACCAAGATCCAGTCGCTGCCCATAATCGGCAAGGAGTGGGAATATATGTTCTACATCGACGTGGTATACGACACCCTGAGCCGTTTCCGCCAAGGGGTGGCGGCCATCTCGCCCCTGACCAGCGAACTGCGCGTACTTGGAGAATACATCGAATCAAAAGAAACCAACATATAATATCATACAGATTATGGCACTCGACCTGCAACCGCTCAATTTGCCCGGCATAGACAACCGCCGCCCCACCGTGATAGCCGGCCCCTGTTCTGCCGAAACCGAAGCGCAAGTGATGACCACTGCCACCGCCCTGCACGAGGCCGGTTACAAGATATTCCGCGCCGGCATCTGGAAGCCCCGCACCAAACCGGGCGGCTTCGAGGGGAACGGCATCACCGCCCTCCCCTGGCTGCGCCGCGTGCACGAAGAGTTGGATATGCTCACCGCCACCGAAGTGGCCACGGCCGACCACGTGCGCGCCGCGCTGGACTACGGGGTGGATATACTGTGGATCGGGGCCCGTACGGCGGTAGACCCTTTTGCGGTGCAGTCGGTGGCCGATGCCCTGCGTGGCGAAGATATCCCCGTATTGGTCAAGAATCCCGTAAATCCCGAGATCGACCTGTGGCAGGGGGCGCTGGAGCGCGTCAACCTGGCGGGCATCAAACGGCTGGGGGCGATACACCGCGGCTTCTCTTATTACGAGCGCAACATCTACCGCAACCTCCCCATGTGGCATATTCCGGTAGAACTCAAAAAGCGGGAACCGGGACTGCCGGTGTTCTGCGATCCGAGCCATATAGGAGGCAAACGCGACCTGATAGCCCCGCTGTGCCAGCACGCCATGGACCTCGGGATGGACGGCCTCATAGTGGAGAGCCACTGCGACCCCGACAGCGCATGGAGCGACGCGGCGCAACAGGTTACGCCGGCCACTTTGAAATCAATCGTAGATCAGTTGGATATCGTCAACCTATCTGACTTAGGATAAACTTGCATTTCTCGCTGTTGCCGAGGGTCTTGCCCTTGTCGCAGGAGAGTTTGATGCAGTCGTGCCACTCGCGAAGCTCGGTGATGCGGCCGCGGGTGAGTTTAATCACTATGTTGGAGGGATTGCAGCCGGTAACGTCGCAGGTCAGGAAGGTTCCCACACCGTACGAATCCTGCACGCGGCCGTTCACATACTTGTGGATCTCTATCGCGCGGTCTATGTTGAGGCCGTTGCTGTAGACCACCTGCTTGGTGGCGGGATCTATGCCCAGCTGTTTGTATTTTTCTATGATAAGCTCGGTCTGCTCCTCCTCGTTGCCGCTGTCCACGCGGAGACCCTTGTACATCATGGCCATGCGCTTGGAAAGGTTGCTGAAGAAGACCTTGTCACCAAAGCAGTCGTAGAGGTAGATTCCGTTGTCCCCGTCAAACACGTCGGAGAACTTCTTCATCACATTGAAGTTGCACTCAAACACGCCGCTCACGTTCTCCTCGAAAGAGATAAGCTGGTGGGACATGGTTCCCAGGCAAGGGAGATTATATTTCATGGCCAGCCATACGTTGGAGGTTCCGGTAAACTTGCCGGGCCACTTGCGGGAATTATAGACCTCCGCCATCACGCGTACCACCATATCCTGGTGGTCGAAACTCAGGCGGCGGCGGGTACCCATGTCGCCCAGGACCAGACCTCCGCCAAAGATCTGCTCCGATTTCTGGCGGGCGCGCTTCTCTTCGAGCACGGGGTCGTAACGGTCGATGTCGCCGTTGAGGGTGTGGATCAACTCGGAGATGCAGCTCAGCAGCGGCATTTCCCACATTATGGTAGAGAACCACTTGCCGCAGACGGATATGCTCAGGTAGCCCTCCTCGTCCTGACTGATTTTCACCTCGCGGGGTCTGAAGCGGTAGCCACGCAAGAATGTGAAATACCACAGAGGCAGCCAGTAGCATTTCTGCTTCATGTATTCGAGTTCCTCGTCGGTGATGGTGACATTGGCCATGTAGTTAACCTGCTCCTGCAGTAACTCGGCGAATCCCTTGGGATACTTGGTGCCGTTGCGATCGATAAAGGTATATTCTACCTCGGCTCGCGGATACTGGCGCATCACGTAGTACTGGCATGTAAACGTGTAAAGGTCGTTGTCGGTCAAATGGTTGATGAGCTGTCTCATGATAATGAATAATTAAATTCCACGCTCTTTTTTGATCTGTTCGTAGGCTTGCTGCACGCGTTTGAACTTCTCTTCGGCGGCCTTCTGGACATCTTCGCCAAGGGTTGCGACCTTGTCGGGATGGTACTTGAGCGCCATGCGCTTGTAGGCCTTGCGCACCTCATCGTCGGTGGCCGAAGGGTCTATCTCGAGCACCTTGTAGGCCGATTCGGAATCCTTGCGGTAGATGTTGAGCAGCGAGTCGCGGTCGGATGCCGACAGTCCTATCGAAGAGGCGATGCTCTCCAGCACGTCCAACTCGGCCTGTACCATTCCGTCGCACTGGGCCAGCTGCACCAGATACTGGAACAGCTGCAGGCGCTGCGAATAGTTCATGTACATCTTGATCTGCGCGCCGACCTGGTAGATGTTGATATCCTTGACGGCGAGCTGACGCACTATGCTCTCGGCCTCGGAAGCGGCCTGGTCTCCGAAATTGTTGCGGATAAAGCTCTTGATGTTGGCCAGTTCGGTGTCGCTGATTTTGCCGTCGGCCTTGACCACGGCGGTCGCGAGCACCAGCAGGCTCATCATAAAGCTGTTGCGCTGGCCGGTGCGGTAAGTATCGGAGTTGGTGCTCCCTGTGTATGACCTGCCGGAATAGTTATTCCCGCCATACGCACTTCCTCCTCCGCCTATCTGCCGCCCGGAATCGGTAATGACGTCAAAGACGGTGCCGGCAAGGAAGCCCAGTATGGCACCCATCGGGCCGAATATGGCCCACCCCAGAAAGCCGAACAACCACTTCTTGCTCATCTTAAATATCCTTTATGAAGGCTGTGCGATGCTTGTGGACCTCGTGAGGGAGATGGTTCCAGAAGTTGACCATCTTGTTGTTGGTGACCAGTTCGCAGTTGGTCTCCGCCTTGACAAAGCCCTTGCGTTTGGCCACCGGATAGAGCGAAGATACCATCATGGCATTGAGCCCCTTGCCCTGGTAATCGGGCCTGATGGCAATCAGCAGGAACTCCATGGTATCGTCGTTTTTGATGTAGAGCGATTTGATAATGTGCCACCATCCGAAGGGGAACAACTTGCCGTGGCTGCGGACCATCGCCTTGGCCAGCGAAGGGATCAGCAGGGCGCATCCCACCATCTCGTTCTGCTCGTTGTAGATGAGCGGTATAAGGCTCATGTCGGCAAACGAGATATAGTCTGCCACATACTTGTCTACCTGCTTGTCGGAGAGTTGTGTAAAACCGTAGAGATGGGCATAGCACTGGTTGAGCAGCGCGAAGATGGGTTTTGCGTGGACCTTCTTCATCTCGGAAGCATTCTTCGCAAACACCACGCGCAGCTTGTAGCGCTCGGCAATCAGTTCGGCCATTTTGACAAACCTGTCGGGCAGTTCATCGGGCATAGAGACCAGATTCTCGATCCAGTCGGCGCCGGAGGTAAGGCCGTAACGCTTGTAATAATCGATATAATAAGGATAATTGTATATCGTAGCCATCGTGGCGATGCGGTCGTAGCCCCAGGTAAGGGCGCCTTCGCGATCGAAGTCTGTGAAGCCCATGGGCCCTTCCAGACGGGTCATCCCGCGCTCTTTGCCCCAGGCACAAACGGCATCGAGCAGCGCCTTGCAGACCTCGTAATCTTCGATAAAGTCTATCCAGCCGAAACGGACGATCTTGTGCCCCCAGGTCTCGTTCACGCGGTCGCTTATCAGGGCCACTACCCTGCCCACGACCTTTCCATCGCGCATGGCCAGCATCGGCTGGGCACGGCAGAAATCGAATGCGGGGTTTTTCTTGGGGTCAAGAGTCGCCTTGGTATCGATGGAGAGTTCGGGAACGTAGTATGGACAGTCGCGGTATAGATCCAGCGTAAAGTCGATGAACTGGTTCATCTGACGCTTGGTCTGGACCGGTATAATCGTTATACTCATAGCTGTTTTAACTAGTTAAATTACGCAAATATAGGAATTATTTGCGTAACTGTATACCAGTGCCGCCCAGCGGGGCGCCCGGCACTAGTTCAGGAATGATGCGCTGCGGCGGATGAAGTCTGCGAGCGGCTTGCCCTTGAGCAGGCCTGCGGCAAGCAAGGCCAGATCGGTAACCTGTTTGAGCAGGTCGTTGTCGGCTTTGAGGCCGCCGTTCTCCTGGATCTTCTTCACCAGTGCATTGTCGGCGTTTACGGTTACGCTGTAATATGCCGGCATGTCGCCATAGATATTCATGCCTCCGCCAACGGCCGCCATGTCGCGGTAACGGCGCATAAACTCGTTCTGGTTGATGGAGACGGCGTCGGCGCCTTCGCCAAGGTTCTGCAGGCTCACCTCGTATTTGTTACCCTCGGGGAGGATCTTCTCGAACTCCGCCTGCAGCTGCTTCTTCTCGTCTTCGCTCATCTTGACCTCTTTGATCTCTTCTTTGACGATGAGTTTCTCGATGATGTCGGAATCCACACGGGTAAAGACGCTGTCGGGGATGTGCTGCTCCAGCAGTCCAACATAGTGGGCATCCAGCTGGCAGTCCATCACTAGCACATCGTAGCCTTTGTTCTTGGCCGCCTCGATCTGGGTGTACTGCCCTACCGGATCGTTGGAGTAGAGGTAAACCACCTTCTTGTCCTTATTGGTCTGCTGACCCTCGATGGCGGTGCGGTAATCCTTCATCTTGAAGAACTTGCCGTCGGTATTCTTGAACAGAGCGAACTCCATCGCCTTCTCGCAGAATTTGGCGTTGGTGAGCATACCGTATTCTATGAAGATTTTGAGGTCGTCCCATTTGGCCTCGAAATCGGCGGCGTTGTTCTTGGATATCTCTTCGAGCTTCTCGGCCACCTTGCGGGTGATGTAGCTGCTGATCTTCTTGACGTTGTTGTCGTTCTGCAGGTAGCTTCGCGAAACGTTCAATGGAATGTCGGGAGAATCTATCACGCCGTGGAGTACCGTCATGAATTCGGGAACGATGTTCTCTACGGAGTCGGTAACGAACATCTGGTTGCAATAGAGCTGCACCTTGTTGCGCGAGAGGTCCATGCGGTCCTTGATCTTGGGGAAATAGAGGATGCCGGTCAGGTTGAAGGGATAATCCACATTCAGGTGGATGTGGAACAGAGGGTCTTCCTGCATCGGATAGAGCTCCTTGTAAAACTTGTCGTAGTCCTCGTCCTTGAGGTCGGAGGGTTTCTTGGTCCAAATCGGCTCGCAATTGTTTATGATGTTGTCCTTCTCGCCATCGACATATTTGCCGTCTTTCCACTCCTGCTCCTTGCCGAAGCGGATGGTTACAGGCATGAATTTGCAATATTTCTTGAGCAGGCTCTCGAGTTTATAGCGGTCTGCGAAACCCTCGTTCTCGGCGTCGAGGTAGAGGGTGACGGTGGTGCCGCGCTCGCTGCGGTCGCTCTTTTCCATGGTGTACTCGGGGTTGCCGTCGCAGCTCCATTTGACAGCCTTGGCGTTAGCACGCCACGAGAGGGTATCGATCTCGACCTTCTGCGATACCATAAACGAAGAGTAGAAACCGAGGCCAAAGTGGCCGATGATGTTCTGGTCCTTATATTTCTCGAGAAACTCGCCGGCAGAACTGAATGCTATCTGGTTGATGTATTTGTCGACCTCCTCTTCGGTCATGCCTATACCGCGGTCGGTCACCGAGATGGTCTTGACAGTCTTCTCCTCGCCTTCTTTCTCGCCCGGCAGCTTGGCCTCGCCAACGGTTACATCAATCGTCAAGTCTCCCAACTCGCGCTTGTAGGTCCCCTTGGAGGCCATCGCCTTCATCTTCTGGGTTGCGTCCACCGCGTTGGCTACAAGCTCGCGGATAAAGATATCGTTGTCAGAATATAGAAACTGTTTGATTACCGGGAAGATATTCTCGGTGGTTACACCTATCTTGCCCTGTGTTTTTTCCTGTGCCATATTATTTTGTTTTTATTTGTTATCGTTGTTTGCGACACAACATAAGGCAAAAAGGATACCAGCGGCCACCGTCTGCCAAAATGGCAACATGTGGTGTCTCTACCCCAAAATAGTGCTTTTAACCGACATAACTGTGCAATATAATAAGTATCTTTGTTAGATATGCGATATAAGCATCAATATTTAACAAGGATATGAAAATGCATTTAAAGTCGATTGCATTGCTCGGTGCAATCCTGGTCAATTCAGTAATATATGCTCAACCGGTCCTGGTTTCGCAAGAGGGCGACGAGGCGATGTTCCGGGAGTGGGTAAAAACCCTCGGTTCGGACGAATTCGGCGGGCGCAAGCCTATGACCAAATACGAGGACATGACCGTGGAATATCTTGCCGCACAGATGGAAGCGATGGGTCTGGAGCCCGCTTTCGACGGCAGCTGGTACCAGCCTTTCGAGATGATTGCCGTCACCGCCAAGTTGCGTGGCGATCGCATAGCTGTCAAGGGGCGCAAGAAGGTTACCCTGAAAACGCCCGAAGACCTGATAATCTGGACGGCGCAGGCAACCGACAAGGTAGAGATGCCCAAAGCAGAATTTGTGTTCTGCGGATTCGGAATCTATGCGCCCGACTACGGCTGGAACGATTTTGACGGTATCGATGTCAAGGGGAAGATCGTGATTGCGATGGTCAACGACCCCGGTTATTACGACGCCACGCTGTTCCGCGGCCGCAACATGACCTATTATGGCCGCTGGACCTACAAGTTCGAAGAGGCACAACGCCGGGGCGCTGCCGGATGCCTGGTGTTGCACAACACGGCTGCGGCCAGCTACGGCTGGGACGTCTGCATAAACGGCCATCAGGAAGGGAATCTGGCGCTCTACGACCCCGCCACCCGCAACCTGGACCAGCTGGCCGTCAAAGGGTGGCTTCACGAGGATGGAGCACGCAAGATTTTCACCGCTGCCGGAGTGAACATGGACGCCGCGATTGCCGCTGCCAAGCAGCCGGGCTTCAAGAGTTTCGTACTGAAGGCCAAGGGCAACGTGGTCATGGATGTCAGTTATGACATTAAACAGACCCGCAATGTGGGCGGCATGATTCGCGGCACCGAACATCCCGACGAGGTCGTGGTTCTGAGTGCCCACTGGGACCATCTGGGCTTTGGTCCCGCCGATGAAACCGGCGACGACATCTACAACGGAGCGGGTGACAACGGCACCGGAATGGCCGGTGTGCTGCTGGCGGCCAAGAAGTTCACCGGGATCCCTTGCGCACCCCGCCGCTCGGTGATGTTCTTTTTCCCGTCATCAGAAGAGAGCGGCCTGTTCGGCTCCGAATACTATTGCAACCATCCGATAATTCCGATGGAAAAAACCTCGGCCGATCTCAATTTCGAGAGTATTGGGCCTGCAGAACTAACCCACGACGTAACAATACTCGGTGGCGGAGCCAGCGACCTGGACAGCTACTATGTTGCGGCCGCAGCTGCCCAGGGACGTTATATCTTCTTTGACGACGACAATTCCGACGGCTGGTTTTTCCGTTCGGACCACTACAACTTTGTGAAGAAAGGGGTCCGTTCCGTAGTGATAGAAAACGGTGTTCACCCGGTGGACCCTTCCAGGCCCAACAAATACCCCATGAAATCGTGGTATCACCAGCCCTGCGATGAATACCGCGACGACTGGGACCTCACCGGCACCCTGGCCAATGTCAACCTGATCCTCTCCGTTGCCATCTCCCTAGCGAACTGCGACTAAAAGGAATGAACTATTGCGAGCCTCAAGCCTCCCTTCCTGGGAAGGGAGGTTGGGGTCAATGTAATAATACGGTTGGGCTACAGGATGTTGCCGGCAAATGCTCCGCGACTGCAATGCTCTCTCGCAACCGCGGGCCTATGATACTGGGGCGCTGCCCCAAACCCTCGTTCGCTGCATAGCTCCACCGGAGCTATGCTATTCCGCTCACGAGCTACAGCCTTGCTATCGCACTACCCTTCCCTGCCCGGCTTCCGCTATCGCCTGCTGGCGATTACTACTCACTTCATTACGACACCTCAAGCCTCCCTTCCTGGGAAGGGAGGTTGGAGGGTTGGGACAAACATAGGGTCGCCAGACTCCCTCAGCTCCTAACAAAAAAATCCAGACTTCGGTCTGGATTTTTTTGTGGGAGCTGAGGGAGTCGAACCCCCGACCCTCTGCTTGTAAGGCAGACGCTCTGAACCAACTGAGCTAAGCTCCCTTGCTGAAAGCGGATGCAAATATATATCAATTTTTGAATCCGCCAAAATTTATTTGCGAGATTCTGCAATTAACCACTCAAAAAGTGGCAAAAAACGTCTGTCTCCCTCTGCAAACATCTTCTCCGGATGGAACTGCACGCACAAAACCCGCTCCTTGCCTTCAAAACGCTCCATCGCCTCCACCACGCCGTCGGCAGCTGTTGCACTCACCACAAACCCCTTCGCCACATCCTTTGCCGCCTGGTGATGATAAGAATTGACGCTGGTCAATCCCGAAGCGGTGAGCTCTGCGAGACGGCTCACCTCTTTGATGTAAACGTCATGGAACGGACTCTCCGGGCCGTTTACCCTGTGGCATATCGGTGAGTCCGGTATCTGCGACGGGATATCCTGCCACAGCGACCCTCCAAAGGCCACATTGACAGCCTGCAGGCCGCGGCAGATGCCCAGAAGCGGCTTGCGGCTGCGCACCGTCATGCGCGCCAGCATCAGGTCAAAAGTATCCCTGCGGGCATTGATCTCGCCCATCTCGGGCAAAGCGGCTTCACCGTAAAAATCGGGATCGATGTCCTCGCCGCCAATCATTACCACGCCGTCCACCTTGTCCAAGATGGCCGCGACGGCCAGCGAATCGGTCAAAATCGGAATTATGACGGGGACCCCGCCGGCAGCACATACGGCATCGATATACGCCTGCCCTACCCGGCTGGCATCGGTACCGGCCGCCGATATACCGATCAGCGGTGCCGGAGCACTCCGGGCATGTCTTGCCGCAGAGCAACCGCACAGCACCGCGATTGATATAAGTATCGGAACCAGGCGTCGCATAGCAAACTATTTGTTGCCGCGCTTGAGTTCCATGCAGTCTATGCTGGGCATCATCCCGTCCGCATTGCTGAGGCGAACCTGGTTGAGGCCCTTCTTGAGGGGAATCTCGATATTGACCGTCTGCCAGTTGTCAGAGGGGGAACCGGTATCGAGACCGTCTACTGATTTAATCTCCTTGCCGTTGACGCTGATGGTGAAACCGGAAGGCATAAACGATGCGTAGCGGATAGATGCCACATACTTGCCGCCGCGACGGCTGTAGACGTTGCTCCATTCCATCCAGTTGTCTTTGGAATGCCCCAGGCCCATGGCAAACATACCCAGGCTTGCGGAGTTGCTCTCCAGATATTTGGGAGAAGTCTGCCCCTCGACGGTGGTAAACATCTTCATGTAAGACTCCTCGGCCTCGTAGACGCTCTTCTCGATACGCTTGCCGGTAATGAAATACGCAACTGATGCGTGCGGCTCGAGAGGAACCCTGAAATAGGTGTCGGGGTTGAAATCCTGGATCTCTTCGTGGGTAAAGCAGTCGTAAATCTTGACGGGACCTTTGAAACCGAGAGCTTCGAGGTTGACATTGATGGCGCCCTTATTCTCGGAGAGATTCATCACGACCACCGCACGCTTGGGACCCATGATCCGCTCCATATCCTTGGCAACGACATAGAGGCCGTTCTCGCTTTGCACGACGGGTGCGCCCAGACCGAGCTTGTCCTGGTTCATGGCAATCAAGTCCTTGTTCATCATAACCTCCAGGGATTCCTTGGAGACCTTGCGCATGTCGCAGCCCATGATCAGGGGCGAAGAGGTGATGCACCAGTAAGCCATATGGGTAAGCTCTTCGTCGTGGCTCAGGCGTGCATCGCTGCCGGGCCACTGCGAACCAATCTCGAGCATGTCGCAGTCGTTGTAGTGGCCGTTGCGGGTGTAGGCTTGCAGCCAGAGGTTCTCGTCGATGATGTATTTCACGCGGGAGAACCAGGGACGGATGTCGTAGGTAGTACGCCATGAAGTAGCCACATCCTCTGCCCAGGTGCCGGGATAGCGCCAGCGGCATATATTGAAGATGATGTCCTTCTTGTCGCAGCTGCGGATGGCTTCGCCGATCTTGGTGTACTGCTCGCGCTCGTTGAGTCCGGCATGCTGTCCGCCGCAGAAGTCGATCTTGATAAAGTCGTAGTCCCACTCGTCGAAGAAGAGCTTGCAGTCGGCCTTCTCATGGCCCGCAAGGCCCGTTCCGAGACCATATGCATAGATATTCTCGCTGCCGCAGGTGTTGTCGCCCGCATCGGTATAAATGCCGGCCTTAAGGCCGAGCGAGTGGATATAATCGGCCACCGCACGCATTCCGCTGGGGAAAAGCGCCGGGTCATAGCGGAAGTTGCCTTCCTCGTCACGGGGCATCTGGAAGCCGTCGTCGATGTTGATAAACTTGTAGCCGACATCGGCCAGGCCCAGCTCCACGACTGCGTCAGCCTGGTCTTTGACCAAGTCTTCGTTGATGTTGAGCTGGAAGGCATTCCAGAAACTCATACCCATGGTGGGGGTATGGTCCACTTCGTATTGGATGCTGCCGTCGCAGGCGGCCATGCAGAAGGCCGCCAGCGCCACGGCGATGATTGTGAGACTCTTCTTCATTATTTGATACGCTTGATGGTCATGCAATCGATAGAGGGCATAGCCGCTGCGGGATTGGCGAGGCGAACGGTGTTCCAGCCTTTGGCAAGTTTAACCTTGACGTTAACCTCCTGCCAGTCGAGGTCGCCACCGCTGCACAGGCCATTGAGCGCCTGCACCTCTTCGCCATTGACGGTGAGGGTCATGTCGCGGGGGTCGGCGCATGCGAAGCGGAATACCATGGCATAATCGCCACCCTTCTTGCTGTAGACTTTGCGCCACTCCATCCAGTTCTCTTCCCAGCCGCCGAGTTCGGTGGCATACATACCCATCTGGGCCGATGCCGACTCGCGATAACGGGGCGAAGGGATCTCGTAGGGACGGCGATAGGACTCGTAGTCCTGGTCGTTGATTTCGGTGTAGGCGTTCAGGAATGCCTCTTCGCCCTGGTAAACGCTCTTCTCGATGCGCTTGCCCATCACTATGAAAGCTTCGCTGTCGTGAGGCTTGATGGTCAGGGTAAAGGCCTTGCCAAGTTCGGGACGATTCTCGTGGGTGAAGCAGTCGTATACCGCAATCACGCCCGGCTTGAAGCCGATAGACTCGGTGTCCACGGTGATGGTAGACTCCTCATCGCCGAGGTTGGATACCACAACGGCGCGCATCGGGCTGTTGAACTGCACCATATCCTTGGCAAAGACATAGGTCTCACCCTCTTTCTGTACAACCGGGGCGGCGATACCGAGGCGGTCCTGGTTCATGGCGATCAGATCCTTGTTCTTCAAGAACTCGATGGAATAGTCGGGCATGTTGTAGAGGTCGCAACCCACTACCAGCGGAGAACTCTGGATGCACCAGCAAGCCATGTGGGTACGCTCTTCTTCGGGGGTGAAACCCATGCCGATCTCGAGCATGTCCATGTCGTTGTAATGACCGCCGCCGGTGTAAGCCACCAGATACATGTTCTCTTTGATGATGGTCTTGAGGGTGTTCCAGTTGACCCAGATGTCGTGGGTGGTACGCCAGCTGTCGGCAATGTCAATGACCCATGTGCCGGGGAATACCCAGCGGCACACGTTGAAATTGACATTCTTGTTGTCGCAGGCGGCGATTGCCTCGGCAATCTTGGTGAACTGCTCCTGCTCGTTGAGGTCCAGGTGGCGTCCGCCGCAGTTGTCGACCTTGAAAAAGTCGTAACCCCACTCGTCGAACATCATCTTGCAGTCCTCGAATTCGTGACCGTAGAGGCCCACGTTGAGGCCGTAAGGCTTCACGTTGAGCGAGGCGCAGGTATTGTCTCCGGCATCTGAATACATACCCGCCTTGAGGCCGATGGAGTGGATGTAATCTGCCACCGCCTTCATGCCGTTGGGGAACTTGGTAGTATCTATGCGGATGCGACCGTCCTCGCCACGGCCATCGGTGAAACCGTCGTCGATATTGACATATTTATAGCCGGCATCGGCCAAGCCCGTAGAAATAAGGGCGTCTGCCTGACCGCAAATCACCTCTTCGCTGATTTCGGTCTTGAAGTAGTTCCAGCTGCTCCAACCCATGATGGGCGGGTCAAATTCGCGCTCCAGTTCGCCCTTCATGTTGCAAGAAAGAGCCATCATGGAAACGAATGCAATAGCCGCAATTGCGGAAAGATGATTTTTCATAGTATCAGTGTTTTACTCGATGTACATTGTGTAGAGGTTGGCGTTGCGCATCTTCACGCGAAGCTTAACGCTGCCTTCGGGCAGGTCAAATGCGGGGATGCGGAGGTCGTCGCCGTGCAGGGTGATTTTCTGCTTGGGGCTGACGCCAACGGTCTCGATCTCGATGTAACCGTCTTCGGCAATCTCGGCATTAACATAGAGTTTGCCGCCGCCCACGATGGGGTTGGTGGTAAAGTTGCCAGCCTTTTTGCCAGCCTTTACGCCAAACCAGCCGTCGGCACGGTAAGAGATCACTGCGATGGAGCTGTGGCCTTCGCGGGTCATCTTTGCAAGACCTTCCCAGCCGCCTACCTCGTCGAAGTAAGGGAGTTTCTCCTTCATGCCGCGATTATTGAATATACGCTCGTAGTCCTCTGCAGTAACCTCTGCAAGATGGTTGCGGGCAAACAGCGGTTCGGGGAAGAAGTGGGGCCAGGTCATTACCTGAGCTACCATCTGATAATATTTCTTACCGTCCTGAATGATGCTTGTGTCAAAGTTGTAGAGGCCGCCAAAGTAAAATGCGTCCAGGTCGTCGGTGTAGAGGAACGGACCGTCGCCGGGAGCGTCGTAGAAATTGACGCCGTCACGGCTGTAATCCAGATCGAGGCTGCTCTGCTGCATGTCACCCACGAAATGCTCTACAAATACCAGATAGAGGCCTGCATCGGGCATCTTGCAGATACGTGCGCCGTACTGCTGGGTGTAGGGAGTGTCACGCTCTCCGTCGCTGGTAAATGAGTGGAGATATTTCCAGTCTTTACCGTCCTGGGTTGAGTATACGGTCAGGACGCGGGTGTCAACCATATCGTAAGGAAGGTCGTACGGAGCGTCACGGCGCACGGTCTGACCGCGGGCTATGTACAGGGTCTTGCCGTCTTCGGAAAGCCAGCTGTTGCCAAAGTTGTCGTTGGTGGTGAAGCCGTTGTCCCACTGATCGGGTTTGTACACGGGGATATCCTGGAATACAGGCTTGTCGCTCAGGAACACGGTGTCGCCGGTAGAAGTATTGGCGTATGCCCAGTAGGTGCGGTAGCCGGCCTGTACGCAGCCGAAATCTTTGGGATTGATCTGCTGAGCAATACGGATATCAGTCAGTTTATATGTGCCGTGCTTCGCGGGGTCATAAAGTTCATATTTGCCGTCCAGATGGTCGCTGCACATCATTGCGCCACCTGTGAAGAGACTCTTGGCGCCGTCGCTGGAGTATGCAGGGCGTTCGTCTACGCGGGTATAGGGGCCTTCGGGCTTGTCCGCCACCATAGTATAGTAGTACGGCTTCTTGGCATACAGGCCGTAACGCTCCACGTAGGGGTTGGCCACCACGTTGATGGCAAACTTGCCGTCGGTGGTCTTGTAGAAGCCGTTGCCGCCGATGTAGACCACGATGGAGTCGGTATTCTTCACAGCCTCGTAGATTTCGGGCTTGGAATATTCAATCTTGAGATTCTTGGAGATCTTCTCGAACATGTAATTGTCGGGGGTGAAGATCAGCTTGCGGTATGCAATAGGCTCCTTGGGCGCCTCGATGTCAGCGACATGCTCTATGCGGAGCAGACGTTTGAGGGTGGTGTCGCCGAGGTTGACCATTGTGGTGTAGCGGCCGTCTTCGAATTTAGCGATCTTCTTGATCATGCACTTGTTTGCGCCCGGTTTGAGGCGGAATTTGTCGGTGCGGATCTTGGTTCCGTCGGGAGCAAAGATGTCCACGGTAGCGGTCTTGGGGCCGTTCTCGGGAACAACCACTGTGAGCTCGGCAGCTTTTGCGTTGCGGTAGATAGGCATCTTGAATTCTGCCTGGAGTTCACCCACGGGGCGCTGTGCAAATGCGAACAGGGGAGCCGCAAGTGCAAGCAAAGTCAATAATCTCTTAAACTTTTTCATCTGATTGGTAGTTGGATTGGTATTTAGTTAGTATTGGTTAGTCTATGAATTTCCAGTTGTCGCACGGCTTGGGTTCCAGAGTGCCGAGTTTAGTCAGATAGTCGTAGAGCAGTTCGCGCAGGTCGCCGAGTTTGTCCACGACGTATGAGTCGGGATTGGAGGTGTCGAGTCCCGCCCCTTTGGAGAGCATGCCGTCGCCGCCCATCGCACGGTAAGAAGTGATGGCCACCAGATAGGTCTTTTCGGGAACGAAAGGGGTACCGTCGGCCATCGACTCAATCTCTACCCTGCTCCCTGCCGGACGCCTCTTGTAGACGACATATTTGATGCCGTCCGCAGAGTCGTAGCAATATGAGGGACCTTCGCGGTTGAGCCATCGGTCGTAAGAATACTCCAGGTACGACTTGATCTGGCTGCCGGTAAGCTTTATGGTGTAGAGCTTGTTTTCGAAAGGATAAATGCGGGTCAGGTCGTTGTAGACCATCACGCCCTGGTTGATGATGCCCGACGATGAGAGCGGGGCCGCAAAGGCAATATCGGCATCGGTGTAGGCCAGCTGCACCTGGTAGAGGAGATTCATGTAGGCCGACGGGCCGCGGAGGGCGTCGCCAAGGTCAAAGGTCTCGCTCACCCGGCAGATTTTACGCATGGTGAACTGCTTGACGGCATCGTAATCGGCCTCGAACTCGGCATCATAGCCGGCGTCAGGGTCCACATCTGTCAGCGGGATATTCTCTACGGAGATTTCGGTGTCCACCCGATTGCCATTTTTGAAAGAGATGTCAAAGTGGGCGTGCGAAAGGTTGAAGCACCTCGCGCCGGGATTGACATAGGCGGTGGGGATATCCTTGTCCATGAACTGCTCTGTGCGAGCGCGATGGTCGTGCCCGCCTATCACCAGGTCTACGCCATTAAGATGCTTAGCAAGATAGAGGGCGTTGTTTTCGCGCGAATCGACATCCACTTCGCCGCTGCCGCTGTGTATCGAGACAATCACCATGTCGGCGTGCTTCTTGGTGCGGACAAAGTCTACCAGCTCCTGCGCCTTGGCGGTGGCTTCGGTAAATTCGATGCCACGGTAATAGGGCTCGGTGACCCAGTTGGTTATACAGGGATTGGTAAAGCCGATGATGGCCACCTTGAGGCCGTTTTTCTTTACTATTGTGTATTCCTGGAAATAGCACTTGCCCTTATTCTCACCATCGCTGTGAAGGGCATTGGCCGCCAGCAGCGGAGCGTTGTACTGGTTAATGACGCGGTCGTATACGCTGTGGCCAGCCTCAATGTCGTGGTTACCCACGATGACTGCGGTGTAGTCGAGATAATTTGCTATGCGGGTAAAAATATGACTCGATGCGGTATCCACAAAATTGTAGTAGAATGCCGCATTGTCGCCCTGCAAGTTATCACCGTTGTCTATCAAGATCGCGTCGGGATTCGCCGCACGCGCCTCGGAGACTACCGTGGCCACCTTGGACATCGAGTTGGGTTTGACACTGTCGTCCAGATAGAATCGGCTCAGATAAGAGCCATGTACATCGCTGGTTACGTATATATCGAGAGAGTGCTGCCCGTCGGCCGGGCGGCCACATCCACCTATCAGGAAAAGTGCGAACGGAATCAAAAAGAAAAAATTTCGCATTTTGTATATTTTAATAATCGCAAATATGTGAATATTATTGTAAATTTGAAAAATTTTGGCCCATGGATATAGAGCATTTGACAGATAAGATGCGGCAGGAAATTCTGACCGCCGACCGAGACAGGTTGATTTTTAACGATTTTCAAGGAGCGCTGCCCGCGCTGCGACAGACCGGCTTGTATAGCCTTTTCAGAAGAATGCCCAAAGGGCGGCTGATGCACGCCCATATCGAGGCCACTTTCGACGTGCGCTATTTACTGTCGTTGTGTCTGGCTTGTGATGATGTGTATGTATTTCTGGGTGCCGGCACCGCAGGAAACCCCCACTGCCAGTTGGCGCACCGCGCCTGGTTCCCCGGCCTGGAACCTCCCGCAGGCTGGGTCAATCTCAAGAATGCCGTTGCGGCCGAACCGGTGCTCATCGATAAGCTTTTTGATTTGTGCACGTTCCACAAGAGTGACATCGACGATAACATCTGGCCCAAATTCGAGGACATCTTCGACCGCTACAAGGGGGTGACCACCTACAGGCCATTCTTTATAAAGATTTTAACCAAAGTTTTTACCGACATGGCGGCCGAGAGACTGACGGGCGTCGATTTGCGCTACATCAACCAGAGCATCTTCGACGAGGACGGTCGCAGGCTGACCTCCGACGAGTATCTCGCCCAGCTCAAGGAGATCGAGGCGGAAGTGCAGAAGACATATCCGGATTTCGACTTCAAGGTTATTTACTGTTACTACAAGGGTGTCCCGTTAGAGACAGTGCCGGAGCGTCTGGCATTGGCACGTTACCTTCAAGAGACGTATCCTGAGGTATTCCTTGGTTACGACATGGTCGGCGGAGAGGATTGCGGCAAGGATTTGCTCTACTACGCCCCTGCCCTCAAAGAGGCTGGAGTACCCATCATTATGCACGCCGGAGAAACCGTGGATCCCAACAACCGCAACATAGAGTATGCACTGGACCTCGGCATCAAGCGCATCGGACACGGCATGAACCTGTACCGATATCCAGAGACTGAAGCACGCGTGAAGGCCGGCAATGTTATGCTGGAGGTCTGCCCGATAAGTAACCAGGTGCTGGGGTATGTCCCCGATCTTAAGGACCATCCCGCAGGCGGTTACATCAAACGCGGCCTTAACGTCACCATCAACAGCGACGACTGCTCCATATTCGACACCGCCTACATCACAGACGACCTGCTGCTCGCATTCCTCTGCTGGGACCTCACTATGGCCGACATCAAGCGCTGCCTTAAGAACTCACTCTGCGGCGACAAAGCCAAAGAGGCTATGTTTGAATCGAGCTGGAAAGAGTTCGAAGCTACTTTACAGTAAACGATTTGCGGTGATACGGCGACAGGCCGTATTTGTGGATAGCGCTGCGGTGTTCTTCCGTGGGGTAACCCATGTTGCGGGCCCACCCGTACTGCGGGAACTCTTTGTCTATCTGTAACATATAACGGTCGCGATAAGTCTTGGCCAGTATGGAGGCCGCACTTATTTCGGGCACCTTGTCGTCTCCCTTGACAATGCACTTATGCGGAATGCGCGTGCCGTCGGCCGCATAATAGGGATTGAAGCGGTTGCCGTCCACCAAAATCAACTCCGGAGACTTTCCGAGGCCGGCAAGCGCACACTGCATCGCCTTGATAGACGACTGCAAGATATTGATCTGGTCAATCTCTGCCGCCGACACGCTGGCCACGCTCCAGGCGATTGCCTCGCGTTCGATAACCTCGCACATGATGTCCCGCTGGGCAGCAGTCATCTTTTTGGAATCTTTGAGCAGCGGATGATAAAACCCTTCCGGAAGGATAACCGCGGCGGCATAGACCGGCCCTGCGAGGGGACCGCGACCCGCCTCGTCACAACCGGCGATGACGCCATAATGGGTTCCCGAAGCGGCCGCGAAGTCGAACAGCATGCCATCTTCCGGCAGGTAATCGCTACGGTAGGCGGCGCGGCACCACTCCCCTATCTTCTCTTCGAAATCGGTGGCTAGCAGTGCAACATCGCACAGGGAAGGATCGCCGCCAAGGGCATTGCGTCCGCACACGACATACAGGCGGCGGCAAGCCGCCGCGCACATCTCGGCCAGGCTGCCCACCAACTTGCCGTTCAGACTCGACTGGTCGAGGCACCCCTCGCCGGTAATGACCAGGCGGGCGGCGCGAATCTTCTCTTCGAGGGCGACCATCTGCGAGAAAAAGGTAAAGCCGTGCACCGGCTTGGCCCTTAGAAAAGCATACAGGGCCGCCCCGGAGCCGCCGGCGGTACCTCCGCCAGGGACGGTGTCAAAATCGGCCGCACGGTCTTCGTGGCCTATCTGGCAGAGCCATTCGCGGGCGGTAGCGACCCAAGCCTCCATCCTGCGTTCGAGAACGGGCAGCATATCCGCATCGGCCCCTTTCTGCGGGGCGTAAGTATAAGTAGCGCCGTGCGGCCCCAGCAGCGGATTGCGGGCGTCGCAGGCGACCTGTACCTCAATATCATCGAAAAGGTGGATATTCTCGAGCCCGATGGCCTCTATCATGCCGCGTCCGCCGTCGTTGGTGGCACTGCCGCCCACCCCGACGATAATCTTGCGGGGGGAATACTCCAGCGCCGCCTTCAGCATCAACCCCAGGCCGTAGGTGGTCGTCTTCATGGGGTTGCGCTCGGCAAAATCTATCATCATGAGGCCGCTGCAACGGGCCAGTTCTATGAATACCGTGTCACCCGCCACAGCCATGGGAGCCACGATGTCGCGCATCAGCGGATCTTTGGTATCTACCAGGACCTCGCTGGCACCGGGATAATTATGCAGGAAGACATCGAGCGAGCCCTCGCCGCCGTCGGCCAGCGGAATGGAGACAATCTCCTCCGAAAGGTTACCCGACTTGCGGATAGCCTCCTCGAACTTGGCGGCTATCTGGGGCGCGGTAAAAGTCCCCTTGAACTTGTCCGGAACCAGCAGTATCATGAGCTACAGAGTGTTGAGCCATCGCTCGAGGGTTGCAAAGAAGTCGTCGCGGGCAGCCCCCAGCCAGTCGTTGGGGTTGAACTTGTAATAGTCGAAGCCGAAGCCGTGGATGCCGGTCTGGTAGCAATGGATTTCGGCCTTGACGCCGTGCTTGAGGAGCGACTCGTAGTAACTGAGGCCGTTCAGCGGGTTCACCTCCTTGTCGTCGGAAGTCAGCACTATGAAAGTGGGCGGAGTGTCGCTGGTCACCTGCCTGTGCAGTTGGTACCTGTTTATCAGGCGCAGGCACTCGTCGGGATTCTCCGCCATCATCTGGTTGTAGTTGCCGATGAGCTTCTGGCCGGTATAGACATGACCGAACGGTACGGTCACCGAAATCACTGGATAGAAGAGCACGCTGTAGTCGGGACGGGTCGCATCGTCGTCGTAGAGCACCGATGCACTTGCTGCAAGGTGTCCGCCCGCGGAGAAGCCCATCACACCGACCTTCTCTATACCCCACTCCGCCTGATGCTCGCGGCAATAGCGAAACACCGTCTGCACATCGGTCAGCGGGATGGAATGATGGCCGTTGGGGAGGCGATATTTAACGACGGCGACGGTGTATCCGTGCTCGGTGAGCCAGTCTGCGGCATAGCTGCCTTCGATATAATGGCACACGCAGTTGTAGCCGCCACCCGGGCAGACCACGAACATCTTGCCGTTTGGATTCTTGGGGAAATAGATATCGAAGCGGGCGTACTTGTTGATGTTGAGAGTAGCGCCGTTCGGGTCAAACATGTTCTCGGGCTCGTCCAGGCCGCTCTCCACGGCCATGGTCAGCGCCAGTGTCTCGACCTTCTTGGCTTGCACCGGGTCGTCAATGGACTTGAGTGCGTTCTTGATCTCCTTCTTCTGGTTGGGGACGTACAGGAACACCGTCTTGTCGGGACGGAGCTCGGTTTTGGGATAATACTTATATGTGGTCTTGGCCTGCAGGCCGGCGGCAATGCAGATTGCCAGTATTGCGACTAATATCTTTTTCATGATGCTATTCCATTTGTTTGAGCCAACGTTCCAGGCTGCCGTTTATGGCGCGGCGGACATCTGCCGGGAGAAAATCAGGCTTCCCTTCGGGGAAGAAGCAGAAGCCGTGCGAACCCTGCTCGAAGATGTGAAGTTCGGAGCGGACGCCGTTTTCGAGCAGTTTCTGATAATAGAGGATGCTGTTCATGGGAAGCACCGTGTGGTCATTCTCCCCAAGCACTATGAATGCCGGAGGAGTGTTGGCATTGACGCGGTTCTCCAGGCTGTAATGCTCTTTGAGAAACGCGTAAGCCTTCTGGCGTGCGATGTATTCGTCGGCCGTCATGCCGCGACGCGACGCCCAATACTCTTCGCTGCCAATCAGGCAGGCGCGGCTGCCGTGCTCTACATATTCTTCCTTGTCGAAAGTAATGACGGGATAATAAAGTATGCTGAAGTCGGGACGGGTGATGTCATCTACATAAAGGGTAGATGCGCTGGCTGCCAGATGGCCGCCGGCAGAGAAGCCCATCACGCCGATCTTCTTTACGCCCCACTCGGCAACGTGTGCGCGGCAGTAGCGGAAAATGAGTTGTATATCGTCCAGCGGGACAGTCCAGTGGCCGTTGGGCATGCGGTGCTTTGCCACCGCCACGGTAATGCCGCGCTTGAGCAGCCATTCAGCCACATAGAGTCCTTCGCCATAAGTACAAACGACCCAGTAACCGCCGCCGGGGCAGATTACCACCATCTGGCCGTTGGGATTCTCGGGGAAATAAAGGTCAAAGCGGGAGGTGCCGTTGATCTCGCGTATCTGGCCCAGGTCCCCCTGCATGCACTCAGGGTTGGTGAAGCCGCACTCCTCCTTGATGGCGAGGCCGAGGCACTCTACATTCTTGGAAACGACCGGGTCGTCGATGGCCGCAACCGCGGCTTGCGCATCGTTTGCATAGAGGAAAACTGTCTTGTCGGGCATCAGGTCTGTCCAGGGCACATATTTTTGAGCAGATGCCGCAAAGGCGCCCATGGTCAGAAGCAACGTTAATAAAACTCTTTTCATATTCATTGTTTGCATACGGGAAGCAAATATAAACAAAAACCGCAGACGGGTTGCCCTGCCTGCGGTATTTGTCTCAACAGAATTGGAAAAATTACATTCCCAAGCCTATTACAGCGCCCAGTGTGAGGGTCTTGAAGCTGGGGCCTGAGCCCTCTGCGAACTGGCATACGGGGTTGTACTTGACATACACACCCAGGCCACCGTAAGAGATAGAGCCAAAGAAGCTGTAGCTAAACTCGTTGACGGGGATATTCTTGACCTTGTTCTTGACAATGCCACCCTCGCTCTTGACCAATTTCTCTTTGTTGACTGCGGGGAGGTTGTACTCACCTGCGGCACCCAGACGGAATGCGCACTTGCCGGCGTCAAACTCGAAACTTACGGGGATGGAGAAAGTGTGGACATTCAGGCGGGAATATTTGACACTCTTGTAAGGACTCATGCTCAGGCTGCGGATCCAGGCATTCTTGCCTGCCTCAGCGCCCCAGAAATGGTTCTTGTCGAGACGATACTGGTCGAGGTCATAGTCTACGCCAATCGCAAACATGCCGCCCTTGAAAGGACGGATGCCCAGCTCCATGATATTGATAAAGAACTCGGTGTTGGCTGCATCCTGAGCGATGTCCATCTGACTGTTCTTGAGATGATAGCCGAAACCGAGATAGCTTATGGGCTCTACAACGAAAAAGTCGTTTCCGAATGCAAGGTCGGCATCCTCGCTAAATCTGACTTTCTTATTGCCGGCGCTCATTGTGAACGTCACTGCAAGCAAAGCAACAAGTGTGAAAATTACTTTTTTCATTTGTGATAAAAATTAAGGTTAATTGTTCAATTGCATCAAATCTATCACAAATGTAGCATTTTTTATCGATTCTCGAAATACTCCACCAGTGCGGCGTTGCACAATCGCCTGCCTCCGGGCGTGGGATAGTCGCCCGTAAAGTACCAGTCGCCGGGGTGTCCCGGGCAGGCATCGTGCAGCCCTTCAATGCTTTGGTACACCATCTCAATCGGAGTCGAGACCCCTTCGGGGCGCAGCATCTGCACCATCTTGCAGTTGAGTTCGCTGTCGGTAAAAGGTTCGTATAGACGCTTCACCGGCAGGGACTGCTCGCACGGCGGCTTCTGCAGTTCTGCCTTACAGTCGCGGTAGACCTCCTCTATCAGAGCCTCTCTCCCGCTCTCTTCGAGCAACTGGATGCACGCCCTGAAGGCGATGAACTCTTCCAGATGGGGCATGTCGATGCCATAGAAGTCGGGATAGCGGATTTGCGGCGCGCTGCTCACAATCACTATTTTCTTGGGATGGAGACGGTCCAGGATCTTGATGATGCTCTCTTTGAGCGTAGTACCTCGCACTATGGAGTCATCTATTATCACCAGATTGTCTTTATTAGGCTCTATCACGCCGTAGGTGACATCGTAGACATGGGCAGCAAGGTCGCGTCTTTCGTCGCCCTGGGCAATGAAGGTGCGCATCTTGATGTCTTTCCAGGCAATCTTCTCAAAGCGGACGTCGTGCCCGAGGCGCATCAGCCCCTGCAGCATGCCGTAATATGCGACCTCGGCCGTATTGGGGATATATGAGAAAACGGTGTGCTCTATGTCGCCGTCCACTGCGGCGCTGATTGCCGGCACCAGCTGTTCGCCCAGCCGCTTGCGCTCGCGATAGATGTCGCAGTCGTTGCCGCGGCTGAAATAGATCCGCTCGAAAGAGCAAGCCTTGGCGGGAGCCGTGGTTTGGATTATTATCGGGAAAGAGATGGCGCCGTTGCGCTTTACGATGAGCGCCTGGCCAGGTTCGAGCTCGCGGATGTCGGCGGCCGAGAGGTCGAAGGTCGTCTGCAGCACGGGCCTTTCGGAAGCCAGCGCCACAACCTCGTCGCTCACATAGTAGAATGCGGGACGGATGCCCCACGGATCGCGCATAGAGAAGAATTCGCCGCTGCCGGTGAGGCCGCACACCACATAGCCACCGTCAAACATGCTCATCGAGGTCTTGAGCACCTTGGTGATGTCGACGTTGGAATCGATGTAGTCGGTGATTTCGCGACCGCCCAGACCCATCAGCGATGCTATGGAGAAGTTGCGCTCCACCTCGCGGTCGAGCCGGTGCCCCATCTCCTCCAACATGATGTACGAGTCACTGCCGGTGCGGGGATACTGCCCCTGTGCGGCAATGGTGTCGAACACCTCATCTATGTTGGTCATGTTAAAGTTGCCGCAGATGCACAGATTCTTGGCGCGCCAGTTGTTGCGCCTCAAGAACGGATGGACAAAGGTGAGCCCCTTTTTGCCGGTGGTGGAATAGCGCAGATGGCCCATGAGCAGTTCGCCGGCGAAATCTTCGTCCGCCTGGGCAAAGATCTCGGAGATAGCATCCTTGCCAAGCGCCTTGTGGCGGAACATATACTCTTCGCCCGGCTCGGCGTCAAGATGAACCGAGGCGATGCCCGCCCCCTCCTGACCGCGGTTGTGCTGCTTCTCCATCATCAGATAGAGTTTTCCCATGCCCCACTGGTCGCTGCCGTATTTCTCTTTGTAATATGATGCCGGCTTCAAAAGGCGAATCATCGCCACGCCGCACTCATGTTTAAGTATCTCCATATATTAATAAGCCTGGTTATGGACGCCGGCCACGGCGCGGCCGCTGGGGTCGTTGAGACGCTTGAACGCCTCGTCCCACTCGCGGGCGATGGCCGTAGAGCAGGCTACGCTGGCCTCCTGAGGCACGCTCAGCGCTGCCGAACGCGACGGGAAGTGCTCTTCGAAAATGCTGCGGTAGTAATATTCCTCTTTGGTTGCGGGAGGATTGATGGGGAAGCGCTCTGCCGCACCGGCCATCTGCTCGTCGCTCACCGCCTCAGAAGTGATCTTCTTGAGCGAGTCAATCCAGGAGTACCCCACTCCGTCGCTGAACTGCTCTTTCTGGCGCCATGCTATCTCGTCGGGGAGCATGTCGGCAAACGCTTCGCGCAGGATCTTCTTCTCGATGGTAATGCCGCCGCACATCTTTGCCTCTGGATTGGTGCGCATGGCTACGTCCAGGAACTCCTTGTCCAGGAACGGCACGCGCCCCTCCACACCCCAGGCAGAGAGACTCTTGTTGGCGCGCAGGCAGTCGTACATATACAGCTTGGAGAGTTTGCGAACCGTCTCTTCGTGAAACTCCAGGGCCGACGGAGCCTTATGAAAGTAGAGGTAGCCGCCAAATATCTCGTCGGCTCCCTCGCCGGAAAGCACCATCTTGATACCCATGGATTTGATCACGCGCGCGAGCAGATACATGGGCGTGGAGGCACGTACCGTGGTGACATCATAGGTCTCTATGAAATATATCACGTCGCGGATGGCATCCAGGCCCTCCTGCACGGTGTAATTGATTTCGTGATGCACGGTGCCGATATGCTCCGCCACAAGGCGGGCCTTTGCCAAATCGGGCGCCCCCTTGAGGCCTACGGCAAAACTGTGCAGACGCGGCCACCAGGCGCGACTGCGGTCGTTGTCTTCTATACGGTTCTGGGAATAGCGCTCTGCTATGGCCGAAACGATGCTGGAATCAAGGCCGCCCGAGAGCAGCACGCCGTAAGGCACATCGCTCATCAGCTGCCGCTTGACAGCGCTGCGCAACGCCTGGCGGATATCTTCGCTGCTGGCGGGATTCTCCTTGACATTGTCATAATCCATCCAGTCGCGATTGTACCAGCGCTTCATGGCCCCTTCGCCGCTCCAGTAATAGTGTCCCGGCAAGAAAGGCTCGTAACGCTCGCACTCGCCTTCCAGCGTCTTGAGCTCGGAGGCCACATATACCTTGCCGTCGGCGTCATAACCGATATAGAGCGGAATCACGCCGATGGGGTCGCGGGCGACCAGGAAACTGTCGCGCACGGTGTCGTACAAGGCAAAGGCAAAGATGCCGCTGAGCGACTCCAGCATTTCGGTGATGCGTGCCTGCGTAATCTCGCCGCTGTCGGCCATCTGCTGATACAGGGCCAATATCACCTCGCAGTCGCTACCGGTCTGGAAACAGTATTTACCGGCAAAACGGCGGCGGATATCCTGATGGTTGTAAATCTCGCCGTTGACCGCCAGCACCAGCGCCTCGTCGGGCGAGAACAACGGCTGGCGACCGCTCTCGGGATCCACAATACTGAGGCGTTCGTGGGCCAGGATGGCACTGCCGCCGCACCAGATTCCACTCCAGTCGGGGCCGCGGTGCCTTATGCGGCGACTCATGGCGAGCGCCTTCTGGCGCAGCGAGTCCGACTGTTCAGCTATATTGAATAAACCAACTATTCCACACATAAGAATACTATTTAGAGATGGCCGCCTTGATAAAACTCATGAACAAAGGATGGGGATTGAGCACGGTAGAAGAATACTCGGGATGGAACTGGGTACCGATGTACCAGCGCAGCGAGGGGATTTCTACCATCTCCACCAGATCGGCGTCGGGGTTGATGCCCACGCACTGCATTCCGGCATTCTCGAAATCCTGACGGTAGTTGTTGTTGAATTCATAGCGGTGGCGGTGACGCTCGCGGATGTCGGTCTTGCCGCCGTATGCCTGTGCGGCGCGGCTGCCGCTACGGATCTCGCAAGGATATTCGCCAAGACGCATAGTTCCGCCCATCTGGGTGATGGTCTTCTGCTCTTCCATGAGGTCTATCACGTTGTGCGTCGTTGCGGGATTCATCTCGGTACTGTCGGCATCGGCGTAGGCGAGCACGTCGCGGGAGAACTCTATCACCATCATCTGCATTCCCAGGCAGATACCGAAGCAGGGAACGTCATTTTCGCGTGCATATTTGGCGGCCAGTATCTTGCCCGCTATGCCACGCTGCCCGAAACCGGGGCATATCACCAGACCGTCCTGTGCGCGAACCGTCTCCCAGGCGGGGCTGTCGCAGGTGTCCAGCTGCTCCGAATTTATAAATGTGATGTGTACTTTACGATTGTTGTAGGTGGCAGCGTGGCTCAAACTCTCGCTGATGCTCTTGTATGCATCCTGCAGGTCGTATTTGCCCACAAGACCGATATTGACCGTCTCGGTGGCGCTGCCGCGCATCTCCAGGAAACGGTTCCAGGCTCCCAGCTGAGGCGTTTCGCCCACGGGAATCCCCATCTTGCGCATGATTGCGGCATCGAGGCCCTGGCGTTGCATGTTCACCGGCACTTCATAGATGCTCGGGAGGTCTTCGCTCTGTATCACGCACTCCAGGTCGACATTGCAGAAGCCGGCCACTTTGGCCCGCAGATGGTCGTCGAGATGTTTCTCGGTGCGCAGTATCAGGATGTCGGGCTGGATACCGTTGGCCAGCAACTCCTTGACGCTGTGCTGGGTAGGTTTGGTCTTGAGTTCGTCGGCAGCCTTGATGTAAGGGACATAGGTGAGGTGGATGCAGACAGCATCGCGCCCCATCTCCCACTTCATCTGCCTGATGGCCTCAAGAAAAGGGGCACTCTCGATGTCGCCGATAGTGCCGCCTATTTCTGTGATTACAAAGTCATACCCCTGCGTGTCGCCGAGGTATTTGATGCGTCGCTTGATCTCGTCGGTGATGTGAGGCACCACCTGGATGGTGTGTCCCAGATATTCACCGTTGCGCTCCTTGTCAATCACGGCCTTGTATATGCGGCCGGTAGTCATGGAGTTGTGGCGGGTGGTACGGATGCCGGTAAAGCGCTCGTAGTGGCCCAGGTCGAGATCGGTCTCCATGCCGTCGGCGGTGACATAACACTCCCCGTGCTCGTAAGGGTTCAGAGTGCCGGGGTCAATGTTGATATATGGGTCAAATTTCTGTATAGTAATCTTATAACCGCGGGCCTGCAGCAGCTTGCCTATGGAAGAAGAGATGATGCCCTTGCCAAGGCTGCTTACCACACCGCCCGTAACGAATATGTATTTGGTTGATGCCATGTTATTTGTTTAGATATTTGTCTACTTTTTGCGCTGCGTCGCGACCACTGGCCAGGGCGCGAACCACCAGCGACGGGCCGTTGGCAGCATCGCCGCAGATGAACACGTTTGCGGGATATTCGGGATGTTCCGGCTTGAAGAAACCCATTGCCAGCAGTACCAGCTCGGCCTTGATGATCTCGGGCTTGCCCTTCTCCACCATTATCGGGCGTCCGCCCTCGGGATTGGGTTTCCAGTCAATCTCCTGCACCTTGACTCCCTTGAGTTTGCCATCTTCGCCCAGGAACTCGAGGGTGTTGATGTTCCATCGGCGGATACACCCCTCTTCGTGCGAAGATGTCGTCTTGAAAGTGCGCGGGAAGTTGGGCCAGGGATTGGCGGGGTCATCGGGACCATCCACGGGGCGAGGCATGATCTCTATCTGGGTCACGCTGGTAGCGCCCTGACGGTGCGCAGTACCGATGCAGTCCGATCCGGTATCGCCGCCGCCGATCACCAGCACATCCTTGCCCTTGGCGGTGATGCGCTCCTCTTTGGAGAACTCCATGCCGGCCAGCACGCGGTTCTGCTGGGAGAGAATCTCCAGTGCGAAGTGAACCCCTTTGAGTTCGCGGCCAGGCACCTTCAGATCGCGCGGCACGGGGGTGCCGGTAGCTATCACTACAGCATCGTATTTGGAAGCAAAAGCCTCGTCGCATTCTACCGCGGCGCCGCATTTGAACTCGATACCCTCCTGTTTGAGGATATCCACGCGACGGTTGATAATGGCCTTGTTCAACTTGAAGTTGGGGATGCCGTAGCGCAGCAGTCCGCCGGGAGCCTCGTTCTTATCGAAAACGGTCACGGTGTAACCCTTCATGTTGAGCGCTTCCGCAGCACCCAGGCCCGCAGGGCCGGCACCTATCACAGCCACCTTCTTGCCATTGCGCACGGGGGTGCGGACCGGCACGAAACCCTCGCGGAAGGCGGTCTCGGTAATGGCGGCCTCGTTCTCGCGGTTGGTGGTCGGTTCGTGGTTGAAGCGGTTCAGCACGCACGCCTTCTCGCACAAAGCGGGGCACACGCGACCGGTGAATTCGGGGAATGGATTGGTAGACGAGAGCAGCTTGTATGCGAGCTCCCAGTCGCCCTTGTACAGGGCGTCGTTCCACTCGGGGGCCTTGTTGCCCAGCGGGCATGCCCAGTGGCAGAACGGAACGCCGCAATCCATGCAGCGCGATGCCTGCAGGCGGCGGTCCTTGGAGTTGAGGGTCTGCTCTACCTCGCCAAAATCGTGAACCCTGTCGTGTATCGGACGGTAGCCGGCCTCTTGCCGTGCCACCTCCATGAATGCTTTATTGTTTCCCATACTAGTAATCTCTTTGAACCTCCGCTATCTTTTGCTGCAGTTTGCGCATCTGCTCTTCTTGCAGAACGCGTTTGTATTCGATCGGAACAACCTGGATAAACTCGTCGGCGTAGCGCTGCCAGTCGTCGAGCATGGTGCGGGCCAGTTTGGACCCGGTGTAGAGATAGTGCTGGCGGATGAGTTCGTGCAGCTCCTTGCGGTACTGCGCATCGTCCACAAGATTGATCTCTACCATATCCATGTTGCAGAAGTAGTCGAAGTCGCCCTTCTTGTTCCATACGTAAGCCACGCCGCCGCTCATACCGGCTGCAAAGTTGCGCCCGGTCTCGCCCAGCACCACCACGCGGCCGCCGGTCATATATTCGCAGCAGTGGTCTCCGGCTCCCTCTATCACGGCAATGGCGCCCGAGTTGCGCACCGCAAAGCGTTCGCCCACCTTGCCGTTCACATAGAGTTCGCCGGAAGTCGCGCCGTAGAGGCCGGTATTGCCTGCGATGATGTTGTCCTCTGCCGCAAAGTTGCTGCGTATCGGAGGGAGTATCGCTATGCGGCCGCCGCTGAGGCCCTTGCCAAAGTAGTCGTTGGTCTCGCCCTCGAGTTTGAACGAAACGCCGTGGGCCAGGAACGCGCCAAACGACTGTCCCGCAGAACCTTTGAATTTGACGCTGATGGTGTCTTCTGCGAGGCCCTCATTGCCGTATTTGCCCGCTATCACGCCAGAGAGCATCGCACCCACGGCACGGTCGGTATTCTGGATGGCAAAGTCGAGGGTAATCTCTTCGCCGCTCTCGATGGCGCCCTGCGCAGATTTGAGAAGGCGCTGGTCAAGCACATCGTCGAGCACGTAAGGTTTGTCTTCTGTATGGTGCAGGGTGCCGCTCTCCTGATAGAGAAGCCTGCCAAAGTCGAGCGGCGAGGGAGCGGTCTCTATCAAATCGGTGCGGCCGATGGCCTCGTCCATGCTCTTGAGACCCATCGAGGCGAGGTATTCGCGAACCTCCCGGGCCATGAAGGTGAAGTAATTCACCAGGTGGTCTACCTTGCCCTGGAAGTGCTCACGCAGCTTGGGATCCTGTGTGGCGACACCCATCGGGCAGGTATTCAGGTTACACTTGCGCATCATCACGCAGCCGAGCACAATGAGCGCGGCGGTGCCGAAGCCGAACTCATCAGCGCCCAGCAGGGCCATCATTATCACATCGCGGCCCGTCTTGACCTGGCCGTCGACCTGCAGGCGGACCTGACCGCGAAGGCCGTTGCGCACCAGCGTCTGCTGCGCCTCGCTCAACCCTATCTCGGGCGGGATGCCGGCGAACCGCATGCTGGAGGCGGGGCTTGCACCCGTACCGCCCTCGGCGCCGCTGAGCACTATCAAATCGGCCTTGGCCTTGGCCACACCGGCGGCGATGGTACCCACGCCGCTCTCGCAAACCAGCTTGACGCTGACCTTGGCCTTGGGATTGACATTCTTAAGGTCGAATATCAGCTGCGCCAGGTCCTCGATAGAATAAATGTCGTGGTGAGGCGGCGGCGAGATAAGCGAGATGCCGGGTATCGAGTGACGGGTCTTGGCAATGATGTCGTTGACCTTGAAGCCGGGCAGCTGACCGCCTTCGCCCGGTTTTGCACCTTGTGCCACCTTGATCTGCAGCTCCTCTGCATTGACCAGATATTCGGTGGTGACGCCAAAGCGGCCCGAGGCGACCTGCTTGGTCTTGCTGCTGAGGCTCACGCCGTCCACGTCGCTGTGGAAACGCTGCGAATCCTCTCCGCCCTCTCCGGTATTGCTGCGGGCACCCAGCTTGTTCATGGCCAGCGCGATGGTCTCGTGCGCCTCTATGCTGAGCGCACCGAACGACATGGCGCCCGTCACAAACCGTTTCACGATGCTCTCTACCGGCTCGACTTCGTCTACAGGGATGGGATTGGACTTGAAGCCCATGAAGTCGCGTATGAATATCGGCTCGGCCTTGTTGTCGGCCAGCGATGTATATTTTTTGTAAAGTGCGTAGTCACCTTTGCGGCAGGCGAGCTGCAGGGTCGCGATGGTCTCGGGATTCCACGCGTGGCGGATGCCGTCGCGACGCCAGTGGAAGCGGCCCTGGTTGGGCAGCAACGCATCCTTGGCGCTGGCAAAGGCCATGTTGTGGAAAGCCTTGGCATCGGCGGCAATCTTCTCCAGCGTAGCGCCTCCGATGGTGCTGACCTCGGTGCCGAAATATGCGCGCAGCAACTCTTCGCTGAGGCCCACGCTCTCGAATATCTTGGCGCCGCGGTAGCTGCGGATGGTGCTGATACCCATCTTGGCCATTATCTTGAGCAGGCCCTTGCAAACCGCTTTGATATAATTCTTCTCTGCTGTGGAGTAATCTTCCTGGATCTTGCCCTTCTTGACCAGGTCGTCCAGGATGGCGAACACCATATACGGGCACAGGGCCGATGCGCCGTAGCCCAACAGCAGCGCGGCGTGCATGGTCTCCCGGATCTCGCCGCTCTCCACAATCAGGGCGGTCTGGACGCGTTTGCCCACCGATATCAGGTAGTGGTGCACGGCCGATACCGCCAGCAGGCTCGGGATTGCGATGTGCGTCTGGTCCACGTCGCGGTCAGAGAGTATAATATAGTTGTATCCTTCGTCTACGCTACGTTCTGCATCCTTGCAGAGTTTGTCTATGGCGGCGCGCATGTCGCCGGTAAATGTCATCGGGAGCTTGATGGTGTTGAAGCCTTTGTAGCGGATGTTGCACAGCAAGTCGAGCTGGGTGTTGTTCAATATCGGGTGCGGCAGGCGGACCATCTTGCAGTTGCTCTCGTCGGGGTTGAGAATGCCCGCCCCTACGCGGCCGATGTACTCTTCCAGGCTCATCACCAGACTCTCGCGGATAGAGTCGATGGCGGGGTTGGTGACCTGTGCGAACTGCTGGCGGAAATAGTCGAAGAAGACCTGGGGCTTCTTGGAGATGACCGCCAGCGGGGTGTCGTTACCCATGGATGCGGTAGGTTCCTGGGCCGTCGTGGCCATCGGGACAATGGAGGCTGCGATATCCTCTTCGCCATAGCCGAACATCAACTCCTTAGCCACCAGGTTCTCTACCGAGTTATCGACATGACGTCCGCTGTGCAGCTTTTCGAGCTGGATGCGGTTGGTAGAGAGCCATTGGCGGTAAGGGTGTTCCGCTGCAAGGGTACGCTTGATTTCGCCGTCGTAATAGATCTTGCCCTCCTGGGTGTCTACCAGCAATATCTTGCCCGGTTGCAAACGACCCTTCTCTACCACCTGCGTCGGATCGAAATCCATGACGCCCACCTCCGATGCGACCACCATGGTGTCGCTCTTGGTGATGGTGTAGCGGGCAGGGCGAAGTCCGTTGCGGTCAAGCATACCACCTGCAAAACGGCCGTCAGAGAATATCAGCGCCGCGGGACCGTCCCATGGCTCCATCAATATTGAGTAATATTCGTAGAAGGCCTTGAGGTCTTCCGGAATAGGGTTTTTGTCGTTGAAAGATTCGGGCAGCAGCAACGCCATTGCGTGCGGCAGGCTCATTCCGCTCATCAAGAAGAACTCCAGCACATTGTCGAGGCTGGCGGAGTCGGACATGCCCGGCTGGATAATGGGGGAAATCTGACGGATGTCGCCCAGCGCCTCGCTGCTGAGCACGCTCTCGCGCGCCTGCATCCAACCGCGGTTACCCCGGATGGTGTTGATCTCACCGTTGTGCGCCAGAAGGCGGAACGGCTGCGCCAGCGACCAGGTCGGGAAAGTGTTGGTAGAGAAGCGCGAGTGAACCACCGCGAGTCCGCTGGTAAAATACGGATTGCTCAGGTCGGGATAGAACTGGCGCAACTGCATGCTCGAGAGCATACCTTTATACACGATGCTCGAGTTGCTCAGCGAACAGAAGTAGAAATCCTTGTCGTTGATGCGTTTCTCGATGCGTTTTCTCAAAACATACAGGGTGCGGGGGAAGGTCTCCACCTTGTCGTCCGGCACACCGGTGATGAATATCTGCTTGATGTCGGGTTCGGTGGCAAGCGCACGTTCGCCCAGGCACTCCGGCCGGGTCGGAACCGAACGCAGGTGCATCAACTGCAGCCCTTCGCGTTCTATCTCTTCTATTATGATACACAAGATATCCTGCTGCCGTTTCTCATCTTTGGGGAGGAACACCAGGCCGGTGGCATATTTGCCCTTCTCCGGCACGGGTATTCCCGCAAGCAAAATGAATTCGTGAGGAATCTGCAGCATGATGCCGGCACCGTCGCCGTCCTTGCCCACTTCTGCGCCGCGGTGACGCATATTCTCCAACACCTTTAATGCATCGTCTACAAGTTGATGGGTTTTTCCACCGTGGATGTTGACTACCATCCCGACTCCGCAGCTGTCATGTTCCCAGCTGCTGTTGTAAAGTCCTTTTTGATTGCTGTCTCTCATAACGGCAGCAAAAATATACAATAGTGTCCCACAGCGAGCCGGGCGTACCTTTTAAATATCAACTAAAAAGGGCATACATAAAATTTCATTGCCGCAATAACGATTCACTAATAATTGTTAACAAAAACATGGAATAATGTTTTAAAACCGTAACCAAACACAAAAAATCAAGCAAAGAAAAAGTGTCGAAACATTTGAATAAACACCACTCCTGACTATAATTGCAGCCGAAAACTGTCAAAATGAAACAAACTGTACACTTCACCAAAATGCATGGGGCCGGCAACGATTATATCTATGTCGACGCCACGCAATATGACATCGCCGATCCGTCGGCGGCGTCCATCGCGTGGAGTGACCGCAACAAGGGTATCGGCGGCGACGGACTGGTCCTGATAGACAAAGCCGATACCTCCGATGCGGATTTCAAGATGAGGATTTTCAATGCCGACGGCAGCGAGGCCGACATGTGCGGCAACGCCTCCAGGTGCATCGGCAAGTATATCTACGAGAAGGGTCTGAGCCGCAAGAATCTCATCCGGCTGCAAACCCGCTCGGGCGTCAAGAACCTATGGCTCAAGATTGGCGAAGAGGGCAAAGTAGAGAAAGTTACGGTGGATATGCTGGACCCGGTGCTCAACTACAGCGGCCAGTTTACCGGCATCCCAGGCAAAGAAAACGAGGTAGAAGCCGACGGAAGGATTTTCGAAGGAATGTTTGTTTCAATGGGTAATCCACATTTTGTTATCTTTGTCGCCGATATCGACACTCTGGATGTATGCAAATACGGCCCGATGCTCGAGACCAACCCGTTGTTTCCCCGCCGTTGCAACATAGAGTTTGCCCAGGTAATCTCCCAGAATTGCATCAGGGTCAGGGTTTGGGAACGCGGCAGCGGCATCACTAAGGCTTGCGGCTCCGGAGCGTGTGCGACGGCAGTGGCGGCAGCACTCACATCTCGCGCCTGCGACAAGGTAATGATAGCGATGGACGGTGGCGTCTTGAACGTAGAGTGGAATCCGCCGGTCGGTCACGTTTACCTCTCGGGACCGGCCGAATTTGTTTTTGAAGGAGATATTGAGTTAGATTTGCAGTAAAGTTATGGCACTAGTCAACGAACACTTCCTCAAGATGCCCGGCAATTACTTGTTTGCCGATGTCGCCCGCAAAGTGAGCGCATTCAAATCGGCACACAAGAACGTCAACGTCATCAGCCTGGGCACGGGCGACGTTACCCAGCCGCTTGCCCCCGCAGTGATAGAAGCGCTGCACAAGGCGGTGGACGAGATGGGTCACGAAGAGAGTTTCCGCGGCTACGGTCCCGAGCAGGGTTATCCTTTCCTCAGGGAGGCCATCATCAAGAACGACTACCTCCCCCGCGGCATCCATCTCGACATCAACGAGGTGTTCATCAACGACGGCGCCAAGAGCGACACCGGCAACATCCAGGAGCTGATCCGCTGGGACAACTCCATCGGCGTCACCGACCCGATTTATCCCGTATATCTCGACTCCAACTCTATGATAGGCCGCTCCGGCGTAAAGGACGACCACGACCGCTGGTCCAACGTGTTATACTTCCCCTGCACCGCAGAGAACAATTTCATACCCGAGATCCCCAACCGCCGCGTCGATGTGGTGTACCTCTGTTACCCCAATAACCCGACCGGCACGGTAATATCCAAGGAAGAGTTGCGCAAGTGGGTCAATTATGCCCTGCACAACGACGCGCTGATATTCTATGACGCGGCGTACGAGGCATACATACAGGACCCCGACATCCCCCACTCGATTTACGAGATCCGCGGGGCGCGCAAGTGCGCGATAGAGTTCCGCAGCTTCTCCAAGACCGCCGGCTTTACCGGCGTGCGCTGCGGCTACACGATTGTACCGGAAGAGGTCACCGCCGCCACCCTGGAAGGCAAGCGCATCGAGCTCAACCCGCTCTGGCTGCGCCGCCAGAGCACCAAGTTCAACGGCACCAGTTACCTCAGCCAACGCGCCGCAGAGGCCATCTATACCCCCGAAGGCAAAGAGCAGGTCCAGAAGACCATCGCATATTACATGCAGAATGCCGATATGATGCTCAAGCGCTTCCGCACCCTCGGCTACGAGGTCTACGGCGGCGAGAATGCCCCCTACGTATGGATGAAGACGCCTCACGGCATGCCCAGTTGGAAGTTTTTCGACGACCTGCTCAAACGCGCGCACGTCGTGTGCACCCCTGGTGCCGGCTTCGGCCCCTCGGGCGAAGGTTATATCCGCTTCACCGCCTTCGGCAGCCACGCCCAGACGGAAGAGGCGCTCAAAAGAATAGAAAGATGGTTCTAACACAATAAAACAAACGATTATGGCAAACTTAAGATTCCAGGTCGTAGCGGAGTCATTCAAGAAAAAACCGCTCGACATCAAGGTACCGGCAGAGAGACCGAGCGAATACTTCGCCAAGAAGGTATTCAATCGCGAAAAGATGTACAAGTATCTGCCCAAGCAGGTGTACTACAAAATGATAGATGTGATAGACAACGGCGCCCAGCTCGACCTTAACGTGGCTGACGCAGTTGCTGCCGGAATGAAGCAGTGGGCCACCGAAAACAACGTAACCCACTACACACACTGGTTTCAGCCGCTTACCGAAGGTACCGCCGAGAAGCACGACTCCTTTGTGGAGCACGACGGCAAAGGTGGCATGATAGAGGAGTTCAGCGGCAAATTGCTTGTCCAGCAGGAACCCGACGCAAGTTCGTTCCCCAGCGGCGGTATCCGCTCTACCTTTGAGGCACGCGGCTACTCGGCTTGGGATCCGACTTCGCCCGTATTCATCATAGATGACACCCTGTGTATCCCCACCGTATTCATCTCCTACAGCGGCGAGGCTTTGGACTACAAGGCTCCCCTGCTCCGCTCGCTGCACGCAGTGAACGTGGCCGCCACCGACGTGTGCCACTACTTCTATCCCGATGTCAAGAAGGTCATCAGCACCCTCGGCTGGGAGCAGGAGTATTTTCTCGTAGACGAAGGGCTCTATTCGGCCCGTCCCGACCTGTTACTCACCGGACGTACTCTCATGGGTCACGACTCTGCCAAGAACCAGCAGATGGACGACCACTACTTCGGTACTATCCCCGACCGTGTACAGGCCTTCATGAAGGACCTCGAGATACAGGCCCTGGAGCTCGGCATCCCTTGCAAGACCCGCCACAACGAGGTGGCTCCCAACCAGTTCGAGCTCGCCCCGATATTCGAGGAGACCAACCTTGCAGTGGACCACAACATGTTGCTCATGAGCCTCATGCGCAAGGTCGCACGCAAACACGGCTTCCGCGTGCTGCTGCATGAGAAACCCTTCGCAGGCATCAACGGCAGCGGCAAGCACAACAACTGGAGCCTCTCTACCAACACCGGCGTGCGCCTGCACGCTCCCGGCAAGACCCAGGAGGACACCCTCCGCTTCGTGGTCTTCATAGTAGAGACCCTGATGGGTGTCTATCGCCACAACGGCCTGCTCAAGGCCAGCATCATGTCGGCTTCCAACGCCCACCGTCTGGGTGCCAACGAGGCTCCGCCCGCAATCATCTCCTCCTTCCTCGGCAAGCAGGTTTCGGAACTGCTCGACCACATCGAGAAGGCCGATCCCGACGCACTCTCCATGGCCGGCAAGCAGGGCATGAAGATGGATATCCCCGAGATTCCGGAGATCATGATAGACAACACCGACCGCAACCGCACCAGCCCGTTCGCATTCACCGGCAACCGCTTCGAGTTCCGCGCCGTGGGTAGCGAGGCCAACTGCGCATCGGCCATGATTGCCCTCAACAGCGCCGTGGCAGAGGCTCTTGCAAACTTCAAGAAGCGCGTCGACGAGCGCATCGCCACCATCGGCAGCGACTCCAAATTCGCCCCGGCAGCCGACGGTTCGCCCGCCGCTCATTCCGCCAAGTTCCACGCGATACTGGATGTTATCCGCGAGGATATCGCCACCTGCAAGCCTATCCGCTTCGACGGCAACGGCTACAGCGACGAGTGGGTCGTAGAGGCAGAGAAGCGAGGCCTGGACACCGAGAAGTCGTGCCCCATCATCTTCGAGCGTTACCTCGACAAGAGCAGCATCGACATGTTCTCCAACCTGGGCGTAATGACTCAGAAAGAGCTCGAGGCCCGCAACGAGGTCAAGTGGGAGACCTATACCAAGAAGATACAGATAGAGGCCCGCGTGCTCGGCGACCTCTCCATCAACCATATCATCCCCGTCGCTACCAGGTATCAGAGCCAGCTGCTGGAGAACGTGCGCAACATGTACTCCACCTTCCCTGCCGAGAAGGCCGCCAAACTCTCTGAGCGAAACGTCAAGATCATCGAAGAGATTGCAGAGCGCACCTCCAAGATCGAGACCATGGTAGAAGAGCTTGTAGAGGCCCGCAAGAAGGCCAACAAGATTACCGACGAGCACACCAAGTCCATCGCATACCACGACACCGTCGCTCCCAAGATGGACGATATCCGCTACCAGATAGACAAACTCGAACTTATGGTCGACGATGCCTGCTGGCCGCTTCCCAAATACCGTGAACTGCTGTTCATCAGATAGCTGTGTTTTGTTGTTGACAAAACCCCGGGCGGCGACGTCCGGGGTTTTTCATGTTTTGACGATAGCGATTGATATTTAAAAAAATCGGCTGTAAATTTGGGATATGAAAATCACTATCGTAGGTCCTGCATATCCGTATCGAGGCGGCATCGCCACATTCAACGACCGCCTGGCCCGTCAACTCCAGAACGAAGGGCATCAGGTCAAGGTGTACACCTTTACCCTGCAATACCCCTCCTTCCTGTTCCCGGGCAAGACCCAGTACTCCAACGAGAAGCCACCGCAGGACCTGGACATAGTGCGCACCGTCAATTCCATGAATCCCCTCTCGTGGCTCAAGACTGCCCGCATGATTGCGCGCCAGAAGCCCGATGCGGTGATGCTGCGCTTCTGGATGCCCTATTTCGGCCCGAGCCTGGGCTTCATCGGGCGATATCTGCGCCGTCGCGGCATCAAGGTGGTATCGTTGGTAGACAATATCATCCCGCACGACCATAAGCCGGGTGACAGGCCGTTTGCGAAGTATTTCGTAAAGAGCGTAGACGGGTTCCTGGCGATGTCCCAGTCTGTGATAGATGACCTCAAGGCATTCGACAGCACCAAGCCGGTGGCCTTTGCCCCCCACCCGCTCTACGACCACTACGGCGAGAAGCAGACCAAGGCCCAGGCGGCCGCAGCCCTCGGGCTCGACCCTCAGACAGATTATTACCTGTTCTTTGGTCTGATACGCGACTACAAAGGGCTGGATCTGCTGCTGGAGGCCATGGCGACGGAAGATTTGCGCAACCATAAGGCAGAGCTGATAGTGGCCGGCGAGTTCTATGGCAACAGCGATAAATACTACGAGTTGGAGAGTTATCTAGGGCTGCGCGGACGCATCCACTGGTTCCCGGAGTTCATCCCCGACGACCGTGTGCGTCACTATTTCAATGTCGCAGATTTAGTTGTACAGCCCTACAAGACGGCGACCCAGAGCGGCATCACCCAGATTGCCTATCACTTTGAGAAGCCCATGGTAGTGACCCGCGTGGGCGGCCTGGCCGAGATTGTCCCCGACGGCGAGTGCGGCTATGTGGTTGATCCGGTTCCCGAATCCATAGCGATAGCCATCGCCGACTTTTACGCCAACCGTCCCGACTTCACCGCCGGCATCCGCGCCAAGAAGCAGGAATTCTCCTGGGAGAGACTGTCAGCTGCACTCATCAGCCTCATGTAATTACGGGCAGAAGCCTTCAAAATGAATTAGTTGCTCCCTGACAGTCGGTCGGTCCCCTCCCTCCTTAACGCCGGTCGCAACCTAATTCATTTATTACGGCATTTTCTGCCCGTAACTAGCACTTCGTAGGCTTCTTGCCGGAAATGATTTTTTCGGCAAGAGGGTCTTCGACGTATTTCTGGATGGCACGCTTGAGCGGACGAGCTCCGTATTCGGGGTCGTAGCCCTCTTCTATGATCTTGGCGCGGGTGTCGTCGCTCACCTTGATCTTGAAGCCCATCTGTGCCACCCGCTTGTGGAACTTGGCCAACTCGATGTCCAGGATCTTCTCTACGTCGGCCTTGGTGAGCGAATTGAACAGGATCCGGTCGTCGATACGGTTGAGGAACTCGGGTGAGAATTTGCGGCGCAGGGCCTTCTCTATAATGACGTTCTGCCGCTTTGCAGCATCGTCCGAGACACTCTTGAAACCGATGCCACCGCCCAACTCGCTGACCTGCTGGCTGCCGATATTAGAGGTCATGATCAGGATGGTATTGCGGAAATCTATCTGACGCCCCGCCGCATCGGTCAGGCGCCCCTCGTCGAGCACCTGCAACAGCAGGTTAAAGATGTCCTGATGGGCCTTCTCAATCTCGTCGAACAACACCACGCTGTAGGGCTTGCGGCGCACCATCTCACTCAGATGGCCGCCCTGGTCGTAACCGACATAGCCCGGAGGCGCGCCTATGAGCGAACTTACCGAGTATCGCTCCATATACTCGCTCATATCTATGCGTATCAGGTTGTCTTCGCTGTCGAACATATATTCGGCTATCTTCTTGGCCAGATAGGTCTTGCCGACGCCCGTCGGCCCCAGGAAGATAAACGAACCCACCGGTTTGTTGGGGTCGCGCAGGCCGGCACGGTTGCGCTGGATGGCCTTTACCACCGCCTCCACGGCATCGTCCTGCCCCACTATCTGCTGCTTGAGTTTGGAAGCCATGACCACCAGCTTCTCCCCTTCGCTCTCGCTCACGCGATGCACGGGAATATTGGTCATCATGGATACCACAGATGCAATTTCGTCTTCGCCCAGGACGCGGTCAGACTCGGGCACCTGCTCACTTTGGGTGTCAGAGGCCTTGAGCAGCGCCTCTTCCTGCTCTTTATACAACGCCGCCTGACGGAAGTCACCATTGGTGGCGGCGATGCGCTTCTGCTCCCGGAGCTGTTCGAGACGGGTGGCAAATTCGTCGGTTTTTCCGCCCATCTGGTCCAGCTGGGCATTCATCCGTGCACCCGCTTCGTCCATCACGTCTATCGCCTTGTCGGGCTGCATACGGTCGGTTATGTAGCGGCTCGAGAGGGCCACGCACGCCTTGAGTGCAGCGTCGCTATAGGTGACATTGTGGTGCTTCTCGTATTTGGGTTTCAGGGCCTTGAGTATCTCCAGGGTCTGGTCAAAGTCGGTAGGCTCCACCAGAATCTTCTGAAAGCGGCGTTCCAGCGCGCCGTCTTTCTCTATCACCTGACGGTATTCGTCCAGCGTGGTCGCGCCTATGCACTGTATCTCGCCGCGGGCCAGGGCCGGTTTGAGCAGATTGGCGGCATCGAGACTGCCCGCCTGCGCTCCGGCGCCAACCAGCGTGTGAAGCTCGTCTATGAAAATAATAGTGTCGTCACTAGCCTTGAGCTCTTCTACAATGCCGCGCATGCGCTCTTCGAACTGACCGCGATATTTGGTACCGGCCACCACGCTGCCCATGTCAATGGTGAGCAGGCGCTTGTGCTGCAATGCCTTGGGCACGTCGTGATTGACTATGCGCTGGGCGAGCCCCTCTACGATGGCGCTCTTGCCCACTCCCGCTTCGCCCACCAGCACCGGATTGTTTTTCTTGCGGCGTACGAGCACCTGCAGCAGGCGTTCTATCTCTTTTGCACGCCCTACCACGGGATCGAGCCGGCCGGCAGCAGCCTGTGCGGTGAGGTCGGTGCCGAATTTATCCAGATTCGGCGTTTTCATCTCCCTGCGCGGCGGCTCCTTGGGTGCCTTGTCGCCAATATTGACCTTGAACTCGGGCACGGGGCTCGGCTCCTCTTCGTAAGGAACCGGCTCAGCAGCCTTTTCTGCCAGGATATCGTTGATGCTCTTGCCGCCCGATGTGGCGGAGGTCTTTTTGGTGACGAATTCGCGAAGCGTCTCGTAGGTAATGCCGCTGCGGGCCAGAATGGGCGCCACGGTGGTGCCGGTGTCCTTGAGCACCGCCAGCAGCACGACTTCGAGCGTCGGGGAGAATGTCAGCAACTGGGATATCTCCAGCGAGACATTCTTGTAGAAATCATCTATATCTGAAGAGAACTTTATATCATTCGACTCATCGTAAGGGATTGACTGTGACTCTTTAAGCACGCTCTCTATCTCGGCGCGGACCATCGCCTTGTCGGCTCCCAGCGCCTCCAGCGCAGCGGTGGCTTCGTTGTTGCCGTCGCGCAGCAGCGCCAGAAAAATGTGGTCCAGCGTAGCCTCCCGGTTACCCAGCCTTGCAGCCTCTTCCCTCGCATACGAGAAAATCCTCTGTAAATCTCTTGTGAAATCTTTTGCCATAACACGGCAAAGTTAAATAAAAAAAGTGCCCTAAATTTGACAATTCAAAAAATAGTTATACATTTGCAGTCCCAAACGCTTCCTTAGCTCAGTTGGTAGAGCACGACACTCTTAATGTTGGGGTCCAGGGTTCGAGACCCTGAGGGAGCACAGAAAAGCCAGGCATCCGCCTGGCTTTTCTGTGCTCCTATGGAGCCCTTATTTCACCGGGGGCTCTGCCCCCAAACCCCCGCGTCGCAAGGCGACGGCAGGCATCCGCCTGGCTTTTCTGTGCTCTGGGGAGCCCTTATTTCACCGGGGGCTCTATATTATCGGGGATTTTGAGTGAGTTTGCGGAATTCCTTTTTGGCTTTGCAGAGTTTCTTCATGAATTCTTTGTCGGCGTGGAGGCGGGCGACGGTGGCGGCACCCATGATGCGGCCGGCATCGACATCGCTCTGGAAATGGACACCGCAAATGACGCGGCTCTGGCCAAACTCATAGCCGTACTTGAATATCTCGTTCTGGCGCTCGGGATTGATCTCGGCAAGTATCAGCGCCACAGCCCAACCGAAACATGCATGCCCAGAAGGATATGAACCGTTGGTACGCAAGAAAGGCTCGTCTTCTGGCGTGAGCGACCCTTCGTTGAAAAGCACAAAGGGACGTACGCGATTGTAATAGTTCTTGGCAGTATTTGTAGCCTCCAGATTGACCAGGCCCGCCAGCATGTGAGCCAGCACAGGGGTATTGGTACGCGAAAGGGTCACTCCCATGCAGGGCGAGAAATTGGCCAGCACATTGTCTATATCCAGCTTGGCATCCTGTGCAGCCTGCGCACCGCGATCGGAGTTGCGCTGCAACTTGCCCCAGAGATATTGCGAGAAGTCATATGCAAAAATCGCATCGTTGGGCAGCGGCGCCTTGGGAAGGATAAAATAGCTGTCGGGTGCATCCTGTGCCGAGAGCAGCGGCGGATAATTCCATGTATCGTCCAAATCTTGCGCGAAAGCGCCAAAACCTATCAGCAGCAAAGCTGCAATTACCAAATACTTTTTCATCTTTTCTATTATTTCTTCCTGATTATTATTTCACAATCGGCCGGCGGGCGGATATTGCCGTCGAGCGTCACGCTTCCTATGGAGTCGGCCACTATGCGGCCGGAAGTGGGATTCTTGATGTTTGTGATGTGTCCGCAGATGTCTGCCTGCACCGTGGAATACTCGAACACCCTGTCGCAGGCGACGTCGAAGGTGCAATTCTCAAGCACCAGACCGTCTACATAGCAGAGCAACTGTTCGCCTGCAAGGCGGCAGTTGACCAGCCGCACGTTCTTCGAATGCCAGGCCAGATATTCGCCATCCAGCAAGGAATCATAGATGGTGACATTCTCGCACTCCCAGAAAGAATCTTTGGTGATGATTTTGGAGTTGCGCACGACCACATTCTTGCAATATTGGAACACATATTTGGAGTCGCTGTCCAGATTGTCCACCTCGATATTACTGGAGAACATAAACGGGTATGTGCCGCCACGCAGCGTCACATCTTTCAGCTTGAGTCCGTCGACCTTCCAGAAAGTCTCGTCGGCATCGTTTATCACTACCCTCTCAAGCGAAACGTCGTGCATCTCACGGAAGAATTTTGGTCCGTCTATCACGCTGTCGCACATCTGCAGGTGGTCGGCATACCATATCGCAGAGCGGGCCTCCGGAGCAAAATAGCAGTCAACGACCTTGCAACCGTCCACATGCCAGAGTGGATACTTGCCATAAAACCTGCTGCCAGCGACCTCGATGCCGCTGCAGTGCTTCACGGCCGACTCGCCGTCGGTTACTACTATGTTCTCCAGCCGCACCCCGTGGGTTTCAAACAACGGGCGTTCTCCGCCGAATTCCTTATCTTTAATTATAGTCATATCAGTTCTTTGTCAAGTTGTTGTTGAGCCATTTGGTGCCGGAGATACGCCCTACAAACAACGCGCCGCGCACGTTGAGCTCTATGAACATGGCAATCCAATAGCCCATCAGGCCATATTTGGGGGTGAGGATGATGGCCAGCACTATGCGCACCGCCCATACGCTGACAAGGTTGAGCAGTGTCGGGACCTTGGTGTTACCGGCACCCACGCACGCACCGAAAGCCACAATCGAAGCGGCATAACCCGCCTCGGCAAAGGCTTCGAGACGCAGGCAGCGCGCCCCCAGCGCCACCACCTCGGCATCCGCGCTCAACAGGCTCATCACAGACCCGGCGGTGAAATACATCACCACCGCGAGCGCCGCCATCATGGCCACGCCCAGCACCAGCGTGATCTGGGCAAAGCTACGCGCCATCTCGCGGCGGGACGCACCCACGCTCTGCCCGACCAGGGTCGTGGCGGCATCGGCCATTCCATACCCCGGCATATAGCAGAAACTCTCGGCGATGATGGCAAAAGAATTGGCAGCAATGGCCACTGCGCCCAGCGGCGCAACTATCAGGGTGCTTGCGATATACGCCCCGCGCATCACCAGATTCTGCAGCCATAGCGGGCCGGTGATATCAAAGGCTTTGCGCAGCGTCGGCCTGTCGGGAGTGAACGAGCCGTCGTGGTGCACAATCGCCAGGTCGCGGTTGCGCACCAACAAGAAGTACATGGTCAGCAGGGCGGTGATAACCTCGGCCAGACCGGTGCCGAGCGCCGCACCGCGGACCCCCATCCCCGCCCCCGGCACTGTCACTAACGCCCCAAAGAGGGTCACGTCCCTGGTCGGAAAAATCAAAAAGAAATTGAAGATGACGTCCAGCACGCACATCATTATGTCCAGCAGGCTCGGAATCTTCATGTCGCCGCTGCACTGCAGCATGGTCGCCCCAAAGAAGCACATCTGCATGGCGGGCATAAACGCCGCGTACATCCTGAAATACGCCGTCGCATCGCTGCGGATGGCCTCTTCGCCCCCGAGCCAGCGCGGCAGCGGACCGGCAATGCCCATCGCCAACATAGAGAGCACCAGCGAGAACATCGTCACCACCAGTATTCCCTGACGCAGCACATTGCGCGCCGCGGCGGGGTCGTTGGCACCCAGCAGATGCGCAACCTGCACCGAAAAACCCTGTGCGAGGGCAATGCAAAAACCTCCGCAGAGCCATGTACTGGTCGACACGAGACCTATGGATGCCGAAGGACCGGCTCCCAGGCTGCCTACCATGGAGGCATCTATGAACTGCAGCAGCACCGATGCCAGCTGCGCAAGAATCGCCGGTCCGCATAGCATCAGCGTCAGACGGAAGCGATCCGTCATGGAGAGCGGCTGCCCGGCCCTGATATTTCCGAGAAGAATGTCCTTCTCCCTCATAATGCGGGAGGCTAAGACTTGATGGTAGTCGTATGATTTACCGGCAGTGAGAAAGCGATACCCTGGGCATCACCCGCAAGACCGGCCTCCTTATAGACGGCCCTGATGATGTCATCTTTGATCTCTTTGGGAACAAGTATCATCACGACCTCCTTTTCAGGCTGGATCTTGATATTGAAAAACTCTTCAGAAGTGGGATTAGCCGAGCCTCGGGCACGGATTATGGTGCCGCCTTTGGCCCCTGCACCCCTGGCAGCTTCCATTACAATCTGCGAAAAACCGGCATTTACAATGCAGAGTACAAGTTCGAACTGATTATCCATAATTACACTTCTTTTTTTACTGTTCTTTGATCGTTACTTAAAAAGCCATATGTCAGCGTACCGATGACGCTGCTAAGGGGCACCGTAAATGCCATTCCCTTGTAGTTTTTGCCCTTTTGGAACTGCTCGTCGAGCTCGGCTATCAGGTTGCCCGCCTCGTCTGAGCGGACCACGCTTATGATCATGGTCTTGGGGCGTTCTGTCAGTCCCAGGTAGTTGAGTATCAGATGGGTCGTGCCCTTGGCATGGAGGCTGAGCTGGATGTTGGCCTGGTGCGACTGTATCAGGCTGGAATAATATGCCACCTTCTCGTCGTGCACGACGGCGATAAGCACTTCAAGCCGCATGGGGGCTATATTGGGTGTGTTTTCCATACTATTCGAAATAAATTATCTGGTCGTCGGCAGCGGCAAGTATGCGGCGCATGGCGGCATTGTTGCGCATGCGCAGGCTCACGACCGACTTGAAGCCGAGCGTCTGGATGGTAATCAGCGGAGTCATCGCCACCATGGCGACCACGCCGAAGGCAAAGTCAAGCACCGCCGACTCGCCCTGCAGTGTACAGCAGGCACCGATAACCAGCGGGAGGATAAAACTGGATGTGAGCGGACCGCTGGCCACTCCACCCGAGTCAAAAGCGATGGCCGTGTAGATCCTGGGAACGAAGAACGACAGGCCGAGGGAAATCAGGTAGCCGGGCACGAGATAATACAGCAGTGAGAAGCCGAAATACACCCGGACCACCGAGAGACCTATCGAGATGCCCACGCCAATGGATAGGGCCAGCATCATCTGTTTCTTGGAGACCTGGCCTGCGGTGATGTCGGCGACCTGGGCGTTGAGCACATGCACGGCCGGCTCTGCCAGCACCACCACCATGCCTATTACAAACGCCAGCACTATGAGCAGCACGGGGCTGTAGGCCGCCAGCTGGATACCGATCTTGAAGCCGATGGGCATGAACGCCATGGTCACCGCCGACAAGAACAGCACCAGGCCGATAAAGGCATACACGATGCCTATCAAAATCTGTATGATCTTGTTCTTGGGGAGCTTGAGCACGGCGAATTGTAGCACAAAGAAAAAGATCACTATCAGTATCAAAGACTTGCCCACATCTACCATCTGTTCCAGCAGCAAGTAGTCAATTCCACCGTCAAGGATGTTTTCCATGGAATAGTCGGGCACGGTAAAGGTCATGTCCCCTTTGGCCGTCATGGAGAGCAGCAGCACCGCCGCCACGGGACCTATCGAGCAGAGGGAAATCAGGCCGAAACTGTTTTCGCCAGCATTGCGTCCGCCCACCGAGAGGGCTATGCCCACACCCAGCGCCATTATGAAAGGCACCGTGATTGGGCCGGTGGTAACACCGCCCGAGTCGAACGACATGGACAAGAAAGAGCCGTTGCCCCTCGAAATCAATATCGATGCGAGACAGAACAACACCATGTAGAAGAACAGCAGGATGCTGGTCAAATCGGAGTGGAACAGTATCTTGAATATGCCCAGCATCAAGAACAGCCCGACTCCGATACCCACGGCCACAATCAGCGTGGTGGAGTTCATCACCGCCTTGACCTGTCCCGCCAGCACAGCCAGATCCGGTTCAGCTATGGTAATGAGCAAACCCATCAAGAAGCCCACCGTGAGCAGGATGCCCAGCCGCTTGGACTTGGTGAGACCTTCGCCCACATATTGCCCCATGGGAGTCATGGCCAAATCGGCCCCCAGATTGAAGAAACTGATGCCGACTATCAGCATCAGGGCGGCCGCCTCAAAAACGAACAGTTCTTTGGTGGTTATATCAACCCAAGGGGTCAAAGACAGTATCAATACAAGTAAACTCACGGGGAGAACGCTGGTAAGCGACTCCTTGAGCTTATCCAAGAGCGATCTCCAGAGTTTGACGAAAAGTTGGTTAGGCTTGTGCATATCAATAACAAAGGTACAAAAAAGAGGGAACGAAATGAAATTTTCAATGTATCTTTGCAAGGATAAAAGCGTCTTAACCATGACAGAACAAGAACGCCGGATAATAGATGCCGTCGACACCGAAATGGCCAGGCTGTTCGAGCAGCGCATGGCCGCCGTGCACAGCATCGCACTCAAGAAGAAGGCCGCCGGAGCCCCGGTAGAAGACCTTGCCCGCGAGAAGGCGATGGTCGAAGCGCGCACCAGCGGCATAGCCAGCGAAGAACTCAAAGGTTATTACCGCGACTTCTTGCGCGGCGTGATAACCGTATCCAAAGACTACCAGCGCAATCTGATTTTTGGCGAAACGCAACCCTGCCGCGGCATTATCATAGAGAACGGCTGCATCGCCCGCGCAGCGGAGCTGATGGGCATAGATGGCGGCAAGGTGATGATAGTCACCGACACCGGCGTCCCGCAGCAGTATAGCCGCTCGGTGGCCGACTCGCTTGGCGCAAAGGGCGTTGAAACCGTCATCTGCACCGTTGCTCAAGGCGAAGCCAACAAGAGCCTCGAATCTTACGCCCAGATACTGAACGCCCTTGTAGAGGGCGGCTTCACCCGCACCGACGCCGTCGTGGCGGTGGGAGGAGGCGTCGTGGGCGACATGGCGGGCTTTGCGGCCGCCACCTTCATGCGTGGCATCCGCTTCTTCAACATACCCACCACCCTGCTCTCCCAGGTAGATTCTTCTGTCGGAGGCAAAACCGCAATAGACTTTGGCGGAGTCAAGAACATCGTCGGCGCCTTCCATTTTGCAGAGAAGGTGCTCATCGACCCCGAAACCCTCGCGACCTTGCCGGTGCGCCAGCTGCACAACGGCCTGGCCGAGGCCATCAAGATGGGCGCAACGGGCGATGCCGCACTGTTCGAACTGATAGAGAATTCCGCAGACCTGCAGCAGGACCTGCCGCAGATAATCGGCCGCAGCATAGCATACAAAAAGAGCGTCGTGGACGCCGACCCGCGCGAGAGCGGGCTGCGCCGCGTGCTCAACTTTGGTCACACCGCCGGCCACGCCATCGAAGCGTGTGGTGCCGGCAAATACCTGCACGGAGAGGCGGTGGCCCTGGGCATGCTCTATTTCGCAGATGGCAGCGCCCGCGACCGCATCTTCAAGCTGCTCGAAAAGTATGACCTGCCCACGTCGCACGACATTCCCGCCGGGCGCCTGCGCGACTTTATCACCCACGACAAAAAGGCCTCCGGCAGCGCCATAACCGTTGTCAAGGTCTCCGAAATAGGCTCTTTCACTTTCGAAAAGACAGATATTAAAGACTTGCCACTATGAGAAACACCCTTGGAGAGAACATAACCCTCACGCTGTTTGGCGAGAGCCACGGCGCGGCCATCGGCGCCGTGCTGGACGGCATGCCCTGCGGCATAGAAGTCAGCGAGGGCGAAATCGCAGCCGCTCTTGCCAGGCGCCGCCCCAGCGGCAGCGGCGAAACGGCCCGCGTAGAACCCGACAACTTCAGGATACTGAGCGGCGTGTTCAACGGTTTCACCACCGGCGAGCCCATCTGCATAGTGATTGAGAATACCAACACCCGCAGCGGCGACTACGAGGCCAACCGCCTTCTCGCACGCCCCTCGCATGCCGATTACGTGGCGCACATGGTGCATCGCGGCTACGAAGACTGGCGCGGCGGCGGACACTTCTCGGGCCGCCTCACCGCCCCGATAGTGGCGCTTGGAGCAATCTGCACCAAAGCGTTGGATAAGGTCGGCATCAAGATTGGCACACACATACTTAGCTGCGGCGGTGTACAGGATGCACCCTTCTGCGGCGCCGACACCGCCCGTCTGGACAGCCAGATTGAGGCCGTAGCCGGCAAACACTTTCCCGTGATAGACGAAGTCGAACAGCAGATGGCAGAGGCCGTAGAGGCCGCCCGCCGCAACCAGGATTCCATCGGGGGCATAATCCAGACCGCAATCACCCACCTTCCGGTGGGGGTAGGCCAGCCGTGGTTCGGCAGCCTGGAGGGGATGCTGGCCAATGCCATGCTCTCCATAGGCGGCATCAAGGGCATTGAGTTCGGCCTCGGATTCGGCTTTGCGGCCGCCACCGGACGCAGCTGCAACGACGCTTTCTACAACGACGGCGAGTCCATCAAGACCCGCACCAACAACAATGGCGGCATCAACGGCGGTTATTCCAACGGTATGCCGGTGGTGTTCAACTGCGCCGTCAAACCCACCCCTTCGATAGCCGCAGAGCAGCAGACGGTCAACATAGCCACCGGCGAGAACGCCACCCTCTGCATCACGGGCCGTCACGACCCCGCCATTATCCGCCGCATCTGCCCCGTGGTGAATGCCGTGACCGCGATAGTTATTTGCGATGCACTCAAGACCTCATTCTCTGACTCCATATTCGAGAAAAAATGAAAGTGCTGGTATTAAACGGCCCCAATCTCAATATGTTGGGCATTCGCGAGCCGGGTATCTACGGCAGCGAAACATACGACTCCCTGATAGAGAAAATCTCCGACTACGCCTGCGAGCGCGGCGTCCTCACCGAGTTCTTCCAGTCTAACCACGAGGGGGCGCTGGTAGACCGCATACAGCAGGCCTATTTCGACAAGGTAGACGGAATAGTGTTCAACCCGGGCGCCTATACCCACACCAGCATCGCACTGCTGGACGCCCTCAATGCGGTCAAGATACCCTGCGTGGAGGTTCACATCAGCGACGTGACCACGCGCGAAGATTTCCGCCAGAAGAGTTACATCCGCCAGGCGTGCAAGGCCTCTGTCATAGGCCACGGCACCAACGGTTATCTCGAGGCTATCGATATCCTTCTGGACAAATGAGTCGCTGCTACATAGCAAAAGGCATCGCCCGCGGCACCGCCGTCGCACCTCCCTCCAAGAGCTACGCCCACCGGCTGCTGCTGGCGGCGTTCCTGGGTGGCAGGAGCACCACCGTCAGCAATATAGATCTGTCTAACGATATCTCGGCTACGATAGACTGTATCAAGGCGTTGGGAGGGATAGTCTCAACCGAAGGCTCAAGTGTCACCGTCGAGCGCGGCGCAGCCAAGGCGGACGCCATCCTGCCCTGCCGCGAGAGCGGTTCTACCCTAAGGTTCATGATACCGGTGGCCCTTGCCCTCACCGGCAGCGCACAGTTTACCGGCACCGCCAAACTGTTCTCACGCGGTATCGGAGAGTACGAAAAGATATTTGCCGCACAAGGCATCAAATACACTCTCGGCGCCGATTCCCTCAAAGTCGAAGGACACCTTGACAGCGGCAGTTTCACTATAGATGGCGCCACCAGCAGCCAGTATATCACCGGATTGCTGTTCGCACTGCCGCTGCTCTGCGGCGATAGCCAAATACATATCACCCCGCCCGTCCAGAGCCGTCCTTATATAGACATAACCCTGGATGTATTGCGTCAGGCCGGCGTTGCAGCCAGCTTCGAAGGCAACACGATAAATGTTGCCGGCGGGCAGCGGTACGCCCTCACCGACACCGAGGTAGAGGGCGACTGGTCCAATGCGGCATTCCTCGACTTCTACAACCATATCGGAGGTGAGATTACGGTCAAAGGATTGAACCCCGACTCGCTGCAGGGCGACCGCGTGTACCGCGAGCTGTTCCAGCGTTTGGAGGGCGGCTTCTGCACAATAGATATTGGCAACTGCATCGATCTCGGGCCGGTGCTCTTCTCCATGGCCGCCGTCAAGCACGGGGCGCTGTTCGAGAACACCGCGCGGCTGCGCATCAAAGAGAGCGACCGCATCTGCGACATAGCCCGCGAGCTCGAAAAGATTGGTGCACAGGTTATTACATACGATAATTCAGTAACGGTCGTACCGGTTGCGCAAGAAAAAATTGCTGCACTTTCGCAAAAAAGCATCATCTTTGACAGCCATAACGACCATCGGCTCGCCATGAGCCTGACGGCTCTCGCCAGCATGTTTGGCGCAAGTCTGCAGGGATGCGAGTCGGTCGCCAAGAGCTTCCCCTCGTTTTTCGAGGTGGTTAATCATTTAAACATCGATGTTCGCCATGAATAAAGAGAGCAAGATATTGATAGTCGGTCTGGGTATGATAGGTGCCTCCTATGCAGAAAAGCTGCACGGCTGCGGCTTTTACACCGGTGGCATATCGGCCCGCCAGTCGACCATAGACAAGGCGCTCGAAAGCGGCATAATAGATTGTGGTACAATAGATGTAACAAAAGAGTTTGTATCCAGGTTCAACATTGTTGTCTTCGCCCTGTACCCCAAACTCTTTGTCGAGTGGGTCACCCTGCACCAGGATTGCTTCAAGAGCGGCGCACTTATTACAGATGTAACAGGCATCAAAGGATCCATAGTCTACCGCATCCAGGATATGCTCCGCAGCGATGTCGAATTCATCGCCGCCCACCCCATGGCGGGCCGCGAGCTCTCCGGCATTGACAACCGCAATATCAAGGTGTTCGAGGGTGCCAATTACATTGTTACTCCAACAAAGGCCAATTCCCAGGAAGCAATCGAAACGGCCAAAGAGTTGGGACAAATCCTTGGGTTCGGACATATCTCTACCCTCACGCCGGAAGAGCACGACGAGATGATTGCGTTTCTCTCGCAGCTGACCCACTGCATCGCAGTGTCGCTCATGTGCAGCAAAGATTCAACTCACCTGGTCGACTACACCGGCGACTCGTTCCGCGACCTGACCCGCATAGCCACCATCAACGAAAACATGTGGCCGGAGCTCTTCGCCATGAACAAGACGCAACTTCTGGAGCAGATGACCCTGTTTGAGAAGGAGTTTGCCCGCCTCAAAGAAGCCATCGCTACAGATGACCTCGAAACAGTAAAAGAAATGATGATAACATCTACCGAGCGTAGAAAATTTTTCAATAAGAAGAAATGAATCTGGAGTTCAAAAGAGAATTACCCTCTGCAGAAGAGATCAAGCAGCAGTACCCGCTGGCTGCCGGGTTGGACAAAATCAAAGAAGAGAACGACAGGCAAATCAAGGACATCATCTGCGGCCGCAGCAACAAACTGCTGCTCATAATAGGCCCCTGCTCGGCCGACCGCGAGGATGCAGTGCTCGAATATGTCAGCCGCCTGCGTGAAGTACAGGAGAAGGTGAAGGATGTTATCACCATGGTACCAAGGATTTACACCAACAAACCCCGCACCACCGGCGAGGGCTACAAGGGTATGCTTCACCAGCCCGACCCCCACAGCAGTGCCGACATGCTCAAGGGCCTGCTCGCCATCCGCCACCTTCACATGCGCGTCGTGAGCGAATCGGGCTTTACCGGAGCCGACGAGATGCTCTACCCCGAGAACCACAGCTACCTCTCCGACATGCTCTCGTATGTGGCCGTCGGAGCCCGCAGCGTCGAGAGCCAGATTCACCGCCTCACCGCCAGCGGCCTCACCATACCCGTCGGCATGAAGAACCCCACCAGCGGCGACATGAACGTGATGATGAATTCCATACACGCCGCGATGCTCTCGCACACCTTTATCTACCGCGGCTGGGAAGTTACCAGCAAGGGGAATCCCCTCACCCACGCCATCCTGCGCGGCAGCGTGAGCAAGACGGGCCGTCCCGTGCCCAACTATCACTACGAGGATATGATGCTGCTGTGCGAGAAATACGAGCAGTCACACCTGCCCAATCCGGCCCTTATCGTGGACACCAACCACTCCAATTCGGGCAAACAATACGAGCAGCAGATCCGCATCGCCAAGGAGGTCCTCCACTCTACCCGCCACTCGGCCGACATCAACCGTCTGGTCAAGGGGCTCATGATTGAGTCATACCTCGAAGACGGCTGCCAGAGCGGCGACATCGCCATCTACGGCAAATCCATCACAGACCCTTGCCTGGGTTGGGAAAAGACCGAACGATTGATAATGGACATCGCAGACCTGCGATAACTTAAGCTTAGAAACCGAAGATAGCTTCTATCTTCTGCATCAAAGAGTAGCGGTCCCAGTCGGCCCGGTTGGCGAAGACCAGCACCAGGGCGTCGCTGTCGGGATAGCGGGCCGCCAGAATCTTGAAGCCGCCATTGTCGCCGGTATGATAGATTACCGTCCGGGTCGAATCGGTGGCAGGCTCAATAAACCAACCATATCCGTAGTAAGTATTAGGGCGGTTCTGATAGTCGCTCCAGGGGCTGCCGCTCACAAGCGTGTGAGGCGACTGCGCATCGCGCATGGACTCTTCTGAAAGCACTGCAGCGCTGCGGATAGCCCGCTCCCACTGTACGAATTCGTGGGTCGAGGTATAGATACCTCCGTCGGGACGGGTGGCAAAGAAGGTCTCCTCACCAAAATCATATTCGTACCAGGCCTTAGGTGCGCCATCCGATGCGGAAGCCGTCCGTTCTTCCGGCATATCAGCCACATCGGCATATTCATAGCCGTGCGCCATGTTGGGGATCAGCTCTTGGTGATTGCGGTCAAAATAGAGTGTCTGAAGCATGTTTGCCGGCTCGAAAATGTGCCCGGCGACATAGTCGGTGAAGGGCTCTCCACTGACCTTCTCTACGATGGCGCCACAGAGAACGAATGTCGGGTTGATATACTCGTAGGCTGTCCCGGGCACAAAATTGAGATGGTCCAGCCCGTAAAGATACTCCATGGAGAGCGCCTCGTCTCCGTTAATCTTCACCTCGCGGGGATAGTTTCGTGCATCGGGAATCCCGGAGCAGTGCGACAGCAGGTGACGGATTGTGATCCTGTTCCAGAAATCGCCCTCGAATTCGGGAAAATACTTGTTCACGGGATCATCCAGGGAGAGAAGGCCCGCCTCTGCCAGTTGCAAGACGGCAACGGCGGTGAACTGCTTAGAGACCGACGCAATGTTGAAAAAGGTATCGCCAGTAATGCGGGCTTCGGTCTGGAGGTCGGCAAGACCGTATCCGCGGTCAAATAGAATACTGTCCCCCTTCATCACCAGCACGGCGGCGCCGGGTTCATTCTCGGGGAATTGAGTCCGGCACAAGCGGTCCAACCGGCCGCTTTGAGAGCAGCCGGTAGCTATGATTACTGCCAATATGAATGGCAGAAGCTTCACTAAGCGTAGAGTTTACCCACGATCCAGAGCATCCAGCGGGTCGGGAGTATACGCACCAAGAAATTGATAGCCTTGTAGTCGATGCGCGGGGTGCAGGTCGGGGACATGCGCCTGCGGCCCAGCTGCTTCACAATAGCGCCCGCAATCTTTCTGGCGGGCATACCATTCTGTTCGTCGTGTTCCATGCGGCCCACCGACTTCTTGAAGGTCTCGTAATAGACGCTGGAGGTATCTTCGCTATCTTTGGTAACCTTGCGGGCTGCGGTAAAGCCGGTCTTGGTATCGCCCGGGAGGATGCTGCAGCACTGGATGCCGAACCCTTTGACCTCCAGCGAAAGCGCCTTGGTGTAGATGAGCACGGCAGCCTTTGCGCTGCTGTAGAAAGTCTGGTAAGGAATCGGCACGGTGGCGGCAACGCTGCTGATGGTTATGATGTGGCCGAACTTTTGCGCACGCATGGCGGGAAGCACCTCGCGTATCACGCGGTGCGCCCCAAAGAAGCACGTCTCAAACTGGTACTTGGCCTCGTCGACACTGGTCTGCTCTACGGCACCTGCGATGCCGTTGCCCGCGTTGCAGACCACAGCATCTATGCGTCCCTCCTTATTGAGGATTTCGGCCACTACGGCGCTTACGCTCTCCTGGCTGTTGACATCGAGTACTACCGGGAAGAGATTGTCGCGGCCGGCACAATCCTGGGGAAGGGTGCCACGGCGCGAACCTGCATAGACCTTGTAGCCGGCGTCGGCCAGCATACGCGCAGCCTCCGCACCGATGCCAGAAGAGCCACCGGTGAGGAGCACAACAGAAACGTGCTGATTCATATTAGATTATATCGTATTTCTTGAAAACCTTCTCGATCTTCTCAAGTGCAAACTCTACCTGCTCCTGGGTATGGGTGGCCATCAGGGAGAATCTGATGAGGGTATCCTCGGAGGGAACTGCGGGAGAAACCACGGGGTTCACGAAGAGTCCCTCTTCGAACAGGTCGCGGGTCACGCAGAATGTCTTCTCGTTGTCGCGGATGTAGAGCGGGATAATCGGAGTCGAGGTATTGCCGATCTCGCAACCCATGTTGCGGAAGCCCTCGATTGCGAAACGGGTGATGTCCCACAGGTGGGCGATGCGCTCGGGCTCGGACTCCATGATGTCCAGGCTGGCGTTGACCGCACCGATAGCGGCGGGAGTGGCGCTGGCGCTGAATATATAAGAGCGTGCGGTGTGGCGGATAAAGTTGGCGGTAATCTTGTCGGTGGCGATAAAGCCGCCCAGCGAAGCGAAACTCTTGCTGAAGGTAGCCATTATCAGGTCGATGTCCTTGGTGACACCCTGTGCCCAGCAGACACCCTGGCCGTTAGGTCCAAATACGCCCATACCGTGAGCCTCATCTACCATGATGGCAGCCTGGTATTTCTCTGCAAGGGCAACCATCTCCTTGAGCGGAGCGACGTCGCCTTCCATAGAGAAAACGCCATCCACCACGATGAGCTTGATGGCTTCAGGTTCGCATTTACACAATTTGGACTCGAGCGACTCCATGTCGTTGTGGCGGAACTTAAGGTAGTTCGCGGGGCTCAGGCGCCTGCCCTCAATGATGGAGGCATGGTCGCGCTCGTCGAGCAGCACATAGTCGTGACGGTCACACAAACAAGACACCACGCCCAGGTTAACCTGGAAGCCGGTAGAGAATATGATTGCATCTTCTTTGCCCACGAATTTGGCAAGACGGGCCTCGGTCTGCTCGTGGATGTCGAGCGAACCGTTCAAAAAGCGTGAACCGGCGCAGCCGGAACCATATTTTTTAACCGCCTCGATGGCAGCTGCCTTAACTCTCGGATCGTTGGTGAGTCCCAGATAACTGTTCGAACCGAACATCAGGACCTTCTTACCATTGATGTAAACCTCGTCGCCCTGTTCGCTGCAAATAGCGCGGTGATAGGGATAAATGCCCATTTCCTTGAGCTGCTGAGGAAGCGTAAATTGCGATAATTTTTGCTGTAATAACTTCATTACACAAATAAGTTTTACCTATTTCGCCCCAATATGGGCGAAAACACAATTTGCAAAGCTACAAAAAAATATCCGAAAAACCAACCACACCCGCTAGAGGCCCCTGGAGAAGGCTTCCAGCACCTCTTCGGTAAGGCCGGTGGCAGAGAAGCCGCCGTCGTGGTAGAGGTTCTGCATGGTGACCTTGCGGGTGAGGTCGCTGAACAGCGTCACCACATAATCGGCACAATCTTCTGCAGAGGCGTTGCCCAGCGGTGAGAACTTGTCGGCATAGCGGTACATGTCGGACATACCCGCTATCCCCTCGCCCGCCGTGGTGAGGGTCGGCGACTGCGACACGGTGTTTACCCGCACGCCGCATTTACGCCCGAATTTGAGACCGAAGCCGCGGGCGACCGACTCCAGCATAGCCTTGGCGTCCGCCATGTCGCTGTAGCCCGGGAAAGCCCGTTCTCCGGCGATATAGGTAAGCGCCACGATAGATCCGCCGCAAGCCATCGCATCTTTGTTGTAAAGCACATTCATCATCTTGTGGAACGATAACGCCGAGATGTCGATAGTCTTCTGCATGAAGGCGTAGTTGATATCCTCGTAAGGGATACTCTTGCGCACATTGGGCGACATGCCGATGCTGTGCAGTACAAAGTCGATCTTGCCGCCAAAGTGCTCCAGCGACTGCTCTACCAGAGCGTTCAAATCGTCCATGCTGGTGGCGTCGGCGGCAACAATCTTGGCCGAGCACTCCTCTGCCAGGGCCTGCAACTGCCCCAGCCGGAGCGACACCGGAGTGTTGGTCAGCACAAGCCGGGCGCCCTCTGCGTGGGCCCTCTGCGCCACCTTCCACGCTATGGAGCGGTCGTTGAGCGCACCAAAAATGATACCTTTCTTCCCTTTGAGCAGATCGTACATATTATGAATGTTTTTCTTTGTCAATCAACATGAAAGTCAGTTTGCCGCGGCTGCACATCTGGCCGTCTACGGAGGCCTCGGCTTCTACGATAAAGAGCGGGCCGCGATGCACCAGCAGGGTCGCCTTTACATTGACGGTATCGCCGGGAACCACCGCCCTCTTGAACTTGACGCCGTCCATGCCGGCATACATCGGATACTTGCCGTCCAGCGCCTCGGCCATGAGCATGGCAGAAGACTGGGCCATGATTTCGCACAGGATAACGCCGGGGACGACCGGCTTGCCGGGGAAGTGTCCCTGCAAGAAAAATTCGTCGCCACGGACGTGATAATGCGAATAAGTAGTGTCGCCCTCGAGATGCGATTCATCTACCAGAAGCATCGGCTCGCGATGCGGCAACACGTTTTTCAACTCCTCTTTGTTCATAAAAGATGCATTATTTCGATTGCAAAAATAGAAGATTAGTCTTAAAAATTGTAAATTTGTAGATACTAAAATCCGTAACCATGCAACTAGAAGGTAGAAGAAAAAGCTCTAATGTAGAGGACAGGCGCCGCGGCGGCGGTGCAATGGTCGGCGGAGGCATCGGCCTCGGCGGCATCATCATAGTAGGCCTTATCATGCTCCTCACGGGGCAGGATCCATCCCAGGTTCTCAGCTACATCGACGACGGCTCGGGCCAGACCGGAGAATATGTCGAGACCGAACAGGACCGCGAACTCTTTGACTTCGCATCCACCATCCTGGCGGGCACAGAAGATGTCTGGACAGAGATCTTCAAGCAGAACGGCCTCACCTACGTCCCTCCCAAACTGGTCATTTTCAACGGCAGCGTGCAGTCGGGCTGCGGCGGGGCAACCTCCCAGTCGGGTCCATTCTACTGCAGCGCAGACCAGTCGGTATACCTCGACTTGTCGTTCTTCAAGTCCATGAAGCAGCAGTTGGGAGCCGACGGTGACTTTGCCTGGGCGTATGTCATCGCCCACGAAGTCGGCCACCATGTCCAATACCTGCTCGGCACCCTCACAGAAGTTAACAACAAGCGCCAGAGGGTCAGCGAGAAGGAGGCCAACCAACTCACCGTGCGTCTCGAGCTCCAGGCCGATTTCTACGCCGGCATCTGGGCATACCACGACAACAAGAACTTCAAATCGCTCCAGGCCGGCGACCTCGATGAGGGTCTGAACTGCGCCTCCAAGATCGGCGACGACTACCTTCAGAAGAAGGCATACGGCCGCACGGTGCCCGACTCATTTACCCACGGCACTTCCGAGCAGCGTTCCCGCTGGCTCAAGAAAGGTTTCTCCACCGGCAACCCCGCCCTCGGCGACACCTTCTCGCCCAGATATTCCGACCTGTAGTTTTATATAAACATATAAGAAATGCGCGCGACCGACTGGCCACGCGCATTTTTTATACCCTATGGATAAGGGTTATTCAGTCTGGTCTTCTACAGCTGCGTCGGCTGCGTTCTTCTTAACGGACTCGATGCCCTTCTCCATGGCAGTTGCGCTGGAGTACATCTCGCTGGTGCCGATTACCTGGCCGTTGGAAGCTTTGAGGTTGAAATAAGGCTGGCCGTTCTTGGCAACCAGGCGCTCGAAACGCTCTTCCAGGGGGCCGTTCTTCTTAACGGACTCAATGCCTTCGAGGCAGGATTTCTTTGATTTGTAACCTTGACTTGCGAGTATCACGCGGCCATTGGCAGCTTTGAGAACAAACTGCGGATCGCCATTTTTACGGAGTGTAATAACAAATTTTCCCATATCAGTTGTTTTTAAAAAAATGTACTTCTTTTACAAAATTAAGAAAGTATTTTTTAATTAACAACAAGACAAAAATCCAAATCCCTCGAAAGTTTTTCGCGGTCAAGGTTCTGACCTATAAAGACTATCTTCTGCATGCGGTCGCCCACTTTGGGGTCCCAGTCACGCATGAAGTTGGGGTCCTGGGCGGCTATTCTCTCCAGGTCCTCTTCGGGGGCTGTGGCATACCAATAGCCCGCCTCGGTGAGTTTCTTCTCGCGGCCGGCGCTCTCGAACAGGAACGACATGTCGTAGTCGTCCTTGAACCAGCAGACGCCCTTGGCGCGGATTATATTGGGGGTGAAATTGTGGGCGATGAAATAGTCGAAACGGTTCATGTCAAAGGGGAAGCGGCGGTAATAGACAAAGGTGCCGATGTTGTACTCTTCGCTCTCGCCCTCCTCTTCGTTTTCGAGTTCTTCCTCTTCTTCGCCTTCGAGCTCGCGCACCCAAGCCGCCGAGGTGGCAGCCTTCTCAAAGTTGAAGCGGCGGGTATTGAGCAGCTTGTCCAGGTCGACATCTGCATAGTCGCACTCGATGACCTCTGCGGTAGGCTGTATGGCGCGCACGATGGCCTTCACGCGGCCGAGTTCGGTGGGGGTCAGGTCGCCCGCCTTGTTTAGCAGTATTATGTCGCAGAACTCGATCTGCTGTATCAGCAGGTTTTCGATATCATCTTCTTCGATATTGTCGCGCTGCAGGGCGCTGCCGCAGCCGAATTCGTCTTTGAGGCGAAGGGCATCCACCACAGAAACGACGCAGTCGAGATAGCAGGAGCCGCCGCGGTTGAACCTGGGGCCGAGGGTCGGTATCGAGCAGATGGTCTGCGCGATGGGCACCGGTTCGCATATGCCGCTGGCTTCTATCACGATATAGTCGAATACCTGCTGCTCTACCAGCGAACTTATTTGCTCTACGAGGTCCATCTTGAGGGTGCAGCAGATGCATCCGTTCTGCAGGGCTACCAGGCTCTCGTCTTTGGTACCCACTACCCCGCCCTTGGCAATCAGGTCGGCGTCTATGTTCACTTCGCCGATGTCGTTTACGATAACGGCAAATTTGATCCCTTTTCTGTTTGCGAGGATACGATTGACCAGGGTGGTCTTGCCGCTTCCCAGGTAACCCGTAAGAAGCAGTATAGGTGTTTGTTTCATATTGTCAGGTTTTTTAGCAGCGCGAAGTTAACAAATATTTCATTTTCAGAAACCGCCGGATATTGCCCGAAAGTGCGACAGTTTCCGTTTTGAGGGTACCTTGCGCCATACTTTTGCACCAGAGAAAAAACATCGCACAGACTCGCATATGAAACTCAAGATCATAGTCGCGGCCGCACTTCTGGCGCTCAACTCCTGCGCCCCCGCCTTTGCCGCGCAGGGAGAAAGCCGCTGGAGCATTTCTACCAACATCCCCACCTGGCTGCTGCTGGGATGCGCCAATGCGGATATCCATTATAAGATAGCCGACCGCTGGTGCCTCCAGGCTGGGGTCAAATACAATCCGTTTACCTACGCCGCCGGCAGCGAACGCCAGACGCATCTGCGGCAGCTGACTCCGTCGCTCGGGGTGCGCTACTGGTTTGACAGGGCCCGGAACCGCTGGTTCCTGGGGGCCAAACTGCTGGCAAGTGAATATAGTGTGTCATATCCTCGCGGCGGACACTTCTTTGACGGCGAACTGGCGGGCGCCGGCCTGTTTGGAGGATACGAATACCCCATCTCCGAGCGGCTGTCGCTCTCGCTGGGCGCCGGGGCGGCGGTGGCATACCACCGTACCACATTTTATGTCGGTCCGGTGTGCGGACGCATCACCGACCGCAAGAAGGGGGTGGCGCTGTTCCCTTCTGACATACTGGTATCACTGACCATAAAGCTTTAGAGATGAAACGCTTTCTGCTGCTATACACTTTGATTGTGACCGCGCTCTGCTCGTGCATCAAAGAGGACCGGAGCAAGTGCCCGTGCAACCTGTATGTAGACCTGAGCCGGGTAGACACCAATTATATCACCAAAGTCGACCTGATGACCAGCGGCAGCGCCGGGGCGCCGCAGTGGACCGCTGTAGAGCGCAACGCCATAGGCGACACCGTCATCCTCAAGGTAGCCAAAGACGAGATTGACTTCTGCGCCTGGGGCAACATCAGGGGCTCGGCTGTGCTCAACGACAGCCGCACCATTGTCTCCAGCGGGCAGCCCGACAGCCTCTGGAGCTGCTACCGCCGGCTCTCTGCCCGGTGCGAAGACATGTACGTCACGGTAGAGCCGCAGCGGCAGTATATCCCGGTGACAATCATCGTAAGGGGGATGCTGCAGAACATCTCGGATGTGCAGCCCGTGATTACATCGGTGAGCCAGGGCTTCGATTTCAACAGCGCCGCCACCGGCGACAAGGGGACGATATTCCCCGCCGAGGTGCGCTCGCCCCAGACCGCCGCCGGATACTATCAGTTCAACGCGTTGATGCTGACCCAGCAGAGCGCCACCGAGGCGAGTCTCGAGCTCGACTTCAAGTCGGACGGCAGGCCCGTCAAGGTCAATTATCCGCTGGGCGAAGAGCTCTACAAGATTGGCGAGAACATCTCCCTCAGCGGCCAAAAGCCGGTCGTGGTAGACCTGGTCATAGGCGGCGGCACCGTGTTCTTCACCATCAGCGTCTCGGACTGGGAGCAACATGCAACCATAGATATAATATATTAACTGTCAGCCAAAATGAAACGATTCATACGATACATCGCCCTGATGGCCCTGCTCGCCGGATGCCAGGGGCGGGAGAGCTACGAGACGGCGAACCTGACCACCGTCTACTTCATATTCGATCCTGTGGCGGGCAAGTCGCTCACCGTGAACGAGAGCCACATCTCCAACTGCAACATCATGGTCTACGACTCCAACGGCAACCTGGTGACCGGCAGCTACAACGCCTCGGGCATTGTGCCTTCGGTGAGCTTTGCCGCCAGACAGGATCTGACCTACCGGTTCTACTGCGTCTGCAACATCGGCGACATTACCTCCGTGAGCCAGTTCGGCCACGAATCGGGACTGGCCAACTATCAGTATTCAGTGCAGGACTACAGCGACATGATAGACGGCAACGGCGCGGTGCCGATGACGGGCCGCAGCGGCTACCTGAGCGTGAACGACGGCATGAACGTGAACATAGACCTGACCCGCTGCGTGGCGCTGGTCACCCTCAGGATAGACGACAGCAACCTGGACAACGCCACCCTCACCATCAACTCGCTCAGGCTCAAGAACGTCCCCAAGAAGGTCGGGCTGTTCGCCACTTCGGCCGCGGGAAGCTCTGCAGATTGCGTCCCCACTGGCGACAGCGCCAGCAGCATGGAGATTGCGGCATTCAACGTCGGCGAGTCGGTCGGCTTCTATATGTTCGAAAACTGCCAGGGGGTACTGCTGCCCGGCAACACCACCTGCAGCGGGAAGGTCTTCTCCCAGGGGAGCATCTACGAGCGCATCTGCAGCTATATCGAGATGGACGGTTACTACGACGACCAGAACCGCGCCAACGCCCGCTACGGCAACTTCACCTACCGATTCTATCTGGGCGGCGACAGCACCACCGACTTCAGCCTCGTGCGCAACCACCGCTACGAGATTACCATAGAGCTCAACGACGACGGTGTGGACGAGGTCAGCTGGCGGGTCGACGAAGACCTCACACCCTACGTCACATCGATATTGGTCAACCCGTCCGAATACACCTTCTGGGGCATCAACGGCACCTGCCAGCTCACTGCGACGGTACTCCCCTCCACTGCCGCTTCTGCGGTAACCTGGAGCAGCGGCAACCCCGCCGTGGCAACTGTGACCCCCACCGGCACGGTCATCCCGCACAGCTATGGCAATGCCGTTATCAAGGCGACCGCCACCGACGGGAGCGGGGTCTACGGCACCTGCAACGTCTCCGTCAGGAATGCCGCGGCTTACCCGGTGAGCATAACCCCCAACTACCTCGCGGACGACGAGTGGCTGCTCAAGATTGGCAGCAGCGTGAGCGACTTTGCCGTGACTATCGAGTACAGCGACGGAAGCAGCCGGACGCTGACAGGGGCCGAAGCGCTCGCAACCGTCGACACCGAGAACAGCGATTTCACCGTCTCCGGAGGGGTACTATCCGCAGCCAATTACACCAGAAACTATCAGCAGGCATGGGCGGAACTCTATCTGGAATACATTGAGAACGGGCACTACGTAAGCTTCACCTCCGACGGCGGCATATTCGCTCCCGACGAGCTCTTCACCGCCTCATTCTACTCCAATGTAATAGGCGGCTACGGGGCACGGACCGTGGTGGTCGACGTCCCGCAATCGCTCCAGGGAATCCAGATAGCCGCATCAGATGTAGTCCTCAGCACCAACAGTCCCATACTCGAGGCCACTAACCGAGGATTCAAACTCAAGGCGAACGACACCACCAACGGCCCGGTAAGCTATTCCGTCACGGGCGTTTTCACCGACAGCTTTGACAACTATGCCGTCAAGACCGTCAGCGGCACCTCCACCATCTACGAGTGGCGCGAGCGATTCTACAGGGTCGAGATCAACACCAAGGTGCGCACCCACATCGACACCAGCCCCGGCTCGCAGGAACCCGCCGACAACATAATCGTAAGGTGCTATCTGGAATGCACCGGGCAGAGCGACATCCTTGTGAACGAATACTACTACCCTGCCTCTTACGACGAGGAGGGGAACCTGTCGGAGGGCTACTTCACCTACACCTGGTACGACACCACCGTCACCCTCCAGATGCAGGACGACCGCGACTACTATTTCAACTACGACCGCAACGGCAACTATCTGCAAGAGGGCTACTGCATCGAAAACGGCCGGTATTACTACTACTTACCATTCTAAACACATATTATTAACCACAAAAACAAACAACGATGAAAAGAAACATTATGTTATTTGTGCTTGCATTGGGGGTTGTGATGACCTCGTGCGGCAAGATGGAGAATCAGCAAGCAGCAACGGAGAGAGACGGTGAAGTTGTTGTTAACTTTTCACTCGGATACGCCACCAAGGCGACCACCGGCATCGACGACGACGCCATCAACACTGCGTATGTATTCGCATTCGACGGCAACCGGCTCGACGGGTCGGCCCAGGTGACATCTTCTACAGGTTCTATCAACGTCACTCCGGGTAGCAGGCGCTTCATTGCGGTTGTCAACCCCAACAGCGAGTTCACCTTCACCAATGTCACTTCGCCGGCCTCACTCATGAACATCGTGTCGCAGTTGTCCAGCGAAGGGCTCGCCGACATGGTAATGGTGGGCGAAAACACCGCCACCATCACCGGCACTACCTCGAATGTAGCCATCTCGGTAACCCGCCTGGTGAGCAAGATCAGCATCAATTCGCTCAAATTCCAGCTCAGCGGGGCGCTTGCAGGCAAGACCGTGAGCAATGTGTCGGTCTATATCAAGAACTATCCCACGACCATGACCTACGGCGGCGTTGCCGGCACCAGCTACACATCCGGCCTGTATACCGCCAACCAGGCGTCATTTGAGGTATATGACGCCATCGGTACCGTGACCAGCGGCTCTTCTTCGGCGGGCGAACACCACTTCTTCTGCTACGAACGTCCCACGCAGGGCAGCATCAGCGGCAAGAGCTGCATCCGTCTCTGCATCAAAGGCGACATCAACGGCCAGACCTATTACTGGTCCATCCCGGTCAACAACGGCAGCACCTGGAAGACGACCGCCTTCCAGACCGGCGACAGCCACTACGGCGTTAAGCGCAACCATTCGTATGCCTATGACATCACCGTCACCCGCGCCGGCGTGCCCGACGACGGACAGCATCCCGACCCGACCGACCCCAATGACAACGGCGGCGACAACCTCGAAGACGACGAGGACATCACCGTCAAGAGCATAGTATTCACCCTTACAGTAAACGACTTCATCCCGGTAGCGGAACAGACCGTTACTTTCTAAAAACCTTCATCAGTGTAGTAGTCAGGACCGGCCCAAAAAGCCGGTCCTTTTACTCTCTTTGACCCTCCAAATTGGTAAAGTGGGACGAAATTTGTAGTTTTGTGACCAAATTCAGTTACAAATAACTGACGACACCCACCTGATGCCGATACAGATTACGCCAAAGTCACTACCGCATACATTCAAGAAGTTCACGACCCAAGTTGTTTACTTCTTGGTGATTCCGTTCTTTTTCCTGGCATTCGCAGCCTTTTACAAGCCGTTCCATGTAGACACCCTGCTGGACACCGGGATGACCAACGCGTCGTTCTCGTTCAACATCGCCATCATGACCAGCATCATACTGGTGGTCATGGTCCTTTCGAGAATCATCCTCTACGTGACCCGGGCCGTGAACCACATGTCGCTGATGCTCTACCGCGTCTGGTGCGTGATGGAGGTTGTGGTGTGCTCTTTCTTTGTGGCGCTGTATGCCATGCTCATCGGCAATTACGAGCTGCAGTACCTTGAGATTCTGGTATACACCTTCGCCTACCTGGTGCTGACACTCATGTTCCCCTACGTATTCATCGAGATGTCGCTGACGCAGTCGTCCGTCAAGAACGTTGACACATCGGCCGCAGCCACCGACACCCGCATCCATTTCTACGACAGCCGCCACAGCCTCAAGTTTGTGGTAGCCGCCGACCATATCCTCTACATCAAGGCCGACGAGAATTACATCACCATCCACTACACCGAGGCGGAGAAAAACAAGACCTACGAGATGCGTAGCTCCATGAAGAGCATAGAGGATATCTGCGCAGCCAACGGCATCCTCCGCTGCCACCGCTCATACTTTATCAACCCTACGCACGTGAAGGCGCTGCGCAAGGACAAGGAGAACAGCATCGTGGCAGAGATGGACATCACCGAGGGTACCCTGATCCCCGTCAGCAAAACCTACTACGAAGATTTAGTGAAGGTGCTTTAGTGCACCTTTAACCGTAATTATTCCACGGAAATCGACGCAAGCGCCGTGTCAATGCGGCGCAGTGTCTCGTCGCGACCGATAAACTCGCAGATAGAGAAGATGTCGGGGCCCTGCCCTATGCCCATGATGGCGATGCGCAGGCAGTTCATGATTTTGCCCATGGGGAGTTGTCCAGCTTCTATCCATTCGCGCACCAGATGCTCGGCGCTCTCTTTCTCGAACACTTCGAGACCGGCCACCAGTTCGCGCAGCTCTTTCATGTAGCCCACGTTCTCTGCTTTCCAGAATTTGTTTACGCTCTTCTCGTCGTAACTCTCGGGGGCGCGGAACATATACAGGGTCAAATCGAGCAGGTCCTTGGGGAAGGTGGCGCGCTCTTTAATGATGGCCACGGCGGCGGCAGCACGCTCTTCCGAGGTCTGGATGCCGACTGCCTCCAGCTGGGGAACCAGCAGCGAAGCCAGAAATGCGTCGCTGGCGGCACGCATATACTGGGCGTTGAACCACTTGGCCTTGTCGGGGCTGAAGCGGGCGCCGCTCTTGCTCACCTTGTCCAGCGAGAACTCGTTGCAGAGCTCTTCCATGCTGAAGATCTCCTGCTCGGTGCCGGGATTCCAGCCCAGCAGCGCCAGCATATTGACAAAGGCGCCGGGCAGATAGCCGCTCTCGCGGTAACCCATGGAGACCTCGCCGTCGGGAGCGTGCCACTCCAGCGGGAACACGGGGAAGCCGAACTTGTCGCCGTCGCGCTTGCTCAGCTTGCCCTGGCCCTGCGGCTTGAGCAGCAGCGGCAGGTGTGCGAACAGCGGCTGGCTGTCGGTCCAGCCGAATGCGCGGTACAGCAAGAAGTGCAGCGGCAGCGACGGCAGCCACTCCTCGCCGCGTATCACGTGGCTGATCTCCATCAGATGGTCGTCCACGATGTTAGCCAGGTGGTATGTGGGCAATGCGTCGGCCGATTTGTAAAGCACCTTGTCGTCCAGGGTCGAGGTATTGATGGTGATGTGGCCGCGGATGATGTCGTCCATCTCCACGTTCTCATTGTCGGGCATCTTGAAGCGGATGACCCACTGCTCGCCGGCATCGATGCGGCGCTTTACCTCCTCTGCGGGGAGCGCAAGTGAATTCTTGAGACCGCCACGACTCTTGGCGTCGTAAGAGAAAGTCTCGCCCTTGCTCTCGCATGCGCTGCGCAGGGCATTCAGCTCTTCTGCAGTGTCGAAGGCATAATATGCATTGCCGCTCTCCACGAGCTGCATGGCATATTTGAGATAGATGTCGCGCCTCTCGCTCTGGCGGTAAGGGGCGTGGGGGCCGCCTACGCCTACACCTTCGTCTACCTTGATGCCGCACCATTCGAGCGCCTCTATGATATACTCTTCTGCCCCGGGCACAAAGCGCTGGCTGTCGGTATCCTCTATGCGGAGGATAAAGTCACCGCCGTTGTGGCGAGCAAAAAGGTAATTGTAAAGGGCTGTACGGACGCCTCCGATGTGAAGCGCACCGGTAGGGCTGGGTGCAAAGCGGACTCTGACTTTTCTCATTGTGTTAAAATAAAAACAGCCGCCCCTTTAAGGGCAGCTGGGGATTTGGTAGTCGATAGGAGAATCGAACTCCTATTTAGAGATTGAGAATCTCTTGTCCTAACCGTTAGACGAATCGACCGGATAGTTGCGTTTGGGAATGCAAATATACACGATTTTTCTTAAATACCAAAAAATTGTAATTTCGCGGCATGAGAAAAATCCTGATGATATATACCGGCGGCACCATCGGCATGGTACGCAATGCCGCCACGGGCGCCCTGGAGAGCTGCGATTTTGACAATCTGGCCTCCAATATACCGGAGATGAGGCTCTGCAACGCCGACATCGACATCGTGACATTCGACCGCCCGATAGATTCGTCAGACATGACTCCCGGCCACTGGGCCGACATCGTGCGCATCATAGACGGCAATTATTGCAAATACGACGGTTTTGTGATTTTGCACGGCACCGACACCATGGCCTTCACCGCATCGGCGCTGAGCTTCATGCTCGAGAACCTCTCCAAGCCGGTGATCCTGACCGGCAGCCAGCTCCCCATCGAGGCCATCCGCACCGACGCCAAAGAGAACCTGCTCACCGCCATAGAGATTGCTGCGGCGTGCGACAACGAGGGACGTGCGATGGTGCCCGAGGTCTGCATCTTCTTTCACGAAGAGCTCATCCGCGGCAACCGCTCTTCCAAGGTCAGCGCCAACAACCTGGCTGCCTTCTCTTCGAACAACTATCCCCTGCTCGCCCACTCCGGCACCGAGATAGAATATCACCGCGAATACATCCGCCGGTGCGACCCGTCAAAGCCCTTCACGGCCCATTATGAGATGGATCCCGGCATTGTGATATTCTCCCTGTTCCCCGGCATCCAACGCGAGGCGGTAGAGGGCATCCTGCGCAACGATGCCGTCAAAGGGGTCATCTTCCGCACCTTTGGCAGCGGCAACGCCCCCGAGAGCGAGTGGCTGGTAGAGCTGCTCTCCGACGCCGTGCGCGCCGGCAAGACCATAGTCAACATAACCCAGTGCGCCACCGGCAAGGTGCAGATGGAGAAATACCGCACCGGACGCCAGCTTTTGGAGGCGGGCATCGTGAGCGGTCACGACTCCACAGTGGAGGCCGCATTGACCAAGTTGATGTTCCTGATGGGCAAAGGACTGTCGCAAAAAGAGATACAGCGACAGATGAACACCTCCATCGCCGGCGAAATAACTCTCTAAACAGATATTATTTGGTAGTCAGCTGCAGGTTGCGCACCGATAGCGCGGCATTGTAGGTGCCGGTCATCTCCCACCCCAGGTCGCACGCAACTATCTGCCAGTCGCCCACCTCCGTATCGGAGAGCATCTCATGCGACTCGGCAGTGCGCAGCGCCTCCTTGAGAACGGGTATCAAATCCACATTGATATCCACTGTCTGACGAACCTTGGGAAGCTTGGCATTGAGCGGTGCGGGCAGATACATAGACGATTTGGGGAAATACGAGAAATCTTCTCCCAGCGGAGAGGGATTAGCGACGAGCTTGGCTTCGCAGGGGGCGCCCATGTAGCGGTTGTCGAACAGCACCAGCCCCAGGCGCAGGTGCATGCCGTAGGCCTGACTCGCGCGATTGACGTTGCGCAGCATCAGCGCTATGCGATAGGTGGCGGCATGGAAGCCCTTGTTGGCCAGAAAGCCCATGCAGTCTTCGTAAGATAGAACCCTGTAAGAGAGCGCAAGGCGAGCCTCCTTGCATTTTGCCAGTGACACAGTGTCGGTGGGGGCATCTACTGTCATGTAGACCCACGGCTGCTGACTGCGGCGGATGCCCTTGTACTCTGCCGAGGCGTTGCACTCGAGGGTGAGCGACCCTTTGGAAGGATTCGCCACCAGCGCCTTGGCCAGCATGTTGCCGTTGCCGGGAACCCTGAAGAAGTAGCGGTTACCTATGTTCTCATACTCGTTTTTGGCAATGTTGAACTTGGAGTTGAACTGGCGCAGGTTCCACACCGGAGTGGCGGTGCTGTCTACCAGCAACACCCCGCTGAGGGTATCGGCGGCAAAGCCAGAAGGGACAACATTGAACCCACGCTTGAAGCCGGGATCGCGAAAGGCGTTGGCAGCCTCCTGGGCACCGGATGCAAACGGCAACATCGCAAAAGCGAATACAAACAAAAGCAACTTCTTCATGCTGCACGATTTTTGATGTTTACGCAAATGTAATATATTTACATGATATTTAAAACGCAGCATCTATGAAAAGAGCAATGCTAATTATGGCGGCCATGATACTGGCCATCTCGGCAAACGCCGGAACCATCACCAGGAATTTCAACAACCTCAAGAGCTTTGACGTGATCAACATCAGCAACGCTTTTGAAGCCGAAGTCATCCAAAGCGACGACTATTCCGCAACCGTCACCATAGACACTTATTACGAAGATTATCTGGACGTAAGCGTCATAGGTACGGTGCTTTACGTGCGTCTCAAAGATACCCCACGCAAACTCCGCGACCTCACCCGCAAGACCATGAAGGTCAACATCTTCGTCCCTTCGCTCCAGAAGATCTACCTCTCGGGGACAGCTACCGTCAGGAGCACCGACCAGTGGACCAGCCCCATGGAGCAATTCGTAGTGAACCTGACCGGAGCCAGCAAGGCAGAGAAACTCCGCTTGAGCGGCGGCGCCCTCAAGGCAGAGGTTTCGGGCGCGTCCACCCTGGGCGTGACGGGCGACTTTGCGACGCTTGACGTAGATATCTCGGGTGCTTCTGCCGCCACTTTCAGCGGTGATGCAGAAGATATCACGGTGAACGCCACCGGCACCTCCAAGGTGACCGTCATTGGCGATGCCGAGAGTCTCAACTCCAACTGCGCCGGCAGTTCTTACATGGACGGCAGCTCGCTCAAAGTGGCCAACGCCACCATCAAATGCTCGGGAGCATCCAAGACCACCATCGAGGCCAACGAGTCGCTGGACGTGGAGCTCAAGGGTGCAAGCACCTGCCACTATCGTTCTACAAACGACGCGCTCAAGGTTATACCCAGCATCAGCAGGGCTTCCAGCTTCAAGAAAATTAATTAGCGCCCTTCGCGCTGGCGGACCGCTTCGTACATAAACACGGCGGCTGCCACAGAAACGTTCAAAGAGCCTATCGCTCCGGCCATGGGGATCTTGGCCTGGATGTCGCACAAATCCAGCACGGATGGCGAAATGCCGCGACCCTCGCTTCCCATGACTATTGCGGTGGGCTTTTTGAGATTTATGTCGTAGATATAATCGGCCCCCTTCTCGGTGGCGGCAACCATCTGGAAACCCGACTCCAGCAGATAGTAGATGGGTATCTTGAGGTTGGCTACCTTGGCCACGGGAATGCGCAGCAGCGCCCCCGCGCTCGATTTCACAGCGTCGTCGTTGATGGCGGCGGTACCCTTGGCCGGGACAATTATGCCGTCGAAGCCGGCACACTCTGCCGTACGGGCCACGGCGCCCAGGTTGCGGACGTCGCTGACCCCGTCGAGTATCATGAACAACGGCGCAGCCTTATGGTTGAGGGCATTCTCTATCATCTCTTCGAACGAGACGTAGTCTACCTGCGATATATATGCTACTACGCCCTGGTGCGCCCCATTGACCATGGAATTGAGCTTCTGCGCGGGCACCCAGCTATAGGGAACCTCCTTCTCTTTGAGCAGCGTGGTCAGGGCGCGCGCCTGCGGTCCCTCGAACCCTTGCCTGAGGAGTACTTTTTCTATTTTCTTGCCCGAAGAGAGGGCCTCCATCACGGGGTGGATGCCATAAATGTAATTGCTCATCACTGTTCCAGTTTTTCGGCCAGGGCGGCCCATTCGTCCATCTTAATATCAAGTTCCCGCTTGAATTCCAGATACTTGCGGGTGAGTTCCATAATGTCGTCGTTCGGACCCGGGGCCGACAGCACCTTCTCTATCCCGGCCATGTCCGACTCTATCTTGGCTATCGCCTTCTCCAGATTGTCGGAGCGGTTCTTCAGGCGGGCCAGTTCGCGCCGCGCCTCGCGGTCCTTTGCAGAATTGGTCGGGGTTTTGGCCGCGGGTGCCGCAGGCGATGAAGCCGCCGCAGCGGGTGATGCTGTGGTAGCAGCCTTGTGTTCCAGGGCATCGAAACTCTCGATCTTCTTGCGGCGCAAGAAGTCGTCTACCCCGCCCAGGTGTTCGCGCACGCGACCGTCGCCAAACTCGTAAATCTTCTCTACCAGGCCACTCAAGAAATCACGGTCGTGGCTCACCACAATCATGGTCCCGTCGTACTTCATCAGCGCCTGTTTGAGGACATCCTTGCTGCGGATGTCCATGTGGTTGGTCGGCTCGTCGAGCGCCAGCAGGTTGTAAGGCTCCAGCATCAGCCGGGCCATGCTCAAGCGGGCTCTCTCGCCGCCGGAAAGCACCGCCACCTTCTTGTCTATATCTTCGCCGCGGAACAGGAATGCCCCCAGTATGTCGCGCAGGCGCATACGCACATCGCCCACGGCAATCTTCTCGAGGGTGTCGTAGACCGTGTCGTTGCGGTCCAGCACATCTTCCTGGTTCTGGGCATAATAGCCTATCTTTACATTATAACCGACCTGCGCCTTGCCCGCGATCGGCTCCAGGACCCCCATGAGGGTCTTCATCATGGTGGTCTTACCTTCGCCGTTGCGCCCCACAAACGCGACCTTCTCGCCGCGCTTTATCTCGATGTTGGCATCCTTAAGGATAATCTTCTGCGGCGCGTCGGGATAGCTGATGGCGGCATCGGTCACCTTGAAGGCTACGTCGCCCGAACGGGGCGCCGGGGGGAATTTGACATTCAGGGCGCTGTTGTCTTCGACCTCGAGCTCGATGCGGTCCATCCTTTCGAGCGCCTTGATGCGGCTCTGGACCTGGTTGCTCTTGGTCGGCTTGTAGCGGAACTGCTCTATGAACTTCTCCGTCTTCTCTATGGTGCGCTGCTGGTTCTCGTAGGCGGCCCGCTGCTGCTCTATGCGCTCTTTGCGCAGCACCAGGTATTTGCTGTAGGGCACCTTGTAGTCGTGGATGCGCCCCAGCATTATCTCCACCGTGCGGTTGGTGGTGTTGTCCAGGAAACGGCGGTCGTGGGATATCAGCACCATGGAGCCGTTGAAGGTCTGCAGATACTCCTCCAGCCACTGTATGGACTCGATGTCGAGGTGGTTGGTGGGCTCGTCCAGCAGCAGCACGTCGGGTTTGCGCAGCAGTATCTTGGCCAGCTCGATGCGCATGTTCCAGCCCTGCGAGAAGGTCTCGGTGGCGCGTCCCAGTTCGTTGTCCCGGAATCCGAGTCCGCGCAGCGTCTTGACCGCAGCCACCTCGGGTGACGTGCCCTCGGCCATGGCCAGGCGGTCGTTGAGCGTGTTGAGCTCCACTATCAGGGCAGAATACTCTTTGGAATCGTAATCTTCGCGCACGGCAAGCTCGGCAGATATCTCGTCGACCCGGCGGTGCATCGCAAAGAAATCGTCAAACACCGTCATGGTCTCTTCCAGCACCGTTCGCCCCTTGTGATGCTGCATCACCTGCGGCAGGTAACCTACATTGAGACTCTGCGGCACCTCTACCTTGCCCTGCGTGGGATGCTGCTCCCCCACTATCAGCTTCAACAGGGTCGACTTGCCCGCACCGTTGCGCCCGGTGAGGCCTATGCGGTCCTTTTCGCTGATATGCAAATTGATGTCGTTCAGCAGCGTAGTGCCACCGAACGCGACTGTCAGATTGGTAAGTGAAATCATTCCGTTCCCTCCTGGGAAGGCTCAGGCTCCAGCTCAGACTCAGGCTCGGCCGGTTTGCAGACCAGGATACTGATGCCGTAGAGCAGCGCCAGAGGTATGGCGGCTATCAACATGGAGAACGGGTCGGCCGGGGTGATGATGGCGGCCAGCACGGCTATTATCAGCACCGCATATTTCCATCCGCCCACCAGGGTCTCGCGGGTCAGCAGGCCGATGCCGGAGAGTATCGCCACAACGGTCGGAATCTCGAACACGATGCCGAACATTATCACGGTAGAATTGACCGTGGATATGTAGGAATTGAGCGAGATGGTATTCACCACCTCCTCGCTCACCTTGTAGCCGTCAAAGAAATTGATAATCAAAGGGAGAATGATGCTGTAGCCCACCGCAATGCCAAAGTAGAACAGGAACGAGGCGAATATGAAGGCCCGCCGCGTGGCTTTCTTCTCGTGCTGATAGAGAGCCGGCGCGATAAACTTCCATATCTCAAAAATGATGTAGGGGCAGCAGAGGATAAAGGCGCACATAAAGGTGACTCTCATATGCACCATGAACTGGGTCGAGAGCTCTATGTTTACCAGCTGCAGCCCGGTGGACATCCCGAACCACTTGTAAAAGAAAAAGTCCGTCTTGGTGGGGGCCAGTATCAGTTTGTCAAAGAGAAAATCCTTGAAGAAGAAAAGCACGATAAAAGCCCCGAGCAGTGCAAGCACCACCCTGAACAATGCGTGACGAAGAGCTTCCAGGTGATCCCAGAAGCTCATATCCTTGGATTCGTCCAGCCTCTCCTCTTCTACCTCTGCCATAAATTACTCCTTGATCTTAGCGGGCTCTTCCTTCTCGATGTCGGATTTGATGTCGTTAATCTCTTTCTCTGCCTCTTTCATACCGCTCTTGAACTCCTTGACACCTTTGCCAAGACCGCGCATGAGCTCGGGAATCTTCTTGCCGCCGAAAAGGAGGATAATAACCAGGGCTATAATGACCCACTGCCAGGGACCGATCACGCCCAACGGGAGAATCAACATAGATAAAGCAGTCATAATGTGTTTTGTTAAAGATTAATGATTACAGTTTTGCAAGACGCTCGCGAAGGTTGGCCAGCTTCTGGGTAGCGTCCGATTGTTTCTTGCGCTCGTTCTCGACAACCGCTGCGGGAGCGTTAGCCACAAAGCGCTCGTTGCCCAATTTGGCGTTGACACCCTTGAGGAAGCCCTCGTAGCGGGCAATCTCCGCCTCTATCTTGGCCTTCTCGGCCTCTACATCTATCATCCCTTCCAGCGGCACGAAGAACTGCACGGTGCCGGCCAGGAACGCCTCTCCTGCAGCATCGCCAAAGTCATCAACCAAAGCTATTTCGGATATGTTGGCCATCTTCTCGACCATGGGAGCCATACCGGCGGGGAAAGCGCCCTTGACCTTGAGCGGAAGGGCCTCCTTGGGCGAGATGTTCTTCTTGGCGCGGAGGGCGCGGACCTCGGTGACGGCCTGTGCTGCCACGTTGAAGTCAGCGATGACCTGCGCGTCAAACCCGCACGGCTTGGGCGATTCGGCAAACATAATGGTCTCATTATCCTTGCGCTCTTTGATGTTCTGCCAGAGTTCCTCTGTGATGAAGGGGATAAAAGGATGCAGCATCCTGAGCAGGGAGTCAAAGAATCCGATGGTCCACAGATAGGTATCCTTGTCTATGGATTCGCCATATGCAGGCTTGACCAGCTCCAGATACCAGGCGCAGAAGTCGTCCCAGAAGAGCTTGTAAACCGCCATTATGGCGTCGCTGATACGATATTTGGAATAGTGGTCTTCTACTGCTGCGACGGTCTCGAACAGGCGCTCGTGGAACCACTTGACGGCAATCTTGTTTACATCCGCAGCGGGCTTGTCCTCTACATTCCACATCTGGACCAGGCGGAATGCATTCCACACCTTGTTGCAGAAGTTGCGCCCCTGCTCTACCTGGCTCTCGTCAAAGAGAATGTCGTTGCCGGCGCTGGTGCAGAGCATCATGCCCAGACGGACCGCATCGGCACCGTATTTTGCAATCAGATCGAGCGGATCGGGAGAGTTACCGAGTGACTTGCTCATCTTGCGCCCCAGTTTGTCGCGTACGATACCGGTCAGGAATACATTCTTGAAGGGTACCTCACTCATAAACTCATTGCCCGCCATAATCATCCTGGCAACCCAGAAGAAGAGGATGTCGGGACCGGTCACAAGGTCGCTTGTGGGATAATAGTATGACAGGTCCTTATTGGGTTCTGCATCGGGATGGCCGGCCTTTTCTGTGTCAAACACGCTGATGGGCCACAGCCAGGAGCTGAACCAGGTATCCAGCACATCCTCGTCCTGACAGAGGTCGGCGGCGGTAACATTTGCATCGAGTTCGCGTGCCTTTGCCAGTGCGGCATCAGCATCAGGGGCTACCACAAAGCGGCCGTCGGGCAGATAGTACGCGGGAATGCGCTGGCCCCACCAGAGCTGGCGGGAGATGCACCAGTCGCGCACCGTCTCCATCCAGTGGCGGTAGGTATTGCGGTATTTGTCGGGAATCAGCTTTACCTTGCCGCTCTCGACACTTTCGAGAGCATCCTTGGCAAGTGCTTCCATCTTCAGGAACCACTGAGTAGAGAGTTTGGGCTCTATCACGGCGTTGGTACGCTCGCTGTAGCCGATAGGCGAAACATAGTCTTCTGTCTTTACCAGATTGCCGGCTTCGTCCAGCATCTTCTCTATCTTCTTGCGCGCCTCAAAGCGGTCTTCGCCCACAAGGATCTGGGCGTTCTCGTTCAGGCGGCCGTGGTCGTCGATAATATCTATAACCTCAAGGTTATGTCGGAGACCTATGGCGTGGTCGTTGACGTCGTGCGCCGGGGTCACCTTAAGGCAGCCGGTACCGAAGTCCATCTCCACGTAATCGTCCTCAATCACGGGTATCTCCTTGTTGATCAGGGGGATCAGCACCTTCTTGCCGTGCAGCCAGAAGTGGCGTTCGTCCTTGGGATTGACGCAGATGGCGGCATCGGCCATGATGGTCTCAGGGCGGGTTGTGGCAATCACCAGGAACTTGTCGGTGGGGTTGCCGTTGCCGTCGCTGATAAAATAGCGCAGGTGGTAGAACTTGCTCTGGGTGTCGCGGTGGATAACCTCCTCGTCACTGACGGCGGTGAGGCCTACGGGATCCCAGTTGACCATGCGGGCGCCGCGGTATATGTAACCCTTATCGTAGAAATAGCAGAAGGTGTTAATCACCGCCTTGCTCAACTCGGGATCCATGGTGAATTTGGTGCGGTCCCAGTCGCAGCTGGCGCCAAGTTTGCGCAACTGCTTGAGAATGATGCCGCCGTGCTCTTCTTTCCACTCCCATGCGTATTTGAGAAACTCCTCGCGAGAGATATCCTCCTTCTTGATGCCCTTCTCGCGCAGGCGGCCCACCACCTTGTTTTCGGTGGCGATGGAGGCATGGTCGGTGCCGGGCACCCAGCAAGCATTCTTGCCGTCCATGCGTGCCTTGCGGATAAGCACATCGTTGATGGTATTGTTGAGCACGTGGCCCATGTGCAGGATTCCGGTCACGTTGGGCGGGGGGATCACTATAGTATACGGCTCACGGCTGTCGGGTTCTGAATGGAAAAAATTGTGGTCCATCCACCAGGCGTACCACTTGTCTTCTACGTTCGTAGGATTATACTTTGCTTCAAGCTCCATCTGTAGTATTTCTAATATCTCGCAAATTTAATCAATTCATCGTAAACTTTGTGCACCGGGAAGCCCATTACGTTATAAAATGAGCCCGTTATCGAGGTGCATGCAGCATAACCTATCCACTCTTGTATGCCGTATGCCCCGGCCTTGTCGAATGGCTTGCAGGTATCCACGTAATATTCAATCTCCGCCTCGGTAAGGTCGCGGAAGGTAACCACGGTAGTGTCGGACACCGTCTCGCAGCGGTTGCGGTCGCGCACTGTGACCGCGGTTATCACCTCGTGGGTGCGTCCCGACAGGCTGCGCAACATCTCCAGCGCCTCGTCGCGACTGTGCGGCTTGCCCATTATCAGGCTGTCCAGCAGCACCATGGTATCGGAAGTGATAAGTATCTCACCCTCTTCGAGTTCACGCCAGAAACCCAGCGACTTGCCCAGCGACATCGCCGCCGGCACCTCGCTGTGCGGCATATCCTCCGGAAACTTCTCCTCAAAATTATTCCTGGTATCCACCGTAAACTCAACATCCAGCCCCGCCAGCAGCTCCCTTCGCCTGGGCGAGTTGCTCGCAAGTATTACTTTTTTGTCATTGAGATTCATAGGGGGCAAAGTTATTTATTTTTGCTCAATATAATCTTCCGGGGAATACTGCGATGAAGATATTTAGTATTTTTGTGTTCCAACACGAATACTCCATATGAAAAAATCACTTCTTGCTTTATTTGCCTTGGCGGCGACAATGCTTTGCGCCTGCGACAGCCAAAACACAACAGTATCAGTACAGGATTTCGGGGCGATTCCGGATGATGGAATCAACGATGCGGAGGCGCTGCGCGAAGCTGCCGCATACTGCCGCACACACGCCGGCACCACGCTGGTTTTTCCCGCCGGCGTTTATGATTTCTCCGACCCGGTAGCGGCCAAGATTGAGCGCGAAGCGATTGACGGCACCTACGGCTACGGGCTGCAGGTGCAGCGCTACCTGTTCATCCCCACAAAGCCGTACGTTACCGGCCTTGATTTTACCGGAGCGAAAGATCTGACCATAGAGGCCTACGGCGCAAAGCTGATGGTGGAGGGCTGGATGGAGGTCCTGGCATTCATCCGCTGCAAGAATGTCACCGTGAAGGGTTTACAGATAGACTACAAACGCCACAACAACATCGAGGCTGTTATCACCAACATCACCGGTGATATGATTGAGGCGGAATTCGATCCCGAGTATTACAAGTACAGCGACAAGATCGTGCAGGGACGCACCGAATTCTACGACCCGGATGCCGGCCAGTTCTTCGACTGCGACGGCGGTATGACCGGCAGTCCCGAACCCGGCAAGGTGCTTTTCAAATACACCAAGAACAATGCGAAGGTCGGCGACATACTGGTTATCCGCCACGGCGGCCATTACCGCCCGTGCTATATGCTGCGCGAGAGCGAGAATATGACGCTTAAGGATATCATCATATACAGCTTCCCGGGCATGGGCGTCGTAGGTCACGAGACCACCGACATCCTGCTGGACCACATCCAGATAATCCCCTACCCCGGCCGCTACACCAGCACCACCACCGATGCGACCCACTTCACCTCCTGCCGCGGAAATATCACTATCCAGAACTGCATGTTCCGCGGCTGCCTGGACGATTGCACCAATATTCACAACTATTACTGGTACCCTTACGCGCAGGAAGATCCCAATAAGGTCGAAATCCGTGTGGAGAAAGCCGACCTGCACGCCCAGTCGCTGGACTACCCCCACAACGGCGATACTCTCAACCTGATAAACCGCCGCACCCTGGAGCATTACGACAAGTTTGTGGTGAAGGCCGTGGACACCTCGTGGGTAGACTGGAAAGTGGTAGTTACTCTGGATAAACCCATAAGCCAGGGACAGTGCGACACCTGCTTCCTCTACAACAACACCTTCACCTACGCCAACATCGTGAACAATACCGTGGTCTCCAAGTCAGGCCGCGCATTCTACGTTAAGGTGCCCCGCGCCTACGTCGGCTACAACAAGATTATGAAGACCTCCATGAGCGCCCTCAAGCTGGGCGGCGAACTCTGGTGGCACGAGGCGGGCCCGATGCGCGAAATGATAGTTGAGCACAACTACATTTCGGAGTGCAACTATCTCTACAAGTTCCTGCCCTATCCCGACTGGGACGGATCGGCGATATATGTAACCTCCGACGTGGAGGAACACGGCCCGTATGTCAACTCCGGCCTCATCGTGCGCAACAATGTCTTTGCCGACAACTACGGCAAGACGGTGGTGCTCAACGACTGCGAGAACTGCCAGTTCTACGACAATGTCTGCCCCGATTTCGCCGTCACTGAGATCCACTGCAACAACATCACCGTAGACGGCCGTCCCAACCAACAATAGCCCGCCATGAAAGCATTACGCTGCCCGATACTGGCACTTGCCCTCGCATTGATTGCCTGCCCGGTACAGGCAAAGGACATCGACCTCAAGAAGTCCGGCGCCAAGGCCGACGGCAAGACCAAAGTCACCAAAGTCCTGCAGAAAGCCATCGACGATGTCTCTGCTGCAGGCGGCGGACGGGTGACCCTCTCCGGCGGCACATTCGTCTCGGGTTCCATAGAACTTAAAAGCGGCGTGGAGCTGTTTATAGATGCCGACGCAGTGCTGCTGGCATCCCCCGATATCGCCGATTTCCCCGACCGCACCGACGTGCGTCACTACGACAGCAAGGCTATGCCCCGTAACCGCAATGCCGCCTTTATTTATGCCGACGAGGCGGAGAACATCGCCATCAGCGGTCGGGGCAAGATAGACGGCAACGGGCAGTATCATATCCGCAGGATACCGGACGAAGAATACAGCGGCGGCTGGACCTACGAGCGTATTTACAAGCCGGAAGAGAGCCTCCCGAGAGTCGTCTTCTTTGCCGGCTGCAAGGATGTCTCTGTGACCGACGTAACCATGTGCAACCAGCCTGCGGCGTGGAGCTACTGGATCCACGACTGCGACTATGTGCACTTTGACCGCTGCAAGATACTGGCCGATTTGCGTTTCCCTAACAACGACGGCATCCACATCAACTGCTCCCGCGACGTGACCGTCTCCAACTGCATAGTCGAGGCCGGTGACGATGCAATCGTGGTGCGTGCCAACAGCCGTTCGCTGCCGGAAAACACCGCCTGCGAGCGCGTCACCGTCACCAACTGCACCCTCAAATCATGGGCCTACGCCATCCGCCTGGGCTGGTGCCAGGACGGCGTGATACGCAACTGCATCTTCTCGAACCTGATAATAACAAACAGCTGGCTCGGCATCGGGATGGACTTCCCGCCCGCATTCAGAAACGACTTTGGCCGCGAAGCCACCTTGATAGAAGACATCATCTTCTCCAACATAATCATGGACGAGATTTACGAATGCCCCATTCACATGTATGTCTTCCCCGAAGAAGTGATGTTCGAGGGTATCCGCAACGTCTGGTTCACCGACGTACACGCCTGTTCGCTCTGCGGCGCAGAGATATTCTCGCCCGAAGAGCACCCGTTCGAGAACCTGGTATTCACCAACTGCTCATTCACTAAGGTGGCCCCCGAAGAGTTCAAGATGAACGAAGACACCCGGCGCCGCCGCGCCAAAATGGGCGACGGCGACACCCGCGGCAGCCGCATCGAAGGTGTCAAGGGCCTTACCCTCAACAACACGATATTTAAAGAATAGCGTTTACGCCTGGTGGGCGGGGCGAAGCAGGTCGAGGACGACTTTGACGGGGTTGAAGGTCTCGACGGGAACTTCTACGAAGAGGGTGTTCCAGTCGCTCATGGCTCCGTTCCACAGGCCCGGCATCTCCAGCGCCTTGAGTTCGCGGCCCTGGAAGCTCTTGCTGCTCATAAAGCCGGCGTCGGGATCGACGCGCTTGAGCAGGTCAAACTTGCGACCCTTGTAGTCGTTGAGCAGACACACCAGATCCACCGGATTGAAGTGGGTAGCGCCCGACATCGCCGCCATGGCAGCGGGGTCATCTTTATTGATCTGCACGCTCTCGAGAATCTGCAGCGAAGTGCTGCCGTCGCGCCCCTCGATAATGTACGGGCCACCGCCCGGCTCGCCCTCGTTGCGGACCATGCCGCAGACGCGTATCGGACGGTCAAGCTTGCTGCGCAGCACCTCTACCCTCGCCTCGAAAGAAGCGGCGGCGGGCACCTTGACGCAGAGCTCCCTGTCCAGGAATATCTCGATCTCGGTGCACAGGACCTCGCTGGGCTCGGCGTCGAGACGGCGCAGATAATCGAAGATGCGGTCGCGCAACTTGAGCGCCTCACCCATCAGCACCCTCTTGAAAAGCGATGTGGCGGGGAGCAACTTCTCGTGTGCGACATTGTCGATATTCTTGATGGAGACCAGCTCGGCCTCTACCTTATCCAGATTATAAATCAGCGCACCGTGGCCCGCGGGACGGAACAGCAACTCTCCGGAAGAGGTACGGAAAGGTTTGTTCTCCATATCCACGGCGATAGTGTCGGTGGCCTTGTCCTGATATGTAAAGGTGATGTTGTACTTGACGCCGTAGCGCTCTTCGAACTTGGCCTGAACCTCGGCAAGAGCCGCCTCGAACAGGGCGCGATGCTCCGGCGAGATGGTGAACACCAGGTTGCATATGCCGTCGGCACCACGCATATACTCGGCCGCCTCTACCAGATGCTCTGCCATGGCAGTGCGGACTTCGTTGGCATAGCGATGGAATTTGAGCACGCCCTTGGGTTTGGAGCCGTAGCCCAGACCCTCGTCGCCAAGCAACATCGACAGCGCCTTCTTGCGATAGTCGGCACAGTCCGCGGGTTCGCCAAACATCTCAGGCGAATAGAATGCGAACTCCTTGATGCGGGCGGCGAGTTTGGCACCGGGGGCATCGGCAGGGAGGTCTTCGCCCGCATTGAGCTTGTCAAGGCCGGCGAACATATCTTTGAACATACGCGACGCGGCGCCGGAAGCGGGCACAAACTTGCATTTGCCCTGGATCTGCGCTTTGTTGTAATAATCTGCCGCTGCGGCAGTTTCTGTTTCGGATAGAACGCGGATGCCGCGTCCGGGGACTGCTGCCCCTACAATTTTCATTGCAGGGAAACCTTGTTTAAAGCGCTCGATCTGGTCGTTGATCTGCTGCAGAGATGCGCCTCGCGCTTCGATCTGCCGGATGTCGTCGTTGGTAAACATATCAATAGAGCTGAAAGTTGTTCCGATTGTTATCTGCTTCCGCCTCCGAAACCGCCGCCGGAGAAGCCTCCGCCTCCGCCAAACGACGAGAATCCGCCACCGCCGCCGATGCGTCCGGAGCTTTGCGAAGCAGCCATGGCATTGGTGGCGTTCATGATAGAGTTGTACGTCATAATCCGGTTAAGGTTGATGAACGTAGACAACATAGATGAGTTGGTATTGTATTGCTGTGCAAACTGGTCAAAGTCTGCAGGATATAGCTTCTTGAGCTGTGCGGTGACCTCGTTGGCGATGCCGTAGAGTTGCGCGAACACCAGATAATCTTTCCAGAGGGTAACCTCGGGCACGCTGCGCTCGTCGCTCAGGGTAAAGTCTTTGAGGTAGTTCTTGAAACCGATGACCTCCCGCGCCTTCTCCTTGCCGATTTCGGTGCTGCGGCCGCGCTCGTCCAGACGGTCCATCCACTGCAGATAGCCCTTACCCTCTTCCAGTGCGGTTTCGGGCCACTGGAGTATGGTCTCGCAATGCTTCTTGGACCAACGCTCCATCTCGTTGGCCTCCAGTATCTTATTGTCGCCGGCAGCCTCTTTGACCATGTTGTATAGCTTGAGTTCGGCAGGGCTGTCGAACTCCACATCGTCTTTAAGTTGCAGGTCGTAACGCGTCTTGCGACCGGCCACCTGGATAGGTATCGCCTTCTTTTCCAGCACCCACTTGAGCATGCAGGCCCCTATCAGGTCCCGGCTCCTGTCTTTGGGAATAAAGCGGTCGCCCTTGCTAAGCACATAATATGCGGCGAGCAGGTGACCTTCCTGAGGAACATCGTGATGCCAGTCGGTGATCTTGCGCACGCCGTACATCTTCTTGGAATAGACGCGACCCGTCGCCTTCTGGACTATGAGCCACACCAGTAATATCGTTAACGGGAGCACCGAAAACAGCAACACCACAATGGCGAACAGACGCATATTGCCCTCTTCGGATTTATAGTCGCTGCCCTTGAAGGCCTTCTCCTGAAGTTTCTCGAACGACCCTTCGCGGGAGATGGCCGGCGAGAGCATCCCCTTGTCAAAGCGGGCCATGATGATGATCTTGTGCGAAGAGGGCATGGCGCCGTTGGATTCGCACACGATCTTGCCCTCTTCGACGGCTATATTGCCGTTGAACCCGAAAGCCCACACCTTGACGTTGTCACTGTTCCATTCGGGCCCTTCGGTGGCGTTCTGGATGGTGACCGAAGCGTGGCCAATGCGACCCAGCCCCGGATTGACAAACATAAAGTTGAAGCCGTCGTAATCGTCGAATGCCTGCACGAGGCCCTTGGCGTCGAAAGAGGCGGTCCAGACATGATGTCCCATGCTCCCCTGCCCCCAGCAGAGCTCCACGGCGTTGCGCTTGCGCACGATGCCGCAGCGGCGCGCCTTCTGCTCGAGCGAGCGGTCGACATCCCAATGGTCGCCTTCGCTCTGGTATGCATAGCCGTTTTCGCTGACCGAAAGATTCGTAATCTCCATATCCCCGAGATTCTCGATGGGGATATACCACTCCGTGCCGGAGGTCACATTGGCATCCCATACCTGCACGATATGGGCGCTGCCGTCGCTTTTGACATCGGCAGTAACGGAGACGTTGGTGATGGACTGCGCACCCAGGGTTGCAGCTGCCAGCACCAACGCTATGGTCAGCAAAACGCGCTTCATAAGCAGCAAAGATTTATGCCTCGCCCAGTCCGAGCGGAGCGATAGTCATCCCCTGCTTGCGTATCTTGATCTCGCCGTTCTCAGATTCGTATTTGGAGATATTGTCGTGCAATGCCATCAGCAGGCGCTTTGCATGCTCGGGAGTCATCACAATGCGGCTGGCCACCTTGGGCTTGGGAATGCCGGGCAGCATCTGCACAAAGTCCACGATAAACTCGCTCTGGGAATGGGTTATGACTGCAAGATTCGAGTAAATACCGCCCGCCATCTCGGGAGTAATCTCGATATTGATCTGGTTCTGTTTCTGATTCTGGTTCTGATTGTCCATAGGGCTTATTATTTTGCGAATGCTACGCTGCGCACTTCGCGGATTACCGTTACCTTTACCTGTCCGGGATAAGTCATCTCGTCCTGGATCTTGCGGGCCACCTCGTTGGATATCTCGTCGCACTCTGCGTCGCTAACCTGGTCAGCACCCACAATCACGCGCAGCTCGCGGCCCGCCTGAATGGCGTATGCCTTGACCACGCCGGTGTGCGAAGCGGCGATGTTCTCCATATCCTTGAGACGTTTGATGTACGACTCAATCACCTCGCGGCGGGCGCCGGGACGCGAACCGGAGATGGCGTCGGCCACCAGCACGATGGGGGCGATAAGCGTCTGCATCTCGACCTCCTCGTGGTGGGCACCGATGGCGTTGCAGATTTCGGGCTTCTCTTTGCACTTCTCTGCGATCTGCATACCTACGATGGCGTGCGGCAGCTCGTATTCCTCTTCTGCCACCTTGCCGATGTCATGCAGCAGGCCGGCACGCTTTGCAATCTTGGGATTGAGTCCCAGCTCTGCAGCCAGTATAGCGGAGATATTGGCCACCTCGCGCGAGTGCTGCAGCAGGTTCTGACCGTAAGAGCTGCGGTATTTCATGCGGCCCACCATCTTCACCAGCTGTGAATTGAGGCCGTGGATACCGAGGTCGATGCAGGTACGCTTGCCAATCTCCATGATCTCTTCGTCGAGCTGCTTGCTGACCTTGGCGACAACCTCCTCGATGCGGGCGGGATGGATGCGGCCGTCGGCCACCAGCTGATGCAGTGCCAGGCGTGCCACCTCGCGGCGGACGGGGTCGAATGCAGAAATCAGGATAGCCTCGGGAGTATCGTCTACCACAATCTCTACGCCGATGGCAGCCTCCAGGGCGCGGATGTTGCGACCCTCGCGACCGATGATGCGGCCCTTAATCTCGTCGTTCTCGATGTTGAATACGGTCACCGCATTCTCTATTGCGACTTCGGGGGCGGTGCGCTGGATGGTGTTGATCACGATGCGCTTGGCCTCTTTGCTGGCGGTCAGTCGCGCCTCGTCCATCACGTCGTTGATGTAAGACATCGCCTGGGTCTTGGCCTCGGCCTTCATGCTCTCCATGAGCTGCTCCTTGGCCTCTTCTGCCGTCATGCCGGCAACCTCTTCTATCTTGCGGATAGCCTGCTCGCGCAGCTGGTCGTATTCTTCTTTTTTCTTGTTGATGATCTCCATCTGACGCTGGAGATTCTCTTTGATCTGGTCGTTTTCCTTGACCTTGCGGTCGAGTTCGTTTTTCTGCTGGCCAAGCTGGCTCTCTTTCTGGCGGATGCGGTTCTCTACCTGCTGTATCTGGGCGTTCTTCTCGTTGATCATGGCCTCGTGCTCGCCTTTGAGCTGGAGGAACTTCTCCTTGGCCTGTATAATCTTCTCTTTCTTTATGTTTTCGCCTTCGATTTCGGCATTACGGATAATCTCTTCGCCCTTTTTCTTGAGCAGCATCCTTCTTACGAGGATATAAACAAGGATACTGACTGCTGAGGCCAGAATGGCCGTTACTACATATTGGATAATCATTGTATAGTTATTGTTTTGTTGTGTCCCTTTCCAATAACATACAATCGGCTCCGGCGCTGGAGTTATATAAAAAAGGCCGCTAGTTACTGTAAGTCCAAAAATCTTGCAAGGTAAGATTTAAGTCCAGCGGTGTATGCCGCAAACTTCCTCCGTCCCATAAATGGAATCCCCCGAAGGGTAACCTAGGCCCGTTTTTGGCAGCCGTGAACTCTTTTGGAAGTTTAAAATGTTGATTTTGGCAAAGAGTTAACTAACGGCCACTGTTTATGTATTCGTCCAATCGTTTGTCAAGGCTTGAGATCCCTTCTATCAAGTCCTTGGCATCGTCTTTCTGTTCAAGCGAAATATACTGCATCACGAACTCCATCAACACTATGCTCAGAATGTCCTGCATATCCTTAGTGGCATACTTGGATGCATAGAAAGAGACCTTCTCCTCTATCTTCTTCACCGACGCACGCACCCGCTCTTCGTTATCGGGCTGGATGTGGAAGGTGAACTTGCGTCCGCCTATGGTAACCGTTATTTTCTGCTTCTCTTCCATAGTATGCAATTAATCCAACATTGCTATGCACTGATCTATCTCCTTAATCACAGCGTTCAATCTGCGCTTTGCTCCCGCACTGTCCCCGGGTGTCGCAGTAAATGCGCCCGCCAACTGTAAGTTATGTAATTTATCTTCTAATGTTGTTATTTTTTGTTCTAAAACTGATTGCTTGTCTTTATACTGGGCAACCTGGCCGCGATACGACTCGACCTCGGCGCTGAGCGATTCGCTGCGGGAGCGTTCGGCCTCATACATCGAGATTAGCTTTTCTACCTTGGCGGATAGAGCCGATATCATATCTGCTGCCATATTATTACCGGTTTTGTTATACGACTGACAAAATTATAAATAATAAGTCAAATATCAAATTCACTCTTTTACTATTCCCTTGCGGCAGCGGCCGTCGGCATAGACCGTGAGCGGCTTGTCAAAGCGCACCACGCGGAACCACTCCCCGTCGTATTCGGCAGGCATCGCATCGAGCCTTTCACCAGCAAAGATCCCCTCTCCGTTGGAGGGATTCAACGAGAAGTAACCCACTCCCAGCGAGGTTACATTCTGGAAGAAATGGGTCCCCTGGCTACTCTCGATGTTGAAGTTCTTGAGCGCCATCTCCACTATGACCTTGGCCTGCGAGATATGGCCCCACTTGACCGGCACGCCCAGGTTGGGGTCAGAAGAGCCCCAGCGGCCGGTGCCCACCAGCACATACTCCTGGTTCTGCTCTTTCATCATCGCGTTGAGTTTGTAGAGCTCGTCGGCAATCTCGTTGGTCCTCAGGGAAGAGAACTTGTCGAACTTCATGTAGATGAGATGCTGCAGCCCCTTGATCTCTCCCACGCCCAGGGCGCACTCGGAATAGATGAGCGCGTCGTCGGTCGTGATGGCGTCCCAGTCTACCTTGGCCTCGTCTAGGCCGTTGATGATGGGCCTGATCTGCAAGAAGTTGAACACGCGCGGCGCACCCGGCTCGACATCCATGTTCACCGCGAACTCGATCTCTACCGGGCAGCGGAGCTCTTCTTCGCCGATATGCAGCAGGTCGCGGATAATCTCGGCCAGCGGGAAAGAGTTGTACTTGAGTATGCTGTTAAAGGTGATAACCTTGAAAGACTGGTTGAAGGTCGGCCCCTCGCTGATGCGGTTGTTCGCATAGTCGAAATTAGAGCAGACATACTTCGCATTGCGGAACTTGCCTATCTTGCTCACCGGCATGCGCTCTATGTTCACCGCCTCGTCGGTCGAGGGGAGAAACTTGCCGGGGTCCAGGTTGAGCGCCAGCACCTCGGTCTGGGCATCGCTGATGGTGAGCTCCACCGTAGATGTCTGGAGCACTTTGTCGGGATATGCGGGGGAGAAACGGAGCGTCTTGCCGCCATCCACGACCTCCTTGCCCAGACCCATCACCACGTTGCAGACGCCGTCTTCGGGCTTCTCATAGCCCAGCGGATAGAGATTGCGCGAGCGGGCCACACCCGACAGCGTCGGGAAATAGTAGCCGTCCTGCTCGGTACCGCAGACCTCTTGCACCAGCACCGCCATGCGCTCTTCGCTGAGCACGTTCTGCGACGTCTGGATATAGGCCTTGGACGATGCGAAATAGACCGACGCATAGACGCTCTTGATGCCCCGGATAAGCATGCGCAACATCTGGCCGTCGTCTTCGCAACGGGGAATCATATAAGTGGAATACACCCCCGCGAACGGCTGGTAGTTGGAGTCTTCCAACTTGGACGAAGAACGAATCGCCAGCGGCCGCTTGCAGGTAGACACAAACTTCTTGAGTTTGCGGTGGAGCGACTGCGGGATGGTCGAGTTAAGGAACTCGCTCAGCAGGAATTCGTCGGTGGTATCCTTGGCAATGATATACTGCAGTCCGTTGGAGTTGATGAACTCCTCGAAATAGTCGGTAGCGATTACGACGCTGCGCGGGATGGTGATGCGCACGTCGGGATATTTCTTGTACTGGTCGTGCTTGGCAATGATGCCGTTCATGAAGGCCAGGCCGCGGGCCTTGCCGCCGATGCTGCCGTTGCCGATCTTGGCAAACGACACGGCGTCGCTGTAGGTATTCTCGTCAAAATTGGCCAGGATGCCCTGCCCCAGCAGCACCCGGTACTCTTTGAGCAGCCGCACAATGGCGCGACGGTGCTCTGCGGTAGAGTCAAACTGGCTGCTGTTCATGCTGCGCAGCACCTTGGCGATGGGGAACAGGCCGCGGGCATAGAGCCATTTGGAGAGGTGCATCTGGCTCAGGTGATGCTCCAGCACGTCGTCCGGGACGGTCTCGATGAGCTTCTGCATCTGGTAGAGGTCGTGCGCGCGACCCAGCTCCATGCCCGTCTCGGGATCGGCAAATATAAAGTCGCCGAAGCCGAACTCGGAGTGGATCACGTCGTGGATGTTCTCCAGCAGGTTCTTGCTGCTCTTGGGTATGAAGCCGGCGCCCAGCGACTCGGCCAGCGCCTTGTACTCTACCTGCTGCGACTGCATGATGACCGGCATCCACGGCGTCTGCTCCTTGACCATCTTGATGATGTCGACACCCGCGTCGGACTTCTCGGTATTGCTCAGGTCGCCCTTGTGGATTATCATGCCCAGGTCGGTGATCACGCCCAGCAGGTTGTTCTTGTACTTATGGTAGAGTTCCACCGCGTCGGTGTAGTTGGTGGCCAGCAGCACCTTGGGACGCGACCGCTTGCGGGCAATCATCTGCTGCTCGTTGTAGGCATCTTTGATGAATTCGCTGTTCTGCAGCAGCAGGATGCGGTAGAGCTCCGGCAGATAGGTAGAATAGAATCGGAACGAATCCTCTGCAAGGAGGATTGCCTGCACGCCACCCTCGAGAATGTCGCTCTCGGCGTTGAGAGAATCCTCGGCAAGTTTGATGATGGCGATGATGAGGTCGGCCGTGCCGTGCCAGCAGAAGATATTGTCGATGGCCTCGCAATGGCTCTCTTCTATGCGGCGGTATATCTCGCGCGAGAAGCTGGTTATCAAGAACACCGGCATCTCGGGGCAAATCTCCTTGATGCGGGTCGCAAAGTCAAATACGGTGATGCCGCCCACATTGTACATGGTGAGCACAAAGTCGAATTTCTCTCCGGCGGAGAGTTTCTCCAGGGCTTCGTCGGCGCTGCTCACGCGGGTGATTGTGGGAGGGTTGCTCATATTGAGCTCAATGTACTCGCTGTTGATTTGCGAGTCTATATGTCCGTCCTCTTCGAGAGTGAAACCGTCGTAGCTGCTGCACACAAGCAGAATCTTGTGTATGCGGTATTTCATGTAGTCGTGGCGCAGCTCGTCGCCGAAGGAGAATTTGGCGTAATCTTGCATCTTATCGTTACTTTGCCCCAAAAATAACGATATTTTTGCAAAAAACGGGAACCGTATTCACGATTCCCGTTTATTATTAAAATCTTCCGCGTCCGCCGCCAAAACCGCCGCGGCCGCCACCAAAGCCACCGCCGCCAAAGCCGCCGAAACCTCCGCGACCGCCCCTGGGACCCTTGAAGGTGCCGAAGGTATAGGTCAGTTTGAATATGAAGTAGCGGCCCAGCCGGTTGCTCCAGCTGTCCAGCAAGTAGTTCTCGCTGGTAGTACGGGAGATGCTCTTGCTCTGCTCGAGGATATCGTAGATGTTGGCTGCCAGCGAGAAGCTGCCCATACGGACGCTCATGCCGGCGTTCCACACCAGTTCGGGGTCGTTGTAGCCGCTGGTGTAGCCACGGTAGAAGGTGTAGCGGGCGTCGCTGCTGAGCTCCAGCACATTGAACAGCGTCCAGATGAACGAACCCGAGATGGAGTTGTCCAGGGTATGCTTGTCGGCCGTGGAGTTGAGCGAATAGAGGGCATTGTTGTAGCGGATGTTGCCACCCAGCGATGCCGACAGCTTGTCGCCGTTATATCTAAGGCTCAGGTCCTCTACCAGGCCGTATGCGGTGGTCCGGCTCTCTGCGAAACCGCTCTGGCCGGTGTAGAAACGCTCACCCGCCTGCGAGCCCCAGAACTCCTGCATAAAGTCTTCGTACACAAAGGTGTCGGCCTTGAGGCCCTCGCGGGCCACCGTATTCTGGTAGCTTATGGCCCTGGTAAACGAGGCGCGGGTAAACGAAGATATCGAGAACTCCGAACGGGCAATGGGGGTATTGTAGATAATGTTGCCCGAGATGCTGGTCGAAGGCTTCTTGGAGTTGACGGGAATCGAATAGCTTACACCGTCGCGGTCGTACCAGCTGGCGGTAACCACGCTGTTGAGACCGTAGTTGAACCGCATGTCCACATTCAGCGAAGAGAAGGTGTACTTGTTGTTGGTCGCAAAGCGCAGGTTGGCATCGTGCGTGAACGACGGCAGCAGATATGCGTTACCGGTGGATATCGCAGTCGGGTTGGAGACGTCGAGGATGGGCTGCATCCTGGCTGTCGAAGGCTGCGAAGAGCGGCCGTTGTAGTTTGCACGGAGGTTGGTGGTCGGGCTGAAAGTATACCGCGCGCGGATCTCCGGCGACCAGTTGAACAGCCACTCCCCTTCTCCCACGCTCGAAGTCACGCCAAACTTGGTGGTGTGGGTCTCGTTGTAGGTAGGCTGGAAAGACGCACCGAACTGCAGGTAATTCTTATCTTTCTGCAAGTTCATGTTCACGCCGATGCGGTGGGTCATGAAGGTGTTCTCTACGCTGCTGCTGTAGTAGTCGTTCTTTATGTTGTACTCATCGGCATCCTTCACCGTATTCACGAAGTCGGTGTTGGCGGTGGTGTGCTTGGACATGTCGTAATAGTCGTAAGTGTCCTTCACCGAATTGTCGTGGCTGTAGTTCAACGCATATTCTGCAGTAAAGAACCACGAATCTGCAATCGGCTCGGTGTACTCCAGGTTGCCGTTGAGCGACATCCGCTTGGAATCGGTGTGAGAATACTGGTCTATCTTGTTGTCGTCCTTAGCAGAATATTTGGTATCGGAGAACTCCTTGCCGTCGGTCTTGCTGTCGGAAAAGCTGTAGCGGCCGCGCAGCGAGATAGTGCGGCCCGCGCGCTGCCCGATGCGCTGACCAACCATAAAGAAGCCGTCGGCAGTCTTGGAGTCGGTCACGCCGTAAGAATACGAGTGCGATTCGTTGAGATTGGGGATAATCTCAGAACCAGTCTCGCTCTCTTTGCTGCTGTTTTTGATGCCGTGTTCGTAGTTGAAACGGGGACGGAAAATGATGCGCGTCCGCTCGGGAGTGTAGCGCAACTCGGCACCCGCCTCCACCATATCGGTGTTGGAAAACGACTTGCTGGAAGAGTTGGTGAGCATGTCGTCGCCGTCGTTCACATAAGTGGTCTTGCGCTCCTCGCTCTGGACGTCCGATTTGCGCTTGGAATACTCTGCACTGACGTTAGCCTCCAGATCCTTGACACGGGTCGTGCCGTAGTTGACACCCGCCATCCACTCGTCGTTGATGCCGCGGTTGCCGCCCCATCCGCCGCCACCGCCGCCAAAGCCGCCAAAGCCCATGCGGTTGTTGGTGTTGTTGCCGTTGCCCACGAACGCCAGCTGGTCGGTCTCGTTAAAGCGGCCGATGATGCCGTTGCCCTGATAGCGGAAGTCGTTGGAGAGGTTGAATTTGTCGTCGCCGCTGAGGGTGCGCCAGTCGCTTCCGGCGCCGCCCGACAGATTGCCGAACCAACCGTCGAACATCCCCTTGTAGGTGCTCACGTCAATTATCTTCTCGGTGTCGTCGTCTTCGATGCCGGTAAACTGCGCCTGCTCCGACTTCTTGTCTATCACCTTCACCTTCTCAATCACGCTCACCGGGATATTCTCGGTAGCGAGGCTCGGGTCGTCCAGGAAGAACGTCTTGCCGTTGAGGGTGATCTTCTTGATGGTCTCGCCCTGCGCAGTGATGCTGCCGTCGCTGCCCACCTCAATGCCGGGCAACTTCTTGAGCAGGTCTATCAGCACCGCGTTATCCTTGACTTTGAACGACGTTGCGGTATATTCGATGGTATCCTGCTTGATGGTGATGGCATTGCCCACCGCAGAGATTGTGGCCCCCTGCAACATCTGGAAATCCTCTTTGAGGGCGACGGTGCCCAGATTGATGTTCCCCTTGTCTACGGTGATCTTGCGCACCAAATCTTCGTAACCCATCAACTCTGCCTTGAGGGTATATTTACCGTAACCCACCCTCTCGAACCTTGCCTTTCCGTCAAGTCCGGCCAGCGCATAATACTGCGCGGTGGTATCCCCCTCGGGATACAACATCACCGCCGCATAAGCCGCGGGTTCGCGCGTTATGGTATCTACAAGTGCAAGTCTTACAGTAGCCTTGGGTTGTGCCGCCGCAGAAAGCGCAAATGCGGCGAACATCAAAATGAATAGAATCTTTTTCATACGGATAATTAGACCGCAAATATAAGACAGGGTTTAATAGAAGCAAACAAAAGATTATCTTTGTCTGTATCAATACTTTTTAATTATGGCAAAGATATACGTCGCCTCCAGCTGGAGAAACCAATATTACCCCCAAGTTGTCAATCGCCTCCGCCAAGCCGGACACCAGGTCTACGATTTTCGCAATCCACCCCAGGGCGGCGCTGGATTCCACTGGACAGACGTCGACCCCGACTGCGCCAACTGGACCTTCGCGCAATACGCCCAAGGCCTGACCCACCCCGCCGCCGAGCGCCAATTTGCCAACGACCTCCAGGCCCTCCAATGGGCCGACACCTGCGTCCTGGTGCTCCCCTGCGGCCGCAGCGCCCACACCGAAGCGGGCTGGATGGCCGGCAAAGGGAAGAAAGTAATAGTCTACATACCGAAGATGGAAGAGCCGGAACTCATGTACAAACTCTTCCACACCGTCGTCGACAACCCGGGGGACCTGCTCAGCGCCGTGCGATGACTATTCCAGGTAACGATCCCTTAGAATCTGGAAATCTGTATCTGAGAGACCCATCCGGTCTCTCAGATAATTTTCCATTGAACCGTACTGCTGGTCCACGGCATCAAGCGCCCTGATAAAATTATCGGCATTGGCGCCCAGGAAAGCCTTGACCACGGCAATCTCCTCTTCTTTGCCACCCCAGAACTTGACGCGTCTGGAATACCGCTTGACATCCTTCTCATAAACCATGTTGGTCGCGTCAAAATCGGCCACGATGGTCTCCCTGTCGGCCCCTAGCGCAGCAAGCAAAAGCGCCGAAGCAATGCCGGTGCGATCCTTACCCTGCGTGCAGTGGAACAAGATGGCGCCGTTATCAGTATCCAGAACCAACCGGAAAAAAATGGCAAACTGCTGCTGACACTTTGCGTCAAACAACAGATTTGTATACATCTCCCGAGCGATGACCTTTCCCTTATCATTGAAAGCGGCAAACATAATCACCTTCTTGACCTCGAACTTCTTACGGCCCGTCATCTTCTTCTTTTCCTTTTCTGTGGCGTTAGCTGCCGCATTGCCGCTGGCATCTATAGGGAGATTGACATATCTGGCGCCCGGAACATCCCGGTTTGCCTTCCCCTTCAAATCCACCTCAGTACGGAAATCCACCACCAAGGAGGTCGGAAGCCCCGCCAGAAAATCGATATCTGCATCCGTAGCATCGGCCAGATGCGCACTCCGAATCAACATCCCCTCTTTAACATGCTTGCCACCCTCCACCTCATATCCCCCCAACTCCCGCGCATTCACAATCCCCCTCACCGGAACAAACTGCTGTCCACAAAGACTCGAAGCACTCAATAACACCATAACAATCAAACTAAAAGACTTCATAATAATTCCAAATATCCCTCAATCAACGGCAACAAACCCTCATCCGCCGGCAGCCATTGTACTGAGTGCAACTCATTAGCACCAAGCCATTTTGCGGACTCGTGTTCGTTTAGATGTAGAGCATCATTAAGTAATGAGCAAATGTAGCAATGCAAAGTAAGATGGAACTGGGGATAATCCCACTCTACAGTATGAAGCAGATCGTGTATTTGTATTTCGGCATCCAGTTCCTCTCGGATCTCGCGAACAAGAGCCTGTTCGGGAGTCTCGCCAGGCTCAATCTTTCCACCAGGAAACTCCCACCAATCTTTGAAATCACCATAACCGCGCTGGGTAGCGAATATCTTATCTCCTTTGCGGATAATCGCCGCGACTACCTCAATTTGTTTATTTAGCATCTAAAATCTCCTATTGGTGCAACTGTTCTGCCGCAAAAGATTATGGCTGGATAATTGCCAACCATACGCTAATACTCTTTGTCTTTTACGTTCTTTTCGTAGTATTCTTTTGTCATCCAGCCGGGGCATCCGGTCTTGTCCGCCTTGTAGTTTGTGCAACCAAGGAATGGCTCAGTGCGGTCTTTCCCTCGTTTGACAATGAGATATCCATCACTGCAGCGGTCACACTTCAGGATGGGCAGAGTACCGCCCTTGAGGTCATTCGTCATGAAATCGCAGATTTCCGGCTCGTTGGTGCAGATCCAAAGACGAAGGCCGAAATCTCGCTTGTACTTGTACTGCATAGGATATCCGCAGACAGGGCAACGCTTCATTACGGAAATCACTGGCTCCTCCTTCTTGTCAATATCCAGATCTCCATTAACCTTGATACCCGGGTAATCCTGAACCAGTTCGGCAATGAAGCGGGAAGGCCGGTTCTGTGGCACTACAATGTACACTCGGTTCTTGGTACGCGTCATGGCCACGTAGAAAAGGCGCCGCTCTTCGGCATATTCAATAGTCCTGTCGCTGTGGATTACAAGCTGCAGAACCGGATCATCCTCAATCATGGACGGGAAACCGTATGTCCCGTTGGTCGCATTGATGATAATCACGTTATCGAAACCTAATCCCTTTGACCGATGTGCCGTCAAAAAGGTGATGTCCATATCTGGGAACGCCATGGACTTCACCTCACCGGTCTTGTCGTTGTAAGTGTAACGACCGGTCCTGGCAAGATTGGAAGCATCGAAGCCGTAGCGGCCAATCAAAAGGATGGACGAGTTCGCGGGCTTGCCTTCGGCTTTGTTCGCCTCGACAATCTGACCAATTACCCGGTCAATGGCAGTGGCCTGCTGCTGCAGCTTGCCATTTTTGCCATCGGTATCCTTCTTATCGTTCTCCTCGGAATACGCCTCAACAACAAACGGCATTTCAATGTGCTTCGGGCTCTCCAGGTGTTTCTTAATCTGAGAGGTATTCTTCTGGATGAAGTTGCCGGCAATATCGATAACCTCTTGAGAGTTTCGGTATGTGCGGGTGATCAGCAGTTCCTCCCCATACCCCATTATCTCCGTGAACTTGGTGAAAAGGGAAATGTCTGAGCCTGCATAGGCGAAGATGGACTGCCAGTCATCGCCCACGGCAATAATCTTGGCATCACTGATTTTGGATAGCTCCTGGGCAAGGTTGAAACGCTGTCGGGAGATGTCCTGGTACTCATCAATGATAATGTACTTGAAGTCCAGGTGCATTCCCTTCCCTTGCTGCTGCTTAAGGATTTTCGCGGAATCGTTTATCATGTCCTCGAAATCCACAGCATTGGCGTCATCAAGCTTTTGGGTGTACTCCATGTAGCACTGCCTGCATACATCCAGGAAGAGCTGGGTGCGGACATACTTGGACTGGTTCCGCATATCCCGGAACATATCCATCGAGTGGCCTTCTGCCTTGAAGTTATGGATGAACCTGCAGATCAGCTTTACCAGGTTGGAGATATATTTATTCTCCTCTGTCGAGACAATCTTTTCGTACACCTCCTGAGGGTCACGAGGCTCCAGCACGATGCCTCTCTTCTCAAGCTTTTGCCTGAGGTCATCCACTATCGTACGGCCGTCCTTGTACTTCGAGAATGTGAAAATCAAGTCCGTCCCGTGATCCTTGTGGAACTTGACCTTCTTTTTAATCCACCACTTGTATTTCTCCAGCTGCTCCGGAGTATACCGGCTATGGGTGCCGTCCTCCGTGATGCCAAAGTGCTCGATATAAACAGTCTTCCCATTTTGGGTTATGGTGAAGTCTGGCGTGTATGGCCTGTGAGAATTCGGGAAGCTGTATGGGTAAGGATTCTCGTAGATGTAGTCAATCTTGTTGAGGTAGAGAAAGTTGGCAATTACAACCTCTTCTGAAGAGCGCAGCGTCTCGTAGTTGATGGTGATGGCTTTCTTTGTCCGCTTATCGATAATCTGCTGGCTGTCCTCAGACAAGATATTCTTCATCGTGGCAAAGTCAGCCTTGGACATATAGCTGAAGAAGGAGGCCATGTCTTCGCCGGTATACGGAGCATCAAAGTAGGTCCCGAACAGGAGGATAAGCTTCTCCACCATTTCGGGTTTCTTCAGGACATCATTCTTCAGATAATCCGTGATGACGCTCCACATGAAGCCTTCATCTTTGATGTTCTTCTTTTTTGCGTCATTCTCGCGCAGGATCGTGTATCCTGTCCTGTGGAAGGTTGATACCGGGCAATTGATATGGAGGGCTTTGACAATCTTGTCCTCCAGTTCTCCGACGGCTTTATTGGTGAAGGAGATTACCAGGATGTCTTCCGGGTACACACCCTTCTTCTCCACCAGGTATTTGACCTTGGCGGCCATCGTGGTGGTCTTACCGGCGCCAGCGCCGGCCACTACAAGCGTGTAATCCTCATCTGAAAGGACTACTTTCCGCTGCTCTGGATCCAAAGAGATGGCAGGATCCACTTCGGAAAGGATGGTGTCCAAGTATTCCTTGTCAGACTCCAGATGCCGTGCGAGGAACTCCTCATTGTGTTTCTTGATGAGGCCAGGAGATTTTTTGAGGTTCTCCAGCTCTTTGAAGAGATTCAGCGCCTTCTTGATGCGCTTTTCATCCAGACCATTTTTCTCGCAATACATTGTTAGAAGGTTGGATGACTGGAGATTCTCAAAGAAAGACCGTGTCTTTTCATACTCCTCAACGAGGGGCTTATAGTCGCTGCGGGCAATATACCTGTCTTCATTCAGCAGGCGCATAAGAGCACTACCGAAGGCCAGGAGGCTCTCGAATTCAGGGGTTGAGGCAGGAGTCACCGAGGACTTCTCGGTAGCTTCTGGCTTTGTTCCAAATATGCGACTTAATAAGGACATTATAGTATATTTAACTATTTGCGAGACACTAAGTTGTTATAATAATCCACTCCTGGCGCACCATTTTTATTAACCGCATGGTTTATATCCCATTTTTGACCTTTTAATTCCTGTTCAACTGCTTCTTGAGAAACATGATATACCATGTACATCTGGTCTGGAGTAGGAGCAGGATAATGCCATTGATACATTATCTTATCAGTGACAATATCGGGTCGTGTTCCAATAATCTTAAATACTCGAATCTCTTTCGGATTGTGCAAATTATAAAGAAGCAAATAACGAGCATTAAGGTATTTATCATCGAGTGCAATTGCTCCTTGACGTGGACCACCAAAGCGGATATTGTATTTATTTTCTCTCAATATCCATTTTAAATGCTCCGCGCTCTTATAACACCCGACTAATACTAAGATGTCGTCCGGGAACATAGAAGTGCGATATGGCTCTGGGAATGAATCATAAAAGTGTCTAGCCTCTTGTTCATATATACCATGAACGGCAAGTGTAGCCTTTTCTCGTTTAGTAGTTCTGTTCGCAAAATGGTCCACTACTTCTTCAAGGAAGGTCTTGATTGCAGGTATTTGATCATTGTCATGGCCAGGAGACAAGCAAAATGCACCTAGTCCCGGAATGATTTCTTCAAAACCTTTGTGAATCTCCTCTTTAGTATTGCCGGGATAGAGAATGTATGCGCCTCCTGTACGTCGGATTGCATCTTTATATGCATGCATTTTCAGTAGGTCACCTTTCTTGTAAACATCTCTTTCACGATTCTCTTCTTCTTCTTTCAATTCAATTTGAATGCCCTCCGGGTTATCAGGTTGATCTCCAACGAGCTTTTTATCAAGACGATACTTCGCGTCAAAGTGAATATGAATGATGGTGTCTTTACTCTCTGCGTCTTCAACGGACATCTCTTCAGGCCATACTGACAAGGTATAATCAGGACGCATACACGTAGTCCATGACCCGGCCTGATGTTCGTCTTTTTTATAGTTGAAAATCTTATTATAACACAGCCTGACCTTCAAGTGGCGATTAAGAATAGTCGTTGAGCCTTCTAACACCTTCGTGTTTCCTTGTGATAAGTCCAAATTCAGATTGATATGGTCATCATCACTGTTGACCAATTTATTCTTCTCTTCGGCTGGGATACCAAATACTTCACTGACGCAGTCCAATAGTTTAAAAAACACCCAGTATTCATATAACACCGCGACATTTTTCATCCCCGCACTATATACCTTATCTCCGCCACTCCAAGTCAGTTTCGCCGACAGGTCAAACATCAACCATGCCTGGAGAACTTCTCGGTATCCTTCTTTACGTTGAAGTACGGGGCTTCCGATATTCAGACTGGTTGGAGTACTTACTGCCTTGAAGAACAATGAATTCATGTATCCTTGCAGAATATTTCCAATAACATTAACCTCTTTTTTGAGCTGTTCATTGGCATTCCGCTTTATTGCAAGGCTACAACAAAAATCATAAAAACAGGTTAGTACGTATTTTATGAACTGATTCTCCGGTGTATCTATAGAATCGGTTTTATGATTAACCGAAAGGTATCTGGGCAAGGAATCAATCCCTTCAATAATGCTGTCGTATGGTACACGGTCTTTCCTTGTAGCTATTTGTCTCAGTCCACTCCGGGTAATACGATGTACAGATTCAATGTGCCTCTCAACAGTGATATCAGTGAGCTTTCTGACAGGATTTGAGATAATCTTATGGATGGCTTCATCAAACTGTACGTCCTCAACTATGCTTCTGACGAACGAGAATCGCTGGTATAAAGTTGAATAAGGAGTAGTTTCATCCACCTCAAATTCTTGCGTGACCTGTGACCCTTGTTGCATAACGAGATCCGTATAGTACTTGGTGATCTCGTTAAGCATAATACGATAATCTGCCCGGTAATTAATCTTGACTGATTGAATTTCAAAAGTGACAGGGACGATATATGCATTGTCGTCTCTACGAGCCACAAAATGGACAGTCCCTACATATATCCCTGTTACAATCTTTCCTCGATTTGTATGGAACTGTTTCTGTTTCAATAACGAATCAGGACCTTCTAAGCGCCAACGAGTCTGAGGAATAAGATCGTTTTCTGAATCGACAAATTCGTAGTCGTATTCCTGGCCTTCTTGCAACTGCCAACGAGATTCGCCATAATCGGCCGCATCCACTTCTTCAAAAAGTGGAGCTCCGGATGAGTCTACGAGTAAGACTACACCCTTAACGATTGGGATTCTGAACTGGCCAGTTTTATTCATTGAACGTTAAGCCTCAGCGAAACTCGTAAAACTATTATTGACTGCGCCTTTATACATTCTAAGAATCTTATCTGCAGTTAGTTTGTATTTTGTTGATTCGGGAATAGATTCGGCATTGAGGTTCATGTCCAATTCGTTGCCTGTCCCACACATCGACCAAAGGGCTTTTAAAACGGGTTCCAGTTTTTTCCGGCTACCATGAAGCTTGGGTAGGAGCTTCTGTACAATTGCCGCATCAATCGCCTCGTCATCAGTCATTCCAGCAAGACTCTTGGACAAAGCGATAAAACGCCCGATTTCAGAGGCTGAACGATAGCCAAATTCGGCATTGACCAGTTTAAGTTGTTTGAAGCTATCGATGAGAATTCCCTTCGAGCTTGCCATGTCGGATTCAACTATAGAAGAGGACAGCCTGACAAATACCGGAGCATCTTCAGAAAGGGAAGATTGAATTCTTGAAATCTGCGGGTTCGGATGCTCTTCAAGAAATGCAGTCATCTCGTCGGGAGAGATCTTAAACTCAATAACACTTGCGCGATCTAACACTTTTGGCGAAAACATATAAGTCGTTTCGTCAACGTTAATTGTTCCAATAATATACAGATTGCGTGGCAGCTCAACTTTGTGGGGAAGAGTCTCTGATTCACCGTCCCAAAGAGGAATCTTATCATGTGATTCCAAAGCACTCAAGAAATCGGCGAAGTATCTTTCTACATAACTGAGATTCATTTCGTCAAGAATCAAGAAATATGGGTTCTCTCTGTCTTGTTCAGCACGTAAAAGAAGTTGAAGAGCTCCACTTTCGGGAAATACATACGCATTATCCTTAAGCGAATTCGGATAACCTAATAATGGCTCTCGATTAGTCCAATCTGCCCCTACAGGTACAATGCATACTTGATTATCAACATCTGCGCTCATCGCTTTTGCGAATGCAATCGCCAACTGCGTCTTACCAGAACCCGCTAAGCCGCTGAGAATTACAAAAGGTTTTGTCATTAAGCTTACTACAAAACGACTAATGAACTGATCAGAATATAGAAGCCCTGATTGCTTAATGGCATTAATAGTTCTCGTTATGAGTGGGTTCATGGTTGTGTGCTGCTGGGTGGGTTGAGTAGTATTGATAGCTGATTCTCCGCTTTCTTCGGTTTTATCATTATTGAAAAAATGCTTATATGTCTGAATAAGGCTATCCAAATCAGCATCCAAAGATTCATCTATATTAGAGCCAGAATAAACCTTGTAAACAAACGATTTGTTATACTTGCCAGACGCGTTAATCTTGTTTTTCTTGAAATAGTCTCCAATGGTTTCGGGATTGTCAATTTGCCACTGAATATCCGGTGGGTTAGTTGCACTGACTCCGTAAGCTAGTATTAAAACATCTATGTCACGGTAATACAAATAAACTGGATAAATGCCATGTTGAATGGCCTGTCCGGCAGTTATAAAACCAATCCAAGTAATACTGGCCCAATTCCCTTGACCAAAACTAACTTTTACTTTTAGTCCCGAGTATGTCGAAGGAAATCCGGCAGTTAAACGAGCAATGTTCCCTGAGACTGTTAGATTTTGCTCAGAAATCGATTTGCTCCTGGTGACTAATGCTTTTACGTGTTCGAAAAACATGACAACTATCTTAGAAGTGTTAATAATTCTGTTTAGAAGGGATTACCCCTCTGACTCCACCGCGAGGATTCGAAACATCTCCCTTATATCTTGGTATTAAATGCATGTGGACATGAAATATACTTTGGCCAGCAGCCTCACCAACGTTAACGCCAACGTTATACCCGTCAGGTTGATATTTCTCATCAATAATGCTTTTGACGCAATCCGCGAGTTTAAGCATATCTTGCTGTTCATCCTTAGTGAGATCAAAGAATGATGCCACATGACGTCTGGGAATAATAAGGGCATGCCCAGGAGAGACAGGGAACCCATCAAAAAAAGCAAATGAAAGTGAGGTAGAAGCGATGATCTCTCGCTCTGACTCAGCTTTACAGAATGGGCAATTGTTATCCATAGGCAGGTGTATTAATCCATGGCGCGAACCCCATATTAGTGGCTGTTTGCGCCATCGGTGTGAATTCGTTCTTGAACAAGACAAGAAACTGATTATCAGAAGTGTTAATCAACTCTGGGATTGAACAACGGAATACCATATAATCCTCGAAGAGCTTGTCAGAAGGATTGGATGCGTAATTCTCGCGTAGTGCATCGTGCTGGAGCTTTGCTAATGGCTCAAGATATCGGTCAAGAGACGGGATACAATTACTCTTAGAAGAGTTGATAGATGAGTCAGACGGAAGAAGGTTCCATAGCAGATCATGCACAACAAAACTCCAGGGAATAAAGTGATCCAGATCATAATCTCCAACAGTCAGCTGCGCACCGGTATAGATGCAGTGGATATATCCAACTGACTGTATATAACGATCCCAAAAGCGATGTTGGCGTGTTAATGTAGCGCGTTGAAGTGGTCGTACTAACTTAGACGGGATATCCGGAACATTCGGATTTCGCTTTTGGAGGAAAATAGATAAGTTCCAGAAAGCAAAATCTTTTAAGATAGCTGCATATGAAACCAAGTATTCTGCCCAGATATTGTCGATAAGAATTGATCTATTATTATAGATAGCGTATGGACAGTTATTCATGAATTCATGAGATTCTTCTACAACCTGAGCAGGAGTTTCATGAGAAATCCATGGAGACAAGAAACGATATGGAACATTAAGAGTAAAAACATGGACCAAACGACGGATCGCCGGATTATCCATATTGCAAAGAATCCGTTCTTTTACTGAATCCTTACTAGCATCAATAGGAATATCAAGTATTCGTTGAATTTCAAAGATATTAGTTTCGAGAGAATCAAGCTTACCAAATGATAGTCTAAAATAATGGATAGGATACCATGCCTCAGCTATCATCCCGGCAATAATTTCGTCAAAGAAAAAGACACGACGTTTCGGATTGGCACATATCAAATCAATGATTGATACAAACCAATAGAACTTGTACGTTGCCGTCGTATTAACAAACACTCGCGACAGACGACCAACGTCTATTATCTCCCCTGAAGGTAACACCATGACCTTCTAAGAATGTGCTAAACTGAATTATCGGTAATGCTTTTTGCAAATTTAATGTATTTTAGCTTAAGAACCAGAATTAAATATTGACATAATTGTTATATAAAACGCAAACGAAAAAGCACGTAACAGGAGCTCAAGGAAGAAGAATTGAGGGTTTCAGTTTAACTCACATTTTTGTATAGCATAAAAGTATTAATGAGCCACATGAATAAACTGACAGCCGCACTACATACTTGAAATTTGTTTATTGATATTTAGTCCCCAATATTCATATACCAGGCCCGTCAAAGCCAAAGCACCGAGATGCGCTCGGTCCCACCCGTCCTGTGCAGCAGCACATGAGTTATATATCAGATTCAACTCCGATATTAAATATCCATTTTCAGAAACAGCCATAAACCGGCAGAATTCTGAGACTTTCATCAATTTGCTTTAATCTGAAGTTTAAATTGCAAGAAAAAATTGCTCACTACGAAAAATCGTAGTAGCTTTGAAACATTATTGCTATGGAGAAAACGATATTAATGGCACTGACTGAGCCTGAGGCTGACATGATTTCGGCAATAAGGAACTACAAACTATCCTACCCCAACGGGTATCCAGAATTACTTTGGTATGCCCAACAATTATTTGACGAATTGATAGATACAACAGAGAATCAATAAAATAGATACATCAATGGAAATTATAATGGAATTGAATGATAAAACCATCGCATCTGATGTCAAGCAAAGATTGTCGGACATCGCGATGAAGATTACTTGGCGGGAGATTGCCCGCGACTATTTTGGGAAATCGTCGTCTTGGTTGTATCACAAGTTGGATGGTATCGATGGCAATGGCGGACGCGGCGGCTTCACCAAAGACGAATTAAATACATTGAAGTTTGCGTTGACAGATCTTTCGGCGAAGATTAAGGCCGCAGCCGAGAGGCTGTAGGTACAATCCCAGGCGCGTCCAGGCCAAAGCGCCGAGATGCGCTCGGTCCCACCGGTCCCGTGCGGCAGTGCTCGTCACGCCGACTTTAGGAAGGGTGTCGGTGGTGCTCCCGCCGCCGTTTCGGGGAGCCCTTTGTTTCCGTGTGGCGCTTTGGCAGGACTGCATGCGACAGAGCGAAGGGGCAGATAAGATCCGCAGCTTGAATGCTTTACTCGGGCAGATTTTTGCCCGAAAAGCTGGCGCCATCAGGCGCTAGCGAAGCGCGTGCGGGGAGGATGCAGAATAGCCAGCGCGGAGCGGCGGGGTTTGGGGCAGCGCCCCAGTATCATAAGAGGCTCTGCCCCGAGCGGACGGCAAGATAGTGTACCCAATGGACGAATATTCTTTCTATTGGGTACGAATTGGGCCGTTTTTGTACCCAGTGGAAGAAAAAACCTTCCATTAGGAACAGTAAACGGCCGTAAAGACAGAAATATGCCGTACATTTGCGCAGACGGGAACGGAACCGGGAACACACCCGGGAACACACCCGGGAACACACCCGGGAACACACCCCGAAAACACCCCCGCCCCGACCAGAACCATGACCGACTTTGCGGCAATAGACTTTGAGACAGCCAACGAGCAGCCCTCCAGCGTGTGCAGCGTGGGGATTGTGGTGGTGCGCGAAGGCCAGGCCGTGGACTCATTTTACAGCCTGATCCATCCCGAGCCGGAATACTACCAATGGTTCTGCCAACGCGTGCACGGAATCACCCGGGAAGACACAGAAGACGCCCCCGTGTTCCCCTACGTCTGGGAAAAAATCGAACCCCTGATAGAAGGCCTGCCGCTGGTCGCACACAATGCCAGATTTGACCAGGGATGCCTGAAAGCCGTGTTCCGGGTATACCAAATGGACTACCCCGAATACACCTTTCTGGACACCCTTGCAGCATCGCGCAAATACTATGGACGCAGCCTCCCGAACCACCAACTCCAAACCGTGGCGGCAGCCTGCGGCTTTGACCTGGTGAACCACCACCACGCGCTGGCAGATGCCGAAGCCTGCGCCCATATAGCCAAGATGCTGCTATAAAAAAAGGGGCGATGCACAAGCACCACCCCTCTTATAATTAAGCCTTTAGACTCTAGAATAAAGCGAACAACCGCTCGGCCAGGACTCCCAGATAATTGCCCACGGCAAAACCGATGATACCCACGGTGATGCCCGGAACCAACACCTTGCGATTATGCATGGCGGTAGTCATCATCGGGACAAAAGGCGGCGAATTGATGAGCGACACACTGGTCACAATCATCATGTCGGCCTCTATCTTGAGCACTACGGAAAGCAGGAACTGCAACAACAACGAGCCGAAAATGATGCAAGCCAAGAACAAGAAAGTATACAACTCCTGACCGAAATTGAGCTTGGTGACATCGGCCATAGAAGCGACTGCGAGCGAGAAAATGTAAATGAGGTACAAGCCCACATCGTAACTATAATTCATCTTGCGCACCGGCTCCATGAACGAAGCACCGATGGCAAAAGTCGTGAGCGAAAGGATAAACACCGGCATAAACCAACCGGCACTGAACGAAGCCGCGATGGTCTTGAGAGTGACGGGATTGCCATCGCCCAGCGTGAGAATGATGCCCACCAAAATGACAGCCAATGCGGCCAGCACGATGCAACAAATCACCGTGAGCAAAATCTTGAACAACTGACGGATGCCCGAAGGAGTCCAGAGCCCCTTGTACTGACTCTTCTCGAGCACGGCACTGTTTTCCAGGCCCTCGGCACCGCCATCTTCCATGGCAGCATTATGCGGGAGCACCTTGCGGAACAACTTGATGCCGAAACTGAGCAAGAACACGAAATAAAGGAAGCACACCAACATATCGAACGAATTGAGCAACACATAACGCTCGCTCGGGAAATCCAGCGCTTGCTTGAGCGCTGCCATGTTGATGGTGCCGCCAGTCTCGCAACCCACCAGCAGGCCGGCCACCTTGGGGCCGTCTTCTATGCGGCTGCCAAAGATTATATAACCCAGCACAGTGGCGACAATAACGGCGATGAGACCGGCCACGAGCGACTTGCCCACCCCCTTCATATCCTTGAAATTGAACTGGCACCCGAACAACATCATGGGGAGCGCCAGCGGAATCATCAAAGTGGTCACCGTATCCTTAAGCTTGAAAGTAGCCTCGGTATTGAGACCGGGAATCTGGCCCAGGATGACGCCGATGATGTAAAGCACCAGTATCGGCCCTATCTTGCCCAGAAAACTGACCTTGCGGCACAAGCGCAACACCAGCGCCGGCATAAAAATGAAGATCAGTGCATAGATAATAACGGGAATCATAAAAATATCAGCTAAATATGGTTATGCTATTACGGTTTCGTAAATGTAAAGAGCGTACAAAGCGATAAAAATCACCCCTTTGTAACGATTCAAGACCCCTTTGCGCGGAATAAAAGCGCTGATGTAAAGCAGCACAGCGGTGGCGATCATCGCATAAAAGCCCAGGAAATTGACCGTATCGACTTCGAGCGGCCTGATGAGCGCGCTGCAGCCCAATATCAGCAGGATATTGCTCACATTGGAACCCAGGATATTGCCCAGCGCCAGCTGGTTGCGCTTGCGGGCGGCCGCCACGATGCAGGTGACAAGCTCCGGGAGCGAAGTGCCGCAAGCCATAAACGTGATGGCGATGACAGTTTCGGAAACCTTGAGCATGCGCGCGATTTCGCAACCCTTGTCCACGAACAACTTGCCTCCCACCGCGAGCGACACGATGCCCGCCACTACCAGCATTATGAGCAACCACAAAGGTTTGGGCTGCTTGTCGGCCTCATCCTCCTCTGCCTGCGCCTCTTCCGGAGAAGAACCGGCGGCGAAAGTCATCACAATGTAACCGATAAACAGCAACAAGAAGATAAGCCCCTCGAGCCGCGAAATCTGATAGCCCGTAGTAGAGACAAAAGCTATGGGTAAGAACGCGAACAACAACAGTATCACCGATGCGAGGGTGTTCAGATGCATATCCCTGCGCAAATTGCTGCGGGTAAACTCTATGGGATTGATGAGGGCCGTGACGCCCAGGATGAGCAGGGTATTGAAAAGATTGCTGCCCGTGACGTTGCCCAGGGCGATGCCGGCACTGCCGCGAAGGGCGCCCAGCGAACTGACAGTAAGTTCCGGCATGGAGGTGCCGATGCCGACTATGGCAACCCCGATTATGAATTCGGAAACGCCGTACTTCTTGGCGATTCCACTGGCGCCGTCGACCAGCCAACTGGCACCCGCAAGGGTTAATACAACGCCGATTACGAACCAAACGTAAGTCATCTCTTACACGAATATATCATTCAAATTTATGCATAAATGCGCAGATTAGCAAAATAAATGACGCGGGCCCGTTTAACAATTCGCAGCGCAGCGCGCATTATACTTACAAATTGTAAGCAAGCCAAAAAGTGCCTTAAAACATATTCTGTGCACTTTTATTTGCAAATTTAAACAAATGAAATATCTTTGCCGTTGAAAATTTTAACAGTTTGTTTCAACAAATATCCAATCCAATGACAGCAAAAGAATATGCAGATCGGTTAATGGCCGATGTCATCGCCAAGAACCCGGGCGAAAAGGAGTTCCACCAGGCCGTACGCGAAGTCGTCGAGAGCGTGGCTCCCATGATTGTCGAGAATCCCCAGTTGCTCAAACTCAAAGTTATGGAGCGCATCGTCGAGCCCGAGAGGGTCGTCATGTTCCGTGTACCCTGGGTTTCCGACTCCGGTGAGGTCATGATTAACAAAGGCTACCGCATCCAGATGAACAGCGCCATCGGTCCCTACAAGGGCGGCGTCCGTTTCCATCCCAGCGTTAACTTGAGCATTTTGAAGTTCCTTGCTTTCGAGCAGACATTCAAGAACAGCCTTACCACCCTCCCTATGGGCGGCGGCAAGGGCGGCAGCGACTTTGACCCCAAGGGCAAATCCGACATGGAGGTTATGCGCTTCTGCCAGAGCTTCATCACCGAGCTGTATCGTCATATCGGTCCCGACACCGACGTTCCCGCAGGTGACATCGGCGTAGGCGGCCGCGAGGTTGCATACATGTTTGGCCAGTACAAACGTCTTGCAAACGAATTCACCGGCACATTCACCGGCAAGGGCCTCAGCTTTGGCGGTTCGCTGATCCGTCCCGAGGCTACCGGTTATGGTGCTTGCTATTTTGGTCAGTCTATGCTGGCTACCCGCGGCGAGAGCTACAAGGGCAAGGTTGTCGCTATCTCCGGTAGCGGTAACGTGGCTCAGTACGCAGCCCAGAAAGCTACCGCACTCGGCGCCAAGGTCGTTACCCTCTCCGACTCCAACGGTTTTATTTACGATCCCGACGGCATCGACGAAGAGAAACTCCAGTACGTATTCCTGCTCAAGAACGTGCAGAGAGGCCGTATCCGCGAATATGCAGAGAAATACCCCAGCGCAGTCTACACTGCCGGCGAGCGTCCCTGGAGCGTTAAGTGCGACATCGCAATGCCTTGCGCAACCCAGAACGAGCTCAACGCAGAGCAGGCCCAGACTCTGGTCAACAACGGTTGCAAGTGCGTAGTAGAAGGCGCCAACATGCCTACCACTCCCGAGGCTATCGCAATCTTCCAGAAGGCCAAGATACTCTACTCTCCCGGTAAGGCATCCAACGCCGGCGGCGTAGCAACCTCCGGTCTCGAGATGACCCAGAACTCTATCCGCCTTGGCTGGAGCAAAGAAGAGGTCGACGAGAAGCTCAAAGGCATCATGGCCAACATCCACGCACGCTGCGTAGAATACGGCACCGAGCCCGACGGCTACATCAACTATGTTAAGGGCGCCAACATCGCCGGCTTCATGAAGGTAGCTGACGCAATGCTTGCCCAGGGCATCGTTTAGAATTCTTTTACCATATTTTTTATAATACGTGAAGGGCGGCTGAATTACTTCGGCCGCCCTTCTTTTTTAATTAACCAACCAGGATATTATAACCCCGAATATTTATTTGATTGCATTCATTATCAACTGGCCGATCTCGGCATTCTCGTGCACGCCCGCAAAAGCCTCGGCACCGGGGCCGAATGCGAACACGGGCACCAGAATGCCGTTGTGCCCCTTGGTAGAGAAGTTGACCTTGACGCTGCGCTTTGCAAGGTCGCCCTTGAGCAGCGTGAGGCCGCCGGTGGCGTGGTCGGCAGTGACCACCACCAGGGTCTGGCTGTCTTTGGCAGCCCACTCCAGCACGTAACCGAGGGTGCGGTCAAAGTCAAAGAGCTCTTCGCACACCATGCCGATGTTGTTCTTGTGGCCGTAGTCGTCTATCTGGGACCCCTCTATCATCAAGAAGAAGCCGTTTGAATTGTCCAGCAGCTGGATGGCCTTCTTGGTGCTCTCGAGCAGGATTTCGCCACGCTCTGCAACGGGCGGGAGGTCGTATTCGTCGTAGAGGCCCAGGAACTTGCCGTTCCTGACGCGGGAGATATCCTTGAGCTTGTCTACAAAGGTGTAGCCCTTCTTCTGCATCTCCTTGATGAGGTTGCGGCCGTCGGTGCGCTGGTCAAAGAAGTGGCGTCCGCCACCGCTGAGAAAGTCCACGTCACTGTCTACAAACTGCTGCATCACATACTCCTCGTCGCTGCGGGATGCGCTGTGGTTGCAGAAGTCGGCGGGAGTGGCATCGTTCAGGCGGCAGGTCACGGTGATGCCGGTCTTACGGCCGGTGCGCTGCGCTTTCTTGAGGGCGGTGTCCATCACCTCGCCGTCGGGGTCGAGGCCGATGTAGCCGTAGTTGGTCTTCTGGCCGCTGGCCAGGGCCGCGCCACCCGCACAAGAGTCGGTGATGAGCGCATTGGCGGCGTAGGTGCGGGAGGCACCCATGTAGGGCATGGCGTCCATATTGAGGGCGCCGCCATTCACAACCCACGCACAGCTGACCTGTTCGAAGCCCATGCCGTCGCCAATCAGGAATATCACGTTCTTGACCTTCTTGCCCTTGGGCTGGGCCACGGAGACTATCGGATAAGTATCATCTTTGCTGTACTGATCGGTCTGGCTAAAGTCGTAAGTCGCATATTTGGAACGGTTGCGGTCCAGCGAATCGGGGGTCGCCTGAGCCTTGGCGGTGGCGTTCCAGCCGCTCATGGAGATGGCTGCGGTGCCGCAGCCCTTGGGTAAGGTGCAGCGGAAAGTGCGGCTCTCGCCCGGCAGCAGGGTCACGAAGTTGTCGGACCAGATCACCGCGGGAATCAGGGTGCCGTCGGCAGCCTTGGCCTTGAGGATATTCTGATAAGCGATTACGTCGGAATTGTTGGTCAGGGTCACATCCATACCGCCCTTGGCAGGCTTGGTGGTGAGCTTGACGGTGGTTTCGGGAAGGGCGGTCACAAAGCTCAAATCGCTGTAGGTCTTGATGGGAGTGCCGGCCCAGTCGGTCTTCTCCCAGCGGTAGACATTGTTCTCTTCGGGAATGCAGTAGAAGTTGTCGGCCACCACGGCGCCCTCGTAGTCCTTAATCTCAAGCGCGAGGAAGCAGGGACCCTGGATACCCTCGAACACCTTCTGGGGATTGCGCTGCCTGAAAGTGACCTCTTTGGACTCTTTGCCCGTCTGTTTGGAATCGGCGCCGAAGGTCCTCATCACTGCGGTGAGGGTCTTCTCCTTGGCGGTTTCGTTCACGGCATAGACGCAATGGTCTGCATAATTGTAGACCAGCTGCAGCGGGGCGCAACCCTTCTTGGTGCCGTAATAACCGGCGGTGGGAACCAGATACCAGTCGAACAGCTGCCAGTAGAACGACGGCCATGCGGAATTCAGCATCCACTGCACGATGCCGGTGGTGTTGGGCACGTTGCAGCGGAACGCCTCGAACATAGAGCGGGTGGCGTCATAGTCGAGGGCGTGGGCCTTGCGCACGAAATCTTCGAAGCCCTTGGGGGCGCCATACTGGCCGGTCATGGCCTTGACGGCGGTCTTGGGGGTATTCATATGCGATGCCGATGCGGTGCAGTGCTTGTTCCAGTTGACGTCGGTGGGCCAGAGGTGGTCTTCGCCAACCATGCGCCTTACAGACTCTTCCTGGGGGATGTTCATACCCACACCGGTCTCGGTGTTGAAGCCGTAGGCTCCGCCGTGCTCGGTGTCGACATACCAATAGTCGGGGCCGACATATTCATAGGGACCCTCCATCTTGACGCCCGAGGGGCCGCCGTATTTGCTGGTCAGGCCCTTTGCAGAACATACGTAGGGACGGTAGTCCAGCCTGTTGTAGATCTTCATGTACTCCTTCTCGAGGCGGTCGTTGGGGATACGGTCGGAACCGGTGCCCCACGAGATTACGCTCGGGTGGTTGCGGAGCCAGAGGACCTGGTCGTGGAAATAGCGGATGGCGAGAGCCTCGGTTTTGGGGTCGTTGATGCAGCCGAAACCCTTGAACTCGGGATAGCCGCAATAGTCTTCCCACTCCCACTGGCAGCTCCAGCCCACCATGGCCATCAGGCCGAGGCTGTCGCACATATTGTATACTGTCTGGTCCTTGCCCCAGATATTCTCGAAACGGACGCTGTTGAGGCCCATGTCGCGCACATAATCGAGCTGAGCCTGGATGCGCTCCGGTGTATCCTGCATAAAGATGTCGTCGGTCCAGCCCGCCGATTTGATGAGCACGGGACGGCCGTTGAGGATAAAGAGGCGGTGGCCGTTCTCATCGACCTTGGACTGGATGTCGCGCAGACCAAAGCGGGTGCTGGTGCGGAAAGAATTCTTGCCGCCCACCACAAACGCCAGGTTGAGCTTGTACATCTCGGGACGGCCCATATCGTAGCTCCACCAGATGCGGGGCTTTTTGACCTCTTCGCGAACCTTGACAACCTTGGCCTCGCCGGGAGCCAGCTTGACCTCTTTCTCAAAGGAGCCGTTGTCGTAGGTACCCCTCAGGGTGCCGGTCACAGCCTTGGATGAGAGGTTCACAAGGGTCGCCTCGGCGGTAAAGGATGCATGCTTGAGGTCGTCGGGGTCAACCTCGGGCTTTACAAAGACATCCTTGATCTGTACGTCGGGGGTGGAGATGAGCTCTACCTTGCGCACGATACCCATGCTCTCGTCTAGCGGACGGGGATTCCAGTCCACATAACCGACGTTGAGCGACTGCTCGGGAGCCTTGTAGACCCTCACGCGGAGTTCGTTTTTCTTCTTGACGAGACTGGTGATGTCGTATTCGCGGATGCAGAAGACGCCGTAGGTGGTGTCGGCGGCGGCAATCTGCTTGCCATTCACATAAATGTCGGCGGCATAGCCGATGCCCTCGAAGCGGAGCACGTGGTGCAAACCCTTCTCCGCAGCGAACTTGGTGGTAAAGATCCACGGGGTGTCAAACAGACCCCTGTCGAGGTCATAGTAGCGAAGTTCTTCGAGCACGTTCTTGCCGTAGAAGCCCGCCTCGTTCAAGGCTCCGGCCACAGTGCACGGCACCACTACATCGAATGTGGTCTTGCTCCCCTCCTGCTGCATCTGCCACTGGGTCAGATCGATAGCGCGGGAGGTAAAGAACGCCAATAACAAGAATAATACGGAGAAGATTTTTTTCATGACAATTGACCTGAAGAAAAAGCGCTTGTACCTTGGGTGATGCCGCCTGCATCCGGATGGATAACCCGTAACTACGGCAACACCCAGGTAAAGCAGTAGTAATTGTTATTGTAATATGGTTAAGTACACAAAATTAAACAATCAAAACCGCCTTAAGGTGCGAGATTTGCGTAATTATTCGCCCATTTTGCGCAATTCCCGTTTCCTGAACTCCGAAGGGGTTACCCCCTTGATAGCCTGGAACCTGCGGGAGATGCTCTTGGTGTCGGGCTCGTCCATCATGGATGCGATTTCTGCGATGGAGGCGTTGGTGGTGACCAGCAGCTGCGCAAAGCGGTCCATACGCATAAACGTGATGTAGTTGTAGATTGTGGAACCGGTCTCCTTTACGAAGCGCTGTTCCAGCAGTCGGCGCGACAGCGGTACCTGCTGGAGCACATCCGGCACGGAGATCTTCTTGTCTATGTTGGTGCTGATGTACTGCAGCGCCATCAGCACGGATTTGTCTTTGGTGGCGAAGATGTTGGACGACATGCGGGAGACGATGCTGGAGGGGTGAAGCACTATGTCCTCGCCCATATAATTGGGGTCAAGCACCATCCTGTGGGCCATGGCCGCCGCCTCGTAACCGCCGCGCTCTATGTTGACATCGATAGAAGAGAGCGCCGGGTCGGACATGTTGCACAGTATCTCGTCGTTGTCGACGCCGATGATGGCGATGTCAGAGGGAATCTTGACGCCGGCACTGCTGCAGGCCTGGATCAGGACATTGCCCTGGGTGTCGTCGCACGCCATCACGGCAATGGGCTTGGGAAGGCTCAGCAGCCAGTCCCCCACCCTGGTGTAGTCGCTGTACCAGAGGCTGTCTATCTTCTGGTTGTCATATATGAATACATTGTCGAAACCGGCATTGTGCAGCGCCTTGCAGAACCCGGCGCAGCGGTCGTTGGACCAGCATACGCTCTTGTAACCGAAGAAGCCGAAGTTCTGGAATCCGCGCGTGAGAAAACGCTGGGCCGCCATGGCACCAGTGAGGTCGTAGTCTGCGGTGATGTTGGGAATCGAATCGAACTTGCTGATGTAGTCTTGCGCGATGGCCACGATGCCGTTCTTGCGGAACAGCGAGACGTCGTCTACGGGGTCAAACTGCGCTATCACGACGTCGGCCTGCCATTGCTTGGCCCAGCCCACGAGGCCTTCCATTCCGAGCGCCCGCTTGACAGAGGGCGGCATCTTGCAGACTACCCAGGGTTCGGTCTCCTGGGCATAATCTAAAATACCTCGTAACAGTCTGTAAGCAAACTGTTCAGTGAAATCTGTGATAAAAAGTAGTCTCATAGCTATCACAAGGTACAAAAAAAATTTGGAATAACTCCCAAAAGAATTCGCAAACTGAAACAATTTTTCTCACATCACGCAAAAAAGAGGGTGACTCAAGCGAGTCACCCTCAATCAATTATGCAATTTGCGCAAAAACTATTCTTCAGGCTTGTCGCAGCAGCCTCCCTCCTCACAATTTTTGCAATCGCCGCAGCATTCGTCCTTATCTTCTTTGCAGCACTCGCCGGGGCAAAGGAGGTGATGCAGGTTGCAGATGCTCTTCTGGATGCTCTGCATGGGAGTCAGGCCCATGCTGGGCTCGTCCTGCTCTACGATGATCCATTCGCTGCCGGCATCCTTGAAGGCCTCCAGCAGTGCGGGAACATCCTGCACGCCGCAGCCTACGGGACGGAACTCGAACTTGGTAGCGGGCTGCGAAGCCTCCTCTTCGAGACCTATGAGTGCATAGGGGTCGCCCTCTTTCTCACCTTCGAAGAAATAATCTTTGAAGTGAACAATAGGAGCGCGGCCGGCATACTTGCGGAGATATTCGGCGGGCTCAACGCCAGCATACTTGACCCAGCAGAGGTCGAGCTCTGTCTGCAGGAACTCGGCGGGAACGGTCTCATAGAGATAATCGAGGCCGAAAGTACCGTCTTCGAGAGTCTTGAACTCGAAATCGTGGTTGTGGTAAACCAGCGTCATGCCGGCTTCCTTGACCTTCTTGCCGATTTCGGCAATGGTCTGCACGGTCTCTTCGAACTGCTCTGCGCCGGGACGGCGTTCTTCGGTAACGTAGGGAACAGCAATGAATTTGCAGCCGATGGTCTTATAGTCGTTGATAACGCCGTCGATATCGGCAATCATGTCCACCAGGGGAACGTGGGCAGAAATCGGGTTGAGTTCGAGCTCTTCGCACCAAGCCTTTACCTGCTCGGGGGAATTGCCAAAGAGGCCGGCGAATTCTACGCCGTCGTAACCCATCTCCTTAACGGCCTTGAGAGTGCCGTAGAAATCTGCAGCCATATCGCCGCGAACGCTGTACAACTGCACGCCGACAGGGGTTTTCTCTTCCTTGGGAGCGTTTTTGCAAGCGAACAGCATGGTAGAAAGTGCCATGAGAAGCACCAGTGTTTTGAGTGTTTTCATTGTATTGAGATTATAAATTAATGTACCTCTTGGAAAAATGTGCCCAAAATTAGTATTTTTTTTAGCAAAAAAGGTTTCATAACCCAATTAATTACTACTTTAGCCGGGTGTAAATTTTTAAGCAGCGATGATAGTAATGAAATTTGGCGGCACGTCCATCGGTGACGCCGCCGCAATCAGAAGGACCATCTCCATCATTTCCAAAAAGATGCGCAGCAAACCCGTCGTAGTGGTATCTGCCTGCGCCAATGTTACCAACCTGCTGCACCAGATCGTAGATCTCACCGAGCAGGGAGACAAAGACAAGAGCGAAGAGATTATCAGCGCCCTCAAAGAGCGCCACAAAACCATAGTGGACGAGTTGCAGCTCGGCATCGCCGTCAAGCGCCCCTCGCCCGACACCACCGACATCATGAAGGCGATTGACAAGTTGTGCAACTCGCTGGAGACCCTCTCCAAGGCCCACCTGGGCGGGCAGATTCCCGATGCAGACAAGGCTTACATGCTGTCGCTGGGCGAATATCTCTCGTCTAACATCGTGTGCTTCATGATGAACGCGCTCGGGCTCAAGACCGCCCTGATAGACGCCCGCCACTTTATGATAACCTCGCCAAACTACCTGTGCGCGATAGCCAACACGGCCGAGGTCAGCAAGCGCGCCAACAGCGTTATCAACAAGGCCTTCAAGAACGCCGACGCCGTGATTACCCAGGGCTTCGTGGGCGTCACCATGGAGGGCGACCCCACCATAATGGGGCGCGGCAGCAGCGACTATTCCGCATCGCTGCTGGGCATGGTGCTCGACGCCGACCGCGTAGAGATCTGGACCGATGTCGACGGTATCCGCACCGCCGACCCCAACCTGGTAGAGAACACCCGCGGCATCAGCAAGCTCTCCTATGAAGAGGCCGCCGAGCTGGCCCGCTTCGGTGCCAAGGTCCTCCACCCCCTCTCAATCGAGCCCGCCGCCTCCAAGAACATCCCGGTTTACGTGCTCAACAGCATGAATCCCGACTGCGAGGGCACCGTGGTGCTGGGCAGCTCCTGCATATTCGACGGAGTCAAGTCCATCTCCTATAATGAGAACATCCGCGTGATAAATATCTACTCGCCCAAGATGATCAACACCACCGGCTTCCTCACCAAGATCTTTGCGGTCTTTGAGAAGTACGGCGTGTCGGTAGACATGATCAGCACCTCCGAGGCGAGCGTCTCGGTTACTGTAGACGCCTCGGCGCCGGTAGACCCGGTGGCCAAGGAGCTCTCCAAGCTGGGCAACATCACCGTAGACCGCGACAAGTCGCAGGTGAGCATCATAGGCAAGAACATCATCGGCGTCAAGGGCGCCGTGGCAGCCGTGTTCGAGGCGGTGAGCGACAACAAGATTTACATGATGTCCCAAGGTTCGTCGTTCCTCAACCTGAGCCTGGTCGTAGACCGGCCCGAGATGGCGACCGTGATTCGCAAACTCCATAAAGTTTTCTTCGAAAATGGCGATTAAGGTTGTAATAAGCGGCTACGGCCGAATGGGGCACATGATAGAACAGGTGCTCTCGCGTCGCGGCATAGAGTGCGCGATGTGCAGCGAAGATATCACCGCCACGCCCAAGGAGCTTGCCCGCGAGTGCGTCTGCATAGACTTTACCACTCCCGACGCTTTCAGGGCCAACTACAAGTTCCTGGCAGAGAATTTCAAAGCCACGGTGGTAGGCACCACCGGCTGGAACGACATCCAAGACGAGGTCATCGCATATTTCAACAAGTGCGGCGCGACCATGATTTACGCATCCAACTTCTCTATCGGGGTCAACATCCTCTTCAAGACTGCCGAATACCTGTCGCGCCTGGCCGCCGGCGTGAGCGACTACAAGACCGCCATTGAGGAGATACACCATATCCACAAGCTCGACGCCCCCAGCGGCACCGCCATCAGCCTGGGCAAGATAGTAGACGCGGCGGGCGGATACCAGACCCCCATCACTTCGCAGAGGATAGGCGAAGTGCCCGGCATACACACTCTCACCCTCACCGGAGGCTGCGACAAGATCACCCTCTCCCACGAGGCATTCTCGCGCGAAGGGCTTGCACAGGGCGCGGTGGAGGCAGCCCTTATGACAGAACGCGTCAGCGGGGTTCACGAATTCAAAGACTTGATTATTTAATTTTCGAAAGCTAATGGAACAATTGAAATTACAAGGGTGCGGAACAGCACTTATAACCCCCTTCAAGAACGAGGAGGTCGATTACACGGCTTTTGAAAAACTCGTCCAGTTCCAGATAGAGGCGGGCGTACACTTTTTGGTGCCGCTGGGCACCACCGGCGAGACCCCGTGCCTTATGGACAAAGAGCGAATCGAGATACTCCAGATAGCAAAGGCCAATGCCAAAGGGCGCCCCGTGATGGTGGGTGTCGGCACCAACTCCCTGGTGATGACCCGCAACAACATCGACGTGCTCGCCCCCTACGACCCCGATGCCTTCCTGGTGGTGACTCCCTATTATAACAAACCGTCGCAGGATGGTCTGATATCTTACTTCACGGCAGTTGCCGACTTCGCCCCCAAGCCGGTAGTACTCTACAACGTCCCGGGCCGCACCGGCGTGAACATCAGCGCCGAGACGACCCTGCGCCTGGCAGAGCACCCCAACATCATTGCGGTCAAGGAGGCTTCTGGCAATTATGACCAGATATCCAAGATCATCGCCCGCGCCCCGGAAGGATTTTCGGTGCTGTGCGGCAACGACGACGAGACCCTCTCCCTGATGGCGACCGGTGCCGCCGGAGTCATCAGCGTGGCCTCCAACATTGTGCCCCGCGACCTGGTGGAGATGACCGAGGCGATGCTGGCCAACGACCTGCCCAAGGCCCGCCCGATACACCACCGCCTGTTTGACCTGTTCAAGAACTGCTTCGTGGAGAGCAACCCGATCCCGGCCAAGGCAGCCCTGCACCTGATGGGTATGATAGAGAACGAACTCCGTCTCCCGCTGGTGCCCGCACAGGAGAGCACAATGCAACTTATGGAAAAAACTTTGAAAGATTTAGGAATACTTTAAAACCATGGCAAAAATCAGAGCCGCCGTCGTCGGTTACGGCAACATCGGTAAGTATACCATCGAGGCGCTGCAAGCAGCAGCCGACTTTGAAATCGCAGGCATCGTGCGCCGCAACGCATCGGATGTCCCCGCAGAACTTCAGGGTTACAAAGTTGTTACATCCTTAAAAGAACTTGAGAATGTGGACGTTGCAATCCTCGCAACCCCTACCCGCAAAGTAGAGGAACACGCACTCGAGGCCCTCTCTCTGGGCATCAACACAGTAGACAGTTTTGACATTCATACCAAGATTCCCGAGCTGCGCGCATCGCTCGCAGCCGCCGCCGTCAAGGCGGGCAAGGCCTGCATCATCTCGGCGGGCTGGGATCCCGGCACCGACTCCATGGTGCGCGCCATTGTGGAGGCCTGCGCCCCCAAGGGCATCACCTACACCAACTTCGGCCCCGGCATGAGCATGGGTCACTCGGTGGCAGTCAAGGCCATCGAAGGGGTTGCCGACGCACTCTCCATGACCATCCCCACCGGACAGGGTGTACACCGCCGCATGGTCTACGTAGAGGTCAAGCCGGGTTATGACTTTGCCAAGATAGCGGCCGCCATCAAGGCCGACCCTTACTTCGCTTCTGACGAGACCCACGTGAACCAGGTGGAGAGCGTAGACGCCCTCAAGGATATGGGCCACGGCGTAAACCTGATCCGCAAGGGCGTTTCGGGCAAGACCCAGAACCAGAACTTCCGCTTTATGATGAGCATCAACAACCCCGCCCTCACCGGCCAGATACTGGTGGCCGCAGCGCGCGCCGTATTGCGCCAGAAGCCCGGTTGCTACACGCTCATAGAGATTCCCCCCGTGGACCTTCTCCCGGGAGAGCGCGATTACTGGGTATCACATATCGTTTAGGATTCCGCCTTATCAGAATTTCACAGACAATGCCATGCCGGCCACCGGTGTGGCATTGTTGTTATCAGGGGCAAAGCCCAACGTGGGATGCATCTCGAACTGTACGCTGCCCAGCTTTTGCAGGTCGCGCCAGTACATGTTGCGCACCTTGGCGACGCTCACCGCATCGATGCAGCACACGACGCCGTAGACAAGGGCTATACCGCCCAGGGTGAGGGCCGTGCCGGCCCATTTGGCCGCCTCCTCGTAGTTGGTGAATAGGTCGCTGTCCAAATCGAGCAAGCCGCTCTCATTCCGGTTGAGATAATAGACAAACTGGCGCCCGCAGAAGAAGAATGCCCCGTCGATGGCAACCCCGGCGGCAAACATGCCCAGTCCCCTGCCCCGCTCGCCGCAGCAGAACTGGCCCAGGCCGGGGATAAAGAACGACCCCACTGCCGACAGAAACGGCGAATAAGGGTCGCCCTGCATGCTTTTATATTCCTTGGCGTTGTAGATATATTTCAAGTCTGAGTACTCTAATCCCGGCACGATCTGGGCAGAAAGGGCCGCCGAAGAGAGAGTCAGAACCGCAATTATCAGGAGAATTCTTCTCATAAATCAATAATTATCTTTTACAAAGTTATTTTATATATTTGTAAGTTAGAACAAAAATTTATCGAGAAATGAAAAAGACTTTGATTATCGTTGCGCTTTTGACCATCGCGTTCAGCGCAAATGCACAGTGGTTTAACTTTTCGAACAATATGAAACGCTTCGAGATCGGTTTCACGGTCGGCCAGGCAGGTAGCACCACGGAATATGCAGGGCTGGGCATCGGCGCCAACCTCGTCGCGTTCGGAGTACAGGTAGATTTTCTGCACAAAGGCCCCGAGCACCAATACGACAATCATATCGAATCCAAGCTATACAACGATAACGTCGCATGGATTGTTAACGGCGGTTACCAGATTCCGGTGCTCTCCTGGCTCAAAGTAGTCCCGATGGCGGGTTATTGCCAGACCAACGAAGGCATCACCGATGCCTCTACCATCAACTTCAACCACGGCGAATACACCACGACGTTCTATCACGATTACGACGTGACCCCCGGTACCCGCCAGCACCATTTCAACTTTGGCTGCGGCATCGCCCTCCAGCCCCTGCCGTGGATGAGCATCAATGCCGCCTACACCAAGTACGCCATATACGGCGGCCTCTCGCTCAACCTCTTCGGCTTCAGCAACTAATAGTAACCCAGATATTCTCCCACGACAGCAATGCTAGACTTCCACGCACAGGAACTTCTGAGCCAGTATCGCGACCTGATGCCCACATACCGCCGCATGGAGGAGTATATCCCCCAGAAGCTTAAAGATTTCTTCGCAGAATTGGGGCTGGTGGTGGCGTCGGTAGAGCATCGCATCAAAACCGAATCGTCCCTCGAGGGCAAGCTGGCCCTCAAAGGGGGCAAGTACGGCAGCATCCTCGACATCACCGACATTCTTGGCGTGCGCGTGATCACTTTCTACATAGACGATGTGTACAAGGTGGCCACGGCTCTCGAGCGCCTGTTCGACATCGACTGGGAGAACTCCATTGACAAACGCAAGGCCCACGAGATAGACAGTTTTGGCTATCTCTCGCTGCACTACATCTGCCGCATCAACAAATCGGCGTATTCCGACCCGGCATTCCCCGAGTTGAACAATATCCGTTTCGAGGTGCAGATGCGCACCGTGCTGCAGCACGCATGGGCCAACATGAACCACGACACCGGCTACAAGAGCGGCGTGGAGATACCCAAGGTGTACCTTCGCAACATGAGCCGCCTGGCGGGTATGCTGGAGCTCATCGACGACGAATTCAGCCGCATCCGCCAGGAGCTTGCAGACTATCGCCGCCAGGTCCAGACGCTGGTCGCCTCGGGCAATCTCGAAGAGGTGCTGCTCGACGGCGAGTCCTTCCGCAGCTATCTCACCATAGGTCCGTTCAACGCCCTGACCCGCCGCATCGCCTCGGTCAACCAGGCAGAAATCCAACAGGTCGACCTGACCCCTTTCCTGCAGGTGTTCAGTACGCTCGGCTTCAAGACGCTCGGGGACATCGACGCCCTCATTAAGAATTATTCCGACGCCGCATACCAGATCGCCTGCTTCCAGCTGGGCCTCACCGACATCGATATCCTCTCGTCGTCGGTGGCGCCGCAGAACCTGTGCACCGCCTTCATCATCAAGAACGGCGGCGGCATCCCGGGCCTCAAGACGATGCTCGACACCCTCAACGGCGAGTCCGACGGCAACAATGTAATGGCCCAGTTCCTGCTGAACCAGGCCAAAGAACTCCCCTTCATGAACCAATAAGATGTCCCAGAAAGCCATAGATACCGAATTACTGGACCGTGCCTTGATTTTTGCCATCCGCGCCCATGTCAACCAGGAGCGCCGCGGCAAGGGTTTCCCCTATATTGTCCACCCCATGGAGGCGGTCTCCATCGTGGCCACCATGACCCCCGACCAGGAGATGCTGGCGGCCGCCGCGCTGCACGACACGGTAGAAGACACCGGAGTCACCGTAGAGCAACTCCAACAGGAGTTCGGCGAGCGGGTAGCGCATCTGGTAGAAGAAGAGAGCGACAAGTTTATCGAGGGGATGAGCGAAGAGGAGAGCTGGCACACCCGCAAGCAGATGGCCATCGACCGCCTTGCAGCAGCCAGCCGCGACGCCAAGATGGTGGCGCTGGGCGACAAACTCTCCAACATGCGGGCCATCGCACGCGACTATGCCATGCAGGGCGACGCCCTGTGGAACCTGTTCCACGTGAAGGAGCGCAGCGAGCACGAGTGGCACTACCGCGGGCTGGCCGCCTCGCTGTCCGAACTCAAGGACACCTTCGCATATAAAGAATTCGAACAACTCATCAACCAAGTTTTTGCATAATGGAGCCACTCAAAATTTCTCTCGACGACTATGTTCTCTCCGGCGGCGGCGCCAACGGTGAGAGCTACGACCACAAGAGCGACCCCTCGGTGATGCTCAAACTCTACTTTCCAGGGAAGATAGAGCAGCCCCTGAGTGAGATGCTCCTTGCCCGCAAGGTATATCAGACCGGCATCCCCACCCCCGAACCGGGCGAATACGTAGTGACCGAAGACGGCCGCTACGGCATCCGTTTCCGCCGCATCCTGGGCAAGAAATCTTATTCTCGCGCCACGGCCGACGAACCGGAGAAGGTTGCATACTTTGCCTCGGACTTTGCCCAGATGTGCAAGCAGCTGCACGAGGTCCATTTGGACACCACGCAGTTTGACAGCGTCAAAGACCGCTATTTCAAGCTTCTGGAAGAGAGTCCCTTCTTTGATGCCGGGCAAAAAGACCGTCTGGGCCGTTTCATTGCCGACACCCCCGACTCCGACACCGCCATCCACGGCGATTTGCAATACAGCAACGCCATTTTCGTGGGCGACGAGCGCTACTTCATAGACCTCGGCGATTTCTGCTACGGCAACAAACTCTTTGACCTGGGCATGGTGTACCTGTGCTGCGTCCTCTCTTCGGATGAGTTCGTGCTGGAGACCTTCCACATGTCCAAGCCGCTGTCCACCCAATTCTGGCACCACTTTGTCAAGGCATATTTTGGAGAGGGCATCCCCGTAAAAGAAGTTGAAGAGATGCTGAGTCCCTATGCAGGCCTCAAGACATTGATAATCGAGCGCGATACCGGCGAACCCCAGCCGTTGTTCAGGGCCGCCCTGAAATCTGTGTTATGAGCAAGAATCCCATAAGCAATCCGTTCGGCAAACGGTCCACCTGGGCCGGTATGCTGCTGGTGTTCGTTGCCGCAGTCACGCTGGAGGCTACCTCCCTGGTGCAGTATTACTACTCCCGCAAGGGCTTGGAAGAAGAGGCATCCAACCGTGCGGTGTCCCAGATAGAGGCCACCCACAACAAAATAATGGATATAATAGACCAGGCCGAAGCTGCCGTGCGCAACAGCGTTTGGATTGCACAATGGTCTCTCGCCCACCCCGACAGTCTGCACCGCGTATGCGAACGCATCGTAGGCGACAACCCGGTGATTGTGGGCTCCACAGTGGCCCTGGTGCCGGGCTACGACAAAGAGCACCCGTTCTTTGCCCCCTATTGCTGCCGCGAGGCCGACACCCTCACCACCCTGTCGCTGGCTACCCAGGAATATGACTACCCCTCCCAGGAGTGGTTTGTCAAGCCCATAGAGTGCGGCCAGGGTTATTGGTCCGAACCGTACATAGACACCGGCGGCGGAGAGATATTGATGACCACCTATTCGGTGCCCATCACCGACCCTAAGGGCCAAACGGCCGCGGTACTCACGGGCGACATCTCCCTGGAATGGCTCACCGGCATCATGGGCAACATCAAGATTTATCCCCACGCCACCGGCCTTATGATAAGCCGCGAGGGCAAGTGGATGATGAATCACAACATGAAGCTGGCGACCGACGAGATCATAATTGATGTGGTAGAACAAATCCGCGAACAGGACGATTTCAAGAAACTGGAGCGGGCCATGCTCTCCGGAGAGTCGGGGAACATACTCATCTCTTACAAAAACATGAAGCGGTATGTCTACTACGCCCCCGTAGAGCGTACCGGCTGGTCCATGTGCATCATTATCCCCCACGAGGACATTTTCGGCAGGGTTCGCAAGATCAATCTGGTCGTGACATTGATGCAGCTGCTGGGCCTGGCCATGCTGATACTTATCTTGCGCTCCATAGTACGCGGCCAGAACAAGTACCGCGCCCTCAACGAGCGCAAGCGGATGATGGAGAACGAGCTCCACATCGCCAGCAACATACAGATGTCAATGGTGCCCAAGGTATTCCCGCCCTACCCCGACCGGAACGACCTGGACATGGCCGCCGACATTGTGCCGGCCAAAGAGATCGGCGGTGACATGTACGACTATTTCATGCGCGACAACAAGCTCTTCTTCTGCATTGGAGACGTCAGCGGCAAGGGCATCCCCGCCGCGCTTGTGATGGCCGTGACCCGCAGCATCTTCCGCACCGTGGCTTCGCACGAAGACAGCCCCGCCGCCATCGTGACCGCCATGAACAACAGTCTGTCCGACATGAACGAGAACAGTATGTTTGTCACATTCTTCTGCGGCATACTGGACATGGCGACGGGACACATCAGATACTGCAACGCCGGGCACAACCCGCCCATGATATTGACCGATTCCATCAAGGCCATGCCGGTGAAGCCCAACCTCCCCCTGGGCATCGCCATGGGTATGACTTTTGAAGAACAGGAGACCGACATGCAATACGACGACGCGCTGTTCCTCTACACCGACGGCTTGTCAGAGGCCGAGAACATCGACCACGAACAGTTCGGCATGGAGAGGATAGAAGCTGCGCTCCACGGTCACAAGAAGTCAGAATTGCACTTGAAAAATATGCAGAAAGAAGTAGAAAAATTTGTAGGCAAGGCACCTCAGAGCGACGATCTCACGATGCTCTTCATCCACTACCTGGGCGAAGGCAGGCAGCCGGCTGCAAACCACAGGCTGACTCTGGCAAATGAGGTTGGAGAGATCTCCAAACTCAGCGAGTTCGTAGAGAACATCGGCGAAGAGTACAACCTGGACAGCAGTCTGCTGGCCGGCATCAATCTTGCTATGGAGGAGGCCGTTACAAACGTCATTTTGTATGCCTATCCAGAAGACACCGTAGGCCACGTGGAGATTTGTGCCGACAAACAAGGCAACGCTCTCACATTTGTCGTGGCCGACAAGGGCAAGCCCTTTGACCCCACCTTGGCTCCACCGGTAGACATCACCCTGGGAGTGGAGGAGCGCAGGATCGGAGGTCTCGGCATCCACCTTGTGCGCACCATCATGGACTCTGTTAAGTATTCCAGGGATAACGACATGAATATTCTTACACTGACAAAAAATATTTAAAGAGATATGGAAGTAAAAATCGAAAGAGAACCTAATCTGGTTACAGTATTCTTCATCGGCCGTCTGGACACCCCTGCGGCACAAGAAATTTCTAAGGACGTCGAAGCCCTCAAACAAGACGCTGCCGGCACAATCGTGCTCGATTGCACCGAGTTGAGCTACATCTCCAGTTCCGGGCTCAGGCTCTTCCTCTATTTGCGCAAAGCTGCTGGCGAGAAGGGCGGTAAAGTCATTGTCAAGAGTATCAGCGACGAGATCCGCACCGTTTTCATGATGACCGGTTTCCTTAACCTGTTCGAGATCCAATGACGCCTAACCAAGACGACATACGGTTCATGCAGGAGGCCATCCGGCTGGCTACGGAGAGCGTAGAGCGCGGAGGGGGCCCTTTTGGCGCAGTGATAGTCAAGGACGGTGAAATTGTGGCCGCCGGGGCCAACCGGGTCACGCTGGACATCGACCCGACCGCCCACGCCGAGGTATGTACCATCCGGCTGGCGTGCAAGAAGCTCAACACTTTTGACCTCTCCGGCTGCACCATATATACCTCTTGTGAACCGTGCCCGATGTGCCTTTCGGCCATCTATTGGGCGCATCTGGAGCGCATCTTCTATGCCGGCACCCGCAAGGATGCCGCAGCGGCCGGCTTTGCCGACGACTTCATTTACGAAGAGCTGGACCGCCCCATGGAGAGCCGCACCATCCCCATCATCCCGATGCTGCGCAGCCAGGCCCAGACCCCTTTCCGCCGATGGACGGAAAAAGAAGACAAAACCCTCTACGGTACACATTAGTACGACCGGCCGTTAAACCAACGGCCGGTATTCGTATCTAAGTGACAGAATGTATTTAAAAACCGAGTTATGAATAAAGTATTGAAACTCTTCCTGGCGGTAGCACTTGCCGCAGCGCCCGTGGCCCTGATGGCACAGAACGACCGCCCGGAAGCACCTCAGAGACCAGAAGGCGCTCCCGAACAACGGAGAGAACGGCCCGAGATGCCCAAGATGACATCAGAGCAGATTGCCCACCAGATGACCGACCGCATGGACCGCATGCTCACCCTCACCGACAGCCAGTACCAGAAGATTTACAAGATCAACCTCAAGGCGGTCAAGGAGATGGAGGCAGACTCAGTGTTCATGAGCCGTCGCGGCGGCTTCGGCGGCCCCATGGGTCCCGGTTTCGGTCCGCGTCCCGGGGGGCCCGGTATGGGTCCCAGACCCGGTGGTCCCGGCATGGGTCCCGGTATGGGTTCGGCTCCCGAAGGCGGCCGCTTGAGCGAAGAGCAGCTTGAGCAGCTCCGCGTCGAGCGCGAGAAGGCCCGCGTCAAAAAGGACAAGAAACTGCGCAAGATACTCACCGACGAGCAGTACGGCATCTGGGTCAAGGCAGAGCAAGAGCGCCTGTTACGCATGCGCGAACGGCAGAAGAACGGCAACGGTGGTGGCAGGCATCGCCATGGCATGGGTCCCCGCCCCGAGGGTGCACCCGGTCCCCGTCCCGACAGCACCATGACTCCTCCCGGGCAAGGCGCTCCCGCCCCTCAGACAGAAGAAAAACCCGCAGAGTAGTATCATTTTACATCCGCAAAAAATACCTCGCCACAGAGCGGGGTATTTTTGTTTTTATTATATTTGTACATGCGCCACTCTCTCATAATCATACAATTGCTGCTGCTTGGCTGCTTCTCGCTGCAGGCTCAGACCGACACCCTTCGCATGGGGTTTTGGGTGCAGGGTGTGGTGACCGACGCCCAGAGCGGCCGGGCCATGGAGTCGGTGCTGGTATCCATTCCCGGCAAGTCAGTCTCCACGGTGACCAATGCCGACGGCCGGTTCACGCTCAAGTCCCAGGAGAGCTTTGACAAGGTGCAATTTTCGCACATCGGCTACAACACCATAGAGCGTTATGTAGACAACGGTGCCGACCTCAAGGTGCAGATGCGGCCCGCCGCCCTGACACTCGAGGGGGCGATAATCATCTCGGGCGACCCGTATGAGATAGTGCGTGCCGCCATTGCCCGCATACCCGACAACTTTGGCACCGAAGCCACCCTGCTGGAGTGTTTCTACCGAGAGACCATCCGCAAGCGGACCCGCTACACCTATATCTCCGAGGCCGTGGCCCGCATCTACAAGAGCGGCTACGACGACGGTATCTGGCGCGACCGCGCGGCGCTGGACAAGAGCCGCGTGCTGCTCAGCCAGCGGCGCAGCGACACCCTCAGTGTCAAGGTCCAGGGCGGCCCCGCCCAGGCGATTTACCTCGATGCCGTGAAGAACCGCGACATCATGTTCAACCAGGAGGACCTGCCCCTCTATATCTTTGAGATGGAGCAGCCGACATACATCGACGGGCGCATGCAGTTTGTCATAAAGTTCAGCCCCGCCACCCTTCTGACCGACAATGCGCTCTACTACGGCACCTTGTACATAGACCGCGAGCGGCTGTCGTTCACCCGTATAGAGATGTCCATGGATATGTCCGACAAGGGACGCGCGACCCGGCAGATTGTGGTCAAGAAACCCTTCTCGCTGCGCTTCACCCCCAAGGAGATGTCGCTGGTAATCAATTATAGCCACGACGGCGTCACCTCCCGCATGTCTTACTTCCGGTCGACCTTCCGCTTTAACTGCGACTGGAAAAAGCGCCTGCTGGCCACCAGCTATACCGTGGTCAACGAGCTGGTAGTCACCGGAGTGCGCCAGCCGGCCACCCCTATCGCCAAGAACGAGGTGTTCAAGACCAGCGACATACTCAGCGACAAGGCGTCGGAATTCATGGATCCCGACTTCTGGCAGGACTACAACATCATAGAACCTTCGGAAAGTCTCGAACATGCTGTCATGCGTCTGCGCAAGGGGCGCTGATTTAATCCAAAATGGGTATATTTGCAGCATGATAGACAAAATCGTATCGATAGTTAACGACATAATCTGGAGTCCGGTACTGGTAGCACTCCTGGTGGGCGCAGGACTCTATTTCTCAATACGCACACGTTTTGTACAAGTCAGGCGCTTCGGGCTGATGCTGCGCTCGTTGTTCGCCCCCAAAGCCAAGTCTGGCGAAGGTGGCAAGAGCGGCATATCGTCTTTCGAAGCCTTTTGCGTGGCCCTCTCGGGCCGCGTAGGCACCGGCAACATCGTGGGTGTGGCCACCGCCATCGCCCTGGGCGGCCCCGGGGCTATCTTCTGGATGTGGGTCATCGCATTCTTGGGGGCATCCACGGCATTCATCGAATCTACCCTGGCGCAGAAATACAAATTCAACCACGATAGCGGCTACCGCGGCGGCCCCGCCTCTTACATAGAGAACGGCCTCAAACTCCCCTGGCTGGGCGTAATCTTCTCCATACTTTGCCTGATAGGTTACGGCCTGCTGCTGGCCACCGTCCAGTCCAACGGCATGTCGGGCGCGCTGCAGAATTCGTTCGGCATCAATCCCGCAATCTCCGGCATCGCCATGGCGCTGGTGCTGGCACTGGTCATTATCGGCGGCATCAAGAGCATCTCCCGTGCGGCGTCCATCATCACGCCATTCATGGCGCTCGGCTACATCATCATCGCCTTTGTAGTGATTATTAACCACATAGAGGCGGTGCCGGGCGTGTTCAAGTCCATCTTTACCAACGCCTTCGGCATCAATCCCATCGCGGGCGGCATAATTGGCTCCACCATCATGATGGGTGTCAAGCGCGGCGTCTTCTCCAACGAAGCGGGCCAGGGCGGCGGCGCAATAGTGTCGGCTTCCGCCTCGGTGTCCCACCCCGCCAAGCAGGGTCTCGCACAGGCCTTCAGCGTGTATGTCGACACCATCCTGATTTGCACCGCCACTGCGCTGATGATACTCTGCTCCGGCACCTACAACATCTTTGACGCCAAGACGGGCGAGATGCTGGTAGAGAACGCCTCGCAACTGGGCAACAACTACGTCGGCTTTACCCAGGCGGCGGTAGACAGCGTCCTGGCGGGTTTCGGCAGCACGTTTGTCAGCATCGCGCTGGTTTTCTTTGTATTCACCACTTTGATGGCCTATTACTTCTACGGGGAGTCGAGCATCATACACATCTTCTCCGGAAGGGGCAAGAGCAAGAAGAGCGAGACTATCGTGATCTGGCTCTACCGCCTCGGCCTGCTTGGGATGGTGATCTTTGGTGCGGTGCGGGAGGCCAACCTGGCATGGATGCTGGGCGATATCGGCGTGGGCATCACCTGCTGGATTAATGTCATCGCCCTGCTGATCCTCTGCCCCGAAGCGGTGCGGGCGCTTAAAGAGTACGAATCTTCCCTTAAAAGCAAAGCATAATGAAACGCCTTATCATAGTGATCCTGGCCGTGTTTATCTCCGTGATGCTCCCGGCCCGGGGCAAGAGCCGCAAGTGCATCCGTCCCGACTATCTCAAACCCGGCGACAAGATTGCCCTCATCTCCCCCTCTTACCGCAACGCCTCCACAGCTGTGGACACGGCGGCAATGGTGCTCCGCGAGTGGGGCTATGAGCCCGTAGTGGGGCAATTTGTAGACAGCCTCTACCGCGGCCGTTATGCCGGCACGGCAGAACAGCGGCTGGCCGACCTGCGCTGGGCGCTTGAGGATCCCGACATCAAGGCCATCATTTGCAACCGCGGCGGTTACGGCACCATCCACCTGGTGGACATGATGGATCCCAAAGAGTTTGCCGCCAACCCCAAGTGGCTGGTGGGCTTCAGCGACATCACCACCCTGCTGGCCATGGAGACCTGCGGCGGAGTGATGGGCGTGCACGGCACCATCGGCGGGTATATCGCCAAATACCACGGCACCGACACCAGCAGCGTGATGCTGCGCAAACTGCTCGAAGGGGATGCCCCCGAGTATATGCTCCCCTCCCATCCCGACAACATCTGCGGCACCGGCAAGGGGATTCTGGTGGGCGGCAACATCTGCACCTTCGCCCCCCTGCTCAACACCCCGGCAGATCCTACCCGCGGCGGTGACTTCATACTATTCATAGAGGAGGTCGAAGAGAGCTACCACAACATTGACAGGCTCTTTAACATGTTGATCCTAACTGGAGTCATGGACCGCTGCAAGGGGGTAATACTGGGCGAGTTCACCGACTGCGGCCCCGACCTGCAGTGGGCAAGCGTAGAGGAGATGCTCTGCAGCTATCTCAAAGGGCGCAACATCCCCGTGTTGTGCGGCTTCCCCGCCGGCCACGGCAGCGTCAATCTCCCCTTGGTAATGGGTGCCGAAACCTATCTTTACGTATCTGAATCTTTTTCTACCCTTGGCTTTGACTTATAAACTCATAATATTCGATTTTGACGGGACGCTGGGCGACACCCACGACAACATCGTGCTTACCATGCGGCGGACGCTGCAGCAGCTCGGCTACCCGGTGGCCAGCGAAGAGGCCATATCATCTACCATCGGGCTGCCGCTCGAGACGGGATTCGAAGTGCTGATTCCGGGCATTTCAAAAGAAGAGACCCTGCACTGCGCCGCCACCTACCGCGAGATTTTCGAAATCTATCGCGAACAGCTCAAGCCGCAACCCTTTCCCGGTGTAGTGGAGACCCTGGCCGAACTCAAGCGGCGCGGCCACGTGATGACGGTAGCATCGTCGAGAATGTCCCCGTCGCTGAATGCCTTTATCCGCGACATGGGCATCAAAGAGTATATCAGCTATGTGCTCGGCGCCGACAATGTCGCCAAGGCCAAGCCCGACCCCGAGCCAGTGCTGCAGACCCTGCGCGATTTGGGCTTCACCCCCTCCGAGACCATGGTCATAGGCGATATGCCGGTAGACATCCTGATGGGCCGCAATGCCGGGGCGCACACCTGTGCCGTCACCTGGGGCAATGCCACAAAAGAAGTGCTCGCCGCCTCAGGCGCCGAGCACATCATATCCTCCATGCAGGAGTTGTTGTCTTTCGTTTAAATTACATGGCGGCAAGAGTGTCGAGACTGGTCTGGATCATACTCTTTACGTATGGTCTGTAGTCGGTGTTGCTCTCGCCGGCATAGCGGTTCGCAATGACGCAGCATACCGTCACGGCATCGTGGCCCAACTGTGCAGCGAGGCCCGCGAGGGCGCCGCTCTCCATCTCGAAGTTGGTAATGCGGCGGCCGTCGTAGCGCCAGCTCTCCAGTCTCTCGAGCATGTCGGGCATAGCCAGACCGAGGCGCAGCACGCGTCCCTGGGGGCCGTAGAAACCGGGTGCGGAGATGGTCATTCCCTTCATTGTCCAATCGGAGAAGGCATCTATAAGCCTCTGGGAAGCCCTTACGAAATACGGCCGGGGCAGACCGGCAGCATCCCAGTCCATGTGGCGGACGAAGTCCTCTTCATAATCGGCCAGGTTTATCTTGTCGATGCCGGCATACCAGCGCAGCAGACAGTCAAAGCCGATGCTGATGTGCGACAACACCGACGAACCCAAGGGGATGTCGGGCTGGATGGCGCCGCAGGTACCCATCCTGAGCATCGTCAGGCGGCGGTGTTCCGGTTTGATCTCACGGGTTTCGAAACTGATGTTGGCCAGGGCGTCCAGCTCCGTGACCACTATATCGATGTTGTCGGGGCCGATGCCATGCGAAATGCAAGTCATACGGCGACCCTTGTAAGTACCGGTGGCGAAGCGGAATTCGCGGCTCTGACCCACCGACTCGACGGATTCGAAGAAGGCCGAAACCAACCCTACCCTGTCGGGATCGCCAACCAGCAGCACTGTGTCTGCGAGTTGGTCGGGCCGCATATGGATGTGGAACGCCGTTCCGTCCTGATTGATGATAAGTTCAGATTTAGCTATCATGATGGTGGGTTAAAGCAGTTTTGAAATAGCATTCACATAGGCCTCGACAGTGGCGGTGATGATGTCCTTGTCGGCGGCAAAGCCGTAGTATATCTGGCCCTTGTTCTCTACCTGGATATGCACCTTGCCGATGTCGTTGGTGCCGCGGTTGATGGACTGGATCAGCATCTCCTCGAGATTGATGCGGCGGTGTACCAGCGAGCGGACGGCTGCGAAAGCGGCGTCGATGGGGCCGATGCCGCCGCAGGTTGCGGTGCAGCTCTCGCCGTCTATGTCGAGGGTCACGGTAGCCATGGGGAGGGAGTTCTTGCCGCAAACGACCTGCAGGTAGGTCAACTTGATCTTCTGAGTGACATTGCCTTCGGTAACACCGGCAATCTCGTAGAGGTCGGCATCGTCGATGTCCTTCTTGCTGTCGGCCACGCGGAGGAACTTCTCATAGGCGATGGCCAGCTCCTGTGCGGAGAGGTTGAGGCCGAGACGGTGAAAGTGGTGGTTGAGCGCCGCACGGCCGCTGCGGGCGGTGAGGGCTATGATAGAGTCGTTGAGGCCGATGTCGGTAGGGTCAATGATCTCGTAGCTCTCGCGGTTCTTGAGCACGCCGTCCTGGTGGATGCCGGACGAGTGGGCAAACGCGTTGCGCCCCACGATGGCCTTGTTGGGCTGTACCGGCATACGCATCATGGACGATACCTGATGCGAAACCTTGGTGATCTGCTTGATCTTGATGTCGGTGTCAACGGGGAACTCGCGGCGGCTCTTGATGGCCATCACGACCTCTTCGAGGGCGGTGTTGCCCGCACGCTCGCCGATGCCGTTGATGGTAACCTCGCACTGACGCGCACCCGCCATGACGCCGGTAAGGGTGTTGGCGGTGGCCATGCCCAGGTCGTTGTGACAGTGGGTAGAGATTATCGCCTTATCTATGTTCGAGACATTGTTCATCAGGTAGGCTATCTTCTTGCCGTACTCCTCGGGGAAGCAGTAGCCGGTGGTGTCGGGGATATTGACCACGGTGGCGCCGGCAGCGATTACCGCCTCTATCACGCGCGCCAGATATTCGTTATCTGTACGGCCGGCATCCTCTGCATAGAACTCCACGTCGTCGACTTTGTTGCGGGCATACTTGACGGCCGCCACGGCGCGCTCGATAATCTCTTCGCGATTGGACTGGAATTTATATTTAATATGATAGTCCGAAGTACCGATACCGGTGTGGATTCGTTTGAGGCGGGCAAAGTGAAGGGCATCCGCCGCTGCGTCGATATCCTTCTCCACAGCACGGGAGAGGGCGCAGATGCGCGACTCGGTAATGATTTTTGAAATCTCTACTACCGATTTGAAATCGCCCGGACTCGAGACGGGGAATCCGCATTCTATGATATCAACTCCCAGAGTCTCAAGGAGTTTGGCCAGCTCTATCTTCTCTATTGTGTTTAATTGACAGCCGGGAACCTGCTCTCCGTCGCGGAGAGTGGTGTCGAAAATGTAAAGTTTATCTTTCATGATGTATCGCGTATCTCTCTTTTACGACTACAAAATTGCGATATTTTGGTTAATTATAACAAAAAAAAATTACATTTGCAACCGATATGAAAAACACAGCGTCAAATCTCCGTGTCCTCGCTCTACCCGCAGCCGTCGTCGTGGGCGGTCTTTTCGTGTAGCGTGAAATCCATAGAGAGCTTGATTAATTATACATTTCAGATTGTTGGATTTCACGCAGCCAAGTGAAATTCAACTTTTTTATTTTGATTTTAAAGTATTATGGCAACACTTCGCAGCAGCAAAACTTTTAAAGGCCGGGAGATGGCCGGCGCACGCGCCCTCTGGAAGGCCAACGGCATGAAAAACAAACAGGTCGGCAAGCCTATCATTGCAATAGTGAACTCGTTCACCCAGTTTGTACCCGGACACGTCCACCTGCACGAAGTGGGCCAGCTCATCAAGAAAGAGATCGAGAAGCAGGGTTGCTTCGCCGCCGAATTCAACACCATCGCCATAGACGACGGCATCGCAATGGGCCACGAGGGCATGCTCTACAGCCTCCCTTCCCGCGAAATCATAGCCGACAGCGTAGAATATATGTGTAATGCGCATTGCGCAGATGCCATGATATGCATCTCCAACTGCGACAAGATTACTCCGGGTATGCTGATGGCCGCAATGAGGCTCAACATACCCGCCGTTTTTGTTTCGGGCGGCCCCATGGAAGCCGGCAACGTAGACGGCACCGATTGCGACCTGATTGACGTGATGGTCAAAGGCGGCGACAAGGACGTGAGCAAGAGGACCCTCAACAAATACGAAGATCGCGGCTGCCCCACCTGCGGCTGCTGCTCCGGCATGTTTACTGCAAACTCCATGAACTGCCTGAGCGAGGCACTGGGTCTGGCCCCCGTGGGCAACGGCACCATTCTCGCCACCCACGTCAACCGCAAGAAACTGTTCATCCAGGGCGCCAAGCTTATAGTTAAGCTCGCCAACGAGTATTATAACAAAGACAACACCAAGGTTCTCCCCCGCTCCATCGCCACCAAGGCTGCGTTCGAGAACGCCATGAAGCTCGACATCGCCATGGGCGGCAGCACCAACACCGTGCTCCACCTGCTCGCAATCGCTCACGAGGCGGGCGTGGACTTTACCATGGCCGACGTAGACCGCCTCTCCCGCGAAATCCCCGTGATTTGCAAGGTAGCGCCCAACGGCCACTACCACGTGCAGGACGTGAACCGCGCCGGCGGCGTGATGGGCATACTCATGGAGCTGGAGAAGAAGAATCTGCTGGATTCCTCTACCCTGCGTGTAGATTACCCCACCCTGCGCGAGGCGATGTATTCCAACACGGTGTTCAATGCCGGCAAGGATTCCATCTACCTCTCCGCACCCGGCGGCAAGCGCACCACCGAGATGGGCTGCTGCAAGAAGATGTACAAGGAGTTTGACACCGACCGCGAGAGCGGCTGCATACACGACGTAGACCACCCCTACATGAAGGATGGCGGCATCGCCGTGCTCTACGGCAACATCGCCCCCGACGGCTGCATAGTCAAGACTGCCGGCGTTCCCACGGAGATTCTCCGTTTCTGCGGCAAGGCCATCGTGTTCGAGAGCCAGGAAGACGCCGTAGAGGGCATCCTAGGCAACAAGGTCAAAGCCGGTGACGTGGTGGTTATCCGCTACGAGGGTCCCAAGGGCGGTCCCGGCATGCAGGAGATGCTCTACCCGACATCGTTCCTCAAGAGCAAGAAGCTGGGCCAGAAGTGTGCCCTCATCACCGACGGTCGCTTCTCTGGCGGCACCAGCGGCCTCTCCATAGGCCACATCTCCCCCGAGGCAGCCAACAAGGGTCCCATCGCCCTCATCAAAGACGGTGACATCATCACCATAGATGTTCCGGGCAGGTCCATCAACGTAGACATCCCGGCAGAAGAGATGGAAGCGCGCCGCGCCGCCATCAAAGAATACGCCCCCAAGAACCGCCAGCGCACCGTAAGCCGCGCACTCAAGGCATATGCAGCGCTCGCCGACAGCGCCGACAAAGGTGGCGTAAGAATCATCAAATAGACAACTCATGCAGAAAGCAAAACATATATCCGGTGCAGACGCACTCATAGAAACAATTCTCGCAGAAGGGATTGAAACTGTATTCGGATACCCCGGAGGATCCATAATCCCCATTTACGACCGCCTCTACGACTACCGCGACCGGCTCAACCACATACTGGTGCGTCACGAGCAGGGTGCAGTGCACGCGGCCGAAGGCTATGCCCGCGCCTCAGGCAAGGTGGGTGTCTGCCTGGCCACCAGCGGCCCCGGAGCCACCAATTTCGTGACCGGCATCGCCGACGCCATGATGGACTCCACCCCCATTGTCTGCATCACCGCACAGGTAGATGCCAACAAGCTGGGCACCAACTTCTTCCAGGAGGCCGACATGCTGGGTATCACCTCGCCCATCACCAAGTGGAACTATCAGATCACCAAGGCTTCCGAGATCGCAGAAATAGTCCCGCAGGCATTCCATATTGCCCGCAGCGACCGTCCCGGGCCGGTGCTCATAAGCCTCACCAAGAACGCCCAGGTAGAACTGTGCGACTATGTCTACGACAAGGAGTACGCCCTGAGCAAGATGGTCCATGTAGTCCGCTCCGACGAATCGGAGAAGATATCCCGCCGCATAGAAGAAGCCATCGAGCTGCTGAACAATGCCGAGAAGCCGCTCATCATCGCCGGCCAGGGCATCATCATTTCCGGTGCGGAAAACATACTGGCAGAATGTGCCAACAAAGCCTGCATCCCCGTGGCCTGCACCCTGCTGGGCCGCAGCGCCATGAACTTCCATGACCATTACTACATAGGCATGGTGGGCATGCACGGCAATATCCCCGCCAACAACATGACCCAGGAGGCAGACGTCATTCTGGCGGTGGGCATGCGATTCTCAGACCGGGTCACCGGACGTGTGGCCAATTACGCCCCGAAAGCCAAGATCATACACGTTGACATCGACAAAACCGAATTCAACAAGAACGTACCGGTTGACGTCAAGATCCACGGCGACGCCAAGGAGGTACTTGAGCGTATTTACAAAGGGTTGGTTTTCAAGGACCGCGAAGCATGGCGCAAGTATGGCTACGAGCGCTACGACTTTGAGAAAGAGAAAGTCATCGCCCCCAAGCTGAGCAGCCCCACACTTAACATGGCACAGGTGGTGAACGCCATCAACGACCATTACATCGAGAGGATAAGCAAGCGCAAGCAGACCGAATTCGGCGAGAACGTCGTGCTTGTCACAGATGTGGGCCAGAACCAGATGTTCGCCGCCCGCTACCTCAAACTCACCCGCAAGTCGGGTTGGATCACCTCCGGAGGTCTGGGCACCATGGGCTTCGGCCTGCCCGCAGCCATCGGCGCAAAGTGCGGCAAACCTCAGGCCCAGGTAGTGCTCATCTGCGGCGACGGCGGCCTTCAGATGAACATGCAGGAGTTCGGCACCATCCTCCAGTCGGGCATTGACATCAAGATAGTGCTGCTGAACAACTCCTTCCTCGGGATGGTGCGCCAGTGGCAGGATCTCTTCTACGACAAGCGATTCTCGCAGACCCGTCTGGTGAACCCCGATTTCGAACTTATCTGCAAGGCATACAAAATCAAATACCGTTGCTGCAACTCCCCTGCCGACATCGAAGATGCCGTAGAGGAAATGGCAGCCTCCAAGGGCCCGTTCCTGCTCGACGCTTTCGTAGATGCCGACTCGAACGTATTCCCCATGATACCCGGCGGCAAATCGCTGGATGACATCCGTATTAAATAGCAAAGATATGGAACAGAATATGGACAAATATGTTGTTGACGCGCTGGTACGCAACCGCCTGGACATCCTGAACCGCATAACCTCCCTCTTCATAGTGAAGAATCTTCCGGTACTGAGCGTAGTATTCACCGCCACGGACAACAATATGGCGGTCATCAACTTAATATGCCTGTGCCCAGCTGAAGACATTATGAAGCGAATAATGAACCAGGCCAACAACTTTGTGGACCTCTCCGAGATCTACTACACTAAGACATACAAAACAATTAAGAATAAGAAATAATTAATTATCATAACATTTTAACAGACTTTTAACATGGCAAAGATCAATTTTGGCGGTGTCGAGGAACAGGTTGTGACCCGCGCCGAATTCCCGCTCGAAAAAGCGAAAGCCGTTTTGGCAAACGAAACAATTGCAGTTCTCGGTTATGGTGTACAGGGCCCCGGCCAGTCACTGAACCTTCGTGACAACGGTTTCAACGTAATCGTTGGCCAGCGCAAAGGCTCCAAGAGCTGGGACAAAGCCATCGCAGACGGTTGGGTTCCCGGCGAGACCCTTTTCGAGATCGAAGAGGCTTGCGAGAAGGCAACTGTTATCGAATTCCTGCTCAGCGACGCCGGTCAGATCCAGGCTTGGCCCACTGTCAAGAAGCACCTCACCGCTGGCAAGTGCCTCTATTTCTCCCACGGTTTCGCCATCACCTATAACGAGCGCACCGGCATCGTTCCCCCGAAGGACGTCGATGTAGTTATGGTTGCTCCCAAGGGTAGCGGTACTTCCCTGCGTCGTCTCTTCCTCCAGGGCCGCGGTATCAACTCCTCTTACGCCATCTGGCAGGACGCTACCGGCAAGGCATACGACCGCACCATCGCCCTCGGCGTAGGTATCGGCAGCGGTTATCTGTTCGAGACCACTTTCAAACGTGAGACTTACTCCGACCTCACCGGCGAGCGCGGTACCCTTATGGGTGCTATCCAGGGCATCTTCGCAGCTCAGTACGACGTGCTCCGCGCCAACGGCCACACCCCCAGCGAGGCATTCAACGAGACCGTAGAGGAACTCTCCCAGAGCCTTCTCCCGCTCGTAGGCGAGAACGGTATGGACTGGATGTACGCCAACTGCTCTACTACCGCACAGCGCGGCGCCCTCGACTGGTGGAAGCGCTTCCGCGATGCTACCAAGCCCGTATTCGAGGCCCTCTACGAGAGCGTAGCTACCGGCAACGAGGCTCAGATCTCCATCGATTCCAACGGCAAGGAAGGTTACCGTGCAGGTCTTGAGGCTGAGCTCAAGGAGATGCGCGAGAGCGAGATGTGGCAGGCTGGCAAGGCTGTCCGCGCCCTCCGTCCCGAAAACGCCAAATAAATCCTCTGAAGGATACAACGTTACAAAAACCGCCTGGCATACGTCAGGCGGTTTTGTTTTAGAAGAGTATTCGCGCTATATTTGTGTATGCTTTCGAATTCTGAGATACTGGAAATAATCCACCGGGAGGTGAAGCCCGCACTCGGGTGCACCGAACCCATCGCGGTAGCCCTGGCGGTGGCCAAGGCTGTCGAAATCATCAAAGACAACTGTCCCTGTTGCTGCTCTGCAGAGTGGCGCCTCAAGGCCGATTTCAATCTGGACATAGCCGTCAGCGGCAACATCCTCAAGAATGGCATGGGCGTGGGCATCCCCGGCACCGGCATGGTCGGGCTCCCGATAGCGGCGGCGCTGGGCGCCGTGTGCGGCGAGTCGGCCCTCAAGTTGGAGGTCCTCCAGAAACTCACCCCCGAAGCGGTGGCAAGGGCCAAGCAGCTGGTGGCCGAACGCAAGGTGCGCATCCGCGTGGCCGACACCGAGCACCTGCTCTATGTGAAAGCCACCGTGACGGCCGACGGCGAGAGCACCGCCAGCGCCGAGGTCGATCCCTATGCATACGCCATAATTGAGGACGACCACGACCGCATTGTGGAGACCAGTTTCGAAGACAAGATACTCATGAGCAGCGAGTCGGCCGCGGCGGCCTCCGAATCCGACACCCAAGGCGAATGGCTCACCGTGCGCGAGATCTACGACTTTGCCTGCACTGTCCCTTACGAAGACATAGCGTTCATTCTGGAAGACCGTACCCTCAACCTCGCCCTGGCCCGCGAAGGGCTGGCGGGTGACTACGGCCTCAAAGTGGGCAAGACCATCAAAGAGGGCAACCCCGAGGTATTCGGCAACGACTATATGTGTTATGCCATGGCACTCACCGCGGCGGCTTCCGACGCCCGTATGGCAGGCAGCACCCTGCCGGCCATGTCCAACAGCGGCAGCGGCAACCAGGGCATCACCGTGAGCATGCCCGTGATAGCGTACGCCCTCCGGCACGACGTTGCCGAAGAACCGCTGGCCCGCGCCCTGATACTCAGCAATCTGGTAGCTATCCATATCAAGCATTACCTCGGCAAACTCTCGGCCCTGTGCGGGTGCGTGGTGGCCTCCACCGGATCGGCCTGCGGTCTGGTGATGCTGGGCGGCGGCGGATACGAGCAGGTCTGCTACGCCATCAAGAACATGGCGGGCAACATCACCGGCATGGTGTGCGACGGGGCCAAGGTCGGCTGCGCCATGAAGGTCGCCTCGGGCGTTTCCAGCGCCATCCAGAGCGCCGTGCTTGCCATGCAGGGGACATGCATCCCCTCTACCGACGGCATCGTGACAGACGATGTGGAGCAGACCATCCGCAACGTGGGGGCGATAGGTTCGGCCGGCATGAAGACCACCGACAAGATGATTCTGGACATGATGCTCTGCAAATAGGCAGGCTATTCCGCTCTATTCCAAGTTTGATTCCAGGTTTGCGAGAAACTCGCGCATGAGCCTCTCGTTGGAGGCATCGGTGCGCTCTTTGAACGTGGCGATGTTGTGTTCCATGTATGAGGCGTTGAGCAGCATTCCGCCGCCCAGAAAGGCGTTCAGGTAATTCCCCTCTACAATCTGCCAGGCCGTGAGCGCCATGCTGCCATAGCTCACCAGGGTCACCGGCAGCCAGTTCTGCTCCTTGAGATAGAGATGCCCGAGCGGAGGCAGGAGGGAGAGCGCCAGGGTCGTCCCCTCCTTCTTGAGGCGGGGCGCTTTGGCAAACAGGGCGCCCAGCTGCGCCTCGCGTCCGGGCAGTATACTCACTGCCAGTTCCTTTGCCTGCTGGAATCGACCCGCTCCGGAGAGTATCAGCACCGCATCGCGCTTCGCCTCATCCCCTTCGGGGAATCCCTCGTCCAGGCAGCTGGCGGCACCGCTGTAGTTGCCGGTCCGGTAAAGGGTCATCGCCCTGAGGTGGTTGCAGCGCAGACGATCCTCATCGGAGAGTGCAAACATCCGCAGCCGGTCCAGCGCATCGGCGGCATCGGCATAACGCTGCAGGGCGACAAGGCACCCGGCACGCGACAGAAGGGCGGCATTCGCCTCTGCCGGTGCGGCACCCTCGAAGAGCACCCGCTCATATTCTACGGCTTCGAGCGCACCCTGTGCACTAGCGGTAAATGCTGCGAAGCGGAATATGAATATGATACAGAACCATCGCAGATGTTTCATCTTTGAACTCCTGATTATAGATATCGACGCTCACGTAAGCGCCGTAAATGTTGCCAATGTAAAAGACGGAGCCGATTGCTCCCGGCACTATGGTGTGCCACGATTTGAAGCCGTACTTGTGCCAGTTGACCGCCGTGATGCCGGCCAGCGCCCCGACGGTGAGAAATGCCGAGAACGCCTCGCCGGTGTTACCGGCATAGAGCTGTCCCGCTCCGGGCAAAAGTGTAGAGAACAATGCCGCAGCGAGCGGCGACTTGTCGCGGTGGGATGCGACGGACTTTGCCACATTATCCAGCGCCCGCTCGCTCTCGGTGAGATTGAAATCGGAATAGGTAAAGGTTGAGGCGTGGGAGCCGTATTTTTCCACATCGCCTTGCAGCAGGTCCAGGCCCGCCATCTGCAGGGAGGCCAGTTCGCTCCGCCGGCCAGAATATGACTCCAGCCGCTGCTGTGCCTGTGCGGGGTAACCCAGATGGGCCTTGGCCACGACATCGTAGAACAGGGCCGGTTCAAGGGAAGATGCCGAGAGCCAGCGGTCGGCCGCCTCCAGCTGCAAATCGTCAAAGAGCGCCAGCCCCCTCAAAAAAGAGAGGGTGTCGGAAGGTACCAGCGATGGCTGAGCGAGCAGCACGAGGGCGTCCTGCGTCAGGTTCCTGTTGATGAGATAATAGACAAAGTCGCGTTCGTCGGAGGCGTAACGGGGCGCCAGCGAAGCGTCGTGGTCTTGCGGCGTCCAGAGCGATGGTTTCACCGTCACCGGGGTGAAATGCTGCTTCCCCGCCCTGCCGATGCGGGAGTTGCGCATAAGGCTGTCCGCAAAAGAAAAGACTCCCCTCACTTGTTGTGCAGGGAGGCTCTCAAATGCCAGCATCAACGCCAGCAAGATTGCAAAGAGCCGTTTCAATGTTTAAAGGGATTACTTACGCTGACAGCGTCGGCGGGAAGTTCAAACGAGAATTCCGGTTCGTCGGAATTGACCTTGATGTTGGAATAGAGGGTCCGGGTTACGGAAGAATCCCTGTCCTTGAGATAGTCGATGGCGGTGACCCTCGTGGGGAACACGAACCGGGACTTGAGGTCGTAGCCAGAGAAGTATGTCTTGCTCACCACCGTGCCGGTGTGGTCCATATAGGCCACGTATACCGGGAGAAAGTCCTTGAGCACTATATCGATCTTGGGCACTGCGCCCTTCTTGCGGGTGGTGTATGTACGTTTGAGATAGCCGTCTTCGTCTATAGACGATGTAGCGAGGGCATATCCCAGCGAGGTGAGGCCGAGGTCTGCACTGCGTCCCGTAAGGAACAAGAAGAGCAGATTCTCATTCGAGCTGTACTCGTCGCCCCTGTCTTTGAAGGCCTCGTTCTTGGCAGGGTAATAGGTTACCATCTCTCCGTCGATGTTGGTAGTCATGATGTATTTGTTAGGAGAGATGAAAACGGTCACCATGCGACCGTCTGACTTGCAGAACTCACGCTTGGTGACCGTTGTGACTTTACCGTTCAGCAGTTTCTTGGTTTCTGCATCAGCCGATACCCTGTTCTGCGCGAGAACAGGCAGCGCTGCCAGAAACAGCAGGACGGTTATAAAGCTTTTGCGAAGCACACTAACCCCACATGAAGAACTTGGGATTGTTGTAGTACTTGCCCAGGCCTGTGCCGTCTACCAGGCCTACGATCTCGACAATAAGGTCCACGAAGGGAACTACGCCAAAAATACCTCCCACGGTGAAGGTATAAACAGCCCACATCCAGGGGCTGGTACCCATGTAGTGACGATGAACGCCAAAGCCACCGAGAAGAACGGTGAGGGCGACAGCCACGCCGTCGCTCTTGCCTGCAGCAGCAGAAACAGTTGCGGAAGCAGAAGATGCAGCCATATCCAGAGCCTCAAAAGAAGAGGTGGTAACGTCAACTGCATTTTCGATAGCCTCGTCGATGAGATCATCGTTGATGGAATAGTTTGCTGCTGAAACTGCAAAGCTGAGTGCGAACACAGCAACAAGGGTCAAAAGGAGTTTTTTCATAAATGTTTTGTTTTAGAAATATTAGGACAAAAGTATATAATTACATTAGAAAATCAAAGAAAATGCCCTTTCAAAGCCCTTGCAGTGGGGGTGTCGAGCATCTTAAGCGCCTCTGGTGTACCTTCAAAGATTAATGATCCGCCTTCGTCGCCGGCACCGGGTCCGAGCTCGATGATGTGGTCGGCGGCGCGTATTACGTCCAGGTTGTGCTCCACCACTATTATGGAGTGGCCCTTGGCAATCAGGGCGTCGAAAGAGCGGAGCAGCTTCTCGATATCGTAGAAATGCAGGCCGGTGGTGGGCTCGTCAAATATGAAGAGTATCGGTCCGGTGTTACTGTCCTTGCCCAGGAACGACGCCAGTTTGATGCGCTGGCTTTCGCCGCCCGAGAGGGTGCTGCTGCTCTGGCCCAGTTTGAGGTAAGAGAGTCCGACCTCAACCAGCGGCTGCAGGCGGTCTGCTATGCGGCGTGCACCGGGATTGTCGCTCGAGCCAAAGAATTCCACAGCCTCGCTCACGCTCATATCCAGCACGTCGCTGATGCTCTTGCCGTTGTATTTGACCTCCAGGATGTCGGGCAGGAAACGCTTCCCGCCGCACGAAGGACACACCATGGTCACATCTGCCATGAACTGCATCTCGACCCTGATGACACCTTCGCCCTGGCATTCGGGGCAGCGGCCGCCATCGATATTGAAAGAGAAGTGCGAGTGGCCATAGCCGTTCATCTTGGCGTATGGCTGTTCCGAGAAGAGCTTGCGGATATCGTCGTAGACCTTGGTGTAGGTCACGGGGTTGGAGCGGCTGCTCTTCCCTATCGGGTTCTGGTCCACATATTCTACGGAAGATATCCGGTTCAGGTCGCCGCCTATCTCCTTGAATGCCCCGAAGGCTTCGCCCAGCTGGTTGATGTGGCGATGCAAGGCGGGATAGAGGATATCGCCCACGAGCGACGACTTGCCACTGCCGCTCACTCCCGTCACTGCCACCAGGCAGCGGAGCGGGAAGCGTACCGTAAGGTTCTTGAGGTTGTTCTGGCATGCATCCACCACCTCTATGGCATATCTGGGAGTATGCTTCTTCTCGGGGAGATAACCCTTGCGGCGTCCGCCGAGGTATTCGAGTGTGAGCGATTTGTTGGCGTTCCAGTCAAAGTTTTCCGGCAGGGGGAGTGCCAGGGGTCCCTGAAACACCACTTCGCCGCCCAGGCTGCCGGCCCGGGGACCGATATCTATTATGTAATCGGCCGCCTCGATAATCTCTTTGTCGTGCTCCACCACAATCACCGTGTTGCCCAGGTCGCGCAGCTTCTTGAGCACCGAGATGAGCCGTTGGGTATCGCGGCTGTGCAGGCCGATGCTGGGTTCGTCCAGCACATACATCGAGCCCACCAGGTTGTTGCCCAGCACCTTGACCAGGTTGATGCGCTGGCTCTCGCCGCCCGAGAGGGTCGACGACGCGCGGTCCAGGGTCAGATAACCCAGCCCCACCCCGACGATGTACGCCAGCCGTTCGCGAATCTCCTTGAGCGGCATCTCGGCGAGCTGGTTCTCATAATCGTCCAGCTTGAGGTTGTCGAAGAACACCGCCAGGTCGCGGATCTGCATCGACATCAGTTCTGCGATGGTCTTGCCCCCTACACGGACATAGAGCGCCTCCTTGCGCAAGCGGGTGCCGCCGCATTCGCGGCAGGTAGTCTTGCCACAATAGCGGCTCTGCATATACTTGAACTGTATCTTGTAGCGGTTCTTGTCGACCCAGGCAAAGAAGCCGTCGATGCCGGTGAAATACTTGTTGCCCTTCCACAGCAGGTCCTTCTCCTTGGGAGTCAGGTCCTTATAGGGCTTGAATATCGGAAAGTCGAACTTATATGCGTTCTGCACCAGTTCGTCTTTGTAATATTTCATCAGTTCGCCGCGCCAGCACGCCACCGCACCGTCGTAGACGCTCAGGGTCGGGTTCGGTATCACCAGGTTCTCGTCGATGCCCATGATCTTGCCAAAGCCGCCGCACACCGGGCATGCCCCGAGCGGACTGTTGTAGCTGAACAGGTTCTCGCTGGGATGCTCGAACAGGATGCCGTCCGCCTCGAAGATGTTGGAGAAGTGGCGCATCTGCCCTGCCATGCCGCAGTAGATGTAACCGCCGCCCACGGTGAAGGCGGTCTTGAGCGAATCGAGCGCGCGGGAGGTGAAGTCGCTGTCGGCGGAGTCAGTCACACGCATGCGGTCTACCAGCAGCGCCAGGTTCGCATAGCTCGCCGGCGCAGCCTTTTTGGAGAGGATATCGTCTATCTTGAACACCTCGCCCGTGGCATGGTCCACTACGCGGGAATAACCGTCCTCTTTGAGCGAGAGGAAGCGCTCGGTGGCATTATCTTCTGAAAACAGCTGGGCCGCTGCAATCAGGACATATTCGCCCGAAGGGAGCGAAAGTATGTAGTCCAGCACGCTCTTCTCGGAGTCGCACACGACTTCGCGACCTGTCACCGGCGAGAAGGTGCGGCCGATCTTGGCGTAGAGCAGCTGCAGATAGTTGTAAATCTCTGTGGTGGTGGCAATCGTAGAGCGGGAATTGACAGTATTGACCTTCTGCTCTACCGCAATTGCCGGGGGAATGCCGGTGATATAATCGACCGCCGGCTTGGGGACGCGCCCCAGAAACTGGCGGGCAAAAGACGAGAGGCTCTCGGCAAACCGGCGGTGCCCTTCGGCATACAAGGTGTCAAAGGCGAGCGAACTCTTGCCGCTGCCCGACACGCCGGTGATTACCACAAACAACCCGCGCGGAATCTCCACGTCGATATTCTTGAGGTTGTTGGCCCTCGCCCCTTTTATAAATATGCAATCGTTCTCTGCCATCTATTGACGGGCAACTTGCCGTACGTTTTTCAGTTTTCTCAATCCCGCCAGAATCTTGTCGAGCATCAGGTTGCTGCTCACAAAGATGGTGGCGTCTATCTCTATTTCGCCGCGTTTGTTGCGCATGCCCATGTTGAGCTTGCGCACCAGCGCGTGGTAAGAACTTATCACTGCGAGCACGTCGTTCACTGCGCTCTCTTCGTCCACAACTATCTTGAGCGCCACTTGCGAGCTGCTGGTGGCGGCGTCTTTCTTCCAGCGGACCTTCTGCACGCGGTGCGGATAGTTCTCTATCAGGCGGGCGGCGTTGGGGCACGAGAGGCGGTGTATCTTGATGCCCTCGTTGATGGTCACAAAGCCAAAGACATCGTCGCCATAGACCGGGTTGCAGCACTTGGCAAGCTTGTACTGCACGCCGTGCAGCGACCCGTTGCCGCCAATCTCGAGATAATCGCTCCCGCTGTCGCGGTGGCTCTGCACCACGGTGCGCTCCGATACCGCCACCTCCGCAGGCTGGTCCTGCAAGATGGCGTTCTTGATGTCGGCCACATCTATCTTCTCTTCGCCGATGGCGCCGAAAAGTTCGTTGGCGGTCTTGAACTTGTATTTCTTGATGAGCGCGGTGAGCTGGTCGTCGCGCAGCGTCAGCTTCCAGTTTTTAAGGCGGCGGTCCAGGATCTCCTTGCCCGCCTTGGCCAGGGCGTTCTCACGCTCTTTGAGCTTCTGTTTGATTTTGTTACGCGCCTTGCTGGTGACCACATAGTTGAGCCAGTCTTCGGAGGGGCGCTGGTTTTTGGTGGTGATAATCTCCACCGTGTCACCCGTCTTGAGCGGCTCGCGTATCGAAGCCATCTTGCCGTTGACGCGGGCGCCGGAGCACTTGAGACCCACATTGGTGTGGATTTCGAAGGCGAAATCGAGCACAGAACTGCCCGCCTTGAGCTGCCTGAGCTCGCCATTGGGGGTGAATACGAATATATCCTGGTTGAGCAGATTCTGCTCGGCATCGTAGTATGGCGTATGGTCGGAACTCTCCATCAGGGAGCGCACCCTGTGGAGCCACTGGTTTATGACGGTGTCCTTCTTGACCCCTTTGTATGACCAGTGGGCGGCACCGCCCAACTCCGCCTCGTAGTCCATCCGCTCGCTGCGGATCTGGACCTCAACCCACTGCCCAGCGACATTCACGGTGCAGTGCAGCGACTGATAGCCGTTGGGCTTGGGGCGCTCGAGCCACTGGCGCAACCGGCGTTCGTCCTGCGGATAGTTCTCGGTGACGGTGGCCAGTACGTCCCAGCAGGTCGCAATCTCCTGCTCGGGCGGGACATCCACTATGAAGCGGATGGCAAACACGTCGTAAACCTCGCTGATGGGGATGTTCTGCGCCTGCATCTTTTTCCAGATGGAATAGGCGCTCTTGGTGCGGGCCTTGAGGTGGTACTTGATGCCCTTGGCCGAGATGGTCTGCTCCAGCGGCCTGATGAACGACTCCACCAGGGCGTTGCGCTCTTTCTCGGTCGCCTTGAGGTAGTTGGTGATGGTGCGCCAGTCGTCGGGATTGGCATACCTCAGCCAGAGGTCTTCCATCTCGCTCTTGATGTTGTACAGGCCGGACTGGTGTGCCAGCGGGATGTACAGCAGCATGGTCTCGGCATTCTTGCGCGATTGGTCCGCCTTGGGAAATATGTTCAGGTGACGCATTATCTCCAGCCGGTCGGCCAGCTTGATGATGAACACGCGGGGGTCCGAAGAGTAGCTGGCAATCAGCTTGCGGTAGCGGTCGGCCTCGAGCATGGTGTCGCGGGGCTTGATGAGGGATATCTTGTTGAGCCCTGCGGCAATGGCCAGGGGCGCCTCCCCTCCGCTGAAAATCTCCATCACCGAGGGATTCTCGCGGCTGGCTTCGTGCAGGAACACCGCTGCCACACTGTCGGCATCGAGGTTCAACTCCAGCGAGACAATCTGCGCCACCTGCGTCGCATGCTCTATGAAGGGGTGGTTGTTGCTCCGCAATTTGCCGCGCAGCGCCTCCTCAGCCAGGTTGTAGGCCTCTACTATGGCCGCCTGACGGTCCGGTGCGTATTCTGCACATATCTTATTGATTGCCTCGGGTATCATTTTTTTGACAATAACTCTTTAAGGGCGTTCATCTCGTCGCGGAAACGGGCCGCGTTAATAAAGTCAAGCTCGGCGGCGGCAGCCTCCATGCTGGCTTTGGTGGCCGCAATCATCTTCTCCAGACTGCGGCGGTCCATCTGGGCCACGATGGGATCCTGCTGCAAAAATGCTGCCCGCTTGTGCTGCTCTTCTTTGTAATCTATCGCGGGTGCGAGACCGCTGCGGCTGCGGGTTCCGACCTGATGGGGGATTATGTGATGCTCCTCGTTGTAGGCCTGCTGCTTGGCGCGGCGGCGGTTAGTCTCATCTATGGTGGCCTGCATGGAGCCGGTGATGGTGTCGGCGTAGAATATGACGCGGCCGTTGATGTTGCGGGCGGCACGGCCGGCGGTCTGGGTCAGCGCACGGTCGCTGCGCAGGAAACCCTCCTTGTCGGCATCCAGGATAGCCACCAGCGACACGCTGGGCAGGTCCAGCCCCTCGCGCAGCAGGTTGACCCCGACCAGCACGTCAAAGCGGCCCGCCTTGAAATCTTCTATTATCTCTACCCTCTCCAGGGTGTCGACGTCCGAATGGATGTAGCGGCAGCGGACCTCGTTCTTGGTGAGATATTTCTCGAGTTCCTCTGCCATGCGCTTGGTAAGGGTCGTGACCAGCACCCGCTCGTCGTGCTCTGCACGGACCTGGATCTCTTCCATGAGGTCGTCGATCTGGTTTTTGGAGGGGCGCACCTCTATCGGAGGGTCCAGCAGGCCGGTGGGACGCACCACCTGCTCTACAATCACGCCGCCGCTCTCTTCCAGCTCCCAGTCGCCCGGGGTGGCGCTCACGTAGAGCCGCTGCCCTACCAGGCCGTAGAACTCGTCGAACTTGAGGGGGCGGTTGTCGGCCGCTGCGGGGAGGCGGAAGCCATATTCCACCAGGGTCTCCTTGCGGCTGCGGTCGCCGCCGTACATGGCGCGTATCTGCGGTATGGTCACGTGGCTTTCGTCTATGAAAGTCAAGAAATCGTCGGGGAAATAGTCTATCAGGCAGAAAGGTCGCTGCCCGGGTTTGCGGCCGTCAAAATAGCGCGAATAATTCTCGATGCCGGAGCAATAGCCAACCTCCTTTATCATCTCCACGTCATATTCGACCCGCTGGCGCAGGCGGTTGGCCTCGTGGGGCCGCCCTACGGCGTTGAAATAGTCGCAGCGGTCCACCATATCGGCCAGAATCTGGTCCAGGGCACGCGCCGCCCGCTCTTTGGTGGTCAAAAAGTTGGTCGCGGGGAATATTGAAATATTCTCGTGATAGCCTATCGTGGCGCCGCTGGATGGATCTATAGTCTCTATCGCCTCTATCTCATCGCCCCAGAACTGGATGCGGTACGCAAAGTCGGCGTCGGCCGGGAATACATCCACGCTATCGCCCTTCACGCGGAAACAGCCGCGCTTGAAGTCCCCTTCGGTGCGGGAATAGAGGGCATCCACCAGCGCGTAAAGGAACTGGTTGCGGGGGATTTCTGTCCCTTTGCTGATATGTATGGTGCTGTTGTGAAAATCGTCGGGATTACCGATGCCGTACAGGCAACTTACAGAAGATATCACTATCACGTCGCGCCGCCCGCTGAGCAGGGCGCTGCTGGCGCTCAGGCGCAAGCGGTCTATCTCGTCGTTGATGCTGAGGTCCTTCTCTATGTAAGTATCGGTGGTGGGGATGTACGCCTCCGGCTGGTAATAATCGTAATACGATACGAAATATTCCACCGCATTCTCCGGGAAGAAGTTCTTGAACTCGTTGTAGAGTTGCGCCGCAAGGGTCTTGTTGTGGCTCAATATCAGCGCCGGACGCTGCAGGCGCTCTATGACATTGGCCATGGTGAAGGTCTTGCCGCTGCCCGTCACACCCAGCAGGGTCTGGGCCGTGACACCATTGCGAAAGCCCTCGCAGAGCTGTTCTATGGCTTGCGGCTGGTCGCCCGTCGGCTTGTATGGTGAATGAATCTTGAACTCCCCCATGGGTACGGCACATTAGAATACAAATATAACCTTTTTCTTAAGAAGAAATTGCTAAATTCGCGACCGATTATTCGTCTATGAAAAAGGCTTTGGCTATTGTGATATTCTGTTTGCTGGCGGTGCTGAGCATCCCGGCCGTTGCGCAGGTAGACAAGTACGAGGCCATGGCCACCGACTCCCTTCACCGCGAGATAGTCTTTAACCTGTGCGACTCCGTCATGGAGGGGCGCGGCGCCGGCACCCGCGGCGGCGAGGCGGCCCGCAAATATATCCGCCAATACTTCAAAGAGCTGGAGCTGAAGCCATTCTACTTCAAGGACACCTACGCATTCCGTTACAACAACGAGATCACGATGCACAACATCATGGGCGTAGTGCCGGCGCTGCAGCCTTGCGACAAATACATCATTGTCTCTGCCCATTACGACCACCTGGGCATGATCAAGGGCAAGACCTATCCCGGCGCCGACGACAACGCCTCGGGCGTGGCGGCGCTGCTGACGCTGGCCAACATGTGCACCGAGATGCGTCGCGACAGCGTCGGCCCCTTCGTGAACATACTGTTCGTGGCATTTGACGGCAAGGAATACAGCATGGCGGGCAGCAAGCGGTTCGTGGCGGACCTGCCTTTTGCCACCGGCGACATCGTGTGCGAGATAAACATGGACATTCTCGGTTCGACCCTGGTGCCGGTGCACAAGAATCCCGAATACCTGATTGTGCTGGGGCGCAACACCCTTCCGGAGGATCTGCGCGACATAATTACCAAAAGCAATCTCTCCCGCGGCCTCAACCTGGACATCGACTACACCTTCTACGGGAGTGACGACTTTACCCGCACCATGTACCGGCTTGGCGACCACTACCCTTTCAACCAGAAAGGGGTGCCGGCGCTGCTGTTCACATCGGGCTTCCACCAGCACACCCTGAAAACCACCGACACCCCCGAGATCATAGATTACAAGGTGCTCGCAAAGCGTACGAAACTTATTTTCAACACCATACAAGGCATATCCAATGTCCGCCATCATTGAGTGCGTCCCTAATTTCAGCGAAGGACACGACCCCGCAGTCATAGAGAAGATTGCCGGCAGCATCGCCGCGCACGGCAGCAAGGTGCTCTGCACCGACATCGGCTACGACACCCATCGCAGCGTGATAACTTTTGCCGGTGAGGCGGACAATGTGGTGGAATCGGCATTCGCCGCGGTAAGGCGGGCTTCGGAACTGATAGACATGCGGGGGCACACCGGCGCACATCCGCGCCAGGGAGCCACCGACGTGCTGCCGCTGGTGCCCATTTCGGGCATAACCATGGAAGAATGCGTGCAGTTGTCGCGCCAGTTGGCAGAGCGCATCTACACCGAGCTGGGTATCCCCTGCTACTGCTACCAGGAGGCGGCGTTCAAACCAGAGCGGCGCAACCTGGCCGTATGCCGCGAAGGGGAATACGAGGCGCTGCCAGCCAAGATAGCCGACCCTGCCCGCAGGCCCGACTTCTGCGACGGCACCTTCACGCTGCAGGCGGCCAGATCGGGCGCAACCACGGTCGGGGCCCGCGACTTCCTGATTGCCGTCAACTTCAACCTGGACACCGACAATGTGGCGGCAGCCAAATCCATTGCGATGGACGTCCGCGCCAAGGGACGTATGCAAAAAGATGCCGGCGGCAACCCCGTTCTGGACGCCGAAGGCAAACCGGTGTTCACCCCCGGGCTGCTGCCCGGCTGCAAAGCCATCGGCTGGTACATCCCCGAATACGGCTTCGCCCAGGTCTCGATGAACATCACCGACATCTCCCTCACCCCGCTGCACAAAGCTTTCGAGATAGTCAGCGCCCAAGCCGCAGAACGCGGCCTGAGAGTGACCGGCACCGAAATCATCGGCCTCGTCCCCAAACGCGTACTTGTAGACGCCGGAATATATTTCAGCCACACATCAGATTGCCGGGCAATAATTGCCGAAAGCATTAATGGGGTTGCGAGCGTCAGGGAGCAGCACATTAATGCTGAGGCATTGCCCGGCGAACGGGAATTGATGGAACTGGCCGTAAAAAAAATGGGCCTGAATTCCATCAGGCCCTATAACATAGAAGAACGCGTGATAGAGTTCCTGCTCTAAGACGCGTGATACAAATTCTTGCTCTGGTACTTGGGCTCACAAGTCAGATTGACACCCAATTTCTTCAAGGTAGACACATCCACACTCGACAAAATCACACTCGTGTGAACCTCGCAGCAACGCAACTCATCGAGTTTCTCCAGCGCCTTGCGGGCATTCATGTCGGTCAACGCGCAGATAGAGAGCGCCAGCAACACCTCATTCACATGGAGGCGCGGATTACGGTTACCCAGATGTTGGGTCTTAAGGTTGCAGATAGGCTCAATCACGATAGGCGAAATCAAATCTACCTGCGAAGGTATCTTAGCCAGATATTTGAGGGCATTGAGCAGCATCGCAGAAGAGGGGCCCAGCAGGGCGCTGGTCTTGCCGCCTATCACGGTGCCGTCGTTCATCTCGATGGCAGCCGCCGGCATCCCGGTCTCCTCCGCCATCTTGTTGGCCAGAACCGCCACCTTGCGGTTGCTGAGCTCTACCTTGGCCTGCTCCATCACCATCTCGAGCTTGATGAGCTGTGCGGGGTCGGCAGACGCCTTGCGCACCTGGCAGGCAACATTATAATAACGGCGGATAATCTCGCGGCACGATGCGTCGCGCACCACCTCGTCGTCCATGATACAATCGCCAATCATGTTCACACCCATGTCGGTGGGTGACTTGTAGGGCGATTCGCCAATTATCTCGGTGAGCATCTGGTTCAGCACGGGGAAGATCTCCACGTCGCGGTTGTAGTTCACGGCTATCTTGCCGTACGCCTCGAGGTGGTACGGGTCAATCATGTTTACATCTTCCAAATCTACCGTAGCTGCCTCGTATGCGAGGTTGACGGGGTGCTTGAGCGGCATGCTCCACACGGGGAAGGTCTCGAACTTGGCATAACCGGCCTTCACGCCGCGCTTGTTCTCGTGGTAGAGCTGGCTCAGGCAGGTGGCCATCTTGCCGCTGCCGGGGCCGGGCGCGGTAACCACCACCAGACGGCGGCTGGTCACCACGAAATCGTTCTTGCCGTAACCATCTTCGCTGATGATTGCCTGCAGGTTCGAGGGGTAGCCGGCTATAGGATAGTGACGATATACTTTAAGGCCGAGGCCTTCGAGTTTCTTCTGGTAAGCTATCGCGTTCGCCTGGTTCTCAAAGCGGGTCAGCACCACGCTGCTCACATAGAGACCGTAGCCGCGGAAAGCGTCTATCAGGCGTAGCACATCCATGTCGTAGGTGATACCCAAGTCGCCACGGATCTTGTTCTTCTCGATGTCGTTGGCGTTTATCACGACCACGATTTCGGCCTCGTCTTTCATCTGCAGCAACATCTTGATCTTGCTGTCGGGAGCGAATCCCGGCAGCACGCGGCTGGCGTGATAGTCGTCAAAAAGTTTCCCTCCAAATTCCAGATAGAGCTTGTCGCCGAACATGGCGATGCGCTCCTTGATTTTATTCGACTGAATAGCAAGGTATTTATCCTTGTCGAAACCAAGTTTGTTCATATATATGTTTAATGCGGTTTCGCAAAAGTAGTATTTTTTTTAACTTTGGGAAGCCAATACACGTTATTTATGAAAGGAAATTACATTTTTTTGGCCGACGGCTTCGAAGAGGTCGAGGCACTGGCGACGCTTGATATCCTGCGTCGCGGAGGCGTAGATGCCAGAACCGTATCGATATACGACAATTCGCTGGTCGAAGGGGCGCACGGCGTACAGCTTATCAGCGACCTCTGCTGGGAAGATTTCCTGGAGGTGCTCCACGAAGAGGCTTCACAATATGACTTTATGATATTCCCGGGTGGCATGCCCGGAGCCAAGAACCTGGCGGAATTCGCTCCGCTTATGGATGTTCTGGAGAGGCACTATGCTGCCGGCGGCGGAGTCGCAGCCATCTGCGCATCCCCCGCAGTGATACTGGCGGCGCAAGGCGACACATTCAAGGGGGCTAAGATGACCTGCTACGACGGCTTCGAAGATACCCTGGCAGCAGCGGGCATCACCCATGTCGAGGCGGGCAGCGTCGTGGACGGCCGCCTGGTAACCGGCCGCGGCCCCGGCTACGCCGCAGAATTCGCCCTGGACCTCCTGGCCCAGATCAAAGACCGCGACACTGCCAACGCAGTTGCTGCAGGATTTACCCCAAGGTAAGCCTCAATTGCTATTATTTTTTACTTTTGCAGCATGAAAAAGCTTATCGTAACCTCTCTTTTATGCCTGCTGCTGGCTGGTTGCAGCGTTTCCAAGTCTAATATCAACCCAGAGGACCTTACCACCGAATATCAGGAAGAGGCTTTTACAGATGTCTCCAGCCCCCGCTTTTCCTGGATTAACGTAAGCGACCAGAACGGAGCCACGCAGACTTCGTACAGCATCCGCGTTTTCAAGGATCCCTCCAATCCCGAAAAGACCTGGTGGGAGTCGGGCATCAAGGTCAGCAAGGAGTCGGTGCTGATTCCCTACAAAGGCAAGGCTCTGGAACCGTGCACCGATTATTACTGGCAGGTGCAGGTGCGTGACCAGAAGGGCGAACCTTCCCGTTGGAGCAAAATGTGCCATTTCCACACGGGCGTGATCAACAAGTCGCTATGGAAGGCACAGTGGATAGGTGCCCCGTGGCAAGCAGAACAGTCGTATGACTACGACCGCAGCGAGGATGTGCAGCCCGCTCCGATGTTGCGCAAGGAGTTCGAGGTCACCAAGAAGGTCCGCACGGCCCGCTTCTACGGCACCGGCCTCGGCTATTTTGAGCTTTATGTGAACGGCAGCAAGATGGGCGACGAGTATCTGGTTCCCAACCAGACCAACTACGGCTATCGCGAGAAACTCGCCGAGCGGCTCATACCCGTGCCCGACCCGTTTAACGCATACAGCGTGGCTTATGTCACTTATGACCTCAAAGATTACATCGTAAAGGGCCGCAATGCCGTAGGCGCAATCCTGGGCAACGGTTTTTATAACCTGGTGTTCCGCCGCTTCGTGATGGGTTACGGCGTGCCCAAGTTCTACGGCCAGATTGTCATCACCTATGAAGACGGCACTCGCGATGTCATTGCCAGCGACACCACCTGGAAGATAGCCAAGAGCGCCATCACTTTTGACCAGATGTATATCGGCGAGAAGTATGATGCCCGCCTCGAACACAGCGGCTGGAGCAAGGCCGGCTACGACGATTCTGAATGGGCCGAAGCCGTGGTCAAGAATACCCCCGAAGGGAGCCTGGTGGCACAGTTCGGCCCCAGCGACCGCATCACCGCAAGATACGCTCCCGTCAGCATAGAGAAGATAGACAGCACCGGAGTGTTCAGGGTATCCTTCCCCGAAGAGATTTCCGGCTGGGTAGAGCTCAAGAACCTCAAACTCAAAGAGGGGCAGAACGTGACCGTGGGTTACATCAACGAGTCGCTGCCGCAGTGCACCGTCTACACCGCAAAGGGTTCTGGCAAAGAGAGTTATCACCCCCGTTTCGAGTGGTACGTCTTCTCCCAGATAGAGATTGCCGGCCTGGACGACCTCAAACCTTCGCAGATAGAGGCGCAGGCTGTGAACTCCGACGTAAAGCAGGCCACCGCTTTCGAAACTTCCAACCAGCTGATCAACAAGATAGACAAGATATGGCGCCGCAGCATGCTGGACAACATGCACGGCGGTGTGCCCACCGACTGCCCCCACCGCGAGCGTATCGGTTACACCGGCGACGGCCAGGCGGTAGGCCCCACGACTATGACCGCATTCAGTGCGCAGAGTTTCTACAGCAAGTGGATCCGCGACATCCGTGAGGCTCAGAAACCCGACGGCTATGTTGCCAACTCCGCTCCCTGGCAGCCCGAGGCCGGCGGCGGAATCCCCTGGGGCGCTTCTATCAACTTTCTCCCGACCGATTTTTACTGGATTTACGGCGACGAGCGCCTGCTTCGCGAGTGCTACAAACCCATGAAGGACCAGACTATCTGGATGACCAAGTGGGTCGATCCCGCCACCGGTGTCATGGAGAGCCGTTCCGGTCGTTACTTCATGGATCTGGGCGAGTGGGTTCCGGCATTCGGCCTGCCCAGCAACGCGCTGGTTCACACCTGGTTCCTCTGGGCATGCGCGGCCAAGACCGCCGATGCCGCCCGCATACTTGGCAAGAGTGCCGACGAGGCCTATTTCGCTGCCCTTCGCGACCGCACCGCCGAGGCGTTCCACAATACTTTCTACAATCCTGAGACGGGCTCTTACGGCAAGGACGGCAGCAACGTGTTCGCGCTTGCCATGGGCGTCCCTGCCGACCGCGAAGAGAAGGTTGTGAATGCCCTCGTGGCCAACATCGCCGAGCATGACAACCACCTTATCACCGGATTTGTGGGCTTCCGCTACCTCTGCGAAATACTGGTAAAGCACGGCCATGCCGACCTCGCCTACGAAATCATAACCAAGACCGATCAGCCCAGTTTCGGCTGGTGGATAGAACAAGGGGCGACCACGACCTGGGAACAGTGGAACGGCGTCTTCTCGCACAACCACCCCTTCATGGGCGGCGGCATCCTCTGGTTCTACCGCGACCTGGCGGGCTTGGAGCCCACCAGCCCCGGCTACCGTACCTTTGAGATACGTCCCACAATGCCCGAGGGTCTCGACTGGGTCAAGTACTATCAGGACACCATGTACGGTCGCATTGTTTCTGAGTGGAATAAAGGCGCTGACGGCTCACTCACCATCAAAATCGCCGTCCCCGTCGGCACAACCTGCACCGCTTATGTTCCCGATGGCGAAAGTACCCGCACAGAGACTCTCAGCAGCGGAAAATATACATTGAAGGGAAGCATAAAATAATGCCATCTAAGATTGTATCACTATATGAGTCTTTTGGAAAAAACCAGCAGGAAATATATTTCTTCTGACAAATTCGCCGGCAAGCTGTTCGGTTCCATATTGAAACACCGGTGGCTGGTGGTATTGCTTATTATATCCGCCGTCATGCTGTTTGACAGGAATGTCCCTGAATTGTGGCACAAGGTACTGCTGATGACAGCCCTGACTTTGCTTGTTGCAACCATCATATCTGTCTGCAACACCTTGACCGACTTATACAGCCTGCTGCGCAAAGACGACAATGTCACAACCTGCCAGATATTTATCCTGGCCGCAATCGGGATATGGATTTTTGCCGCCGCCATTATCCTCAATTTTGGAAATGACGCCAAAAACACCTTCCTGATCAGCCTCACCGGCAGTGTTCTCGCGATAGTTTTCCAAGACAAGATAAAAGGGGCCGTTGCCTATCTGCACCTTCGCAGGCACCACCTTCTCAATATCGGAGACTGGGTCATAGTTCCCAAAATGAATGCCGACGGCGTTGTAAAGAAAATCACGCTCACAACCGTTACTCTGTGCAATTGGGATACTACGACATCCAGCATCCCTGTCGGAGCCCTGCAAACGGACCACTTCATAAATCTCCAAAATATGTCCCAGGGTAAAACGTACGGCAGGCAGATGCTCAAGTCATTTACCCTTGACACAGGGTGTATCCGGCCCATTACCAAAGAAGAAGCTGACGCATTCAAATCAAGCGAGCATGGCTTTCTGAATTACATACCCGAGGATGAAATCAAAGCCGGGACGCTTAACGCACGTCTCTACAGGTTATACCTCTATCACTGGCTGATGAATAACGGGCACGTTTCCCAGTGGCCCAGGCTGATTGTGCGGTGGCTAGACCATAAAGACAGCGGAATGGCGCTGGAGGTGTACTCATTCATAACAGATAGTGATACAGAGGCATACGAGTGGCAGCAATCTCAGATAATAGAACATATCCTCTCTTCTTTGGAGTGGTTCGGGCTGCGGCTCTACCAAAGACCTTCCGCATTTGATATCAGAAACAGCATAATCAACAATACCGACAAGTCGGCAGCACAATGGGAGCAGGAAGCGTTATGAGCAGGAAAACAATGCGTGAACGGCCCTTTGAATATTTAAGGCGCCAGCAAACTGGAGAACCATTCTCACAGGAGACGATAAAGAACTGGTATGTTGCACGCTCGTTCGTGCTGGAACGGCTTAAGCAAATCTCTTTTGCGCCGGGGTCGAACCAACATCTGAATGTTGTAATCGACGGGGATTCCCCCCTTATGCTGGCAGTATTGCGCCATGTCGCGCTGTATTCGCACTATCCCAATTTCATTGAATACGATGCATTGGGCCATCTGGCATGCCTCAACAGAACTTGCATCACATTAATCAGTAACAGGGACGCAGATGCGATAGTTGCTGACCTCAAGAGCGAAGAGTGCTTATGCAACTTATTGGATTATTGCAAACTCACAGTCTATGGGGTTGTGCAAAACGCAGACTCATATCTGGATATAGAGGTGGAAATCGCGCATCAGACCGCCGAAGGAAACGAGTGCGTCCACTTAAGCGAAACTGATGTCAAATCATTCCTGGAATCCCAATCTGATGAAAGCGTTTATACGATTGACACCAGAAAGGCTGTATATGCCAGTAAGGTATACATGCTTGGGGCAGTCATAGACAACGTGCCATACGAGGATATCAATGGTGCCGGCAGGTATACTCAAGCCTTAGACACCTTCCAATACAGGGTTCTCAGGGACACTAAAGACATGCAGCTGGCATCCCCCTCGGAATGGAGTACACGCCCGATGGCTTCCAGGAACGGTCTTTCAAATATCTTTTGTTCTGACTGCTTTGCCTCCAGAGAACTTGCCATAAAGAGCCTGTGCCCCAACTATGACAAGTTAGGCGTTAAAGAGCGCCAGGATCTCTGGGAGGAGTACAATAACCAGCTATCACTGAGTGAACACAACCGTTGGACAGTGGAGAAACTTATCATGGGTTTCAAGCCGCTGAGCTGCCGGCAGAGAACTGAATACGAAAGTCTGTTCGAAACAAAACGGGTAGCTTACGGCAAGTTGTTGAAGAATAACGCCGCATCTGCTGCCCACATTGACATCTGCTCTTACAGGGACTTGCGCCGCATCGACCCCAACAGCCTCAAGTACGACAGCTTCCTGATGCTGGCCATCCCCCATATTCTTGGCAAGGTCCGTTAAGAGGGTTCGCATAAAACAATCATGGCCGGCTTGAGAGCCGGCCATGACTACTTTTATAGCAGGCTATTCTATGACGGGACGCACCGACAACCCCATGGAGCGGTCGTAGGTGTAACTGCTTACCCCATTGGGGTTGAAGTACAGGCCCCTCGCGTTACTCCGGTCACCAGTATAGAGTGAAGAAGACCAGTAGGCACCTTGTGAGCCGGCATTGTTAGAGTCGGTACCGCTCCAAGTGCCTGCAGCGGGCAGGAAGATGCTGTTATCGTTGCCAAAGTATATTATCTGCCACCCCGCTACGCCGTTCATCTCTGTCCATTCCCAGAGATAATTCGCCTCATTGTTTCGTGTTGCAATCAACTCTTCAAATTCTGCAGCAGTCGGCATACGCCAGCCACCGCCCCATATCTCACGGGCTACATCATCCGTCAGATCCAATGTGGTCTTATTGTCGTTTGCATTGTATTTCGTGAATTGAGCATTTGTCGTCTCTCCGCCAGTACTGTACGGGCAGTTTGTCCAAGTGTAGCCCGCTCCAAAACCCTCTTTCCATGTAAGAGGCTCCAGGCTCTCGTAATGCGGATCAGTCGCTCCCCAAGCATAGTAATCGCCGTACTCCTCAGCAGAGAATGTGCCGACATTGTTAGTGGCCCATTTCACACTCAATCCTATATCAACCCAATTGAAATCGTTCTCCCAACCATAAATGGGACCAACTGTAGCCTTAATCAAATATGCCTTTCCAGCCTGGAAATTCTGGCCGGTCACCCTGCCGGTGAGATAATTGTCTCCACCATATATTTCCATGTTAAGGCTTTTGCCGGAGAGGTCTACAGGAGCAATCATCATGGCCATGCGCACGGTTTCGTTTGCCTCAAACGAGATGCCGTCCTCGCCGCCAAGTGAGAGCCAAGTAGTTGATGTCGTCTCTACAGGGTTAATCTCAACAGGGTCTGCAAGCAGGTTGACAGTGCCGTATAAGGTAAAGACTTCTTCCGGGGCCGTGAGTTGGAGCTCGCGGCAGATGCCCTCCTCCTTAAAGGTGACGTCCATGACAAGCAGTGCACCAAGGTGCTGCAACTCGAACTCGCAACCACCATTGTAAGGGGCGGTACGGCTTGAATAGAGGTAGTCTTTATCGGTCGGCATCCACGCACCTTTTGACAACTGCTCCTGGCTGTCATAATACAGCGGTACTTCGGTTGCTTCGGGCGCCATATCGGACATATAGGAGCCGTATGCGACGTACTGTTCGCCATCCTTAAGGGCATAATCATTGCCATACAATACGCAGGATGAGCCCTGATTCTCATATACGGAGAAATATACACCGTCGCCCACTGTCGTAGTAATAGGATACAGAGTCAGGGCATCGTTATCTGTAAATGTATGCTGTAACTTATTTCCGGTAAAATCGCTGCCGTATTCGAAATCAACAATTCTCGCCGTAGGGTAAAGGACATCATCGTGACTGATATTCTCTGTGACAGTAACCTCGCATGTTGCGGTATGGCCGCCGTCATCCGTTGTTACGGTGATTGTCGCCGTGCCGGCGCCTATGGCCGTTACAAGGCCATTGTTGCCTACAGTTGCCACGCCGGTGTTGCTCGAACGCCATGAAACGCCCTTGTTCGAAGCATTTCCCGGATTGACCGTTGCGGTAAGCTGATATGTTTCGCCTTCAGTCAAGCCGAGGGTCGTCTTGTCCAATGTAACTGAAGATACAGGTACAGCCACAGTCACTTCGCAAGTGGCGGTATGGCCGCCGTCATCCGTTGTTACGGTGATTGTCGCTGTGCCGGCGCCGATGGCAATGACCAGTCCGCTGTTATCCACAGCAGCAACGCCAGTATTGCTTGAACGCCATGAAACGCTCTGGTTTGTAGCATCTCCCGGATTGACCGTTGCGGTGAGCTTATCTGTTTCGCCCACGGTTAGACCGAGGCTTGTTCTGTCCAATGAGACAGAAGATACGGGTACTGTCACCGTTACGGTGCAGGTAGCCGTGAATTCTCCGGCCTTGGCTGTAATTGCAGCGCTGCCGCCGCCAACCGCCGTAACATTGCCATATTCATCTACTTTGGCCACATCCGGGTTGTCGCTGGTCCAGCTCACGGTCTTTACCGAAGCGTCGTCGGGCATTACAGTGGCCGTAAGCGTCAAGGTCTCCCCCTTCTCCATCGCCGCCTGTGTCCTGTCAAGAGTGATGCTTGTGACATCTACGAAGGGCACGTATACTGTTACCTCGCAAGCCGCAACGATTTCGCCGTCGCTCGTCGTGACATATACGGTGGCTGTACCGGTTTCAACGCCCGTCACCCTGCCGTTCTGATCCACCTGAACTATGTTCTGGTTAGTGGAGGACCATGTAACGCCCTTGTCGGTGGCGTCGGCCGGCTGCACTGTCGCAGTCAATGTCTCAGTTGAGCCCTTGATGAGTCTTAGGTTCGTACTGCTAAGCTCCACGCCTGTCACATGGATTATCTTTCTGGCAACCGTAACCTCGCAAGTGGCGGTATGGCCGCCGTCATCCGTTGTCACGGTGATTGTCGCAGTACCCTCTCCGATGGCGGTTACCAAGCCGCTGTTATCTACAGTTGCCACGCCTGTGTTGCCCGAACGCCATGAAATGATCTTGTTGGTAGCATCTTCCGGATTGACCGTTGCGGTGAGATTATTTGTTTCGCCTTCGGTCAGGCTGAGGGTCGTCTTGTCCAATGTAACAGAAGATACGGGTACCGTAACCGTTACGGTGCAGGTAGCCGTGAATTCTCCGGCCTTGGCTGTGATTGCAGCGCTGCCGCCGCCAACCGCCGTAACATTGCCATATTCATCTACTTTGGCCACATCCGGGTTGTCGCTGGTCCAGGTCACGGTCTTTACCGAAGCGTCGTCGGGCATTACAGTGGCCGTAAGCGTCAAGGTCTCCCCCTTCTCCATCGCCGCCTGTGTCCTGTCGAGGGTGATGCTTGTGACATCTACGAACGGTACGTATACCGTCACCTCGCACGCCGCTACAAATTCGCCGTCGGTCGTCGTTACATATACTGTAGCAGAACCGGTTTCAACGCCAGTCACCCTGCCGTTCTGCTCTACTTGGGCAATGCCCTGATTGGTGGAGGCCCATGTGATACTCTTGTCGGTGGCATCGGCCGGGAGCACTGTCGCGGTCAATGTCTCAGTGTTTCCCTTGATGATTCTCAAGGTTGTACTGCTAAGCTCCACTCCTGTCACATGGATTATCTTCCTGGCAACGGTAACCTCGCAGGTGGCGGTAAGGCCGCCGTCCGCCATAGTCACGGTGACTGTCGCCGTACCGGCGCCGATGGCAGTAACCAAGCCGTTGTCATCCACAGTTGCCACTCTGCTATCGCTGGAACGCCATGAAATGCCCTGGTTTGTGGCATCTTCCGGACTGACAGTTGCGGTGAGCTTGTATGTTTCACCCTCAGTCAGAGCTAGGGTCGTCTTGTCCAATGTAACCGAAGATACGGGCACCGTCACCGTAATGACGCAGGTAGCCGTGATTTTTCCCGCCTTGGCGGTGATGGTCGCAGTTCCGGCGCTTATCGCGGTAATGATGCCGTTCCCGTCGACCGTGGCCACATCAGGATTGTCGCTGGTCCAGAGTACACTCTTCAGATATGCGTCATCGGGCTGCAACGTGACCAAAAGCTCCAGCGTCTCCCCTCTCACCATAGCCGCCGATGTCCTTTCAAGGGTTAAGCCTGTAACAGCGGGGGCATCGACATAAATAATTTCTGTATAATCGGGAACCAGAAGCACCTCAATATCCTGCGCAATGGAGAGATATAAGGTCGCAAGATTTGGATTGTCAAGGCAGTTGAGATACTTAAGGTCCATCAATTTAGAACAATTCAGCGAGGGCAAATCGTTGCCGGAAACATTCAGGGAACGTAAGCCGGTGCTGTTTGAAAGGTCCAGCTCGGTAAGTTGGTTGTTGCTGCAGTCCACGGCAGTCATGTTGGAGTTGCTGCCAAGGGGGATACTCTTGAGTTTCCCTTTCCTCGGCTCTGACCCCCTCGCATTGAGAGATTCAAGCAGCGGCATACCAGCCACCTCGCGGACAGATGCGATTTCGTCGGTCACTGCATCGATGTTGCTGATAGCCGTGAGCTCGCCAAAGGATATCTTACCGTTCACGTTCAAGTCGTGGTTATCCAGCAGGTACTCCTTGAATTTGGGGTCCTCTATGTCGACTTCATCTTCGTCATTTATAACCACCTTGCACAGTATACGGCTGAAGCCGGTACCGCTTTTATCATCTTCCGCATAGGCCAATACATAGTGAGTACCTTCGCCCAACAGGCTCAATGGCAGGGTGAACGTCTTGCCGTCCTTGTCAAGGGTAGCAGGGATGCGCCTTTCGCGACGGATGGACTCCCGCTGGGAGCTCGTTCCCCAGACGAAGCCCAGGTCGGTAATCTCGCGACCGCCGTCGTCCTCTATCACGGCCGTGAGGTAGAAGTCGCTCACAGTGACATCCGAAACAGAGGCCACAGAACTCTCAGGGGTCTTCTGGGCAAGTGTGTTAGAGTACATCTTGCTGTGCCCGTTGGATATGAACGAGCGCAGATAATAGGTCGTGTTGGCCTTCAGGCCGGTAACGCCCACGGAGAAGCCTTCTGCAGTCACATCCTGAGGGACCAGAGTCTGGTATGTTCCGCCGGCTTCAAACAACTCGTCGGATATCTCCACGCCATAGGACGTGACACTTGACATATCGCCGCCAAACAGACCTTTGACCAGCATGGAGACGCGGGTCACACTGGATTCGTCTACAGATACCAACGGGACTTCGGGCTTATTGTCGGGAGCCTCGGGGTCATGGACGCAGGCGGCAACCATAAGGGAGGCCGCAACCACACTGTATATATATTGGAAAGCCTTCATACGCCTAGAACATTACGCCAATCCCCAGGTTGGCCTCATAAAACTTGAAAGAATTGCTCTGCACGCCTGCGGACACCGCCACTCCGCCTAAGCGAAATGCCAGGCCGGCCTCCGCCTCAAATCCGCTGAAGGACGATGGCGCTACCCTCACATATTGGTTCTGGCCGTCAGAGCCGAACATCTGCCAGGCCAGGGTGCGGGTTCCGTAACCGCCCCCGAGATAACCATACAGGGAGGCCTTGTCACCTATTGCGGCCAGATGGCGCATGTAACCAGCCGTGAAGGCCAGGCGGCTCCGCTTGCTCTCTCCGGTGTACCAACCCATAGTCCCGTCGATATTGCCTTCCGCATCGCATTCGCCAACCGTCTCAAGACCGAAGGAGAAATCTGACTTAACACGGAAGTATCCACCGTTAACCTTGCAGAATCCCACCATCACCCCGTAGCTCATATGCATCGGCTCCGAGAAGCCCACGCTGAGCGAAGGCAGAATCAGAGTGCGGAGCTTTATGGCATCCTCTATGTCGAGGTCCATCATGTAGACCATGCCGGACTCTATCTCGATGTCGGCAGGGATGGTGAACTCCAGCGGTTTGCTGTCGTCCATGGATATCTTCAGGCGGGTGGTGCCTTCGGGGACATGGACGAGCCATTCTCCGGGGAAATGCACCGCATCCCCTACCGTTCCCTCGAACAGGAGCGTGGAGTCGGACGCCGCGAAGGTAATGTCCACAAGTGCAGTAAGTTTGCCGTTATTGTCCAGGACCGGTGATGTGCGGGCACGCATGTCCCCGATATCGGCCCTGCTGAAACTGCGGACTGTGAGCCGCCGGTTCTGTGCACCGGCAGTGTAAACCGCCAGAATTAAAAGCAGGAGGGTAAAAAATCGTTTCAACGTATTGTAAAGTTATTGATGTTAAACACTTTGTCTTCTTCAAGGCGCTGCGTCTTTGCCTCGTCCATCCAGTAGGGCTGCCATGTGCGGACATGGATCTGGGGGTGAGATTCATCGCGGAAGTCCCATATCATGAACAGGTAGCCATCGTCGGAATACGAAGAAGATTCATAGCCCTGGCGCAACATTACCCCGTAGTAACCAGGTATGGAGGGGTGCTTGGACACCTTTATGTCAGAGAAGGTGACATGGATATAACTGTTGTTGGGGAAAACCCGTGTGCGGAGCCGCTCTATATACTCCTGCTTGCTGTACTGGGTATATACGATATCCGTATCGGCCTTGAGCACCGCCACGCGGTCGCCTTTCTTGCGCTTTACAACCTTTCCGGTGATGATGAGGGCGTCGTCGCTGAACACATTGTCCAGAAAAACGATATCCTTGCGGTTGTATGCGGTTCGGAACTGCTCCACGTAGTCCAGAATCATCTGCCGGCAACGGAGGTCGGTCACTTCGGCTCCATCAGAAATTACCTTGCGGTAAAGGTGGTTCTGGAGGGCGAGGTTTACACGGGTTATCGTGCCGCCGCCGTCCATGTCAATCACCAGTTCCTGATAGTCGGAATCCCCGCTGTCGGTCTTGACCTCAATGGGGACATTGCGGACCTGGCAGCCGGAGTATGTGGTGATCACCCGCTCCACTATGTCGGGCTCCTCACATCGGAAGGGCATGTTGGCCCAGAGCATGAGCACGGCATCGACAGCATCCGGGGCAATCGATATCCCGGAGAAGTCAGGCTCCGCAGCACTGTTGAAGGCATCGTTGAAGGCAGAGAGCAGGTTGGATAGGTTCTGGCCTATACGCTGCCGGAGCGCCTCGTTGGATACTCCGTCACTCACTGTGAATGAGACTGACTGAGCGCCGGCATCAAACAAACTGATTATTAAAAGGAGTGATAAAAGATAACGTTTCATAATGCCAGGCATGATTTAAGGCCCTCCACGTACACCCAGAGAGGGGCGGTTTTGTAGCGCATGGGTGAGGCAGGGGCTCCGGTGACGGCATTTTTGCGGGCAAATGATTCATCCGCAGGGGTCATCACCTCCATTATGGCTTTGGATTTGGGGTTAAAGTATATGAGCAGCCCGTCGTTGGCGAACTGCTGTGTCTGGTTGTCGATCTTCTGTCCGGTGCGGATTTCATCCACTAACGGGCTGGCCGCTATGAGATTGAGCACCTCGTCTATCTTACGGGCGGCCAGGATTCCACTCACCAGGTTTGAGAGATCCTCTTTGCGGGAGTCGTTGTTCAGCGCCTCGGCCAGAGACTTTTCCAAATCTGCCAGCCGGGCCTTGTCGATATAGACGATAGTCCGGTAACAGTCCGGGCGGAGCAGGCAGCAGACAGATTCCTCGAGGTCGGCGGGATATTCATTCCTTTCACGGAGACAATCAAATCCGCCGGTCTTGATGTATTCCTCAACCTGCTGCACAAGTTCTTTGCGGGCTTGCTCCATGGATGCTCCAGGGTCGCTGTTGCCGGGAACGGTAGAAAGGCCGTATAGGTAGGTCTGCGTGTCAAGCTTGATCTGATTGATACGTCTCAGAAGGCTGTCCCTCTCCTGGGAAAACAGAGGCAATGAGAGGGCAATCGTAAGCAGCAGGCAGGATAATCTTCTCATTTTGCAAGATTGTAGATGGGGGTGAACGTGTATGCCTCGGCATCGAACATCCCTTCGCCCGAGTCAATCATGTCAAGGTTAATTGTAAAGAGCATGGTATGGCTATACCCGAGTTCACGGTTGACAAGGAAAAGGGTCGCCAAGGCCTGTTTATCGTCTATGCTCTCTATGCCCACATACGGGACAAAACCGCAATCTATGATGCAAAAGGCAAGCAGCTTGTTCAAAGGAACTTCTACCTCTTCCATTGCATAACCGTAACGGTGCTGCCTGAAGTAAACGGTGTAACGGCTGTCGCCGGTGTAGCCGGACAGCAGCGTGATGATGCTTTCCCGGGGGAATTCCCGCTCCCTTACCGGGATCCACTCACCCTTTATACGACGGAAAAAAGATACCTCGCGCACCGATTCCACCTCGTATGAACCGTTGTCCGACACATAGAGGTTTTTTCCGATACGCTGCATGTTCTCCGGAACGGGCCTTGCCAGGTCTGTTTTGCAAAGGGCCAGCCGATCCATAAAAAAACGCTCCAGTGCAACCTTGTCGGCTTCCTGCGCTATTGCGGCGATGGCTGTAAACAGAACCAGAATGGTGATTATCGTTTTACGCATTTACCAAGTGTTTGATCAGAGGCAATGTCGGGGTGATCGCCCAGGCGGATGAACCCCTTTTTGGTGCCGTCGGCAGAATACCACTCACCGTAATTAAGGTGGCCCTGCTTCCAGTCCCCCTTGATGTAATCCCCCGCCTCGGCAAAACGTTCCTCGGGGTCATGCATGTCAATGCGGCGGCGGGTCTTGAACGTATAGGTACCAAAACCGTCGGGATATCCCCCCTTGACGGTCCCGGTGAATGTGTTCATATTGGAAGATGCTGCCGGCGAAGATGCCGCACTCTTTGACGATTGAGACGATGCGGGAGTACTCTGCGATGAGGCCGGGGTTGTTATCTTTGAAGAAGAGGCGGTTGTGCCCTGAGCGGCAGGTGTCACGGAGACGGCCTTTTCAGCTGGCTGCGTCACCGCCGGCGACTGCTCCTTACCTGCTGAACGGCCAGTTTCTGCAGGAGGTATGATTTCCGCCGGAGTGGCCGTCACAACCGGGGCACCGGTCTCCCCTTTTTGCTCGACGGCAGTTGTGGAAGTTGCTGTATTTCCGGGCTTTTGCAAAAGCAAAAATGTGGCGGCACCAGCAATAAGGATAAACGCGACAACGGGAATTATCCACTTGACAGGCGACGACTTTCTGGCACCGTTTTCTGTGACAGCCACAGGCGCGGGCGCAGGCGCATCGCCGCGGTAGTCACGTATGAACTTTTCAACCAGGGCAAAATCCTTGCTATGGTTGCCGGTAGCTTTGATATACTGCTTCAGGGAGAGGAAATACTCCAGATCATCATCAAAAGGGTTGTCATCCAGCAGAAAAGGGATGATGTGCTTATTCTGGCTGAAGGCGAGGCTTACCTCATTTTTCACATGCGGAGAACGGCAGGCCTCCTTGCTGCTCACAAGCAGGAACACGTCACATGCCTTGAGCGAGCGTGTTATGGCGCCGGAGAAAGAACCGGACGTGAGATCTCTGAAAGAGACCCAGCACTGAATGCCCTTGCTCTCCAGATAATCGCACAATTGCTCAACCACCTTACGGTCGCAGGTACTATGGCTGATGAATACCATTGCGGACAAAGGATTAACCACGGACAGCGAAGATAATTATAATTATGACAAATTCAAAAACAGCTTACAATCCGAGACGGCACTGGCAATCAAAGGCAGGCACCTGACCATGGCGATGTCATAAATGCGGGTGTCGTTGCCCGTCTCGTCCGCTCTCAAATCGGAATATGGCCTGAGATCATAATGGATGCCGCGCGATATCAGGAGGCGCTTCTGCTTAATATCCATCTCCACAACCTTCTGCTCCTCAACCGTAGCCGGTCTCATCCCGGAGAGGAGCGTTACCATAGTCCAGCGGTTGTGCTCAACTTCTGCCAGACGGGCCATGACTCCGTCATCGATTATGCGGAGATCCTTCCGGCCGTGCGCCTGCATTCCCGCCGGGAGCAACCTGCTCGCCATACTCCGGGCATTATCCAGACTTTCGCGACGGCGACGGCCGGGAAGTTCTGCCCAAAGGCGTCCAGCCTCAGCCATATCCAATGCATCCGGAATGCGCTTATAGCGTGCCGTCAGGGTATAGACCTCATTTACGGCCATGGCTATCCTACGGTTCAAAAGCGTATTGTCGTTGAAGCCCCAGGGCATCCCGAAGGGGATAACTTCCAGCCCGGACGCCTTTACCAGAGAGTCATCTCCTATATGGAGAAGAACCGGAACGACGACCAAGCTATCCTTAAGAAACCGATAATACTCAATATTCTTATTGTCTTCCCGCATGGCAAAGACCACCACGGTTCTCCATTCCGAAGTGGCTTCGCTCCAATCCTTAAGTTTGGTGCGTAGATTCTCTTTAAGGCCCGCAGAGTGCACAAACTCCCACTCGACATCCACAAAGTCTTCCATACGACCCTCATAATCAGGTTTGTGCAGATTATATTGACCAGTCTCAAGGTCGATAAAACTATAATAAGAGGCATCCATGAGCGACTTGTATCTGCTCACAAAACGATTTCCGAACTCTGGAGCATCGGAGCCTATCCAGGTAATTCTGGTGCGCAGGGAGTGGTCCCGTACATAGTTGGGGAAATGGGCGATTTTCAAGGTTTCCACCGCAAGCGCTTCAGAGGCAGGTGTCATGCCGAACAAGACCAGGCGGACCTTGCGGTTGTCCTCGTATGAGATTCCTTCGCCATCCAGACGTACCGGACCACCGGGGCCCAGAAGAGTTTCTGCCCAGCGGCCTGCGAGGGTGAACGGCATGAATTCCACATTGTTCAGGTCGCTGTGCTCAAAGAGCGCGATAGAAGCTGTGTCATGCACCAGTATCTCCACAAGCAGTGAGCTTTCACGCCCCGCCAGCATATCCTTGAGCCTTGTCAAAGCCTCAGAATCTTGATTAAAGCCATCACCGCCATCTTCACGGAAAGCAATCATGCAGCGATATACAGAGGGCTCCACACCCCCCGGCCACACTACCTTCCTCTCCCCTGCCTGCATACTGTCAAGCAAGGGATGGTCACCTATCAGGAGAAGGGGCGCTGCCATTGTCAAAGTCCGCTCAGAAGCCCGAACTCTTATCTACCGCGACACCTTGCCGGTGAGAGTGTACTTGCCGCTGGAGAGCGTTTCTTCGCGGACAGCATCCCCGTCGGGAAGATATACCGTGGCGGTGGTGCCCACGGGAACAGAGCATTTGAGGGTAAATATGCCATCGGCAGCTACGCTCCAGTCGATAACGATGCGGCCGTATGGGCAATCTTTATGGAATTTGACCCAGTCGAGGCCGTCGACCACAGTGGGGCGGATTTCGAAGGTACGGTAGCCGGGCGAAGTGGGTTCGAGGCCCGCCAAATCGCGGTAGAACCAGCGGATGCCGCCCCCCATGAAGGGGATGTTGCGGGAGAATACGCCGTCCCACTGCTCCCAGAAAGTAACGGCGCCCTGGTCTATCCACCAGCCGATGCTGGGCTGGTCGCGCTTGTTGATGATCTCCCAGGCGAGGTCGGCACGGCCGTATTTGACAAGCGTCTCGCACAGGTAGCGCCACCCCACGAAACCGACGTGCAGGTGGTTGCCGCATTCGGCAATGTTTGCCACAAGGGCATTCAGCGCAGCTTGTTCGCGTTCTTTGGTCGGGCAACCCATTGCCAGCGCCCACATATTGCTGCCCCACTTGCCGTAAGATTTGGTCTCGGGGTCAAAGAAATGACGGTGGAAAGCGGCGGCTGTGGTGTCGCGCAGGGCCGAGAAATATTCGGCCTCACGCACCTTGCCCAGGATATGGGCGGTCTGTGCCGTGATGTCGGCGCATTTCCAAAGGAACCAGGTGTGTACCAGCGCCTTGGAGGGAATGTCCCACGGGGCGTTCCATTCGCCCAGGTCCATGAAATAGCGGCCGGTGCGGCTTTCCATGATGTTGGTGGCGGGGTCCACCCAGTTGAGCATCCAGCGGGTATGGGCAGCCATGGCGTCGTAGCACTCTTTGAGGGCGCGCACATCGCCGTATTCCCAATAAAACTCGTAAGGGATCACGTTCATCGCAGAGCCGAAGGCGACTCCGCCGCCCGCCTCGGGCTGCCAGGGGGCCGAATTGCACACATAGCCGTCGGCCTTCTGCGCCTCGCGCAGGTCGCGCAGCCACTTGTAGTAGAACGCCCCGGCATCCATGGTGGTCATCACGGTCGGTCCCACGGCCTGGCCGTCGCCGGTGTAGCCGATACGCTCGCGGTGCGGAGTGTCGGTGGGGATGTTGCCGTGCATGTTGTCCAGCTGGGTGCGGCGCCATATCTTGTCCATGTAGTTGATAAGGTCATTGGAGCACTCGAACGAAGTCGCCTGGCGGATGTCGGAATTCACCGCCTGCGCCTCTATCTGGTCGGGACGCAAATCGTCCAGGCCAAAGATCTCTACCTGCTGGAATGCGAAATATTCGAAACGGGGATGCCAGCTCTCACGGCCGGTCCCCTTGGCGATATACTTCATAAAGCTCACGACCTTCTCTACGGCGTTATAATCTTCGGTAAGGTTGTGTATGGTGATCTCCTGCCCTTCGCGCAGGTTGAGATTCTTGAGTTCAACCCAACCCGAGATGTATTCGGGGAACGATACCAGTATGGCGCCGGTAGAGTCAACTTTCTCTATCTTGGTGGGCTTCCAGGTGCCGGTGATGCGGTCCGAAAGGCCGGTCTGTGCGAAAAGTTCACCTTCGGGAGCCCTCTTGGGCACAGCATAAGCCCATGCAGAATCGTCGTAGCCGGGCTTGCTCCACCCCTCATGCTCGCAGCGGGCGTCGTAGATCTCGCCAAAATAGAGCTGGTCGTAGAGTATCGCACTCTTCTCGATTTTCCACGAGGTGTCGCTCGCAATCACATCCTGGGTGCCGTCCTCGTACTTAATCACAATCTGGCCGAAGAACTTGGGCACGCCGTAGCCCATCACAAAGCGGCGGAACACCAAATCGTAATAGCCGTTGCCGAGGATGGCTCCCACGGCGTTGCGGCCTTTCACTATATAATCCTTAAGGTCGTAGCTGACATATGCAACGCTGTAGCCGTTGAACGGATCGGGAATGGGGAGCAGGCGCTCGTCGAGCTTCTCGCGATAGCCGTAGTTGGTCTCGTTGGGAGTGAGGTACTCGTCACCCATCTTGGTACCGTTGAGATACAACTCGAAATAGCCCAGGCCGGTGCCGTAGAAGCGGGCCGAGCGGACCTTCTTGCTGACCTCGAACTCCTTGCGCAACAGCGGCGCGGGCTGCACGTCTTCGCTCAGGTCGTAGTCGTACGACTCCTCGCCCTGCCACGGGGCCCCTATCCACTGCGCCTTCCAGAGCGCCTTGTTGATGACACCGGTGTGAAAGTGGCAAATCTCGCTCCAGCGGGAGGGCTCACCCTTCTCGTCACGCACCTGAACCTGCCAGTAATAATCGGTGCAGGGCTCCAGCGCTTTGCCTTTGTAAGCTACGTGTACCGACTCGTTGCTGACCTTGATGCCCGAATCCCACCAAGTCTTCTCGGGATTGGATGGGTCCTTGAACATTCGGATGTGATACGAGGTCTGGACAGCGCCCTGCTTGCCGCTTTCGTTGATCCAGCTGAAGCGGGGACTGGCGACATCGGTAAAGGCATCTTGTTTATATTCGGTGGTAAGCCCGGCGGGTTTGATGCTCGATTTGGAGAGCGAACAGCCCGACAGCATCAGGCACAATGCAAAGGCAAAAAGGATTCTTTTCATTACAAGGAGTATGTCAGTTCATTTAGAAGCGCTAAAGATATAAATAAATGCAACAATAAAGCGCATTTTTGACTACATTTGCCTTCACTATGATAACCTTTCTGGCTTGTATTACACTATTGGTTGCGGGGTTCCTATTCTACGGAAGGTTCGTAGAAACGCGGCTGTTCAAAGCCGACCCCAACCGCGTCACACCCGCCCGCTACCGTGCCGACGGCGTTGATTATCAAGAGTTGAAACCCTGGAGGATTTTTATCATCCAGTTTTTGAACATCGCGGGTCTCGGCCCCATTTTCGGTGCCATCCTGGGCGCGGCATACGGCCCGGTAGCCTACATCTGGATAGTGTTGGGGTGCATCTTCATGGGCGCGGTGCACGACTATTTTTCCGGCATGATCTCCATCCGCTCCGGCGGCCGCAGCACCCCTTCGCTGATCGGCATCTACCTGGGCAAGAACGTCAAGAAGATCATGAACGTCTTTATCGCCATCATGCTCATCGGCGTGGGATGTTCGTTTGTCACAGGACCCGCCGACCTGCTGAACAGCATGGCTCCGGTGAGCAAATTGTTCTGGATCATAGTAATTTTCGCATACTACATACTCGCCACCCTGGTCCCGATAGACAAAATCATCGGGCGCGTGTATCCTTATATGGGTGGTGCGTTGCTGTTCATGGCCATCGCCGTGGGCCTCGCCCTGATTTTCAAAGGTGCCGGCGGCAGCATCCATCTCACCGAACTCACCTTTGACACGCTCAAGAACTACCACAGCAATCCCGACAAGAACCTCCTCTTCCCGATGCTGTTCATAGTGATCTCTTGCGGCGCGATCTCGGGCTTCCACAGTACCCAGAGCCCCATCATGGCCCGCTGCCTGGGCAACGAGAAATACGGCCGCCCGGTGTTCTACGGCGCCATGATTTGCGAAGGCATAGTGGCTTGCATCTGGGCTACCGCCGCCATGGCATATACCGGAGGCCCCGAAGCGCTCAACGAGGCGGCTGCGGCCGGACAGACCCCCGCCATACTGGTCAACGCCATTTGCCGCGACTGGCTGGGCAAGGTCGGCGCCATAGTGGCCATCCTGGGCGTGATTGCCTGCCCCATCACCTCGGGCGACACCGCCTTCCGCAGCATCCGCCTGATACTCTCAGAGGCGCTGCACATCAACCAGAAGCCGATAATCAACCGAATCCTCACCGCCCTGCCGATATTTGTCGTAGCGGTGCTGGTGTGCTCTTTCGACTTCTCTACCATTTGGAACTACGTGGGCATCTCCAACCAGGTGCTGGCTTCGATAGTGCTCTGGACCACATCCAGATACCTCTTCAAACACGGCAAGAGTCCGTTGTACACCGCAATCCCCGCCACATTCCTGACATATGTCTGCGTATGCTACTTTATGGTGGCGCCCAACAAGGCGGGCGGATTGTCCCTGCCCATCAACATCGGCCACATAGTTGCCGCAATCGCGACCATATTGGTGGTATCGCTGTTCGTGGCGCACAACCGTAAACTCCATCCGCGCAGCGACTCCAAATAACGCCCCACACACAATATGGACGAAAGTTTGAACCTTGTTAAAGACCTGGCTCTGATATTCATATCCGCCGGCGTCATTACACTGATATTCAGAGCTCTCAAGCAGCCGCTGATACTTGGCTACATAGTAGCGGGCTTCCTGGTCGGGCCGCATTTCGGCCTGTTCCCCGGCCTCACCAACCCCGAGAACGTAGAGCAATGGTCCGAGATCGGCATCATCTTCCTGCTCTTCGCGCTGGGTCTCGAATTCAGCTTCAAGAAGCTGCTCAAGGTGGGCAGCAGCGCGCTTATCACCGCCGGAACCATCTTTGCAGGGATGTTTGTGACAGGCATGATGGTGGGCGGCGCCATGGGCTGGAGCCACATGGAGCGCATCTTTCTGGGCGGAATGCTCTCGATGTCATCTACCACCATCATTATCAAGGCGTTCGATGACCTTGGCCTCAAGGGGATGCCCTTCACCAACGTCGTCTTCGGCACTCTCGTGGTAGAAGACCTGCTGGCGGTGGTGCTGATGGTGCTGCTCTCTACCATGGCGGTGAGCCAGCAGTTTGCGGGCGGCGAGATGGTAATGGCGCTGCTCAAGCTGTTCTTCTTCTTGATACTCTGGTTCCTGGTCGGCATGTTCCTGATTCCGACGCTGTTCCGCAAGGGGCGCCGCGTGATGAACGAAGAGATGCTGGTGATACTCTCGGTGGGACTCTGCTTCGGCATGGTGGCGCTGGCCACCGCCGCGGGCTTCTCTTCTGCCCTGGGCGCCTTTGTGATGGGTTCGCTGCTGGCCGAGACGCTGGAGGGCGAGCACATCTCCCACTCCATCAAAAACATCAAGGACCTCTTCGGCGCCATCTTTTTCGTATCGGTCGGAATGATGGTGGACCCGGCCATCATAGTGCAATACTGGCAGCCTATCCTGATATTGATTATAGTGGTGGTCATCGGCATCCCGTTGTTCGCCACCAGCGGCGTGCTTATGGCTGGACAGGGCCTGCACAGCGCTGTGCGCAGCGGCTTCTCGATGGCTCAGATAGGCGAGTTCGCATTCATCATCGCCAGCCTGGGCAAGAGCCTGGGGGTAATGGCAGATTATATCTATCCGGTGGTGGTAGCAGTATCGGTGATTACGACCTTCACCACGCCCTATTTCATAAAGCTCTCCGAACCTTTCTACGGAATGCTCAGCCGCAGGCTCCCTGCGAACCTGTTCAAGACACTTAGCGAGGTGCGCGCCTCGGGCCGTTCGCAGGCTCGCGACAGCCAGTGGCGCCAGCTGGTAAGGGCCTACCTGGTGCGGATGATACCTTACAACGTGTTGCTCATCGCGGTCTTCCTGGCCTCCAACCTGTTTCTCGACCCCTTTGCCAACGAACATTTCGCACACATCCCCGCAGGATGGCTCAATGTGATATGTGCCGCCGTCACGCTGTTGGTCATGACACCCTTCCTCTACGGAATGGTGGTTGCCGCCGGCAAATACAAGGCGCTCTACGACAGCATCTGGAACGGTTCTTCTGCCGCTGGACGCGGGCCGCTGGTGGCCATGAGCGCCCTCAAGATATTCCTTGCCGTGGCCTACGTCATGATGGTGGTGTCGCACTATTTCAAGCCGGGCATCGGCATCATTATCCTGGTTGCCGCCATCGCCGCGGCGCTATTCATCATGCTCAGGGTATTCAACAACCGCACCAGCGCCCTGGAGAGCCGCTTTGTGGCCAACATGCGCCAGAAAGACGAATACCAGCGCAAGACCGCGCCCGTGACCACCTCCATCCGCGAGAAAATGAGCGGCCACGACATTTATGTGGAGAACCTGTCGGTCCCCTCCGACTTCAAATATGCGGGCATGCAGCTGCGCGACATCCCGCTCAGGCGCGACTACGGCGTCAACATCGTAAAGATCATGCGCGGCAAGAGCATCATCAACATCCCCTCGGCATCGGAGTTCCTCTACCCTGCCGACAGCATCTTGGTGGTGGGCACCAAAGACAGCGTGGAGGCATTCAAGAAATCGCTCAGCGAGGACACCGCTCCCGTCAGGGGTGACGCCTCTGCCGTGGAGGTCGAGTCGTTCGCCCTGGAAGAGAGTTCCATGCTTGCCGGCAAATCGCTGCAGATGATTGACATGCGCAACTCCGGCTGCATGCTGATAGGCATCGGGCGGGGCGAAGAGACCTTCATGAACCCGGCGCCCGACATGATAATGGAGCCGGGCGACATTATCTGGATAGTAGGTTCACCCGACGCCATCAAACTGTATAAATAACTGTTAAATATATATGAAAATCAGGCAATTCTTCGTAACACTGATGGCAGCGGCATGCTGCATCTGCTGCGGCCCCAAAGAGATTGACAGGGCAAACATCGACTCCTTTATCAAAGCCGTCCCGGTTTGGGCCCAGGGGCGCGAAACCGAGGTCAACCTCACGCTGGCGTTCCGCACGGTGGTAGGTTTCCATAGCGACACGGACATCCGCATCGCGGCCAGCACCGACTATCGCCTCAGGGTCAACGGCGAGTTCGTGGGCCACGGCCCCGCAGTGGCGGCTCACGACTTCTACCGCATTGACTGCTACGACATCGCCCCCTATCTGCACGAAGGTGAGAACGTGGTCTCAGTGGAGGTTGCCGGCTATAACACCGAGTCGTTCTACCTGCTCAGCCAGCCCTCTTTCCTGCAGGCCGAGATTGTCTCCGCCGGCAAGGTCATTGCAGCCACCGGCAGCGACTTCAAGGGCTTTGACCTGCATCAGCGCGTGCAGAATGTCCCCAAATACAGCTACCAGCGCACCCAGATGGAATTCTGGATAATGCAAGAGGGCTACAATGCCTGGCAGACCGAGCCCGGTTTCATATCTGCCTGCGAGGTAAACCTGGCAGAGCAACCGGCCAAGACCACCATCGTACGCCGCGTCCCCTATCCCGATTACACCATTCACGAGGCCAGGTTGATGGATTCCGGCAGGCTTCTCTACACCTTTGGCCGGGAATATAGCGGATTCGTCGGCTGCGAGATTGAGGTGCGCGAGAAGACCGTCCTCACCATAGACTACGAAGAGCTGCTCACCGACGGAGAGCTCAAGCACCGCATGCCGTTCCGCGGCTACGTGGCCTACGAACTGGGCCCCGGAAACTATACCCTGGAGAGTTTTGAGCCCTATTCGATGCAATACGCACAGGTTGCCATCAACGGCGACGCCACCGTCAAGAGGTTGTACATCCGCGACTACTGCAACCCCGCAGTGGGTGCCGGACAGTTCAGCTGCGACAACGAAGCGCTCAACAAGATATTCGATGCCGCAAGGCAGACCATCCGCCAGAGCGCGGTGGACATCTTCATGGACACTCCCTCCCGCGAGCGCGCCGGCTGGATTGGCGACAGCTACTTCTCTGCGCGCGTAGAGTGCGACCTTTCGGGCCAGACGCTGGTCGAGAAGAACTTCCTGGAGAATTATCTGCTTCCGGAGCATTTCAAGACCATCCCCGAAGGAATGGTGCCGATGTGCTACCCTTCCGACAACTTCGAGGGCGGCACATACATCCCCAACTACGCGATGTGGTTCGTGCTCCAGCTGGAAGAGTATCTTGCCCGCAGCGGCGACCTCAAGATGATAGATGCCTTCCGCGACCGCGTCTACGGCCTCATCGATTTCTTTGACGCCTTTCTCAACAGCGACGGCCTCCTGGAGAGCCTGCGGAGCTGGGTATTCATCGAGTGGTCGGCAGCCAACCGCTATGTCCAGGATGTCAGCTATCCCTCCAACATGCAATATGCAGCCATGCTGGATGCCGTAGACCGCATGTACGACGATCCGGCACTGCACCAGCGCGCCGAGGCCATGCGCGAGACCATCCGCAACCAGAGCTTCGACGGCCGCTTCTTCTGCGACAATGCCAAACGCCAGGAAGACGGCAGCCTGGTGCGCACCGACAACCACACCGAAACCTGCCAGTATTACGCATTCTTCTTCGGCACCGCCACCCCCGAAAGCTATCCCGAGTTGTGGACGCGCCTGACCAACGAATTCGGCCCTATACGCAACACCATAGACAACTATCCCGACGTGCCCAAGGCCAACGCCCTGTTTGGCAATTATATGCGCATGGAACTGTTGAGCAAATACGGCTTCGGCGCACAGTCGCTCAAGGAGGCGCAGGACTTCTACCTGCCGATGGCAGAGCAGACCGGCACACTCTGGGAAAACATGACGGCCGAGGCCAGCTGCAACCACGGCTTTGCCGCCCATCTGGCCCATATGCTCTACCGCGACGCCGCCGGCATCTATGCCGTGAACCGCGTCGGCAAGAAAGTGAGGCTCCGCCTGCGCGACACCGGACTCGGAGAGTGCCACGCTGTACTCCCCGTGCCCGACGGCGAGATACGGCTCGACTGGACTTTGAAAAATGGCAAATTCGACCGCATCATATCAGTTCCCCGCGGCTGGAAAGTAATTGAAGAATAGTATTATGGCAGACGAAAAAATCATATTCTCGATGTGCGGTGTAGGCAAGGTTTTGCCGCACAACAACAAGGTTATCCTCAAAGACATCTATCTGAGCTTCTTCTACGGAGCCAAAATCGGCATCATAGGCCTCAACGGCAGCGGTAAATCCACCCTGCTCAAGATCATCGCCGGAGTTGAGAAATCGTACCGCGGCGAGGTGGTTTGGGCGCCGGGCTACAGCGTCGGCTATCTGGCGCAGGAGCCCGAGATGGACCCCGACAAAACCGTGCTCGAAGTGGTCCAGGAGGGGGTCCAGAATGTCATGGACCTGCTGAACGAATACAACGAGATCGGCATGAAGTTCTGCGAACCGCTCGAAGACGACGAGATGAACAAGCTCATAGAGCGCCAGGGAGAACTCACAGAACTGATAGATCACTGCGGCGGCTGGGAGATCGACTCCAAGCTGGAGCGGGCCATGGATGCGCTGCAGTGCCCTCCGCCGGATGCCCTTATCAAGAACCTTTCGGGTGGCGAACGCCGCCGTGTGGCACTCTGCCGCCTGTTGCTCCAGCAACCCGACGTACTGCTGCTTGACGAGCCCACCAACCACCTTGACACCGAGAGTATACAGTGGCTGGAGGCCCACCTGCAGCAATACAAGGGCACGGTGATAGCCGTGACCCACGACCGTTACTTCCTCGACAACGTGGCAGGCTGGATCCTGGAGCTGGACCGCGGCGAAGGCATCCCCTGGAAGGGCAATTATTCGTCATGGCTGGAGCAGAAGACCCTCCGCCTGGCTCAGGAAGAGAAGCAGGAGAGCAAGCGTCGCAAGACCCTCGAGCGCGAGCTGGAATGGGTCCGTATGGCGCCCCGCGCCCGTCAGGCCAAGCAGAAGGCCCGTCTGGGAGCCTACGAGAAGTTGGCCAGCGCCGATGTCAAGCAAAAAGAGGCCAACCTCGAAATCTATATCCCCAACGGCCCGCGACTGGGCAACAAGGTCATCGGGTTCAACGATGTCTCCAAGAGTTACGACGGCCGCGTGCTGTTCGAGCATCTCAGCTTCGAACTGCCGCCGGCAGGCATCGTGGGTGTCATCGGCCCCAACGGCGCCGGCAAGACTACCCTCTTCCGACTGATCATGGGCATCGAGACTCCCGATACCGGCACCATCGAGATTGGCGAAACCGCCAAAATCGCCTATGTAGACCAGCAGCATAAGTCCATCGACCCCGAGAAGACGGTATACCAGACGGTTGCCGGCGATTCGGAATGGGTACGTCTCGGCGGCCGCGACATCAACGCCCGCGCGTGGATTTCCCGCTTCAACTTTTCCGGCGCCGATCAGGAGAAGAAGTGCGGCATCCTCTCGGGCGGCGAACGTAACCGCCTCCATCTGGCCCTCACGCTCAAAGACGAGGGCAATGTGCTGCTGCTGGACGAACCCACCAACGACGTGGACGTGAACACCATCCGCGCCCTCGAAGAGGGTCTGGACGGCTTCGCGGGCTGCGCAGTAGTGGTAAGCCACGACCGTTGGTTCCTGGACCGTATCGCCACCCACATCCTCGCTTTCGAAGGCGACAGCCAGGTGGTGTTCTTCGACGGCAACTACTCTGAATACGAAGAGAACAAAAAGAAACGTCTCGGCAATGCTGAACCGAAGCGCTTCAAGTATAAAAAGTTGATGGAGTAACCCTAGAAGGTATATTTGATACCCAGGCAGAACGACTTCCCGGAGAAGCCGCTCCAGATTTTGTCGCCCATAGCCAGACGCAGGCCGGGATTCCAGTCGAGAGAGACTGCGAACGGAATTGCGGCAAAGGCATATTCGACGCCGACGTTGCCGAACACACCGGCCATCAACCCGTTGTAGTGATGTTCCCTGAGATCGCCTACAAACAAGCCAGCCTCAACCCCGACACCGTAGAAGAAGGAAAAGCCGGGAGTGAGATTCTGATTGATGTCATAAGTGGCACTGGCCAACGCTCCGAAGCCGTCGCCGAGCAAGAAATGAGCCTTGTAGTCCATAAAGTTACCTGTGCTGGTAAACTGCTTGAAAGTGAGGCCGAGGCCTTCCCACCCTCCTTCAAATCCGACTGCCTTGCTGTAATTCTGAGCGTTCGCAGCAGTTGCAGTCAAAATGCAGACTGCGATGATTGCAAATAACTTTTTCATTTCGGTTTATTAATTAGATGGAATAATTATCCTGTAAGCCTTCCCCGAAGGGTTGGAGAGTTTCTCGGAACGGAGCCACAGATTGGCACTCTTGAGGGCATAGTAGCTCACGCCGTGCTCCTTGGCAAAATCTACCAGTGAGGGGACCGGAGCGGTGACACAGATAATATCCGCCGGCTCGCGGTACGGGTAGAGTTCTTCCTCTTCAAACACATATCCGAACCTTTCGGGATGCTCCATGAAGAGTTTGGCTGCCAGCACCCGGAACATATAGCGAGAGGTCTCGTCGGGCAGCAGCAGGTCCATGGCACGCTTCTCTTTCTGGTCGGAGAGACGCTTGGAAACCGCCGCCTGGCCGGCATTGTAGCTTGCGGCAACCGTCATCCAGTCGCCGTATTTCTTGAATGACTCCTTGAGATACTTGCAGGCTGCCTCGGTAGCCTTCTCGGTGTTGTAGCGCTCGTCCACGTCGGCGCTTATCTCCAGCCCGTAGCCTTGGGCCGTCCCCTTCATGAACTGCCAGAGCCCCGCTGCCCCCGCCACGGATACCGATTTGGGGTCCAGGTTGCTCTCTATTACCATTATGTACTTCAAGTCCTCGGGCAGGCCGTTTTCGCGCAGGATGGGCACGACCTGCTTGAATATCCGCTCCGAGCGCTTTATCATCAGGCTCGAAGTGGTGTGCATGTAGGTGAATGACATCAGTTCGCGGTCCATCCGCTCTATGAGGTCATCGCGGTCAAATTTGAAGGTCTGGCCGGCAAATACTACCGATTCGGGCACGGCAGGCGCCTTGGGGTGCATTTCTTCCTGTGCGAACAGGGGGCATACTACCGCCAGCGCGAACAGCAGGGAGATAATCTTCTTCCTGAGGTCCATCGCCTTTATTTTTACGACCTTTCCGTCTTTAGAAAATGCGAGTCTTTCGCCGTCCCTCGCCTTCTGTTCAAGAAGCCTTTGGAACGACCGCCCCATCCCCTCCATCAACCCGTTTCGGACCCGGCGCGTCTCCATTTCGTTCATAATTCTGCAATCGGTTATATAAGTTCTTGTTATGTATCTTGGTAACGATATCCTTGCCCCCCTCGGCAATCATCGTGGCGGGGGTGGCGGAGTTGTCCAGCACCATCCACAGGTCACACTCCGGGATGTAGCGCCCCATCAGGTTCTGGATTCCCTGCACGTAACGGCGGCGGATGGTCGGCTCGGGGACGTCGTGTCCTCCGGAAGCCACGCGCAGCTTGACCCGCTCCACCGCCAGGTCGGGCATATTCAGCCAGAAGAATATCAGCACTATCCCATAGCCGACATCTTTGGCATCCCGGATAACCTGCAGCAGTGTGCGCGTCGCCAGCGTCGTCTCCACTCCGAAATCGGCCCCTTTGGCTATGAGTTCGTAGAGGCGCTCGAGCAGGATGCGGCTGGCGCGGATGGCGGCCGATTCGGGTTTGCTGGGTGACAGGCGCTTGGCAATCTCGTCGGCATTCACAAACTCGCGGCAGTCGAACATTTCGGGCAACACAGTATACGACGCCGTCGTTTTGCCGGCACCGTTGCAACCCGCTATGATATACATCTTTGGCATCTACACACAACGCCCGGATGCCCGCCTTGGCACCCTAAGTTATCTACAAATATAGCAAAAAGTCAGACTTGGAGATAACAATTAATATTGTTATCTTTGAAAATAAACGTCTCCTTGCCATGAAACCCCGCTTTCTATTGCTGTTGTTCGCTCTATCCTTGAGCACCGGGCTTTCTGCCCAGACCTACCGTTATCAGTATTCTCACGACACTTTGGGCAACCGGACATCGAGGGTGTACCAGGGTGTTTATTCAAACGGTGGGGATGATTATTCTAAAAAGACTGAGTACTCTGTAGAATCTAAAAGCGATGGTCCCGCTGACGCCGGATCCTCTTCCACGAGCTACGACATCCCTTCGCTTCCTGCCGTCTCAGAAACGGATACCACCAGACTGGGGCCTGTGTATAAGTCTCCTGCCGAGAAGGAGGCGTATCAGAGGTTGATGATGGAGAAGGTCATGGCTCTTAAGCCGCTGGATGCTGGCGACGAAGGGAAAGGCATCCCTGGCGTGTTTTCTGTAGGCGAGGTTCCGCTGCAATACGGAGTATCAGGGTCCGGAGCCCGGACATACAGCGTCCCCATACTCACCGCACCGGATGTCAAATATGCGCCGTCACTCTCCCTGTCATACAACAGCCAGGGAGGGCACGGCTACGGCGGCTACGGATGGGACATCGGCGGACTGTCCGCCATTACCCTTACGGGACAGGCCCTTTACTGGAATGATACTATCCAGGCCGCATCAGTTCTTGACACCACGGGTGTTTTCTGCCTTGACGGAGTGCGCCTTGTCACCAACGACGATGCCGCCACCTGTTCTTCATATCCGCTGGTCACCGCCTCCGGACATGTCCTGGTCGCCCCGCACCGCAACGCCCGGCGGTTCATAACATCTTTTACGGCACTCTATCCCGACGGGTCGAGGGCGACTTTCGGCACCGGTGCCGACCTTGGCTTCACGCTGCCCTCTTTCCCTATAGCATCTTCTTTCGACATAGAGGGTAATCATATCGAATATTCATACACCCTTGACACCGTTGCCGTGTGCCACTCAATAGACAGCGTCAGTTACGGCTTCGATGCCTCCGGCAAGGCCGCGGCTACGATTCGCTTCACCACGGTCCAATCATCTTCTTACAGTTATTACGCAGGCAAGAAAGTCAAACGTTCACCCAGGCTCACGTCCATAGTATCGTCTTCAGACGGAGTAGACCTCTATACCTATTCGCTAATCTACAGCCAGACCGCCGGCGTCCCGCTGCTCATCATGCTAGACCTGCGAAACCACCTCGGAAGGAGTCTGCCTCCGCTGTTATTCACCTACGGGGTGTCCAATCCTCCTCATACCGGGACGGACTCACTCAAGATAGTCAACACCCTTTCCCTGTCCGATTATTTCGAGCCCGACAAGGACGTCATCATATACAGGCGAGGCAAGTTTGTCCCCGGCAGCTACAACGACGGCCTGCTGACATACGCTTATCTTCCGACATACTCCCAGGTCGGCACACATGTCTTCGCATGCAACTATCCAGCAACGTATCCCCTTGCATTCGGTGCGTCATTCGCCGACGTGACGCCGGTATCCGCCATAACCGCCGAGACAGGCTTCCAGACGGCGGAGGCGGTGGATGTGGACGGCGACGGCATCGACGAGGTGGTGAAGGTTTGCTGCGGTGCCACGACAGCATCCGGTTCCAATCTGATTGTCAAGGTGTACCGTTACAACACACAGAACAATCTGCTGGCGCTGGATGCCACCTACAACATACTGCTGCAAGGATCTATCCTGGACGGGACCAGTACCTACAGCCCGTATCTGCGCACCTTCCACTGGGGCGACTTCCTCGGCAACGGAAAGGCGCAGCTGCTCGTAGTGACACCGACAGACAACGGCTTCTATGCGTACCAGACTCCCTACGTGTCGCTGATAGACCTATCTTCAGGGACGAAGCTATCAGATGACATTTATCCCGGAGCTATTGCCGTCGGGTCTGGTCAGCAGAGGCGCATGCTTTGCATAGATATCGACGGCGACTCGCGCAACGAACTGTGCGTTGCCACCACCTCGGGTCTCAATGTATACCGATGCCGTCAAGACGGCTCGTTCATATTTGAGCGAACACTGCCGGGCGTCACATCATCGATCATAGACTCAGACAATGTCTATTACTCCGACATCAACGCCGACGGTTATATAGACATCATCACTTCGGCCGTCGCCGGGCCTTTCTGGGAGTTCTACATGAACACCGGCAACGGATTTGAGTACATGGAGATACCCATATGCAGTGTATCTTCTGCGGACAGATATATGTTCATCGACATCGACCGTGACGGCTATCCGGATCTTGTGCGGGCAAGCGGCATCACCATGGGTTTCTTTCCCAACGTCGACGGATTGTCGTTCGACTCGTTCAAAAGCGCCCACATAACTCTGCCAATGCTGGGAGGGATGCTCCCGGCAAACGTCGTCGACTATACCGACATCTGCAGCTTCGTATGGGTACAAGGCAGTTATGTCAACGAGTACGGTTATACCACATACACTCCCGAGATTCGCCAGCTGGTACAGTCCAAGGACAGCTATGGCAAGGTTGTTCGCAACACCTACGGCTACTTGCCGCAGGAGAGTCTCTACTGGACAGAGAACCCTGCCGGCATCAGTGCGGCAGGCGGCTATCAGCTGCGAGTACTGCCCATCTATGTGCTCACCGGAGCCAAAGGAACACTCTCCAGCGACAGCAACGCCCAGATTTTCCTTCAGGATACCTACGCCTGGTGTGACGGGGTGGTCAACACAAAGGGCCTCGGCTTCTGCGGATTCTCAAAGACTCGGACAGAGGCACGTCTCGACAATGTGACACATACCAGCGTCAGCAGGTTCAATCCACAGAAGAAGGGCGTGCTTGTCAGTCTTTCCGAGTACAGGTCCAGCGACCATTACCCCCCGTTCTCGGTTACAGAGTATACATACGACAATCATTCCACCACATACGGCAAGCTGTCGCCCAGGCTCACTTACTCGTTAAACACCAACACCGTTACTGGTGTTACATCCGGGACGCATTATTATTACGACAGTTTCGACTTCCCGATAAAGGTCTATTCCTATAAAGCCGGTTCCGGGTATTACGTCACCGATGTCTCCTTCACGACATACATCCACAGCAACTCTGCCGCCCGCTACCGTCTCGGGGTTGTGGCGGCGCAGGTATCCTTGTCGGACCGTGACCGCGACCCCGACTCCTACCCGGGCATGGGCAGCCGCACGGTGTTCAGCTATGACACGCTGTTCCGGCCCGTGTCCCGCAGTTCATACAGGGTTGTCAGTACGCCGCCGGATTATCTGAGGGATACTTGGTCCCGGAATGTTCGAGAGCAGGACGGCCTGCGCAGCATCGACACCCTTCCCTATGTATGCCATCTCATATCCCGCGAAAGATGGCAATACGACAGTCACGGCAACGTCATCCGCGAGGAGTCCGCTCCTTCCGGGTCTAATGCGTTCATCGGCACATCTTCTGCGTATGATGCCTCCGGGCGCCATATGGTGTCGTCTACGGATGCCCTAGGCCACATCACCACTTATTCCGGCTTCGATGTCTACGGCAACCCTTCCGTCGTCACCAACCACAAGGGGCAGCAGACTCACGCTTACCGCGACGGCTGGGGGCACGTCACACGCACCGTACACCCCGACAGCACGGTGGATTCCCTCGCCAGGGCGTGGGGAGGGTCCGGCGCGTACACCGAGACGTCATTGTCTTCCGGTGCTCCGGATGTGGTTGTCGACTACGACGCCGCAGGCCGCGAGGTGCTGTCTTCGCAGAAACGGTTCGACGGGCAGTGGCAGAAGGTAGCCAAACAGTATGACGAACGGGGCCATGTCAAGAAAGTGTCATTACCATACAGGGGGGCGAGCCCTTCATACTGGAACACTTACTATTATGACTCCCACAGCAGGCCGACAATGCTCAGTGAGGCCTCCGGCCGGAAGACGACATGGTCGTACAGCGGCACCTCCATCACGGAACGCAAGGACGGTGTCAGGGTTACCCGCACCATGAATCCCGCAGGAGACCTGTTCAGTGTGGCGGATTCTTTGGGTACGATAACTTATTACTATCGCGATGACGGGCTGCCGGCATCGGTATCGGCCACGGGCGGTGCCACGACGACCTTCTCCTACGATACCCTTGGCCGGCGCACATCCATCGTCGACCCCAGCGCCGGGACGCGCAGCACCTCGTACCAGACAAACGCCGACGGCTCTTCAGTGGTCACTCAGACCACCGCCCTGGGCAGCATCGTCACCAGCACCGACAGCCTCGGCCGCACCACATCCATAGTGAGGCCAGACTTCAACACGGTATTCACATACGACACCTGCGGCAGGCTGGTATCCTCCGTATCCACCAACGGCACGTGCGAGCGGTACACCTACGACAGTTATGACCGTGTGATTACCGCCAAGGACTCCGTACCCGACGGCAAGTGGCTGCAGAAGGCATACTCCTACAACCCTGATGGTACCGTCGCTTCCGTTTCATACACCAGTCAGAGCGGGTATATCACTTCGGAGCTGTATTCTTACGCCAACGGGCACAACACCGCCATAACACTGCCGGACAATACTGTCGTTTATTCCCTTTCAGCGGAGAACCACTTCGGGCTGCCCACAAGCGCCACAACAGGCAGCGTGACGCGCTCCTACGGTTACACGGACTACGGGCTGCCCACATACCGCAAGATGGACAACGGCAGTCTCCAGAACTTCTCCTACTCCTTCAACGCCGCTACCGGCAACCTGATGTCCCGTTCACGGACAGTCAGCGGCACGACCACCACCGAGTCGTTCTCATACGACAACCTCGGCCGGCTGACATCATTCGGCAATCATACTGTCAGCTACGATGTAAAGAATAACATAACATCCCTGTCCGGCACCGACAACCTATCTTATGCCAACGCCGTACATCCATACACCATAACCAGCAGGGACCTTATGTCACAGCCGACATCCGGAACGGCCAGCCAGACGGTTACCTACAAGGCATACGACCGGCCGGCGACAATCTCACAAGACTACAAGACGGCAACCTTCACATACAATTCATCCCATGAACGGGTGAAGATGCATGTCTCCCGTCCCGACGGGGACCTGACGAGGTACTATGTGGGCGGTCGGTACGAAAGAGAGAGCGATGCGGACCTGGGGCTGACCAAGGAGCTCCTATACCTCGGCGGCGATGCGTATTCCGCGCCCATGGTGCTCCTCAACATCAGCGGCTCCGGATGGACGAAATATGTGTTAGGCCGGGACTATCTGGGCAGCATCACTAACATAGCAGAAACAAGCGGCACAAGCGTAGAACGGCACAACTTTGATGCCTGGGGCGGCGGCACACCGTCTTATACCCTCAGGCGCGGCTGGTGCGGACACGAGCACCTGACAGAGTTCGGCCTGATCAACATGAACGCCCGCCTCTACGACCCCGTCCTCGGCCGCTTCCTCTCACCCGACCCTTACATACAGGCTCCCGACATTCCCGGCAACTTTAACAGATACGCATACTGCCTCAATAATCCGTTGAAGTATACCGATGAAAGCGGAGAGATATTTGGAACCATATTCGGCGTGATATCTGATTTAATTAACAACATATTTGTCCGGTCATTCAAGGAGCAAGAATGGGACTGGACACAAACTAAATGGGGTTGGGAGATTGACAAGGGACTTTTCTTGACAGACCCCAACAAGAGTGATGGAGGAAGGGCATGGGAGTTTATATCCAGACTCACTTGGCAACTACCACAGACTCTTTTGGGTGATATCTATGTCTCTACCGCCAATGCTTTTGGAAAGGTCAATAATGTAACCCATGGCTACGGGGTAACCGCCGTGGATAAAGGAACCGGTGGAGCTGTAACGCTTGGCTTCTATTCTGCAGGCTCCGAGGGTTATACGGCAGACTGGAAGAATCATAAATTTGTACATGAGTATGGGCACTATATACAGAGCCAATATTTTGGCCTCGTATTCCTTCCGGTAATAGGAGGTCCTAGCATTATGAGTGCCGGCATATCAACAGATACACAACATAGATCAAGATGGTTTGAAGCAAATGCAAGCAGATTGGGTGCTAATTATTTTGATAAATACTACGGTGCAGAGGCCGAAGGCTATTATGTGGGTAGCCCATATCATTTTAACAAGGCAAATTTTGAAACAGGGAAAGACCCTTCTTATGCAAACCCTATGAAATATGAATCCAATTACATTGAACGCTCTCTAATAGGTGAATTCAATTGGAGTGACATATTAATCTATACATCCTGTCTCTTAATATATGACTACTCGCTAGCTATTGCTCTATTATTGTTTTGAGTATGAAATCACATTTAACATCCATTTGTTTTTGTTTGTATATGTTATTGTTCTCATCAAGCTGTACGCCCGATGAGCCCAAAAAATATATTATTTATAATGAATCCTCGGATACTTTGGTTATAGAGGCTGGCAAACCAGGAAAACCATGGGTGGAGAGCCTGAAACCCTGGACAAGAGAAGCCTTTGAGTGCAATGTCTATCTCCCAAAGTCTAAAAAAAACTTTAAAGGATCTCAGTCAGTTGATTATTTTATGGGTGATAGTGTTCTCTTTCTATATGCTTACCGATATTATGATGTAATGAGGATGTCTTTCGAAGAATTTAATAGAGTCAATCCTGTGCAACATATCTGGGTCGTCACAAGGGAATCTTGGGAAGAATCAAACTGGACCATTGTATACCCGGCAGATGAAAGCCAACGTCGTCCATTTCTACCCGAGTAGACATTAGTGTTCACTAAGATTTTCTATATAGGTCTTTGAAATATTGACAGTTAGAAGGCTGGGAACAAAATCAGATCAACACATTCAAACTAGAGAACTGACTAAACAAAACTAATCCAATAGATCCAAAGTATTGGAGTCAATACGGAATAAAGCCATGATACATCATTTAAAATCAGGGAATACTACTGATGCGATAAATTTTAGTTTAAAAGTTTAATAACAGTTCCTTGACATTTTGATTTTGAGTGAGCGGGTTCGGGACGTCCAGCAGGTCTCTGATATTGGCCTTCGATAGGATTGATACTTCGATGACCTTGGAGACCTCGGTGATAGTCAGCGGACTCTTGAGAGCGGCTTTGACCCATGCGAGCAACAGATAAGCACTGATTGCAACCCAAAGGTGAATCTTGACAGCATTCTCGGAGTATCCCCAGAGCGCCTTGATAGTCAGATTTCCCTTGATCCATTTGAAGAACGTCTCAATCTGCCACCGGTTGCGGTAGATGTTGGCTATGACAGGCGGACCAAGTTCAAAGTTGTTGGTAATGAAGGATATAACCTCATCCTTCTCGACATCATAGAACTTCACAAGGCGTAGGTCTTCCGGATACTTCTTTTCGCTGACATAACCAGCGAGGTGAATAACCTGATCTCCAACGATTCCGACAAGGTCATTGATGTTGTAGTTCGTCTCAACAACTTCGTACCGCATCGGACTCTTTGCTCTCGTAACGAAGTCTCATTGAGATTCATCTTGTAAAGAGCTTCAAAGTCCAGATAAGCCTTGTCCATCGTGTATATTGCCCACTTATACGGCTCATACACATCCAGGAAGTTGCTGTCGTGCCATCTGCTGTCCGTGACATAGATGGAATCCGGTATGCTTCCACGCAAGACCAAGACAGTATGCATCTTGACACCGCCTTTAGAGTACTTGCCAAGTGCCCATTCGGCCAGTTTGATACTACAGGGTATCGTTGTAGAGTCTATTGCGAAGATCTCCCAACCGGGAAGGAACACATCTGGAACGTTCTCCTTTGCATACATCGGACGGACTTTCTTTATGAGCCACATACCAAGATCTTCGAAGATTCTGTAATCCCTGACTTCGTTTGCCTTGGACAAGGAAGAAGAATCGACAGCGGTCGTGATACCGAGATGATATACAGACTTCTTCAGAGACTTGAGCACCAATGAGATATCCTTCAGTGACTTACATCCTGCCAACTGACCAAACATCAAGTGAAGGCAATGACTGTAACTGTTAAGACTCTTAGCATGAAAGTCCCCATTATACTTGTCAACGGCCTTTTCGAAGACCCATCGGTGGAAGTACTCCATAACCTGGGAGAAGACATATTTGCCTTGGTTCATTATTCTGGGCGTTATACAGGCCCAAAAGTAACCAAACGCTCACCTCAAATCGTGAAATGTCAAAGAGCTATTTAAATAATTTGTAGTTAATGACTTGCAACGACGTAGAATCGTTTTATCGCATCGAAAGGCGATTCAAATCGTGGACAAGCATAAGCATATATAAAGTATTAAAAATCAACAAGTTATAAAAACGCGATGCTAATTTAACGCATCACTAGTAGTTTCACATTAATTATTAGAATAAGTATATTAAATTTTTTATCCTGTTGCCCATCGTTATCTCTTGTAATAAATCTTATCCAAACGAACACACTGCTTTAGCTTTAGAAAACAATAGTTTGAACACTGTATATGTGAGTAAGGGCATAGTAAACGAAACATTGCAAGATTATAACTCAAAACAAGCATTTATCGGCCTTCCAAAGGTGAAATGTGAAGTTGCTCCAAATACAATTAACTACGATACAGCCCCAATTTATGGTTCTGGCGTATTTTATTCATACGAGAATATTTTTTCAAGAACTAAAGTGGCGGAACGGTGCCTTGTATACGTTGTTCCTTTTTATTCAACTGAAGAACTAGGAACATATGAGCCTTTATATGATTTCAAATTAGTGTGTTACGAGTTAACATTTGAGGATCTTGTATCTCTGGATTTCCATCTGTACTATCCTCCCAATGAAAAAATGAAGAACGTGAAGATGGATCCGCCGTTTTCATCTTTTACAGACAAATTCCAGCGGTAAGAACCCAACTTTTTAGATATAAAACAGGAGTAGAAGTGATATCTAAGGACGAAGGTGTGAGGGATGCAGGGTATATTCTGTTTTTTAGCTACGCGTCAGCGTCAGATTGTACGCTCACTTACACACCTCCCTGTGTAGCCTTCCCTAAAAATGTGAACTTCCCCTTTTTAGGACAGTCTGCAATTAGACTGTGAATATAACATTTCTTTTTGGTTCATTCGTATGTTGTGGTCGGTGATTGATTTCAGTTAGGCAACAGGCATCGTGAGCTGGAGAACTGTGCAAAACTACCCGGCATGAGAGTACATAGTATGACTCTTTATGTAAAACTACACGGTCTTCAGTTGAATAAATGTAGATTATTGAAGAAAGAGTATGGCGAGATGGAAGTACAAGGTCATCTAGAAAGACAAAAGAGAGAAATATTATTATCGATGCTTAATCAAACCAATCAAGTGAGATTATCTATTAGGTATTTAAGTGAGGATGATGTTCGGCTGACGCCGTAGCCGAAGAGGGCAAAATCGCCGAGGCATGGGTCGCCGGGGAAGATTTCGGAGAGTTCGGAAGTAATCTCGAGTGCGGTCTTGATGTCGGCGCTGTTGCGGCTGGTGAGACCCATTTCGCGGGCGACGGTGTGGACATGAACGTCCAGCGGAATAATGAGTTCTGCGGGAGAGGAGTCGCCCCAGAGGCCGAGGTCCACCTTGCCGTCATGGCGCACCATCCAGCGACGCAACATATTGATCTTTTTGTTGGCGGCGTGAGGGTCGCTCTTGCGGCAGTAAATCTGCGTGCGGAAGTCGTCGGCACTGAGGTTCTCCAGAGTGGAGTGTTCCTCGAAATAGCGGCGCATAGCAGCGCATATATCAGCGAATTCGCTCCACATCACGGTGCGGTGCAGCGAGCAGGGTTCGCAGCGGTAATCGCCCCTCATCACATAGTCGTAAGGCTTCCAACCCATCTCATCGAATGCCCGGCCGCAATCGCGCACAATCATCACCCTCCTGCCCCACGCCAGATGGGCTGCTATTACCGCAGCTATCTCCACATCGGCGAGATTGCATTCCCCCCGCCGGTAAAGCTCCGCAAAGCGTTTCGGAAAGATTATCGGATCCTCCTGGAAATAGACGGGGTCGTTGTATTTTTCTGCGTATTGTCGGAGTATGGCTGCATTCGGATTCATACCACTAAGGTAGCGATAATGTCGCTTATGACAAAGACTGCGACGGACAGATAATGCCGAAAGCATGAATTGGGTTGCGACTGGTTTTTTAAAGGAGCAACCAATTGCATGCGGAGGCTTCTGTCCGTCGCAGTCCTCTATGATAGTTTTCGTGGAGCACAGTTGCTGCAATAAGGGCAGCCATCGCAGTCAGAACCAGATTTGGTGCATCCGGAGCAAGTCGGTTTCTTCTTGCAGAAGAAGATGCGATATACGACAAAGCCGACCGCAAGGGCAATCAAGACGTATGCAATGATAGTCTGTAACATATTATAGCACAAGCGCAAGATGATATGCACAGAAAGCTAAAATCCAGGCGACCGCAAGAGTGTAGAAGATCACGAACCAGGCCCATTTGCGGCCCGCCTCCTTGGACACCGCACTCACCGCCGCGATGCACGGGAAGTAGAGTAACACGAATATCAGGAACGACCAGACGACAGGCTGCGTGAACACCGGATTGCCCGAGGCATCCACGGCCCGTTTGAGTTCGCCACCCACAGAGGCCTCTTCTACCTCCTCGCCATTGGAGGAATAAAGCACGCCCAGCGACGATACTACAACCTCCTTGGCGGCGAAACCGGTGAGCAGGCTCACGCTCATCTTCCAGTCGAAGCCGAGCGGCGCAAAAGCTGGCTGGATGGCACGACCTATCTTGCCGATATACGAATTGGCCGTGTGTTCCGCCTCGCTCTGCCCCTCCTTGGCCTTGGGGAAATAACCCAGCGCCCAGATGATTATCGAAGCCGCCAGGATCACGGTACCCATCTTCTTGAGGTACTGCGCGCTCTTCTCCCACATGTGGCGCAGGGTGTTGCGCACCGTCGGGAAGCGATACGGCGGCAGCTCCATAACAAACTGGTCGGATACATTCTTAAAGACCAGCTTGTTCATAAGCAAAGATGTAAGTATCGCAACTAAAACACCTGTCAAATAGAGACATATCAACACAAGTGCCTGATTCTTCCTGAAGAAAGCCGACACGAACAGCAGGAACACCGGCAGCCTTGCGGAGCACGACATGAAGGGCACGGTGATAACGGTCAGGATGCGGTCCTTGCGACTTTCCAGCGTGCGGGTCGCCATGATTGCCGGGACGCTGCAGCCGAAACCGATTATGTAGGGGATGAACGACTTGCCGTGAAGGCCTATCTTGTGCATCAGCTTATCCACGATGAAGGCGACGCGGGCCATGTAGCCGCTGTCTTCGAAGAAGGATATGAACAAGAAGAGTATCAATATGTTAGGCAGGAACACCAGAACTCCTCCTACACCTGCTATTATGCCGTCCACAATCAGGTCGCGCAGCATCCCTTCGGGCATTATACCCGCCACCCAGTTGCCCAGTGCGGCAATACCCGCCTCGAGCCATGCCTGGGGATATGCACCGATGGTGAATGTCGCAGTGAACATAAGCCACAGCAGCAATATCAGAATCGGTATTCCGAGCCAACGGTGGGTCAGCAGCATATCCAGGGAGTACATTTTCTTCTTCTTGTCCTTTTCGGACAGGGTCAGCGTCTCGCTCAGCGCCCCCTCTATGAAGCCGTATTTCAAACCCGATATAATACTTGTGATGTCGTCGCGGTACTCCTTTTCGAGCTCGGTGCGCATAGTGTCACAAGTTTGTTTTATCTTTTTATAGTTAGAGTATTTGCTAAGCTCTTTGTGAGTAACACTATCATTCTCGAGGAGCTTCAGCGCCACATAGCGGCCGTGGTAGGTATCGCGCACCTGATTGTTCTCTTCGACCAAGGTCTTGACCTGCCGGATGGCCCGTTCCACATTCTTGCCGTAGTTGATGTGGATATGCTTGCTGCTGCCCTCGATGTCGCAATAGACCTCGACTATCTTGGCCAGTACATCGTCTATCCCCTGCCCCGTGCGGGCGATCACCGGCACAATCGGGAAGCCGAGCATGCGGGACAAGCTCTCGTGGTCGAGCATGTCGCCGCTCGCCTGAAGCTCGTCGTACATGTTCAGCGCCATCACGATGCGCGGGTTCATGTCAATCAGTTGGGTTGTCAGGAACAGGTTGCGCTCCAGGTTGCCGGCATCCACTATGTTGAGCACCACATCGGGCTTTTCGTCCACAATGTAGTTGCGCACATAAATCTCTTCCGGCGAGTATTCCGTGAGGGAATATGTACCCGGGAGGTCCACCAGGTCGATGGTGTAGCCGTCATGGAAGAATGTGCCAACTTTGGATTCGACGGTGACGCCGCTGTAGTTGCCCACCTTCTCGTGAAGGCCGGTGGCAAAGTTGAAGAACGAGGTCTTGCCACAGTTGGGATTGCCCACCAGAGCCACTTTGATGTGTTTGGTGATCTGCTCGACCTCGGAGGCCACGTGTTCTTCTATCGTACCCTGGAAATGATAGTCGGGGTGGCTGCTCTCGTCGAGGGAGACAACCTCGATGTTGGAAGCCTCGCTGCGCCGCAGCGAAATGTGGCTGCCGAGGATCTCGTATTCGACCGGATCCATCAGCGGAGCCTTCTTCAGAACTTTGACGATCTGCCCCTTTACGAAGCCAAGTTCCATGATCCTGTTGCGGAATCCGCCGTAGCCATGTATCTTTGCAATGACGCACCGCCCTTTCTCGGGGATGTCGGCCAGCGTCAGGACTTTCTCTTCTTCCATAATCGGATGGTCTAAATAAATCTTGTAAAGGTCGGGAAGAATTTTGGAAAAACAAAATTTATTTTCATGAGCAAAACATACTATCTTTGCACCACTTAAATAATAAACACCATGAATATCAGCGACAACAAAGTAGTACATCTAGTATATCAACTCGAAGTGGACGGCCAGATTGCCGACAGTTGTGACGCATCCCGTCCTCTGGAATTCATCTTTGGCGCAGGTTACCTGCTGCCCAAATTCGAAGAGAACATCGCCGGCAAGACCGTGGGCGACAAGTTTGACTTCCGCCTGAGTGCATCCGAGGGCTATGGCGAGCGCGACGAACGGGCCGTGATTGACCTGCCCAAGACCATCTTCATGCGCGACGGCCACCTGGCAGAGGAGATTCTCTTCGAAGGCAATGTGATACCCATGATGAATGCCGACGGCGGCGTGATGCCCGGCACCGTGGTCAAGGTCGGCGACCAGCACGTGACCATGGACTTCAACCATCAGATGGCGGGCAAAGACCTCCATTTCACCGGTGAAATACTTCTGGTGCGCGACGCCACCGCAGAAGAGCTCACCAACGGCCTGCACGGCGAGCGCCAGGGTTGCGGCGGCAAGTGCGGCTCGTGCAACGGCGACTGCGAGAAAGGTTGTGACTGCGAATAAAAAACATAACTCTAACACAATGGAACAGATTCTTATCCGTATCACCGGTAAGGACCGTACCGGGCTTACTGCCTCCGTAATGGAAATCCTGGCCCGCTACGATGCCCAGGTGCTGGACATCGGACAGGCCGACATCCACTCTTCCCTGTCGCTGGGCATCCTGATACGCATCAGCGCCAAATCTTCCGGCCAGGTGATGAAGGAACTCCTTTTCAAGGCGACCGAACTGGGAGTGGCCATCGGATTCGAACCTGTTGCAGACGACGAATACGAAGACTGGGTGGGCCGTCAGGGCAAGAACCGCTACATCCTCACCCTCATCGCCCGCAGCCTCTCTGCCAAGCAGATCTCTGCGGCTGCCAGGATCATCGCCGACCACGGCCTCAACATAGACTCCATCAAGCGCCTCACCGGCCGCCAGAGCCTCAAGCAGTCGGACCGTGCCGTGCGCAGTTGCATCGAGTTCTCGCTGCGCGGCGTGCCCGACGACAAGAACAAACTGCAGGGCGAACTGATGCACATCTCCTCTGACCTGGGCATCGATTTCTCGTTCCAGAAAGACAACATGTTCCGCCGCATGCGCCGCCTCATCTGCTTCGATATGGACTCCACCCTGGTGCAGACCGAGTGCATCAACGAGCTGGCCGAACGGGCCGGCGTGGGCGACAAGGTCAAGGCCATCACGGCGCAGGCAATGCGCGGCGAGATAGACTTCAAGGAGAGTTTCCGCCGCCGCGTGGCGCTGCTCAAGGGGCTGGACGCATCGGTAATGCAGGAGATTGCAGAGAATATGCCCATCACTGAGGGTGTGGACCGCCTCATGGAGGTCCTCAAGCGGGCGGGCTACCGCATCGCCATCCTCAGCGGAGGTTTCACCTATTTCGGCGAATACATCCAGCGCAAATACGGCATCGACTATGTCTACGCCAACCAGCTTGAAATAGGCGAAGACGGCAAACTCACGGGGCGTTACGTGGGCGACATCGTGGACGGCCGGCGCAAGGCCGACCTGCTGCGCCTGATTGCGCAGATGGAGAAGGTCAACCTGGAGCAGACCATCGCCGTGGGCGACGGCGCCAACGACCTTCCGATGCTCTCGGCCGCCGGCCTGGGCATCGCCTTCCACGCCAAACCGCGCGTGGTGGCCAACGCCAAGCAGTCCATCAACACCGTCGGCCTCGACGGCGTACTCTATTTTCTCGGTTTCAAAGACAGTTATCTTGGCGACCAGGGCATTCTCTAATACCCCCACCCCATGAACCTCTTCCAACTCTTCGGCAAGATACGGCCGTTTGTGAAGCCGTACCGGTGGCTGGTGGTTATCACACTGATACTCACCCTTATCGGTTCGGTCATGCAGCAGGTCAACGCCATTGTGCTGGACTGGACGGTCGACAAGGTCAACGCTCTGGTTACCGCCGGGGTCGAATGGGGCATGCAGGCGGTACGCATCATCACCATCATCTCCATAGTGCTGCTGGGCAAGGAGATACTATCGGCACTGGTCACTTTTGCTCAGAATTACTACGGCGAGCGGATGCGCATCTTTGTCTCGCGCGACCTCGCCCAGAGCGTCATCGAGAAGGTTCTCACCTTCCGCATGGCCTATTTCTCTTCCGACGCAGGGGCCACCGGCAAGGTGCAGGCCCGCATCGACCAGGGCGTGAGCAGTATTTCGCGCACGGTGCAGAACTTTTTCATAGACCTGCTGCCGCTGTTCACCAGCGCCATCCTGGCGCTGATACTGATGTTCGCGGCCAATGTATATGTGGGCCTGGTGGCGCTGGGCATAGTGCCCATATATTTCTGGATAACCTACCGGCAGGCCCGCCGGCTCAAGGGGTGGCGGCGCGAGATGCGCGGCTACATAGAGAGCAAGAGCCAGGGCATCAAGAACATAATCGACTCCATCAACGTCATCAAGAGCTTCAACCGCGAGGGCATCGAGGCCGCCAAGCAGATGGAGATCCAGAACAACGTCACCGCCAACCAGGTCAAGACGCGCCAGGTCAGCTTCTACTACGCCGGCCTCAAGAGTTTCATAAAGCAGGTGGGCACGGTGCTGGTCATAATACTCACGGCATATCTGGTACTCACCGGCTATCCCGGCATGACCATCGGCAAGATCATGTACCACGTGATGCTCTTTTCCAACGTCATCGCCCCCATCACCCAGCTGCAGCGCATCTTCGACGATGTGAACGACGCTCTGATATATGCCGAAGGGTTCTTCTCGATACTCGATTCCGAGCAGGACATCGAGCCCAGCGGAAGCTACAAGCCAGAGAAAATCCAAGGCCGTTTTGAACTGCGCGACGTAGATTTCACCTATCCCAACGGCACCCAGGCGCTGTACGGGGTCAACATGGAGATCGAGTCGGGCAAGATTACCGCGCTGGTGGGTCTATCGGGCGCCGGCAAGAGCACCATCGTGAACCTGCTGGTCAAGTTCTACGAGCCGCAGCACGGCGTCATCACCCTCGACGGCGTGGATTTGCGCGAATACGACACCAAGTTCCTGCGCGACAACATCGGCCTGGTGCTGCAGAAGAACCACATCTTTGACGGAACCATCGAAGAGAACATACTCTACGGCAAACCCGACGCGACCCACGAAGAGGTTGTGGAGGCGGCCAAGAAGTCGTATATCTACGACCAGATAATGGCGTTGCCCAAGCAGTTCGAGGGGAAGGCCTCCGACCTTTCGGGAGGCCAGCAGCAACGCATCGCCATCGCCCGCATGTTCCTCAAGAACCCTCCGGTCATCTTTCTTGACGAGCCCACGGCATCGCTCGACGCCATCGCCACCGAGCAGATCAAGAATAGCATCGACGCCATCAAAGAGGGGCGCACGGTCATCATCATTTCGCACAGCATCTCGCAGATTATCGACAGCGAGATGGTATACGCGTTGCGGAGCGGCCGCGTAGAGGAATCGGGAGACCCCGACACCATCTACCGCAAGGGCGGCATCTACAAAGAGATAATAGACGCCTCTGCCCGCAGCCTCAACATAGAGAAAATCGCCCGGACAATCTCAGAAAGCTGACAGCCGAATCACACCATATGAGCGAGACCGACATCATAGATTTGATGATGCACCACGGCGTGAAGCCGACCTCAAACCGCATCTTGATTGCCAACGCTTTTGTCAAGGAGCACCGGCCGCTGTCGATGACAGAGATCGAGACGCAGCTCGAGAGCGTAGACAAGAGCGTGATTTCGCGCACCCTGGCACTGTTCCGCGAGCGGCACCTTGTGCACGTGTTGCCCGACGGCGGCGACGGCGTCCGCTACGAATTGTGTCACAGCTGTTCCGACGACCACGACGACGATGCCCACATCCATTTCTACTGCAGCCGCTGCGGGAAGACCTACTGCCTGGAGGATATCCCCGTCCCGGAGGTCGCCCTGCCCGACGGTTACCTGCAGGATTCGGTAAACTATATGGTGACGGGCATCTGCCCCGACTGCCGCTGAGACAAGCGCTTTTGCAACTGAGTTGCACGTCGTGCCCCGTATCTTTGTCCCGGAAATCAACGAACAACAGATATGGCACACGAACATCATCACCACGAAGAACATCACGAGCATCATCATGAGCACCACCACGAGCACCATCACGAGGAGGGCTCGGTAAAAGGCACGATAATCCGCATCGCCGCCGCCGCGTTGCTGCTGGTGGCTGCAGTTATCGTCGAGAAGCGCTGTAACCTGGCCGTTTGGCAGCTTTTGGCGGTATTCCTGGTACCTTACCTGGTCGCAGGCTTTGACACGCTCAAAGAGGCCGCGGAGGGCCTTGCGCACGGCGAGGCGCTGGACGAGAATTTCTTGATGAGCATCGCCACCATAGGCGCGCTATGCATCGGCTTCCTGCCGGGCGCCGAGCCGCAGTTTGCAGAGGCGGTGTTCGTAATGCTGTTTTTCCAAATCGGCGAACTGTTCGAGAGCGTGGCCGAGGGACGCAGCCGTCGCAGCATCGCGCACCTGATGGATATCCGTCCCGACACCGCCAATCTCGAGAAGGAGGGCGCAGTAGAGGTTGTGGCGCCCGACGCCGTGAAGGTCGGCGACGTGATAGTGGTCAAGCCGGGCGAGAAGGTCCCCATGGACGGCGTTGTGATAGAAGGCGCTTCTTCGCTCGACACCGTTGCGATTTCGGGCGAAAGCGTCCCGCGCAGCATCGGCGAGGGCGACGAGATTTTCTCCGGTTGTGTCAACCTGAGCGGAGTGTTGCGGGTGCGCGTCACCAAAGAGTTTGGTGAGTCCACCGCCTCCAGGATACTCGAACTGGTAGAGCATGCCGCCGACAACAAGTCGCGCAGCGAGAACTTCATAACCCGTTTCGCGCGGGTCTACACCCCGATAGTCGTGGTTGCGGCGCTGCTGCTGGCAGCCATCCCGCCCCTTTTTGGCGGCAACTTTGCCACCTGGCTCTACAGGGCGCTGATGTTCCTGGTGGTTTCGTGCCCCTGCGCGCTGGTACTCAGCGTCCCCCTGAGCTTCTTCGGCGGCATCGGCGGCGCCTCCCGCAAGGGCGTCCTCATCAAGGGCTCCAACTATCTCGAAGCGCTCGCCAAACTCGACACCGTGGTCTTTGACAAGACCGGCACTCTCACCGAGGGTGTATTCGAGGTCACCGCCGTGCATCCCGAGATCATAGAAGAGCGCGAGCTGCTGCATCTTGCTGCGCACGTAGAGCGCTTCAGCACCCACCCTATCGCCGCTTCGCTCAGGGCCGCCTATCCGGAAGAGAACGACGACTGCAGCGTAGAGAATGTAGAGGAGGTGTCGGGCAAGGGCATCAAGGCGGTAGTAAACGGCCGCACCGTGTGCGTGGGCAATCCCGCCATGATGGAAGCCTACGGCGCCAAGTGGCACTCCTGCCACAAGGAGGGAACCATAATCCACGTCAGCATCGATTCGGAATATGTCGGTCACATAGTGATTTCTGACCGTATCAAGGCCGATTCCGCCGAGGCCATCGCGGCACTCAAGGCGGCCGGCGTTGCCCGCACCGTGATGCTGACGGGCGACCGCGAGGCAGTGGGTCGCGCAGTAGCTACCGAGCTTGGGCTCGACCATTGCTATGCCGAACTGATGCCCGCCGACAAGGTCACCAAGGTAGAGGAGTTGCTGGGAAGCGTAGCCAAAGGGCGCAAGCTCGCCTTCGTGGGCGACGGCATCAACGATGCACCCGTGCTGGCACGCGCCGATATCGGCATCGCCATGGGGGCGTTGGGCAGTGACGCGGCAATCGAGGCGGCAGATATAGTGCTGATGGACGACAAGCCCTCCAAAGTCGCAACGGCCGTGAAGATCGCGCGCCGCACCATCTGCATCGCCAGCGAGAACACCTGGTTCGCCATCGGCATCAAACTGCTCGTGCTCGCCCTGGCCGCGGCCGGCATCGCCACCATGTGGATGGCCGTCTTCGCCGACGTCGGCGTCACCGTCCTAGCCGTCCTCAATGCTATGAGAGCCTTGCGGTAAAGGCGGTGGGGTTTTGAAGTGTCGAATAATCGCTGTATCTTAGTGTTTTGTTCTAAAAGAAAAGCGACGATGACACAGATAACCCTCTCCGTGGCGCTCACCAGGATGATCGTCAGTCTCGTGCTGGGGGCCCTGATCGGCGCGGAACGCCAGATACACCACCATCCGGCGGGCTTCCGCACCTTCACCCTGATATGCACCGCATCTACCCTGGCGATGATAGTATCAATATACATCTGCCAGACCAATACCGACCTGCTCAACGGCGATCCCGGCCGTATCGCAGCCCAGGTGCTCACCGGCATAGGCTTCATAGGTGCAGGCCTGATTCTCAAGGGGAGCGACGGTGTCACCGGACTTACCACTGCGGCCTGCATATTCGTATGTGCAGTGATCGGACTGGCCATCGGCTCGGGCCTGTTGCTGCTCTCGGCCATCGTTACGGTAGTTGTCGTGGCTATCCTCTGGTCCACCTATCTGACCAAAAAAGGCGGCAAGAATAAGCCCAAAGCCAAGCACATGGATGAACTGGATGAATAAGCTGTACCGCTGGTTGAAACCCAGGCTCAGGCTATGGGCAATGTACAACGAGCTGGGGTACATTCCCTGGCATAAGAAGCGCAACCCACGCAAAGAGCCCAAGCCGCGCAAGGGAGTCTATATGGGGACCCGCGAAGCCATCCCGTTTATGAACGAAGACGCCAAGCGGACCCTCTCCCACCTGTTGCTGCGTCCCGGGTACATGATGCGTGACTACATCATGCGTGGACAGCACGAACGCTACCTTGCCCCTTTTACGGCATTGCTCGTGTTCTACTCAGTGTTCACCCTTATTGTCGCCGTCGTAAAGCCCGAGGCGGCAAAGGACAACTTTGGAGACAGTCTGATAGAAGGGTTCCAGAATGCCACCACTTTTTCTGCAGACAGCACCTTGTCCCAGTCGAGAGCGATAGACCAGTCGATTTTCAGGACCATGACAGACGCCATAATTCTGACCCGGCTGGACCTGCATCCCGAAGCTGTCGATACCCAATGGAAAGAGTCCCTGGCGGCAATCGAAAGCGACTTGCGCAGCAAGGGCATCCCCCTGTTCCTGGGGAGTTTCTTGCTACTCTGGCTCTCAATGTCTTGTGTCCTGAGAAAATACAGAATCAGCATATCCGGCGCCGCGGCGGCAGCCGGATATGTACTGTGCCAGTTCTGCATATTCATGTTTCTGGCGCTGGTATTCACCGCCAAACACGAAACCAATCTGGGATTGCTGGTGATGGGAATCCTGCTGTTGATTGACTACCGCCAGCTGCTGCACATCAAAATCAAGCCAGCCTTCTGGCTCACCTTCAAGACCGGCCTGCTCTACCTTATCTTCCTCGTGACGTTCTACTCTATCCTCGGCGCAAGCCTGATTGTCTTTGCCGTGCAGAGGATGTAACTGCTAATAACCGTCGTTCTGTGTCAGCAGCGGGTTCAGGACAAGTATGTCCGCAGGAATCGGGAACAAGTTGGTAAAGCCTGTGTTGCTCTCAGCGGGCAGTTCTGGCCGCGAAGACCATCCGCGGGTAAACGTCCCGAAGCGTATCTGGTCCTGGCGGCGCCACCCTTCCCAAGCGAACTCTATCATGCGCTCGCGAAGCAGGTCGTCCAGGGAGACGGCGGCCAGCGGCTTTGCTCCGGCACGTTCGCGGACAGAGTTTACAAGCGGCAAAGCTTCGGAAGCCTTATCGGTGCGCAGCAGCGCCTCGGCCTTCATCAGCACCACGTCGGCATAGCGGAACATCACCCAGTCGTTGTCCATCAGTTTGCCGTCTTTCATGGCAGAGGGGTCGAGTTCGTACTTCTTCATGCGGGCTCCCGCCAACTTCTCGTCGGAGCGGCCGGTAACATCCAAGGCTATGCCTTCGGGCCGGTACACCACCCCCTCTACAGGATTGCCGTCAAGGTCGGTAGCCTGTCCCGCCCAATAATTGACGTCGAACCGGGGATCCTGGCCGCTGCCGCGATAGTTGTTGGCCTCCAGGGCCTCCAGCGTCGCGGAGGTCCCGTTTTCGCCAGTGAAGCCGCATGCAGCGGCGTGGTCGTAGTGGCGCGAGCGGAACAGGTACTGGTTCTGGGCGGTGTAGATACGCTTGTCCATCGGTATCACAAAGATGTTCTCGACCGACTTCTCGTTGTGGACCTCGAAGTTGGAGGCGTAGTCCGCAGCGAGTTCGTAGCCGGCTCCGGCAATAAGGTCGCAGTAGCGGGCCACCTCGTCATAATTTTCGATTCCGGCATAGACCGGAGCGTTGAGCCACAGTTTGGCCAGCAGGAACCACGCTACGCTACGGGTAATGCGGCCGTAATAGGTGCCGAGATAGTTGCTGCGGCCCAGCGGAAGGTCGCCGGCAACCGCTTCCAGCTCCGAAACGACATATTCAAAGACCTTCTTGCGCGACGATTGCTCTACCGAAGACATCGACACCTTGGTGGAGGTAACGATCGGCACCCTGCCGAACAGATCGAGCAACTCGTAGTAGTAGAGCGCCCGGATGGCACGGGCCTCCTGCTGCCACTGGGGTTTGTCCTCCAGCGCCTCGATGGCCTGGTTGGACATCACTATCACCTTGTAGAGATAATTCCACGTCTCTTTCAGGGGATCTTCGCCCGGATCCCAGGCATGCAGGTGGAGGCGCTGCCAGAGGCCGCCGTCGTACCAGTCGCCGCTGCGGGTAGGCAGCAGCGCCTCGTCGCTGGTTATGGTATTGAGGTCATACACGCCCCGGCAGGTCCCCGCAAGGCCCTGGGAGTCTTCGGTGCCTCCAAAGAGGGCGTACAGCGGACCGAGAGTACTCAGGTAGAGGGTATTGTCGTCTTTGACAATAGCTTCGGCGGGCAGTTGCGACTCCGGCTTCTCGTCCAGGAAGGTACAGCCCGCAATCAGCAGTATCGATATAAATGCAATCTTTTTCATGTCAGAACTGGATGCTTAAACCCGCGGTGAAAGAGCGGCATACGGGATACGAAATCTTGTCGTCGAGACCGAAAGTCGAGTCTGCGACGTAGGAGTTAATCATCGGGGTAAGGCCCGAATAAGAGGTCAGGGTGCAGAGGTTGTTGACCGACAGGGAGAATCTCACATTACGGGCGATTCCCCTGATGGGCATGTTCCAGCCGACAGTGACATAATCGACGTTGAGATAGTCGCCCTTTTCGAGCCAGTAGTCGGTGACGGTCTGGTCCACGATATTCTTTTCGGGAGCCTCGGCAAACACATTGTAATACGGCAGCGAGCCCATGTTCATGTAGGTCAGCGCGGTACCATTGTAGATCTTGTGACCGAAGGCACCGTTGACCTGCACCGAGACATCCACCGACTTGTAGCGGAAGCTGACATTGCTGCCCAGCATGGCCTTAGGCATCGCCTGTCCGCAGAGCCGGCGTTCGCCGTCGGTAGCGTAGTAATACGTGCCGTCGTCCCTGAGTGCGAGGCCGGTGCAGTGCGGCAGGTAGAATACGCCGAGCGGCTGTCCGACTATCTGGAACACGACGTCATTGTCGCCGCCACCGTGAAAGCCCGCACCGTTCATCGAGGCGATGCCCGCCTCGTCGGGAGCCTCCAGATACTGCCCCTGCCAATAGCCGCTCAGCGAGATGAGCCGGTTGCGCTGCAGCGAGAGGTTCATGTTAACGTTGAGTTGCATATCCTTGCGGCGGACAGGGTTCAGTCCGAGGCCGAATTCGAAGCCGCTGTTGGACATCTGGCCCAGGTTGGCCATCAGGTGGTCGTAGGCGAACGGCGGGACGCTCACCTGATAGTCGTAGAGCATATCGTGGGTGAGCGAGTAGTAATATTCCATCGTGAAAACGATACGGTTGTTCAAGAAGGCCGATTCCATGCCGGCATCGAACGAAGAACGCACCTCCCACTTAAGGTCCGGATTGGCATTGCGGACAAGGGTAAACGACACCTCCGGATTGCCGTTGAGATTGACCTCGGAGGATGGCGCTACCAACTCCAGCGAATTATACGGGCCGAGGGCGTCCTGGTTGCCGGAGAGTCCGTAGCCGACGGTGAATTTCAAATCCGACAGCCAGCCCAGATCCTTGAGGAAGCCCTCCCGGATCGCATTCCAGCCGGCCGACACCGAGGGGAACAGGCCCCAGCGGTTGTTGGGGCCGAACTTGGAAGAGGCATCGGCCCTGAGGGTTGCCGAGAGGGAATACTTATCTTCGAACGAATAGCCGGCGCCCGCCATGAACGACAGCATCCGCGTCAGCTCGGTAAAGGAGGCCGTCCCTTCCCAGGGACGTACCGACCCCGCCTGTATTGCCGACAGGCCGAAAGCATTGGTCTTGAACCCCGTCGTGGTGGTGAAGAAGCCTTCCACATCATTCTGCTCCGCCTCGGACAAGAAAGTCAGGTCCAGCTTGTGGGGACCGAAGTCGCGGCTGTATTCGAGCAACATCGAGCCGCGGAAGACGCCCGTCTTGGTACTGCTACGGTAGGCCTCACCCCCAGACCATACGATTGTGGGGAAGAAATGGCTGTCGTCGTCAAAATTGTGGCTGAAAGAGCCGAATGCGGTCAGTTTGAGATACTCCGAGAAATTTGCCACCAACTGGAGATGGGTATTGAAATGGGCCGCCTCGGTGTCGGCGCTCTTTTCGAGCAGCGATACCGGGTTGTTGATCTGGCTGGCTGCCGGAATCTGCTTGTAACTGCCATCGGCCTCGGCTCCGGCACGGAAGGTCGGATTGAACGCCGCCGATGAGTAGAACAAGTGCTGCATGTCGTGCAGGTTATGATTCCTCTGCAAAGAGCCGAAGATTCCCAGATCGAACGAGAGTTTGCCATCGAGCGCGGTCTGGCCAACATCCAGCTTGACGTTATAGTTGGACAGGCCGTGCGTCTTGACCGCGTGCCTGAGGTCCAGCCAGCCGACTGACGCCCGGTAATGGCTGGTCTCACCTCCCCCGCCGAAGGCCATGTGATGGTTCTGGACCATACCGGTGCGCAAGATTGAAGATGGCATGTCGGAATCGAAGCCGTTGTCGTCATAGACATAACCCCTGAGATTGTTTTCCCGCCTGAAACCGGAAGCATCGAGCATCTTGAGGTTCTTGCTGGCGCTGATCCAGCCGGCGGTGCCGTCGTACGAGACTCGGAACGCTCCGCCGCGCCCCTTGACCGTGGTCACGCGGATTACGCCCGAGGCACCCCTGGAACCGTAGCGGGCCGTTTCCGATGCATCCTTGAGCACTTCGAAACTGTCGATATCGCCCGGATACAGGGTCTCCAGCGTGTGTATATCGGCGGTCACACCGTCGATTATGATCAGGGGGTCGTTACCGCCGGTCAGGGAGGTCGTTCCGCGCACACGCACAGCCGACAGCATGGCGGCCTGGTTGGCGCCGGAAATTGTGACGCCGGCGGTCTGGCCGTTGAGGGCCTCCAGGCCGTTGGTTACCAGACCTTTGTTCATCTTGTCTTTGGTCACGGTGTGCGACACCGGCTTCACAATGGAGGTCGAGTCCGCCTCCTGGGCCGCCATCAGTGTCGGCGGCATCGCCGCCGCCAGCAGCGCCAGGGTGTTCAAAAAGAATCTTCGCATAGTTGTGCGGGGTTAGGGTTGTCTTTACAAATATAACCAAAGAAAAGACAAAAAGAAAGCGGGCGGGATCCGCAGTGAATCCCGCCCGCCTCTATGGTAAGACGTACTCTGTTAGTAGCCGAAGATCTCCTCGCTGGTGAGGAACTTAACGGGACCGAGGGTACGGAGGAAGTCGATGTCGATGTCTTTCTGGTCGCCGAGGATGCCGTAGAAGTACTTGCGGTCCTTGACCCACTCCTGCTGGTAAGCGACCACGTCGTCGATGGTCATATCCTGGATCTTCTCGAACAACTCGCGGTCCAGGGGCTCTTCGAGACCCATGTCACGGCAGTGTACATAGCTGCGGATGACATCCATGCCGGTGGTGCGCTCGGTGCGCAGGCGGGTGATGATGGCGTCCTTGGCAATGGCGAAGGCGTTCTCGCTGACAGGCATGTTGTTGATGATGTCGTCGAAAGCTTCGACTGCCTGCTGCAACTTGTCGTTCTGGGTGGCGATGAATGCAGCATAGAGGTACTTGCCGTCGCTGTAGTGGGGATTCTGCATGGTAGCCTGTGCAGAGTATGCCAGACCGCGTGCCTCACGCATCTCCTGGAATACAACCGCATTCATGTTGCCGCCAAAGTACTCGTTGTAGAGCACGCGTGAGGGGTTGCTCTCACGGTTGAACTTGCGGTCGTCAACGGAAATCTGGTAGTAATAGAGCTGACGTGCGTCGTACTGTGCAAAGAATACCTTGCTCTCGTCGGCAGTTACAAAGTCGTCAAAATGTTTTACCAGCGGCTCGGGATTCTCGCCGATAGTGTGGTTAGCGGCCAGGCAAGCCTTCACGTCGGCCTCCTTGTCGGGACCATAGTAGTAAATCTCATGCTGCTTGCCCACCAGGTCGCGGATAGCGCCCAGGATCTGGTCGGAAGTTACGGCGAATGCCTGCTCGTTGGTGAGGGTTATCTGTTTGATCTTCTCGGGGCCGATCGCGATGTAGTTGGTCAGGGCCTGGAAGTTGGCGCGCTGGTTCATCTTGTTGTTCTGGCGCATCTGGAAGATGTCGTACTTGGCGTTCATCAAGATGTCCTCGTCGGGCTGCGCGTTGGCTATCAGATTTTCTACAAGAGCGATAGCCTCGCCCATATTCTCCTTCAGGCCGGTGATGGAGATGCTGAAGGTGTTGTCGCTGCACATGAAGTTGTATTCGCATGCGAGCGAGTACATCTTGCGGGCGATATCCTGTGCTGTCATGGTGTCGGTGCCGAGGTAGCTCAGATAATCACCGGCATAGGCCAGGATGGGGTTGTCCTTTGCACCGCAGTTGAATACGAACTGCACGGTGAAGATGTCGTTCTGGGTGTTCTCCTTGTAAATGAGATCCACGTTGGCTGCGACATTGCTGATGGAGAGATCCTTGCTGAAATCAACGAACACCGGCTCGATGGGCTTGGGAACGTTGGCCACGATCTCTTTGAGGAAATCGCTGGTAGCGTCGCGGTTCATGAAAATCGGGGTGATGGCGGGTGCGGAAATCTTCTGCACGTTGGGATCCTCACCTACGCGCTTGTATACGATAGCGTAATTGTTCTGGCAGAGATACTTGTTGGCAAAGTTGACAACGTCCTCCTTGGTAATCTTCTCCATGTCGGAGAGACCCTTGACGTAATCTTTCCAGTCTACGCCGTATGCGAAGGAGCCGGCCAGCTCCAGTGCGCGGCTCATGTTGTCGGTGAACTGGCTCTGCTGCTGCAGGCGGGAGTTGTTGATGCAAGCGGTGACATCTTCTTCGGTGAATTCACCTGCACAGAGTTTGGCAATCTCCTGGAGAATGATGTCGCGTACCTCTTCGAGGGTCTGGCCCTGTTTGGGGCGGCCCATAGCCAGCATCGAACCGTAGTCGGGCTGCATGTTGGCATAGGCATATACGCCGAGAGCCTTCTGCTGCTGGTTTACATCGAGGTCGATGAGACCTGCGGTGCCGTTGTAAAGAACAGAAGAGACGATTTCTGCAACGGCGTTAAGCTCGGGATTCGTGGCCACGCCGGGGAGTCTCCATGCCATGGTCACGCTCTCTGCCTCAAGGCCGAAAACCTCCTTGACAACGGGTTCGGTGATCTCTTCTTCGGGTTCGAATTGGAGTTGGGGAACCTCCTTGGCCTTCATTCCGCCAAAGTATTTCTCGATAATCTTCACAAAGTTGTCGGGATCAAAGTCGCCGCTCACGCACACAGCCATGTTGTTGGGTACATAGTAAGTGTCGTGGTACTGCTGTACGAGCTTGATGGAGGGGTTCTTGAGGTGCTCCTGGGTACCGAGTACAGTCTGGGTACCGTAGGGGTGGTGCGGGAACAACGCTGCGTCTACAGCCTCGTTGACCTTGCGGTTATCCTGGGTCAGCGACATGTTCTTCTCTTCGTAGATGGTCTCCAGCTCGGTGTGGAAGCCGCGGATCACGGAGTTCTCGAAACGGTCGGCCTGGATCTTGGCCCAGTTCTCGATCTGGTTGGAGGGGATATTCTCTATGTAGCATGTCATATCCTGCGAAGTGAAGGCGTTGGTGCCCGATGCGCCGATAGCCGACATCAACTTGTCATACTCGTTGGGGATGGAGATCTTGGATGCCTCGTAGCTGAAAGAATCGATCTGGTGATAGATTGCAGCACGCTCGGCCTCGTCCTTGGTCACGCGATAGACTTCGAACAAGTTGGCGATGGTGTCCAGCAAAGGTTTCTCGGCAGCGAAATCGCTGGTACCGAACTTCTCGGTGCCTTTGAACATCAGGTGCTCGAAATAGTGGGCCATACCGGTGGTGATTGCGGGGTCGTTCTTGCCGCCCACGCGCACTACGATGGCCGTCTGCATACGGGGTTCGTCTTTGTTGACAGTCATAAAGACCTTGAGCCCGTTGTCCAGGGTATAGATCTTGGTTTTCAGGGGGTCCCCCTCATAGGTTTCGTATTTGTTGCACGAAACCAATGCGAGAAGAACCATCACAAATAATAAACTGATTCTTTTCATTTTAAGATTGGTTTTGTATTTTATGGCGCAAATATATTAAATTTTAGTACCTTAGCCGCACTTTTTAACAATTCATGTTTCTATGCCTTTCATTTCGAAACGCGGTGATTTGATGCCCGCCTCCCCTATCCGGCGGCTGGCACCCCTTGCTGATGCAGCTAAAGCCCGCGGGATACACGTTTATCACCTGAACATCGGACAGCCCGACCTGCCCACTCCGCAGGTTGCCATAGACGCCATCCGCAACATCGACCGCACCATACTGGAATACAGCCCCAGCCAGGGTTACCGCAGCTATCGCGAGAAACTGGTCGGCTACTACAAGAAATTCAACATCGACGTCACTGCCGATGATATCATAATCACCACCGGTGGTAGCGAGGCGGTGCTGTTCGCATTCCTCAGCTGCCTGAACCCGGGCGACGAGATCATCGTGCCGGAGCCCGCGTATGCCAACTACATGGCATTCGCCATCTCGGCGGGAGCGGTGATCCGCACCGTGACCACCACCATCGAGGAGGGTTTCTGCCTCCCCAAGGTCGACAAGTTCGAAGAACTCATCAACGAGCGCACCAAGGCCATCCTGATCTGCAATCCCAACAACCCTACGGGCTACCTCTATACCCGCAAGGAGATGGAGCAGATCCGCCAGCTGGTCAAGAAATATGACCTCTACCTGTTCAGCGACGAGGTCTACCGCGAATTCGTATATGCCGGCACCCCCTACATCAGCGCGTGCCACCTCCAGGGCATCGAGCAGAACGTCGTGCTGATCGATTCCGTATCCAAGCGCTACTCCGAGTGCGGCATCCGCATCGGCGCCCTTATCACCAAGAACAAAGAGCTCCGCAAGACGGTGATGAAGTTCTGTCAGGCGCGCCTGAGCCCGCCGCTGGTAGGCCAGATTGCCGCAGAAGCCTCGCTCGAAGCACCTGACGAATACACCGCAGAGGTATACGAAGAGTACCTGGAACGCCGCAAATGCCTCATCGACGGCCTCAACAGGATTCCGGGCGTATACTCCCCCATCCCCATGGGCGCCTTCTACACCGTAGCCAAACTTCCCGTAGACGACAGTGACAAATTCTGCCAGTGGTGCCTCGAGAGTTTCGAATACGATGGCGCTACCGTGATGATGGCTCCCGCCAGCGGTTTCTACACCACCGAAGGGGTCGGCCGCAACGAGGTCCGTCTGGCCTACGTCCTCAAGATAGAGGACCTGAAGAAGGCCCTGGTGGTTCTCCAGAAGGCCCTCGAAGCCTATCCGGGCCGAGTAATGGAATAATGCGCGACGGAAAAACCATAATCCTTGGAATAGAGTCCAGTTGCGACGACACCTCGGCAGCGGTGCTGAGCGACGGCGTGCTGCTGGCCAATGTCATGGCCTCCCAGGAGGTACACCGCAAATACGGCGGCGTGATTCCCGAACTCGCTTCGCGCGCGCACCAGCAGAACATCCTGCCGGTAGTGCAGCAGGCGCTGGAGCAGTCGGGCATGTCCATGGACGATGTCGACGCCATCGCATACACCCGCGGCCCCGGCCTGTTGGGCAGCCTCATAGTTGGCACTTCGTTCGCCAAGGGGCTCGCCATCGCCTCGGGCAAACCCATGATCGAGGTCAACCACCTCCAGGGGCATATCCTCTCCCACTTTATCAAGGTTCCCGGCCGCGAGTCGGATCATCCCGACTTCCCGTTCCTGGCGCTGCTGGTATCCGGCGGCCACACCCAGATAGTCCGTGTCGACGATTACCTCGACTTCACTGTCCTGGGCCAGACCATAGACGACGCCGTGGGCGAAGCCTTTGACAAATGCGCCAAGATGCTGGACCTCGGCTATCCCGGCGGCCCCATAATAGACCGCCTTGCAAAAGAGGGTGACCCCAAGCGGTTCCGCTTTGCAAAGCCCCACATAGAGGAGTTAGATTTCAGTTTCAGCGGCATTAAAACATCTTTGTTATATTACCTCCGCGACTCTCTCAAAGAGGATCCGGACTTCATTGAGAAGAACAAGAACGACATCTGCGCCAGCTTCCAGAAAGACCTCATCGACATACTGATGAAGAAGCTTGTACGCGCCACCGAGATCACCGGCATCAAGGACATCGTGGCGGGCGGCGGCGTGGCGGCCAACAGCGCGCTGCGCGGCGCTATCACCACCGAAGGCGAAAGTCGCGGCTGGCGCACCTTCCTCCCCGAGCTGCGCTTTACCACCGACAATGCCGCAATGATTGCCATCGTCGGCTACTATAAATACCAGAAAGGCCTCTTCTGCCCCCTCGATGCCGCCCCGATTTCGCGTGCGGCCGACTACACCTTATGAAAATCTTCGAGGCTGCATACCCCGTGAACCACACCCCGGGTGCAGACGAACTGCTCTCGGCGGCGGCCAGGGCATGCGGTGTCCCTGCACGCAAGATAGTCCGCTGCGACATAATCCGGCGTTCGCTGGATGCCCGCGGCAAACTGGTCTACCGCTATCAGGTCAGGGCTCTGGTAGAGGGCGACGAGCCGGTCAAAGAATATCGTTTCGACTATAAGAATGTCGCCTCGGCAAGGCCCGTCATCATTGTAGGCGGCGGTCCGGCCGGCATGTTCGCGGCCCTGACACTGCTTCAGCGCGGCCTCAAGCCGGTGATTCTCGAGCGCGGCAAGGATGTCCACGCCCGCAAACGCGACATCGCCGCCATCAGCCAGAAGCAGACGGTCAATCCCGAATCCAACTATTGCTTTGGCGAGGGAGGTGCCGGGACCTTCTCCGACGGCAAGCTCTACACCCGCAGCAACAAGCGCGGCGACGTGTACGAGGTACTGCACCAGATGGCAGCCTTCGGCGCCCCCGAGAGTATACTTATCGATGCCCGCCCCCACATCGGCAGCGACATCTTGCCGCGAATGGTCGAGGGAATCCGCGAGTGCATCGTTTCCCACGGAGGCGAATACCATTTTGAAGCGCATGTGACCGACATCAAGCCCCTGGCAGGTGACGGCGACCGCTGGGAGGTGATATGCGAAGGCGGCCTTACCTTCAAGGCGCACGACGTGATACTGGCCACCGGCCATTCCGCACGCGACATATACAAACTCTTCGACAGCAAGGGCTGGGCTCTCGAAGCCAAGGATTTCGCCCTGGGCGTACGTGCCGAGCATCCGCAGAGCCTCATCAACCAGATACAATATCACGGCCGCTGGCAGGGCGGCATGCCCGCCGCAGAGTACTCGCTCGCAGAGCAGGTAGAGGGCCGCGGAGTGTTCTCGTTCTGCATGTGTCCAGGCGGCATACTGGTCCCCTCCACCACAGAGAACGGCGCCCTGGTGCTCAACGGCATGTCCAATTCGCAGCGCAACGGCGCCCTGGCCAATGCCGGCATAGTGGTGCAGGTTTCGGCCGCAGATGTGCCAGAATATTCAAGATACGGCACTTTCGCGCTGCTCGAATTCCAGCGCAGCCTGGAGCAGAAGATGTTCGAGGTGAGCAACTCCCTCCGCGCCCCCTCGCAGCGCCTGGTCGATTTCTGTCGCGGCAAGTTGTCGGCGAATCTTCCCAAGAGCTCTTATGCAGCGGGCACGGTTTCAGCCCCGCTCACCGAGATCCTCCCGCCGTTTGTCGCAGAGAGCCTCCGCAGGGCATTCGTAATGTTCGACAAGAAAATGCACGGCTACTACACCAACGACGCCCTGCTGCTCGCCTGCGAGTCGCGCACATCGTCGCCCGTCCGCATTCCGCGCGAAGCCGAAACCCTCTGCCACCCGCAGCTGGCAGGCCTCTACCCCTGCGGCGAAGGGGCAGGCTACGCCGGAGGCATAGTCTCCAGCGCCCTCGACGGCATCGCCGTGGTTAATTCAATCTGTCGATGATATCCTTCAAGACCGCGTTGAAGTCGACGCGGTTGGAGCGGGGGGAATACCCCAGAATCACTACTACCAGCTCTTCGGAGGGAATGATGTAGATTTCCTGGCCGTCGTGTCCCTGGCACGAGAAGGTGTCGGAGGGAGCATCGGGCAGCGAGCCGTCGCGGTTAAGCCAGAAATATGAACCGTATTTCCCGTTGCTGTCGGAGGCGGGGGTCACGGTATATTCGACCCACCCTTCGGGGAGAATTCGCTCCTCGCCTATCTTACCGTCGTTCAGGAACATCTGGCCAAAGCGGGCGTAGTCGCGGGCGGTGACATAGAGATACGACGATGAGACCGGAGTGCCGTTCATATCGGGTTCAAAGTGGGGATTCGAGATGGCGAGAGGGGCGAACAGGCGGGTACGCATATAAGACAAGAACTCCTCGTCGGAGTCGAACTTGCCGCGCAGGTAGCGCATCACTATGTTGGTGCTGCCGCTGGAGTAATACCAGTGGGTACCGGGCTCATATTGGAGTGGTTTAGAGAGGGCATAGAGACCCATATCGCGCTCGCTGTGCAGCATCAGGTTCACGTCGCTGCGGTTGCCGTAATTCTCGTTCCACTCCAAGCCGCCCTGCATCTGCATCAGGTTGTTTAGGGTGATCTCCTTGCGGCCGTCGTTCTGCCACTCGGGGATAGCCATCGGGGCATTGATGTCCAGCATCCCGTCCTTGACCATGATACCCACCAGGGCATTGGTAAAACTCTTGCCCATGCTCCAGCTGAGCAGCTGCGTGCCGGCGGTGACGCCGTGACCATAGTGCTCTGCCACTACAGCGCCCTTGTGAAGCACCACAAAGGCAAAGGGAGTACCCTTATAAGACTGGTTGTCGATAAGATCGGTGGCAATGGGCTCCAGCGCCGCAACCTCGACAGAATCGCCCGCCGGGAGATAATCCACATAACCGGGATCCGCCTCAAGAGGATATTCTTGCGCGAGGAACGCCTTCTTGGCCTTTTGCCGGCCGCGGAGCAGCGTCACTCCGTAACCTTCGCGATAAACGGCTTTCGAAGATGCCCACAGAAAACGGCTGGTGACCATCTTTTTTTCGAAATCCACCTTGTTTTTGGTGAACTTTATAAACGAGAAGTGGAGGTCAAGCGCCTCCACATCGGCCTGCTGGCGGCCAGACACAAACACGGCCGAAGCCAGGTTCTTTGCAGCATAACCCGTGATGATGGGCATCAGGGAATTCAGATAAATGCAGCCGGCGATAACCGCGGCAGCCAGAAACGCCACTACGATGCGAAGTATTCTTTTTGCTTTCATAATGCCGAAGGTAGACATTATGAAAGCAAAAAGCAAAATTACTCGGCAGCGGTCATGCGGGCGACCCCTTCTATGAGGGAGGCGCCGCTGGTCTGCGCGCCCATGGAGGCAACGCTCTCGGAGAAGGTGGTACCCCAGAAATAGTCGCAATACATGCGGGGATACATCTTGCGGTCCAGGTGTTTGTCCAGGGTCTTGGCGCAGAGCATCAGCTTCTCGCGGATAGTCTGTGCCATGCGGCTGTCGGCATCGCTATCCAGGACGTAATTGACTGCGTACGGGATCAGGATAGCCTTGAACAGGCTCTGGTCCATGTCGGTCCCTTCGTGACGCAGCACTCCTGTGCCCGAGTCGGTGCAACGGTTGCTCACGAACGCATACTGCAGCACCACCCCGGCCTTGTCCATGTAGCTCTTGTCTCCGGTCAGATGATACAACTGGCGGCAAGCCTCGCCCAGGGTGCCCTGGGTATAGGTCAACGGCGGCTCCTCTGCCCTCTCATTGTCGGGCATGTGGTCTATGCAGGCCTTGTACAAGGTCTTTGCTATATCCAGATAGCCTTCGTTGACGTAGAATGTGTGCAGTTTGGCTGCCGTAAGGCACGAGGGGGCATTGGTGCAGGCGTTAAAGTTCTTGACATCCTCGGGACGGCTGGTCCAGGGGAGCGCCATACCGCCCTCGTAAGCGAGCCTGCGGGGCCAGATATACTTGTCAAACACCTCTTTTGAGGTCTCCAGGTACTTCTTGTCGCCCGTCACTTCGGTGATGCGTATCAGCGTCAGGCATATCCACGCCATATCGTCGGTCCATACGTTAAAGAATCCGCCGTAGCTCCCTTCGCCGCGATGGTCGCGGTTGTAGTTGTTGGCATAATTGGCGTACCATTTGTCGGCATATGCAAGGTATTCGTCTTTGAGGGACGGATTGCGCTGGGCGGCATAGAGCAGCACGTCCAGGGCGTGCGCCTGCTGCCAGTAGATGTATTGCGACGAGCGCGCCACGTCATTGGGGGTAGACCAGAAGGTGCCGGTCGTCTTGTCCAGGAAGTTGGCCACCAGCACATTGGTGCAGGAATCTGCCAGCGCTCCCCAGTCACTGGTCGCCACCGGCGCCGGAGTCGGGGTGTCTCCCCCGCCCGGTTTGTTTCCGTTAGAAGGTCCTACAGGCTCCAGCGCGTTGTTGCAGGCGCAGGAGAACAGCACGCCCAGAAGGGCCGCGAATATTATTCTCTTCATATCGGGCATTTTATCTCGTTACAGGGGGCATGGAATCGTTCCAGAAGTCAGAGGGTTCGGCACCCATCTTGAGTACCAGCTCGCCGCCGGCGTAAACGTCCTTGCGGTAGAGCCAGTTCTGCTCCAGGGGCTCGCCGTTGAAGGTCGCCGACTGCACATAATATGCATCAGGGGCATTCCCTTCGGTGCGGATGGTGAAAGTCTCGCCGCTGGCATTGAAGGGGCTCAGGTGGACCACTATCTTGTCGAATATCGGGCTGCCGATCTGATAGGTCGGCTCGCTGGGGGCACCGCCCTGAACGTCGAACAGGCCCATCGCAGAGAGCACGTACCATGCGCCCAGCTGACCCTGGTCCTCGTCCTGGCCGTAACCGTAGCCATGCTCGCCGTCGGTGCCGTAGAACTCATCGCAAATCAGGCGCACCCATTTCTGTGTCAGGTACGGTTTGCCCGAGAAGTTGAACAGCCAGGGCTCGTGCAGGCAGGGCTGGTTGCCGTGGTTGTAGGGGCTGTTGATGCCCGAGAATGCATAGGTGGTCTTGCCGCCGCCAAACACACTCTTGCGGGCCTCCGTGAATATGGAGTCGAGGCGCTGGTTAAAAACATCTCCGCCAAGACGGGCAATAAGGGAATCGACGTGCTGAGGGACAAAGAAAGTATATTGCACGGCATTGCCCTCCTGGAAACCGCGCCACGACTCCAACGGGTCAAAATTATCTATGAAGGCGCCGCCCGCAACCCTGGGGCGCACCAGTTTGAGATCGTCGTCGAACACCTTGGCCCAGCCGTCGGAGAGATCCATCAGCTGGCGGTAGTCATCTTCGTGTCCGAGCTGTTTGGCCAGCTGCGCGGTGGCATAGGCGCAGAAGCCGTATTCGAGAGTATGCGACACCGAGAATGTCGCACCGCGCGAGTGCGCCACAAAACCGGGATCATCTACATACGGCACATACCCGTCCTTAACAAAAAGGGCGATGTCCATTTTGCCGGCACCCTCGATACGCCCCTCCGACTCAAGGTTGTCCTTGCGCGCAGCGGCGTACATGGTCTCGATGTCATAATTGCGTATGCCGCTGTTGTAGGCGCCCGCGAAGGCGATGGGCACCATGTTGGTGCCTACGCCCGAGACATATTTGCTGCAGGCGATGCCGTCGCCCAGCCAGCCGGCGTCTTTGTAGACCAGGAGCTGGCCCGCCACCCAGTCGTTGTAATACTCGGGGTAAGCCAACGCCCAGAGCGGAGTGAGATTCCAGTAGCCGCCCCAGATCGCATCGGTGTTGTAGAAGCCGTGAAGCGGCTTGCCGTCTTCGCCAAGCTCTATCTGGCCCACGGAGCCATCGTTGCGGGGATATGCACCATTGACATCGCTGGCAATGCCGCGCCCCAGCAGCATGTGGTAGAGGCCGGTGTAGAACTTGACCTTGTCCCCTTCCTTGCCTCCGGAGACCTCGATGCGGCCCAGCATGTCGCGCCACTTGGCAGCGGTCTGGCTGCAAGCCTCGTCAAAACCCAGATTGGCCGCCTCGGCCTCGAGATTGGCCTTGGCATTGTCTATAGAGGTAAACGAGAGACCGAGTTTGACAGTAACCTGCGAAGGGTTGTCGTAGTCTAGCGAGAGGACGCTTCCGGGGCCGGAGACCTGTGCCGAAGGCTCCCTGGTGCCCCCTACGTGGAAAGCAGAAACCCCGTCGGGGGCCTGGGAGAGTTCGCCATAGAAATACATGCAGACAGTAGCTCCGGTCTGGTATTTCTTGACATACTCGGGTTCGGTCACAATCCAGCCCCTCAGCGTCGTTCCGTCGGATTCGGCAAAAGCGTCGCGCACTGCTCCGCTCTCGCCCATCCGGGTGCCAATATTAACTAATACGTGGCCTTCTCCATCTCGGTCGAAGGTATATCTTTGGAAGCCGACCCGCTCGGTGGCGGTGAGTTCGGCTTTGATGCCATAGTCCTTGAGCACCACCGAATAGTATCCGGCGCGTGCGGTTTCGTCGCTTTTGTCAAATGAAGAGCGCCACCCTGCGGCGGGATCTTCCAACAGGCCCGGCACCGTCACGGGCTCACCCGAGACGGGCATCAGCGCGAGGCCGCCCACCTGGAATTCGTGGAAACAGGGGAAGCCGTCTATCGACGTGTGGGAGTCTTCGTAACCGACCGCCTCCCAGCCCTGTACGTTGCCGTAAGTGCCATTGGTAGAGGCGCCCAGTTTGGCCATACCGAAGGGTGTCGAGGCCGGCGTATACACAAACCAGCGGCTGTGGACCGTTCCGATGTTGGGATTGACGTAGTCCAGGATATCCTCTTTGGGCGTATTATCGTTGCACGCGGCAAGGCACAGCACGGCCGCCAACAGTGCGGTAATTCTTTTCATAAATGTCTATTTGTGTTCTTTTTTATAGATTGCAACGGCGCCCAGCGACTCCAGTGCGGCATCCTGCATCAGCAGGGACTTGTCGCGGTCGGCATTGGCTACGCCGGTCCAGTTCTCGTAGAAGAGGCCGTTATCCTTGCGGCCTGCGGTCCAGGCCTTTTCCAGATTGGATACGAACACCTCGATATAGCGTGAGCAGTTGCTGTAGTCAGGCTCCAGCTCCATATAGGCGCGCACAAGCTTGACCGTGAACCAGGGGTCGTTCAAAGGATAGCACAGGGCGATGCCGCTGCGGCTGCGGACATAATAGTTGTACGCGCCGTCGGCGGTAGCCTTGGCTTCGTCGAGATAGTGTTTCTCGCCGGTTATGTGGTACAGGCGCGTCCCGGCGGCTATCATCGCGCCGGAGTTGTATGTCCACTTGGTAGTGTTGATGTTGCCGTCGGCCCCCTTGTCGTTCCAATAGACATTGTCTTCGGGGTCGCGCAAGTTGGCATATTCCCAAGCATACAGGCGCTTTGCCATAGCCAGCACGCGCGCCTTCTCAGCTTCGGGGCAGACATCGTAATAGCTCAGCAGGAACCACTGCGCATAACCGTTGGCGCAGGCGGGTTTGTTGCTGCTGCCGTCGCCGGGGCGGTTGATGTTGCTCTCGCACCACCACAGGGCTCCGCCAAAGACATTGTCTTCGCCATCTGCCAAGAAGTCCACTATCTTGGAGCAGCGCTCCAGGTAGACCTCGTCGCCCAGCTGTTTGTAGGCCTCGACCAGGTTGATTCCGATTATGGAATTGTCGTCGTAGAAGCGGTCGCTGCCGCCGTTGCGGCCGTCGGTAGTGGAGCCGTATCCTCCGATATTCCTCACTCCCGAGTTGCGCCAGTAGGCCTGGTACTGGTCTATCTTGGCCTTGTAGTTGACGTCATAGCCCAGTTTGTTGAGCAACGCCAGGCCCGACATCAGGCCGTCGTAGGGCCAGAGATAAGAGGCTGACAAATCGCCGGCGCCTTTGGGATAGTTTTCGTTATAAAAGCCGGCAGTCGCACCGGAGCTTATTCCATACAGCCTCTCAATGGCCTGGTAAGTCTCAAAGGCCCTTTGGTGCCACACTACGGTCTCCGTCTGCTTGCCGCCGCCACCGCCGCCGTTCCCGCCGGGAGTATATTTCTCCTTGGAAGGGTCGTCGCAAGAGGCAGGTGCGCAAGAGCAGAGCGTCAGCACCAGCAATATTGTCAGATTCTTAAGATTCATAATTCAAATATAAAAAAACCGTCCCGGATTCCGAGCAGAGCCCGGGACGGTTTCAACCAATAATTTATTGAGCAAAGTTTGAGAAATTGTGCCACATATGGCCGTCGGCGTCTATCCAGAGTTCGACGGTGAAATGGTGCTGGTCGCAATCGGTGGGAGCCTTCCAGAGGTGGTCCCACTGGCCCTGGCCCGCAAACTCGTTGAGCTCGCGGATTTCGCTGCTGCCGCCGCTCACGGTGGCGCGGTTCTCAGCGTCGCCGCTGTCGGGACGGCCCCAGGTATATTTGGCACCGTCAAGGGTCAGGTAGAACGAGTAGCGTTCTTCGCCGTTGGCTGCGCACCAGTCCCATCCGCGGTAGAAATCTACGTATGTATCGCCGCGGAACTTGCCGCCGCCCACATATTTGAGCACGCCGCCGTCATAAGAGTGAGGCATGTCGGCAGCCCAGGTCAGGGTGATGTCGGCCAGGGTGAGACGCTTCACGGTCTTGGTGTTGAAGTCCACAATCAGGCGTTCGCCTGCACCTGCGGGCGTGGGGGTCACAGAACCCGACTTGTTGCCCTCGCTGAGGGTCTCGGCACCGCTGATGAAGTACTGGTAGCCGTCGCCGGTGAAGTAGATCTCACCGCTGCCAAGGGCGGTCGCATAGATTACGAACACGCCGTCGGAAGTCTTGTAGAACTGCTGTCCGTCAACCTCGGCACCTGCACCGTGGATCGTCAATGAAGAAGGTATATGGGTCACTTCGGTCGCGCGGGGCGAGAAGTTGGAGAAGTTGTGCCACATGGTACCGTCGTTGTCGATCCAGATCTCCACGTCAAAATTCTGCTGGTCGCAGTCGGTGGGAGCCTTCCACAGGTGGTCCCACTGGCCCTGGCCCTTGAACTCGACGAGCTTGCGGACCTCGCTGCGGCCGTCGGACATAGTCGCGCGGTTCTCGGCATCGCCGTCGTCGGGACGGCCCCAGGTGCATTTCTCACCATCGATGGTTACGTAGAACGAGTAGCGCTCTTCGCCGTTGGCTGCGCACCAGTCCCATCCGCGATAGAAGTCTACGGTGGTGTTGCCGCGGAACTTGCCGCCGCCCACATACTTGAGCACGCCGCCGTCATAAGAGTGAGGACTATCGGCAGCCCAGGTCAGGGTGATGTCGTTCAGCGGAGTACGCTTAACCTCGCGGGTGAGGAAGTTGAGGGTGAGGCGCTCTGCCTCGCCGGCAGCAGTAGCTGTAATACTCTGGCTCTTCTCGCCCTCGGTGAGCAGCCCCTCGGTATTGATGTAATACTGGTAGCCGTCGCCGCTGGTGAAGAAGATGTCGCCGTTGCTGAGCGCAGTGGCAGGAAGCATGAACACGCCGTCGGCAATCTTGGCCAGGGGCTGGCCTGCAGTCTCGGCTGCAGAACCACCAATGGTAAGGGTCTGGGGAACGTGTACCACCCCTTCGGAGAGCGGAACGATGTTGGATACGGTGCAGCTGAGCGAACCGTCGGCAGCTACAGCCACAGTGACATCGAAGGTACTGGAGGCATTCTGGCTGGCGAGTTTCCACAAGTGCGACCACTGGTCCTGCCCTGCGAACTCTTCGAGAGGCAGAGTGTAGGTACCGTTATCGCCCACGACGGGCCTGTTCTCGCCGTCACCGGTTTCGGGACGACCCCAGGTGTAGGGCTCGCCGCCGATGGTCAGGTAGAACGAGAAGCGTTCCTCTTCCCAACCCCAGTCGGTGAAGAAAGCGGGAACCCTGACGCTCTCGGCTTTGAAGATGCCATCGCCGCGATAAGTGAGGATACCGTTCTCCAGAGGCTGCTGGTTGTAGCCCCAGGTCATGGCCACTTCGCCAATCTGGGCGCGGGTTACAGTCTCTTCGTTGAAGTTGACAATGAAGCGCTCGATTGTGCCGGCAGGCGTTGCGGAGAGCGAGGTGATGTTCTCACCCTGCACGATGGCGCCGCTGCTTGCGTAGTATACGTGGCCGTCACCTTCGAAGTATACCGAGCCGCCGTTGAAGCTGGTGAACGGGAGCATGAAGACACCTTCGCCCACCTTGGTCAGGTTCTTGCCGGTATCGGCACAACCGTCACCCTTGATCACGAGGCTCGAAGGGATATCCTGGATGCCACCGCTGGGGATAGGATCGCCGGCGTTGTACGGCTGGATATTGGTGAACTCATGGTAGAACTTGTTATCCTTGTTGGTGTAGATAACCATGTCGAATATCTTGCCCTCGACCTCTGCGGGGAACTTGAAGGGACCGTGGCCCCAGTCGGGACGCCCCTCGTACTCTGCGAGTTCGAAATATTCGATGCCGTTGTTTATGCTCGGGCGGATTGCGCCATAACTGCTGTCGGTGGTGCTCCACTCGCACTCACGGCCGTCTACGCTCACGTAGATGGTGTAGCGCTCTTCGCCGGTGGCGGCGCACCAGTCCCAACCGCGGAAGAACTCTGCGATGACCATGCTGCCGGCCTTGAAGATACCCTGGCCCGCATAAGACACGGTAGTGTTGTAGATGGGGTACTCGCCGTCGTTGAGCCACTTGCATGCGCAAGGATATACGCTCAGGCCGCCGATGCTCTCAATCTTGACTCCGAGGGAGTTGAAGTCGACAGTGATTCGGCTGACCTCGCCCATGCCCGAAGCGGAAACGCTGCCGCCGGTAGTACCCTCGGTGAGGGTCTTGGACGAGTTGAAGGTATACTCAGTGCCGGTTTCCTGGTCGCTCTTGAAGTAGATTTCGCCAGCAGCAAGCCTGGTATAAATCTGATAGAGGCCCTCTTTGACGATGCGGAACTCGCGTCCCTCGACCTCACCGGAGGCCTTGGCGCCGGAGCCCATGAGATAGAGTGCCTTGGGGAAGGCGTCGATGCCTTCGCCACGGGTCACGCGGATAGTGTTGTAACTCTGATAGGTCTGGCTTTCACCGCCCTTTGAGCCGCGTACCGTCCAGATAAACTCGGCGGTCTCGTTGGGTTTGATGCCGGCATTGCGGGCGATGGTGTTGAGTTCTGCGTGGCTGAGGGTCAGCTGCTGCTTGGCTCCCTGGTCGCTCTTGAGCACAGTTATGGGGTTGGAGAAGTCGCCGCCGGGCACATCGAAGAGCACCTCGTAAAGCACCACTCCACCGTCGGCAGCACCGCCGCCGCTCCAGGAGAACACGACAGTCTGGCCGGAAGTGACATCCAGGACAACCGAGCTGGGGGAATCCAGCGATGTGGGCATGGTGAACACGGTGTTCAACTCATACTTGGGCTGGCATCCTGCGAAGAGCAATAAAATTGCGAATATCGATAGTATCTTTTTCATAATCTCTTACCAATTGGGGTTCTGATCAAGACTGTTGCTTGTAAGGTCGCGCTCTTTCTGGGGGATGGGCCACAGATAGTGCTTCGAGGGTTCGAACTGACGCTGTTCCACGCGTACGAAACCGTTGTCGGTACCGACAGTTTCGCCGGTGTACATGCCGTGGCACCAGCCGTTGAGCACATTCTCGGCAATCTTCCAGCGGATGATGTCGGTACGGCGCTGGCCTTCGAACGCCAGCTCGCTGCGGCGCTCGTTGCGCACGATCTCCTTGAGGTTGGAGCCGCCCGGGAAGTTGAGCGCGCCGGACTCGGTAAAGCCTGCACGCTGGCGGATCGGCTTGATGGTGGCGTTCCATACGGCCTCGGTGAGGGTACCGAGCTCGGCATGGGCCTCGGCGTTCATCAGGAGCACGTCGGCATAGCGGATGAGGATGGCGTTCAGGCCCGACTGCAGGGTCAGGCGGTAGGTGTTGTCCCACCATTTGCGCACATAGTAGCCGGTCGGGGTAACGTCCGAGGTAGAGTTGTATTTGTCACGACCGTTCCAGTCGGGCTCGATAGTGCCGCCGTCCTTGGCAGGATAGCTGTTGCCGGGATACATCACGGTAGCGGCCAGGCGGGGGTCGCGGTTGCTCCAGGGATCGTTGGCATCATAACCCGAACCCGACTCGGAGATACCCTTGCCGTTGAGCATTATGTAGCTGTCCACCAGAGACTTGAGCGGAGCCAGGTTGGAATAGCCGCCCATGGACGGGGGAACGGTGTTGTACATGATGTTATGCTCGCGAAGCATCGGGGTATACTGGTTTGCGAAGAGAATCTCGCTGCAGTATTCGTTACCGATCTCGAAGAGGCCGGAATACGAAGGGTACAGCTGCGCACCGCTGCCGGACATGATGTCGGCAGTGATGTCGCGGACCATTGCCCAGTTGGCATCGAACAGGTAGAGCTTGGCAAGGATGGCCTTGGCGGTCCACTTGGTCACGCGGCCGCGGTCTGCACCGGAATAAGAATCGGGCAGCGCATTGGCCTCTATGGCGTTGTTCAAATCGGCAGCGATACGGCCGGCGGTCTGCTCTGCACTCTCGCGTTTTGCAGTACGCGCCTCGGCGATGGATATCGGCTTGTCAAAGAACGGCACGCCGCCAAAGTGGATATAAAGCTCATAATAGTGATATGCACGCAAGGTGGTTGCCTCTGCAATGTAGCGGGCCTTGAGGTCGTCGCCCAGGCCGGGAACCTTGTCGATATTGACCAGCAACTCGTTGCACTGGCGGATACCGGAGAAATGATGATTCCATACATCGTATACATAACCCTCGCTGGTGCCGTACTTGCCGTTGCCGATGGCCTGGTTCTGGCCACCCTTGACATAGGCGTTGTCGGTCATGCCGTCGCCGTAGACAACTTCGTACATGTCGGGGAGCGAGGTATAGCAGCTGTTGAGTGCGCTCAGGGCCGCATTGGGATCTTCCGACCAGAAAGTAAGGTCGGTCTCGCTATTGTAGGGAGCGGTGTCAAGCGGAACGCAAGCGCTGAAGATGAAAGCAAAAATGCTTAAGGAAATGATAATCTTTTTCATGACTGTTGCACTCCGTTAGAATTTGACATTAAGACCTACTGAATATACACGGGCTACCGGATATGCACGGCCGCTGCCGTCTGCATTGTATTCCGGGTCCCAACCGCCGCGCATCTTGGAGAATGTGAGAGCATTCTCTACGCTGACGTAAGCGCGAAGACCCTGGAGGTGGATACTCTTCATCCAGTCGCCGCCAAAGTTGTAACCCATCTGGACGTTCTTGACTCTCAGGTAAGATGCATCCTGAATCCAGAAGTCGGACTTGGTGGCATTGTTGGTAGACTCGGTACCCATGGTCAGGCGGGGATAAGAAGCCCCGGTGTTCACGGGAGTCCAGCGGTCCACATGGAAGTCGAGCACGGGACCCTCGTTGTTGTTGTGGAAGGCCTCCACGGCCTCACCGCGCATCCAGCGGCTGCGCATGCCCACACCCTGCAGGAATGCGGAGAAGTAGAACCCTTTCCACTGCAGGCCGTAGTTCAAACCGAAGGTATAACGGGGAAAGTCGTTGCCCACCACAAAGCGGTCGTCGTCGTTGATCACGCCGTCGGTGTTGCCGTCAGCATCGGGCTTGTCTATGTAGCGGATGTCACCGGCGCGGGGCACCACACCCTCAAGGTGGGGAGCAGCCGCAGCCTCGGAATCGCTCTGGAAGAGGCCGTCGCTGCGCAGTGCGTAGTATGAATAGAGAGGATAACCCTCTTTGATGACAGTTACGACGTCATAGCCGTAGTAGAGGGTCTCGCCCTTGGTGTCAACAACCGTGTTCCAGCTGTCGGAGATATTGGCGGCGATGCTGTGCTTGACAGCGCCGGTATTGAAATGATAGTTGGCTGCAAACTCCCAACCGTAGCTGGCAACTTCGGCCGCATTGGAGGTGGGGGCGCCGTTGCCGAACATTCCGGGAACCGGCAGGCTCACCAGGATGTCGCGGGTGCGGTTGGCGAACACGTCAAACGAGAGATTGAGATCGTTCTTGAGCAGGCCCATGTCGATACCGAGGTCGGCCATGCGGGTGGTCTCCCACTTGATGCCGGGGTCCACGGAGCTGAAGTAAGCCGTAGGAGCCTGGGTGTCGCCAAAGGTGATGCCCTGGGTCACGGAGACGGTCTGCATATATCTGTAGGCGCCGATGCGGTTGTTACCCACCAGACCCCAGCTGCCGCGCAGCTTGAGCGAAGGGATCACCGGACGGACATTCTCCCACCAGTCTTCCTGCGAGACGCGCCAGCCGAGCGATACCGAAGGGAACAGGCCGGAGCGGTTGCCCTTGGCAAAGTAAGACGAGTAGTCGTTACGGATATTGAACTCAGCGAGGTATTTCTCGTCGTAGTTGTATGTCAGACGGGCGAATGCAGAATAGAGCGACCAGTCGGAAGCCCCGCCGTCGTTGGAGACCTTGTCGCCGCTGAGGCCGCCCACGAATACGTCGTATTTGGAGTCGTCGGTCAGGCGCTGGGTGCTGAAGTTCTTAACCTGCTCGCCCTCATAAGCATAACCGAGCAGAGCGCCCACGGTATGCTTGCCGAAGGTCTTGTCGTAGTTGAGGGTGATGGTGGTAGTGAGCTTGGTGGCACGGTAGAACGACTCGGAGATATGGTTCTCCTTGTCGCCCGAAGCGGGAGAGAGCGAAGCCTTGCGGTTCTCGTGGGTAGTGTTGTTGAGGGTGCGGCCACCGACGGTTGCGTTAAGCGCCAGGCCGTCAGCAATGCGGAAGCTGGCGTCGATGGTACCGCTGATGTCATCGTTGACGCTGCGACGGTATCCACCGGTCTCGAGACGCTCCAGGGAGTTGGAGTTGGAGCCCGAAGGATAGGTATAAGTGCCGTCCTCGTTCTTGATCTCATAGATTGCAGGCATACGGTTGCACTGCTCAATGATCCAGTCGGTCCAGTAAGCGTGGTCGTCGATGCGGTTGCGGGTGAACTGCGCGGTGGCGCCCACCTTGAGGCGGTCGGTGACCTGATGCTGGATGTTCAGGCGGCCGTTGTAACGGTTGTAGCCGTAGTCAGGTCCCTTGAAGAGGCTGTTCTGGTCCAGATAGCCCAGCGAAGCCATGTAAGAGAGGGTCTTGGTACCGCCGGTCACAGAGAGGTTGTGGCTCTGCTGCGAAGCGTAACTCTTGTAGAGTTCGTTGATCCACTTGACATTGGTGCCGCCGTTGCGATAGCCCGCGATATCCTCTGCGGTGAACTTGGTGCTGCGACCCGAGTTGACAGCCGCCTCGTTGTAGAGTTCGGCATAAACCCAAGAATCCACCACGGTCGGGAGAGCGGTGGGCTGCTGCAGGCCGTAGCTCATGTCATAATTGACGGATACCTGGCCGGCCGCACCCTTTTTGGTGGTGACCAGCACCACGCCGTTGGATGCGCGCGAACCGTAGATAGCGGTAGATGAAGCATCCTTCAAGATGGATATCTGGTCGATGTCGTTGGGGTTGAGGTTCGCGAGCGAACCCTCGATACCGTCGATAATGACCAACGGATCGTTGTTGTTCATGGTGTTGTAACCACGGATGTTCAAGGTAGGTGAGCCACCGGGGGTAGATGCGCCCTGCTGAATCACGAGGCCAGGGGTCGTACCCTGCAGACCCTCGAGCACGTTGGCGATGGGCTTGCCTTCGAGTTCTTCTGTAGAAACCGAAGCCACGGCGCCGGTCAGGTTGACCTTTTTCTGGACGCCGTATCCCACCACTACCGCATCATCGAGCAGAGTAGAAGATTCTTCCAACGAAATATTGAGGGTCTTGCGGCCATCTACAGCGACCTCTTTGGTCTCGTATCCGATGGCGGAGACAACCAGCACTGCATTGTCGGCAGCAGAGATGGTAAAGGTTCCGTCAACATCGGTGGCAGCACCAACCGACGAGCCCTTCACCACCACAGAAGCGCCAATCACAGGCTCTCCGTTGGAAACAACAGTACCGGATATCCGGCTTGTTGCATTCTGCGCCGCAGCCTCAAAAGAGACCGTGACGCCGATGAACATTGAAAGAGCAATGAAAAATGCTTTCATGTGTTTTGGGGTTAATAATAGTAATTGGTTGTATATCTTTTAGTTATTGTCTATCTGTGCAAGTGCGTAGGCATAGGCGCCCAGCGACACTGCGGTGCTGGTGCCGAGATGCGACACGGCGATGCCGGTCTTTTTCTCTTTGCGATAACGCACCTTGCGTCCGCTGCCCGGCACCGTGACCTCAACCGAAGCGTCGGAGAGAAAGCGGCGCATGCCCTCTTCACTGGTGAGATCCTCGACCTCCATCTGGGTCCACCCTTTTATCGCCTCGATAGCGGCGGGTAATATATATTTATAGGCACCGGCAACGCCGCCTCCGATAACCACCAGGCCGTCGGCGATGTCCAGCGCATGAGCGAGGGCGTCGGCCATAGCCATACCCAGCTGGCGGAACGAAAGTACCGCCGCGTCGCAACTGCCGGCCATGGTTCCCTCTGCGATATTGAATATCTCACGGGGAGTGAGGTCCCTCTCGTCGCCAGAAATCGTCCGGTAAACCCGCTTGACGGCACGGATGCTCACGCTGTGCTCGGCTATCATATCGGGATAATGGACGTTGCGCATCAGCCACACGTCGCCGCCGCAGCCGTTGTCGCCGCGCAGCAAGACTCCGTCCAACACTACACCCGCGCCGAATCCTGTGCCCAAGGTGAGGCCGACCAGGTTCTTGTAGCGCATGGTGCTGCCGGCTTGCTCCAGACGGGTGTTCATCTCGGGGAGAATGCCCGAGAGGGCCTCGCCATAGGCGAACAGGTTGCCGTCGTTGTTGATGAACACCGGCAAGCCGAATACATCCTCAAGGTAAGGTCCCATGGCCACGCCGCCGCGGAAGCAGGGGAAATTGGGAAGGTCCCCGATGATGCCAGCCTTGTAGTCGGCCGGTCCGGGAAATGCAAAACTGATGGCCACCGGTTTCTCCTTAAGTTCCGCTTCGACCTTACGGAAGCCGGTCACAAGCACCTCCAGGCACTTGTCCACATCGTCCGTAACGGCGGCCAGGGTAACGGGTTCCACAACCTCGCGACATCCCCTGATGGCAGAGAACACGAAATTGGTGCCTCCGGCATCGAGCGTCATTACCGTTCTATTGTCGTTCTCGTACATAGCTGTATCAAGGATTAAATCTTACGAAAGCTCTCACCACCATGCATTCCTGCCCCTCTTTCGCAGGGCGCAGGGTAAACTTCTTGACGCACTCGGGCACCACGAAGGTCTCGGCGTAATGGACCGTGAAGGGTTCGAAAACGCCGTCGGGAGATTCCACCACCGCCTCGTCGCCGTCTACCAGGTTCAACACCTGCACGCTGTTGCGCGTCTCATAAGTTACCGGCACCGAGAAGCGGGTACGGCGGGTCTCGATAAATTCGGCGGGATGGAGACCGGTCTTGATCTCGCTCCACCCCTCGCCTTCTGCGACCGGCTCGAAATGGTCCGCCAGGTTGGCATGGACATATTCGGTGTTGCGGTCCCACTGGATTACGTGGCTGCCGTGCTCTACATTAATAGGTCTCGGCTTGCCGTCCAGACCCATGCGGCCCCAGTCCCACAACTTGAAAGTGAACAGGTTGGGGGTCGCGCTTATCTCCAGCACCATGGCGTTGGCACCGGAGCAGTGAATCGTTCCGCCGGGAATCAAGAAGTGGTCGTGCTTCCTGGCGGGGATGCGGTTCACATATTTTTCGGCGTCAAAAGGCTTCACGCCGCTCTGCGCCGCCCGCAGGTCGGAGAGCATGGCATCTTTGTCCACGCCCGAACGCACCCCAAGATATACGGTTGCGCCCGGCTCGGCATCCATTATATAATAGCTCTCGTCCTGGGTATAGGACATGCCGAAAGTCTTGCGGATATAATCTGCCGTCGGATGCACCTGCAAACTCAGGTTGCCGCCGCCGATGGTGTCCAGAAAGTCGAAACGGATGGGGAAATCCTTGCCGAAACGCCCCTCTACCGGAACGCCGAGCAGTTCGCGGCTGTGCGTGAGCACCAGGTCGTTGGCCGGGAACTCTACCTTTACACCTTCTACTTCGAGCATGATGCTGTTCTCTTCGGGGACGCAATCGAAGCACCAGCCGTAATTCTCTACCGAACGGTCGAGATCGCAGACCTCCTTCATCCACTGGCCGCCCCAGGGCGCAGGATCAAAGAAGGGCACCAGGCGGAACGGCTTGCGGGCTGTCTTGGCCATACCGGCGCGGAAAGTCTCTCCCGAGATAAGTTTGGGAGTCGACGCGTCGTTGGTATCCAGCCACCAGTCGACCTTGTCGAACAAGGTTTCCTTGTAGGCATCCAGCACACGCCAGTCTATGAAATAGCCGCGCTTATATTGTATCGAAACGGGGTCGTCGCTGTTGTTCACACCCAGGCCGCACACCTGGTGACGGCGGAAGCGCTGCTGTATCTCCCAGCGAGCCATGTCGGCATATACCAGAGTGCCGCTCCCCGGCATCACCAGGGAGGCACCCGGACCTATAATAAACACGCTCTGGGCGCATGAAGACAACTGGGCGCGCACCTGGGCGACCTTTTCCATGTCGAAGAAATCTTCTATGCGAAGGTTCGAAACGTAGCCGAAAAGCACGTCGTCGGTCATAAACCGGTCGGTGAGTTGACGCACCTGCGACTCACTTTTCATCAAATCTTTTGTATGAACAATTATTTCAAACCCCGACGAAAGCTCCCGTTCCACCTCCTGCTCGAACACACCAGAATAGCAATCTACTACTAATAAGCTTCTTACCGGATTTGCAAGAGCTTTGTCAATTGCTTCCCATCCTACCATAACGCGGCCCGGAGTGGCAGTTGCGGGGTATTTGTCGTAATTATACTTTCTCATATATGTATGAACATATTGTTATTTTGTGCGAATATATCAAGAAATATGTTACTATCAAAACTTTTTTGATTATTTTTGCAAAGAATTTGAAAAAGGACCCTATGCAACTGAATCCCAACAGCGACATCCCCCTGCACAAACAGGCCGAAGACCTGCTGCGCGAACTCATCGAGAGCGACGAATACAAAAACGGGAAATTGCTTCCCAAAGAGGTGGAACTTGCCGAGAAGTTGAACATCTCCCGCAACACCTTGCGCCAGGCCATCAACACCCTCGTGTTCGAAGGGTTGCTGGTGCGCAAGAAAGGGGTCGGCACCAAAGTGGTGCGCAAGGGAATCACCGGCGGCGTCAAGAACTGGCACAGTTTCTCCCAGGAGATGAAGATGCTGGGCATCGAGATCCGCAACTACGAGCTGCGCATCTACCACAAGAATCCCAACAAGGAGGCCTCACGCTTCTTTGACATAAAGTCCAACGACCGCTGCGTAGTGATGGAGCGCCTCCGCGGCAACACCTCCTTCCCTTTCGTATTCTTTATTTCATATTTCAATCCCAAACTCCCCATTTCGGGAGAGGAGAATTACAACCAGCCGCTGTACGAGATGCTCGAGAGCGAATACGGCATCGTGGTCAAGACCTCCAAAGAAGAGGTATCGGCGCGACTGGCTGGCGAAGCCATTGCCGAGAAGCTGGAGATATCGGCCAACGACCCTATCTTGATACGCAAACGTTACGTCTACGACGTGAACAATGTCCCGATAGAATACAACATCGGCTATTATCGGGCCGACAGTTTCACCTACACGATAGAATCTACGATATAACAAACGAGGGCGACCCGAAGGCCGCCCTCGTTTAGTATTACCGATAGAGGTTATTTCTTCTCGCACTTGCCGCAGCAGCAAGGTTTCACGAGGCCGCACCAGATGCCGGCAGCGCAGAGGGCTCCGACAAACGGACCTACGATGAATATCCACAACTGCTCGAGAGCCGCACCGCCCTGGAACACTGCAGGAGCGATACTGCGGGCAGGGTTCACCGAAGTGCCCGTGTAGTGGATACCTACCAGGTGGATGAGGATCAGCGAGAGGCCGATTGCGAGGCCTGCAAAGTTGCCTGCGCCCTTCTCGGAATCGGTGGTGCCGAGCACTACGAGCACGAAGATGCAGGTAAGAACGATTTCTGCGATGAGACCGGTGGTTACGCTTACGCCCGCCTGGCAAGCATTAGCGCCGGTGGTTGTACCAAGGGCAGCCTCCGGGCTGGTTGCAACGAGGGCATAGAGGATAGCGCTGCCGATAAATGCGCCAATAACCTGGAAAAGCATGTACATCAGGGCATCCTTTGCACCCATACGGCCGGAAACCCAGCAGCCAAGGGTGATAGCGGGATTGATGTGGCAACCGCTGATACCGCCGATAGCATAAGCCATAGCGACTACCGCAAGGCCGAAAGCGGCTGCAGTACCGATGACAGATGCGGTGTCAGCGCCGCAATTCAGACTGACAGCTGCGCCGCAGCCGAGAAGCACGAGCACCATTGTGCCCACCATTTCTGCTAAATACTTTTTCATAATATTAGTTTTTGTGTGTAAAGAGTCCATTACGCATTAAACAAATATAGTAAAAATATCGAAAAAGTGTATTTTCGTTCCGTAACTATACGCTAAGAATCTTTGTAATCTCGTACCAGCTCTTGTCGATGGCGTTGTGCTTGCTGATGGCGTCTTCGAACGGAGTATACACCGTGCTGCCGTGCACGCGGCCAATCATCACGCCGCTCTGTCCGTCTAGCAGGGCACAAACCGACTCATAGCCATAGATGCTGGCCAGCACGCGGTCGGAGCAACTGGGCGAACCGCCACGCTGGATGTGCCCCAATGTGGTGACGCGCACTTCGTAGCTGGGGATGCGCTCCTTGACCTGCTTTGCGACCTCGGCCGCAGAACCCAGATGGCCACCCTCGGCAACCACCACGATTCCGGAAGTCTTGTTCTTGCGGCGACCTATCTTAAGATAATCCACCAGCGAATCGATATCCTTCTGTATCTCAGGAATCAAGGTCACCTCGGAACCGGTAGCGATACCGGTGTGCAGGGCGATGAAACCGGCGTCGCGACCCATCACCTCCACAAAGAAGACCATGTCGTGGCTGTGGGCGGTGTCGCGGATCTTGTCGATGGCATCCATCGCGGTATTGATAGCGGTATCAAAGCCGATGGTGAAATCGGTACCGAAGATATCGTTGTCGATGGTTGCGGGAATGCCCACCACCGGAAATCCGAAGTCTTTGAAGATATCGTTTGCTCCGCGGAAGCTGCCGTCGCCGCCAATCACTACCAGCGCATCGATGCCGGCCGCTTTGAGGCCGTCGATAGCCTTGCGGCGCACCTCCTTGTCCTTGAACTCGGGGCAGCGGGAAGTGTGCAGTATGGTGCCGCCAAGATTGATGATCTTGGATACCGACTTGGACTCCATCGGAACAAAATCGCCCTCGATGAGGCCCTGGTAGCCGCGCATGATGCCCACGACCTCAAGTTTGTAGAATATCGCGGTACGCACCACCGCGCGGATTGCGGCATTCATTCCGGGAGCGTCCCCACCCGAGGTGAGCAGCGCTATCTTCTTTATGACTTTTTTCATATCGGGATTATTATCTATAGTGTAAATTCAAAATCGAGCAATTTGCGAGGGCACGCCACGTTGAGGCGCATGAAGCCGAGCCCCTCCGGGCCGAACATCACGCCGCTGTTGAGGCCGAGCCGCAGCCGGTTGACAAAATAATCTTCGAGCAGCTTCTGGTCCTGCGGCTGCAGGTCGGCCACCTGCTTGCCGGAGAGCGCCGCAAGCAGCCGGCGGCAGTCCAGCCACACCAGATACGACGCTTCGGGGCGCACCGGCACTATCAGTTGGCGGCCGTCCGCATCCACGAAGGCGGCACACTTGCGCTCTATGTAAAGGATATTCTGTTCTATATAAGATATGGCGGCGTCGCGCCACTGGCGTCCATGCCGGAAGGCGGCGATCGCGCCCAGCGACGACATTATGCCGGGGTCGTTAAATTCATTGGCGCCCAGCCACTTGTAGAACGGCTCGCGGATGGCGGCATTGGGTATCAGGCAATACGAACTTGCCAGTCCGGGGATGTTGAAAGTCTTGCTCGGCGCCCCGAAAGTGATGCTGCAAGAGGCCGCCTCTTCGCTCACGGTGGCGAACGGGACATGCTTCCCACCCCAGAGGATAAGGTCGCAGTGGATTTCGTCAGAGATCACCAGCACACCGTGCGCCGCACATAGCGAGGCCACCCGCTGCAGGGTCTCGCGGGACCATGCGTAACCGCCCGGGTTGTGAGGGTTGCAGAGTATCATCAGCTTGACCTCATTGCCCGAGAGCAACTGCTCCAGATGTTCGAAGTCCATGTCGCGTCCCTTGAGCGGATTGCGCAACACGATGCGGTCGTTGCCCTCCGGAACCAGCGTAAACGGATGGTATACTGGAGACTGCACGATAATCTTGTCGCCCGGTTTGGTAAAAAACTGCACCGCATAGGCGATTCCCCGCACGATGCCTCCCACATAGGTGTACCACTCTTTCTTTACATCCCAGCCATGCTCTTCGAGAATCCAGTCGTGGATAGAGTCGAACAGCTCTGCGGGCTCGCTGCTGTAACCGTAGACTCCCTGCTCCAGGCAACCTTTGAGAGCCTCGGTGATGCACTCCGGCGAGCGGAATTCCATGTCCGCAACCCAGAGCGGAGTGATGTCGTCGCGCCCGAAGACACGCTTGAGCGCGTCATATTTGAAGGCATGGGTATTCCTGCGGTCTATTATTTCGTCGAAATTGAATTTCATGGGGATGTATTATTTAAGGAATGGCTTATATGCGGCAACAGCCAGTGCGTCGCAACGCTCATTCTCAGGATGGCCGGCGTGACCCTTGATCCAGTTGAAAGTGACGTTATGCTTGTTGTATATAGCAATGAAACGCTTCCACAAATCGGGATTGGCCTTCTTGGCAAAGTCCTTGCGGACCCAGTCCCAGAGCCACCCCTTGCTCACGGCGTTCACCACATAAGAAGAGTCGCTGAACACCTGCACGTCGGCATTATCCCACTTGATGGCCTCCAGTCCCACTATCACCGCCAGCAACTCCATCCGGTTGTTGGTGGTCTGCTCGAACCCCTCCGACATCTCCTTCTCATAGTCGCCGCAACGCAACACGACTCCGTAACCGCCGGGACCCGGATTGCCCGAGCACGCCCCGTCGGTGTAGAGGTATATGGTGGGCCGGTTCATTCCGTTATTCGGGAAGATAGGTACGGTCGGGGGCATTACGGGTCTCGAACACCTTTATTTCCAGAGGGTTCGAGGTAATCTCGCCATAAGTGTGGCGATTCTTGCAGATGTCCATGGCCATATATATCGCAGAGAGCATCGACTGCGCGCTCGCCTGGTTCTTGCCGGCGATGTCATAGCCGGTGCCGTGGTCGGGAGAGGTGCGCACCACCGGCAGTCCGGCAGTGAAGTTGACGCCGTCGTCAAAGGCGATGGTCTTGAACGGGATCAAGCCCTGGTCATGGTACATGGCCAGCACCGCATCGAACTTTGTGTAGAAGTCGGTGCCGAAGAAGCCGTCGGCCGAATAGGGTCCGAACGCCAGTATCCCCTTCTCCTTGGCCTGCTCAATGGCGGGAATGATGATCTCCGACTCTTCGCGACCGATGGTGCCGCTGTCGCCGGCGTGGGGATTGAGTCCCAGCAGGGCGATCTTGGGCTTCTCTACGCAGAAATCGCGCTTGAGCGAATGGTTCATCACCTCCAGTTTGGAGACAATCAGGTCGGTGGTGAGCACATCCGCCACCTTGGCCAGCGGAGTGTGGTTGGTAGCCACCCCAACCTTGAGGCGGTCGCTGCACATGAACATGAGCGACTGGGCGCCATCGAACTGGCTCTGGAGGAACTCGGTGTGGCCCGCAAACGCAAAGCCGGCATCGGCCATGGAGTGTTTGTTGAAGGGGGCCGTCACCAGCGCGTCTATAGCACCGCTCGCCAGGTCAGCCACCGCCGCCTTGAGCGAACTGAACGCCGCCGCAGCGCCGTCTTTGGTGGCCTGCCCGAACTCGATGTTATAGCTGTCGGGGACGCAATTGATAATGTTGACCCGCTTGGCCTTGGCGTCGCGGGCCGATGTTATGACGTTGGTGTTTATCTGTTCCGCCTCGGGAACCAGCTTCTTGTTGTAGCCGAAAAACTTGGATGAGCCGTACACCACCGGAACCATCATATCCATTATCCTCGGGTCGCACAAAGCCTTGATAATCACCTCGTATCCTATTCCGTTGGAATCCCCTTGGGTGATTCCTATAGTTATCATTTTTGACATAATATCAATATAGAGTAATCGCAAATATACGCATATTTTTTAACTTTGGATTCAAGTATGAGCGGGTACATATTGGACAGCGAAATCAAGTTTCTGCCGGGAGTCGGGCCCAAGCGCGCCCAGCTGCTGGAGAAAGAACTTGGCATACGCACCTTCCGCGACCTGGTCTACACCTTTCCCTTCAGATATGTAGACCGCAGCAAGTTCTATGCAATCAGCGAGATAGATTCCGCCAGCGCCTACATCCAGCTGCGCGGCACCATCAAGAGCACATCGCTCGCCGGCGCGGGCAAGGCCACCCGCCTGATTGCGGTGCTGGGCGACGGCACCGGCTACATAGAGCTGGTGTTCTTCAAGGGCATCAAGTGGATACAAGAGAAACTCGTTGTAGGCCAGGAATATGTAGTGTTCGGCAAGCCGTCGGTATTCAACGACCGCTACAACTTTGTCCATCCCGAGATAGAGCCGGTGTCGGCCGCCACCATCACCGGCCGTTCTGCCATCAGCGGCGTCTATTCCAGCACAGAAAAGCTGCAGGGCGGCGGCATCACCAACAAGACCTTCACGCAATTGCAGCAGAAGTTGCAGGGGCTGGTGGCGGGCAAAATCATCGAGACCCTGCCGGAGTATTTCCGCCAGCAGAAGAAGCTGATCCCGTTGGACAAAGCCTTGCACGACATCCACTTCCCGCCCGACATGTACAGCCTCGAGCAGGCCCGCCGGCGCCTCAAATACGAAGAGCTGTTTTACCTGCAGCTGTCGCTTGTCAAGCAGAAATTCATCAAGATGCGCGACGCCAAGGGAGTCATGCTCCCCCGCATTGGCGAAGCCTTCAACTATACCTACTCGCACCTCCCCTTCCCGCTCACGGGGTCACAGAAGCGCGTGCTTAAAGAGATCCGCGCCGATGTCACCAGCGGCCGCCAGATGAACCGCCTGCTGCAGGGCGACGTGGGCAGCGGCAAGACCATGGTGGCCATCTTCTCTGCCCTGCAAGCCATCGACAACGGTTACCAGGCCTGCATCATGGCCCCCACGGAGGTGCTTGCCACACAGCATTATAACGGCATCTTCCGCTATATCGACCCGGAGAAGGTCAAGGTCGCCCTGCTCACCGGCAGCACCAAGACCAAAGAACGGCGCGAGATATATGCCGGCCTGGCCGACGGCACCATCGACCTGGTGTTCGGCACCCACGCTCTTATAGAAGACAAGGTGCAGTTCGCCAACCTGGGGCTGGCGGTCATTGATGAGCAGCACCGCTTCGGCGTGGACCAGCGGTCGCGCCTGTGGTCCAAATCGGAGATATCCCCGCACATCCTGGTGATGACGGCGACCCCTATCCCCCGCACCCTGGCCATGACCCTCTACGGCGACCTCGACGTGTCGGTGATAGACGAACTCCCCCCGGGACGCAAGCCCATCATCACCACCCACGTCGGCGAGAACCAGCGGCGCAAGGTCTATGAATTCATGCGCAAGGAGATAGACGCCGGGCGGCAGGTATTCGTGGTATACCCGCTCATCAAGGAGTCGGAAAAGATGGACTACGAGAACCTGGAGCAGGGCTATCTCGACATCACCGACTACTTCAAACAGCCCGACTACATCACCGCCGTGGTGCACGGCAAGCAGACGCCCGAGAACAAGGCCTTTGACATGAACCTGTTCGTGAGCGGCAAGGCCGACATACTGGTCTCCACCTCGGTAATCGAGGTGGGAGTGGACGTCCCCAACGCCTCGGTGATGGTGATCCAGAGCGCCGAGCGATTCGGCCTGGCGCAACTTCACCAGCTTCGCGGACGGGTCGGACGCGGCGCCGAGAAGTCTTACTGCATACTTATGACCGGCTACAAACTGAGCAAGGAGTCGCGCGAACGCATAGAGATGATGTGCTCTACCAACGACGGCTTTGAGCTGGCCGAGGCCGACCTGCGGATGCGCGGGCCGGGCGATTTTGAGGGTACGCGGCAGAGCGGACTGGCGCTGGACCTGCATATAGCCGACCTGGCCAAGGACTCCCCCATGCTCGAGGACGCCCGCAGCGCCGCCATCGACATCCTCACCGCCGATCCCACCCTGGAGAATCCCCTCAACACCCTTTTAAGGAAGAACATTGAGAATTTCAGGGCTCAATCAATAGATTACTCTAAAATATCATAATATGAAATATATCGGCGCACACGTATCTGCGGCGGGCGGCGTAGAAAACGCCCCGCTCCGCGCAAAAGAAATCGGCGCAACCGCCTTCGCCATGTTCACCAAAAACCAGAAGCAGTGGAGTTCCCCGCCGCTGACCGGCGAGAGCATCGCGCTGTTCAGACAGCGCTGCGAAGAGTTGGGATATCCCGCATGCTCCATACTCCCCCACGACGGCTACCTGATCAACCTCGGGCATCCCCAGGCAGAGGGGCTTGAGAAGTCCCGCGAATCGTTCTGTGACGAGATGGCCCGCTGCCAGGCGCTCGGACTCGACCGGCTCAACTTCCACCCCGGCAGCCATCTGGGCGAAATCAGCGTCGATGAATGCCTGCGCCGCATAGCTGAGTCCATCAACATCGCCCTCGACAAGACCGCAGGGGTCACCGCAGTGCTCGAGAATACCGCCGGACAGGGGACCAACCTCGGCTTCCGCTTCGAGCATCTCGCCCAAATCATAGACCAGGTAGAGGACAAATCCCGCGTCGGGGTCTGCATAGACACCTGCCACGCCTTTGCGGCGGGCTACGACTGGAACACCTCCCCCGCCCTGTTCCAGGAGACCGTGGAGGCCTTCTCCGAGGCCGACAAGAAGGGTGCCGTGGTAGAGCGCGGCCTGGCCAACATACTGGACTCGTTGGAGCGCATCGTCGGACTCAAATACCTGCGCGGGATGCACCTCAACGACGCCACCAAACCCTCCGGCAGCCGCGTAGACCGCCACGCCCCCATCGGAAAGGGCGAGATCGGTGCAGAGGCGTTTGAGAAGTTGATGGCCGACAGCCGCCTGGACGGCATCCCCTTGATACTGGAGACCCCTGAACCCGAAATATGGCCTGAGGAGATAGCCCAGTTGACCGCGTGGGCTAGTCGTAGATAAACAGCGGGGAGGCTTCGCGACGCGGCAGCGCATACAGCGTAACCTCGTCTCCACCAACCGAATTGAGCGCAGAGCGGGCACTGTCGAACGCTATCGACGGGGTGTTGTTGTTGGCACTCAGATGGCACAGGAACACCGACTTGAGCCCGTCGTGATAGCTGCGGCGCAACAGGTCGGCCGTCTGCTCGTTGGAGAGATGGCCGTGCTCTTCCATGATACGTTTCTTGAGCTCGGGAGTATACGGCCCGGTGACCAGCATCCCGGGGTCGTAGTTCGATTCCACTATCAGGTGCGAAGCCTTGCTGCAGTATTTCACCACGTCGTCGGTCACCTTGCCCACATCGGTCACAAAGGTGAAGGTCTGACCGAAGAAATCGATATAATAACCCACCGTGTCCCGGGCGTCGTGCGGCACCGAGAAGGGTGTGAATTTAACCCCCATGCACTCGGTCTCCACCCCCGGAGTGGTCTCTTTGATGTAGCCGTTAAGCTTACCGGCGGTGCAGAAGTGGCGGTCCAGCACCTTGCGCAGGTTGCTGGTGGCAAACACCACCTTGTGGTAGCGTTCCGTGAAGCCGCCCAGATAGCGGATATGGTCCATGTGCTCGTGGGTCACCAGCACCATGTCCACGTCGGAGAGGGAGATATCATGAGCATTCAAGCGGCGGTTTATGGTACGGCCACCGATACCGAGGTCTATCAGCAGCGATACTTTTTCGCTGCCGATGTAGTAACAGTTGCCGTTGCTCCCGCTTGAAAGGCTTATGAATTTAATCATTCAGTTTGCTCAGTTCTTTGGGGGAGAAGATTCCCTTTTCAGTAATAATACCCGTGAGAAGCTCTGCCGGCGTCACATCGAAGGCCGGATTGTAGACCTTGACACCCTTGGGCGCCACCGGTTTGTCAAAATACTGGTCGGTAACCTCGAATGCCGGACGCTCTTCGATCACGATGTCGTTGCCCGTCTTGGTATTGAAGTCGATGGTATTGGAGGGGCCGAGGCTGTAGCACGGGATGCCATAATGCTTGGCAAGGATAGCCAGCATGCTGCTGCCCACCTTGTTGGCCACGTCGCCATTTGCGGCGATGCGGTCGCAGCCAAAAAAGACGATGTCGATCTTGCCGCTGCGCATCACTGCCGACGCCATGTTGTCGCAAATCAGGGTCACGTCTACGCCCGCCTTGGTAAGTTCGTAGGCAGACAGGCGCGCCCCCTGCAGCATGGGCCTGGTCTCACAAGAATAGACCTTGGGCAGGTAACCCTTCTGCTGGGCGAGATATATCGGGCCCAGCGCGGTACCGTAGCGCGATACCGCCAGATGGCCGGCGTTGCAATAGGTGAGTATCCCGATGCCCGGCTTGAGCAGCGAGAAACCCGCCTCCGAGATGGCAAGGCACTTTGCCACATCTTCCAGCTTGATGGCACGCGCCTCTGCCGTGAGCCGCTCCTTGATCTGCTTCATGGCGGCGTCGGGGCTGAGGTCCTTGGCCTCTTCGAACGCCTCGTAGTAGCAGCGCTCCATGCGGTCCAGCGTCCAGGTAAGGCTCACCGCCGTGGGCCTGGAGATGTAGAGGTAGCGCTTCACGCGCAGGAACTCCTTGTCAAAGGCCTGCAGGTTGCGGGCGCGGAAGCGGTTCATGCACATTGCAAGACCAAACGCGCCGGCGATACCTATTGCGGGGGCTCCGCGTACCTTGAGCAGCGTGATGGCATAGAACACCTGCTCTGCAGTGGTAAGATGAAGAAACTTTTCCTGATTCGGCAGCAGCGACTGGTCAAGGATTATCACATCCCTGCCATTGGGGCTCAACTCCACCGAATCATAGTTCAAAATGTTTCTCATGTATTATAATCTTTTAATCATTCCTTCCATCAAAGCCGTCACCTTCTTGCAAGAGCGGTTGGCCACCGAAATCACATCCACCCCTCTTGTAACGGCGCCCGGAGCGGCATCCCTTGCCAGGCCGGTAATCAGCGAAATGCCGAATACCCTCATACCCATCTGACGGCCGGCGATGACCTCGGGCGTGGTGGACATGCCCACGGCATCGGCGCCGATAAGCCTGAAGAACTTGTTCTCTGCGGCGGTCTCGTACGACGGGCCGGTGACACCGATATATATACCGTTATGCACCTTGATGCCCAACTGGCCGGCTACAGCCTCTGCCAGGGCTATCAGGTAAGGGTCATACGGCCTGGACATGTCGGTGAACCAATCGCCATATTTGAGTGATTCCACACCCAGCAACGGGTTGGGAATCATGTTGATATGGTCGTCGATAATCACCAGGTCGCCCAATCTGTAGCTGATGTTCACACTGCCGGAGGCATTGGTCACAAACAGGTACTTGGCACCCATTGCATGGGCGAGCCGCGTAGGCATGAGCACCTGCTCCATGTCGCAATGCTCGTAGTAGTGGATACGGCCCTGGAAAGCGCAAACGTTGTGGCCACTGACCTTACCCAACACCAGATTGCCCTTGTGGCCGAGAGCTTCGGCAGAAGGGACCGGGAACCCCGGAATAGAAGAGTACGGAATTACTATCTGCTCTTCCAGACAGTCTGCAACCGAATTCAGGCCGCTTCCGAGAATGATGGCGACTTCGGGCACAAAGCCTTGTGCGACAGTTTGTAAGTATCCTAAAGATTGAGCGATTTTGTCCATTTTAAATCATAATTTTTCAAAGATAATAATTTTCTATTAATTTTGAACTTATGATCAGAATTCCCGCCACAACACCGCAAAACTTGATAGTAAGCCATAGCGGTCCTGCAGTCAATCCCCCCATCGACAAAGAGATTGTAGACGAGGTGATGGCCGGCAATACATCCTCTACCCTTTCGCAAGAGAAGGCGCTGCGCCTTCTGGACGCCATCGGCGTGAGCCGCGAGCGCACCCTCATCGCCACCAACATAGATGAAGCCCGTGCCGCCATCATCGACCTCGGATTCCCCATCAACATGGAGAACATCTCTGTGCACGAAGCCGACGGAAGGGAAATCGTAGAGAGCATCACCGACCGCAACACCATGCGCCTGGAATTCAGCCGCCTGATGCGGAATCCCGGCACCCAGGGGATACTGATACGCCCCTCGCTCACCGGCGCGAGGTCATATTTCGGAATAAGGTACAGGGAAGGTCTGGGGCACCTTGTGGTCTGCGGCACCCTCTCCATGTCCGACAAACCTTCCGGTTTCGTGTGCTGCACCCTCCCGGTGACCAAAGTAGAGGCCTCCCAGATATTCCAAAAGGTCAAGGGCAACCACCAAGTCAACGAAGTGGTATTTAACGACACGCTACGCCGCCTCTCGGCGCTCTGCAGCTATGCGCCGCAAATCGACAAGATGGACATATACCCGGTGGTTATCAACGCCCGCAGCGTGATAGCGCTGGATGCGTCGGTAACCCTCAGGAAAACGCCTTAACTATTTGATTTTGAAAGAATCCCTCAGGCCGGTAGCCTTGTTCCAGGCGCCGTTCTTGGGATCTTTGTAGAAGTAGCCCACACGCTCGAACTGCACGGCGATGCCGCTCTTGTCTTCGAGCAGCGCCGGTTCTGCGTATGCACTCTTGATGACCAGCGAGTTGGGGTTGAGATAATCCTTGTAATCAACACCTTCGGGAATCGCGCCCATCTGCTCTTCGGTAAAGAGGGTATCGAAAATGCGCGCCTCAACCTTCTCGGCAAACTGCTGCGATACCCAGTGGATGGTACCCTTCACGCTGCGCCACTCGCCGGCACCCGGCTTGGAGGTCGGATCCACCTCGCAATGCACCGTGGTGACATTGCCTTCGGCATCCTTCTCGAAAGAGACGCACTTGACAATGTAGGTGTATTTCAGGCGGACTTCGCCGTCGGGTTTCAGGCGGAAATACTTCTTGGGAGCATCCTCCATAAAGTCTTCACGCTCTATGTAAAGCTCTTTGGTGAACGGGATGCGACGTTTTGCGCCCTCGGGATCGGCGGGATTCATAGGAGCCTCGAACCACTCTACCTTGCCCTCTTCCCAGTTGTCAATCACGAGCTTAATGGGGTCCAGCACTGCCATATAGCGGTTGGCGCGCTCGTTAAGGTCCTGACGCAGGCACCACTCCATGAGAGAGAGGTCAATGATGTTGTCGCGCTTGGCCACACCCACCTTGTCGGCGAACATGCGGATGGACTCCGGAGTGTAACCGCGACGGCGGATACCGCAGATGGTAGGCATGCGGGGGTCGTCCCACCCCTCTACATAACCGTTCTTCACCAGCTCGAGAAGCTTGCGCTTGCTCATCACGGTGTAGGTAAGGTTCAGGCGGGCGAATTCGTACTGATGCGACGGGAAGATGCCGAGTTTCTCTATGAACCAGTCGTACAGCGGACGGTGCACGTCAAACTCCAGCGTACAGATGGAGTGAGTGATGTGCTCTATGGAGTCGCACTCGCCGTGGGCAAAGTCGTACATCGGATAGATGCACCACTTGCTGCCGGTGCGGTGATGGTCTGCATGGATAATGCGGTACATCAGGGGGTCGCGGAGCAACATGTTGGGGTGCGCCATGTCAATCTTGGCGCGCAGCACCTTGGCTCCGTCGGGATATTTACCCTCTTTCATCTCCTCGAACAGGCGCAGGTTCTCCTCTACGCTGCGGTTGCGCCAGGGGCTCTCCTTGCCGGGCTGGGTCACGGTGCCGCGGCCCAGACGGATCTCTTCCTGGCTCTGGTCGTCGACATACGCCAGACCCTTCTTGATCAGGTCCACAGCCCACTCGTACAGCTGGTCAAAATAGTCTGACGCATAGAATTCGTTGGCCCATTCGAAGCCCAGCCACTTGATGTCCTCTTTGATGGAGTCTACATATTCGGTATCCTCCTTCACGGGATTGGTATCGTCAAAGCGGAGGTTGGTCTTGCCGCCGTACTTCTTGGCCAGGCCAAAGTTCAGGCAGATGCTCTTTGCGTGGCCTATATGCAGATAGCCGTTGGGCTCCGGCGGGAAGCGGGTCATTATGGATTCGTGCTTTCCGCTGGCCAGGTCGGCCTCGATAATGTCTTCAAGGAAATTGTTGGGACGCTGCTCCAATGTTGCGCCTTTGGTGTTCTCTTCCATGTCTGATTTGATATAGAATGCAAAAGTAGCAAAAAAGGGCTAATTTTTACTATTTTTGCGCTGCCAAATCACATTTGTAAGCTTATGGTAAAATCCATGACGGGCTACGGCAAAGCCGAGGCCATTATCAACAACGTTAAGTATACAGTAGAGATCCGTTCGCTGAACGCCAAGTCGGCCGATATCACCCTCAAGACATCCCTCATCCCCCGCGAGAAGGAGATGGAGGTACGGCAGCTGATTGCGTCGCGGCTCAACCGGGGCACCATAGACCTCTATATCACCACCGAGAAGAGCGTCGCCGGCGCCACCTCCTCTACCCTGAACAAAGATATCTTCAACGCCTACCTCAACCAGGTAGACGAAGCCCTCAAGGGGACCAAATGGAGCGCTGCCGCAAGCGGAGAGTACAGCGCCGCCCTGCTGGGGAGCGTGGTTCGTATGCCCGACGTGTTCGAGACCACCAAAGAAGACTTGAGCGGTGACAACTGGGCACCGCTATTCGGTGCGATATCCACAGCCGTGGATATGCTCGACAACTTCCGCACCACCGAGGGCGCCTCGCTCCGCAAAGATGTGCTGGGCAACCTCGAGAGCATCGAGAGTTTCATCCCCATGGTAGAGAAGTTCGAGGCAGAGCGCGTTACCGCCGTTAGGGAGCGCATCGACGCCCGCATGGCCGAACTCGCCCTGCAGGTCGACAAGAACCGCCTCGAGCAGGAGATTATCTTCTACATAGACAAGCTCGACATCAACGAAGAGAAGGTGCGCCTGCGCCAGCACTGCCGCTATTTTCGCGAGACGCTCGAGGGCGAGGAGTTCCCCGGCAAGAAGCTGGGCTTCATAGCCCAGGAGATGGGTCGCGAGATCAACACCCTCGGCAGCAAGGCCAACCACGCCGAAATCCAGAAGATCGTGGTCAAGATGAAGGCCGAGCTCGAGAAGATCAAAGAACAATCAATGAATATCTTATAGCGATATGGACACACCCGGCACAATAGTTCTTCCCGCAGCGCGCCGCACCGGCGGAATGCCCATCATGGATGCCTTCGCCGCCCGCCGCAGTTCCCGCGATTTTGATTCCGGCCGCGTATTGGACATGCAGACCCTCTCCGACCTGCTTTGGGCCGCATGGGGCATCAACCGCACCAAAGGCCGCACCGCTCCCTCGTCGCACAACCGGCAGGAGATCGAGCTCTACGTGTTCTTGAAATCGGGCGTGTACCGCTACAATCCGGTAGAGCATTCGCTCATCGAGCTTTTCGCAGAAGATTTGCGGGCCGCCACCGGCACCCAGCCGTTCGTGGGAGAAGCCCCCGTGGAGATTGCTCTCATAAGCGACACCACCAAGATCACCGGCAAGACTCCGCAGGGCGTCATCGAGTCGACTTATGCCGACACCGGCTTCATCTGCCAGAATATCTACCTGTTCTGCGCATCGCAGGGCCTCTCTACCGTGGCCCGTGCACTTATTCCGAAAGCGGAACTCTCCGAGCGTCTCGGCCTGGCTGCAGGGCAGATCATCACCCTCATACAGACCGTCGGTTACCCAGCAGCAAGAGAGTAGCCAGAGCCGGGCAGAAGCCTTGCCGCATGAAAGCCATGCTTCCTGTCGCTTCGCCCGCTTCACTCGCGCCCGGAATGCGCTCGTTCCCGCGACCTCGCTAGCGCCGGTCGCATGCTCTTTCATGCTTCGGCTTTTTCTGCCCCGCATTAGTGAACAGTCATATACTTAGACTTGCAAGTGACGGGCAGATATTGCCGGATGCATGAATTGGGTTGCGACTGGTTTTTAAAGGAGCAACCAATTGCATGCGGAGGCATCTGCCCGGAGCCGGTGCTCCCAATGGCATCATAGCGGGTCCATTAGGTACAAATACGGCCATTTTCGTACCCAATGGCGTCATTTTTCTGCCATTGGGAACAGTGACAGAGTGTTCGCTCGACATGACACGAGGGAGGCCCATATGCCCTGCTACTTATGGGATAGGCACCAGTCGCAGACTCCGCAGGGTTTGCCGGTCTGGCCAAAGTACTCGAGAAGCATCTGGCTGCGGCAGCGGTCGGTGTTCTGGGCGTATGCGGCCATGGCGTCGTGTCGCCTGGCACTTCGCGCCACCCGGTCGTCATACTCTTTCTTGTCCAGACGCAGGTTCTCGGGATAGAGCCGCTCGGTGGCAAGATACAACACCGGTGATTTGACCTTGGGGACATAGCGCAGGACATTGCGGGCCGCCAGCCATTTGAGCTTTTTCTCTACCGCCAGCACAGAGTATTTGCCCACCGCTGCGATTCGCTCTTCGTCTATCGTGACAAAGCCGCTGAAGAGTCCCTCGTACATGCGCATCAACACCTTAAGGAAGGTGTCGACCTCGGCACTGCCAAGCTGTATGCTGTAGAGCTCGTCGCGGGACACGGTGATAGACAACTTGGAGGGAATGTCGAGCTCTTCCGTAAGCGTCCAGTAGCCCGACATCTCTATGTATTTGATTGCGTAATAGGCCTTTGCCGCCTGAAGCTTATACTGCTTGGCAAACGCCGCAAGGTCAAACTTGTAACCTTTGTCCTTGCCCGTCTCGTAAGGTATCTTCAGGAAACTGTGAACCTTCTGGTAGATGTCTTTGATGTAGTCCAGCGGCGGATAGTTTGTCTGGAGAATCTGCGACAAACGCTTGAGGTCGGTGGAATTCCAAATCAGCAACGCGTACGACTTGTTGCCGTCGCGACCGGCACGGCCAGCCTCCTGGAAATAAGCCTCCGGTGACTGCGGCATATCGTAGTGACAAACAAAGCGGACATCCCCCTTGTCGATGCCCATACCGAATGCATTGGTAGATACAATTATGCGCTTCTCCCCTTTTTTCCAGGCATCCTGCACCGCGGCGCGCACCTTGCCGTTCATGCCGGCGTGGTAAGTAGCCGCGTCTATACCCTGGCTGGTCAAGAAGGCGGTAACCTCCTCTGCTGTGCGCCGCTTGGCGACATACACAATGCCCGAGCCCTGCACCCCCTGGCATACCTTGAGCAACTGCCCCAACTTGTTCTCGCACTTGCGGGCGCTGTAAGAGAGATTGGGCCGCTCGAATCCGCTCACCAACAAGTTGGGTTTGGCAAACCCCAGCCGCACCATGATATCTTCCGCCACCTCTTGCGTAGCGGTGGCGGTAAGCGCTATCACAGGGACTTTATCGGGAAAAGCCGTACCGGCAATCTTGTCCCTCACCTCGTTTATCATCAGGTACTCCGGCCGGAAGTCGTACCCCCACTGGGAGATACAGTGCGCCTCGTCCACCACCAGATAATTGATGTTCATCTTGGCCGCCCGTGCCAGAAACAAATCGGTGCGCAGACGCTCCGGAGAGACATACAGAAACTTATAGTCGCCATACACGGCATTGTCCAGGGTGGCGTCTATCTCACGATAACTCATTCCCGCACACACCAACAACGCCGGAATCCCCCGCTTGCGCAAATTCTCCACCTGGTCCTTCATCAAGGCAATCAGCGGCGACACCACAATACATATCCCCTCCTTCATCATCGCCGGCACCTGGAAGCACACACTCTTCCCACCGCCCGTCGGCATCAACGCCAACACATCCCTCCCCGCCAAAGCCTCGGAGATAATCTCCTCCTGCTTGGGCCGGAACCCCTCATACCCCCAATATTTCTTCAGCGTCGCTAACATACCTTACAAATATACAAAAAAACCGGCCTGGAAAGACCGGCATTTCAGACGCATTTACAACGACCGTATAACATCCTCGCCAAGACCAGTCGCCTTAACTATCGTCTCAGCATCAACCCCCAAAGCCTTGAGATTGCGGGCCGTATTCCGCCTCTCCTCTTCCCGGCCTTCTTCTTTGCCCTCCATCCTGGCACAATAGATAATATTCCTTTGATCAACTTCGGTAGTCATATCTCTGGTGTATTTTTCTAGTTCTTGCTCTGACAAACTGTCAAGCTCACACGCTGCAAAAAGCAAGCCGAATACCTCCTCAATCAGGGCCGCCGGCCGTTCGTCAAGTATGCTCATATGGGTAATTGCATAAGACAACTTCTCCACAAACGTATCGTCCATCTCGGGCTCCTCTTTGCGATAGTTCGTCATCTCAAGAAAGATGAAATTCAGACGATCCGTCATAAGGTCCCCGATGGTACGCTCCCGCAACTCATACCGGAACAGAATCTGGTCGGTATTCTTATGAAGCGAGAAGTTCATAAAACTAATCACATACACCGGCGGATAATCGTACTGGTCATCGTGAGATATGATCGCCTGCCCCTTCTGCATAGCCTGTACCTGTTCTTGAATCGGGAACGAGGCATAAAACAAAGCCCTTCCAGCATAATTAATCTGTTTATCCCGCTGCATTTCCACCACAAAGCGACCACCCTTGTCGTCAATACACTCCACATCGAAGATTGCATCATGCCCGTCATCGAACGGATTCTTCTTACGCTTACCTCGTTTATTATAGGTGATTCCACGACAGGCCGCTCTGGAATCAACTCCCTAAGAAGTGCCAGCAACGCACTCTTGTTGGTCTCAGCCCCCAGAATCCGCTTAAACCATTTGTCCATCAAGATATTCACATACCGGTTTACAATAACTCCAGCCACCGGTCCCATCTGAGGATCATGCAATTCATTCTCCCCTGCTTGTCTTCTGCTCAATGCCATGATATTATCTTTAAAGATTACCACCTCGACTTCCCGTCTCAGTTTCATCCGCAAGATACAATGGCCTCACTCATCCCCCGCACCAAATTCTCAAATTTTTCAATTTTGAGAGCCCAAAACAGAAATAGTTTTTTCAGAAAAAGAAATCTCCTACCAGTAATCTATGCTTGCCCATATTACGCATTTAGGAATAACGCGCCGAAGAAGAGTAAGGAAACTATACCACCAATTATTACGGCATAGTGGATGATGGTCGTACCGAGTTCTCCTCCTATTGTATAATTGAGAACCAAGCCCACACCCACGGCAACTATTTCCAGGAATACGGTAATCACAAAGATGACCATAATCCACATTGCAATGTTTTCCCGGATCTCTTTCTCTTTATTCTCGACTGCGAGTTTCTCTTCCCTGGTGGCTCGTCTCGCGAATCTCAGCCGCCTTGCCATAAGTTCTGTCCCTACGAAGCCGATGACTAGCAGAAGGATTCCCTTCCAGGACTCTGGCTCGTTCCATAATATGATACCGCTCGATGTCAGGGCTACTAGCGTGACTATCAAAACCAGCCAACCTCGGAACTCTCTGTGAGTCATACTGCTGTTAGGTTTAATTAATTGGGGAATAAGCAAATTCTTTACATCACACTGACCTCTAGGCTGTACGAGGGAGTCAAGCGAATTCTTATAATCTTCCCAGCTGAGTACTTCTTGAATGAATCACTTTTGTCCAGTACAGTTTTCAAGTCACGGGCGACAGCATTACCTTCTTTTATGGGAATGACTCCATCTACGACGGTCAATGTGAAAGAATACGTATCTCGATTGCCCCGTTGTACAAATTTATCTTTGTCGAGAGGGAAATGTCCGCCACCATCTTTTATATAATTGATGATAACTGGACGATAGTTCTCCCAAAGGTCAGTATACTGGTTATTTCCCATTGTTAATTCGCCTTCTTGAAATATGCGGCTATCTTATCAAACTGACCGTCTGTTTCACCGGACCCAATACCACCCATAGATGAATCAAATTCGCCTCTTACTGATAGGCCAATAGGAGTAACAGCGACAAGCTCCCAGCCATCTTTGCCAAGGTCATTGAAAGCTTTCTCCATCTTGTCGCCAGGTTTGAATTCTACAATCTTGTATTTGAACGTTGCCATTGATTGACAGTTTGTTGATATACGCTTACTAATAACTTTTAATGTACTCTGTCAATGAAATACCTTCAGCGATGAGGGCATCGGCGGAGAGGCTAAGTACGGTTTAGCAAAGCTATCGTCTGATACGCATTGCCTATCTTTAGTTTCATTAGGTGGAGGAGTCTGACTATTTTGGCTAGGTCTATCAGGTCAATGTGTAGCCTAATTCTTCGCACACAAATGAAATAGACTAGTCCAGGGACTCAGGGGCATCGTCATCTTCGGATTCCATATCCAATTCAACCTTCTGTGCTGTAGCACTCTTTGGGAGCATATCAAGGAATACGCGTAAAAATGCCGTATCTTTAAAGAAGTAATTGGGATTGTCTTCCATCTTCTCAGCAATAAAATCCAGGCCCCAGTTGATATACTCCTCCATAGTTGTCATAAGGGTATCTACGGCTTTTCTATTGGTAATTTCCCCCTTATCCAATGCTATGTAGTCTACGTCGCTTCTGGCCACTAATGCTGCAAATATGTACCTCCGTATATTCGAATATGAGACTCGCCCCGGCTTGGAGTCCAGATTACCCCAAAACTTAATCGGCTGTCCAAGCACTTTTCGTTTAGATGTATCCCCAACAAGTGGCTTCCGCTGGTCCTTATAAAGGCCAATGAAAAAAGCGATAATCAGTATTTCATATCCAGCACCGAATATCTTACCACGAGCCTCCTGAAATACAGTAGTGCCTCTACCGTAGTCGCAGAAAGTCTTTATGATAGATTCATCGTATTTAATCTCGTACTCGGGATTACGATTTGCCCAAAGGTCATATAACTTTTCCATATTATTTCACTTTAACTACGGTTGTTCTAATAGTTGACAGGTCATTTTTATCATATCCCTCAGCCTTCTGAATCCGGTATACTGAGCACGTCAGCTTATTAATATCTGCCATTCGAAGTTCAGATCGATTCAAGAAGTCTTTGGTAACGATTATACACTGCTTATTGATGTTATCTATGATGTTGTAGAAATCATCCTCTTTGGCATCCCCAAAAGACGATGTAGCCGCGTCAAAAATTAACGGATAGTCTTCCTCTCGTTTAAGCGTAGTGAGGTCAGAAATGGCGAACAAGACAGACATGTACATAGTTGTCTGCTGAGAGCCAGAAGGTTTCTTTATTTCTGATCCATTCGAGCTATATAATTTAATGACTGCAGAATCATTTGCAGTACGTATTAATTTAACAATACCATGGAAGTCGTTCGCATTAAGCCTCATGAGATAATCATTCGCTCTGTCCTCCAGAGACTCAAGGAACATTGTGAGGTTTTTATCCTTCGCGCCAACGAAAGCCTTGTTGATATAGTCAAATGCATCGTGGACCTTCTTATATACACGTACCTGACCTTTTCCAGGGGCAAGGGCATCAATTTGTTCTTTATAGTAGTCACGCTGTCCTTTTAAATCGCGAATCTTTTGCTCCAGTTCCAATGCCCGTTTCTCTGCCTTCCCTTTCTGGTCAAAGTATCCCTTCAAATCTTGGAAAGACTTGTCAAGCATCTCTTCAGAAACCCCCTCGGCCTGAATTAAGATGCGAGCCTTTTCGTCTGCCATATCTTCCAGGTCACGTTCAACTTCATCTAATTTACGTTTAAACATATTGACCAGATCAATGCATCCACCAATCTCAGAAGCCTTCCCTGTAACTTCGGTCTCATTAAAGCCACCGAGATTAAGGCTTAGGTTGTGTATCTCCTCAACGTATTCATTTTCAAAGAGTTCCTTTTGCTCTTGGTCCTCTGGCTTGCTAGCCTCCGCTTCTGCAAGAGCGTGGCGTTTATGCTCCTCTAACTTTTCGCACATAAAGCGATATGCCTCTGACCCTTCCGGTGCTTCTCGCCCACATACTTTACATATGTGGTCATGAATCATCTCTTCCATCTCAGCCTCACCTGGTAGATACCATGGCAACCTAGAAGCGCCATTAACTAGCTGCGTAATCTCATCATAAGCCTCTTTCTTTCCCTCATGCTTTGCTCTCTCCTTTATAAACTGCTCATTCTGGGCTCGCTTATTTTTACTGAAAGCAGAACATTTAGCCTGAAATTCTTTGAGCACTGATGGGAATACACATAATATCCACATCTTATCAAGAAGGTTAATATTGAAATTATTGGCAGCGATTGACCCTCTATATTTGGTGGCTTCTGCCTGCTTTGCCTCTATACGTTTTTTTATCTCTGCGTACTTCTCACTTGTATCTTTGTGTTTCTCTAAGTCCTCAATCTTCCCACTAAACAGTTGAGCGGAAGCCTCCGTCTCTGTCAATTCGCGTTCTGCATGACTTAACAGACGCTTTACCTCTATCAACTTAGAATCTAGAGATTCTACTTGCTTAGCAATCTTCTCATCAGACTTAGACTCCTTAATAAACGCAGAATTAGATTTGCGTTCAAATTCCTCCGTATAAGCGACATACTTATCAAACTCCTTAAGGTCTGAGAACTTGGCTACAAGTTGTTGAAGAGCAGCTGGATCGTTAAACACATTAAGGTCTGACTCACCCTTGAACATACTGAATTTCTGAAGAAAAGCATCAAAGCATCTAAGCACCAGCGCCTTGCCATCAATTGGAGTCCTGCCCGAATCTTTATCCTCATACCCCATAAACTCCTGACGTAAGGGGCGATAGCGGCCTTTTTCATAGCACTCGACGATGAACTTCTTCTCAATAGTCTTAATACCATTGTGGTCAAATGTCATTGCCACTACCACACTATCCATTTCTCCAACTTCAAGTTGGCTCTTTCTCATCTCTGAGAAGTTCTCGATATTTGGCGTGTCTACAGTTACATTAAATAGCCATTGCAGCGCCTCAAAGAAGGTCGTTTTACCGTCTCCGTTATCGCCAATAATTAAAGTGAGCCCACTCGAGAAGTCAAATGAGTTATCACCGTAGTAACTCCGGAAATTGCGGATACTTATATTCTTGATAATCATATGTTCGATTTTAAAAATTCGTTCACTTCACGATAGACTTCGGACTCTGAGGCACCAGATCGCCCACGATCAATAATCCTAGCAACGGCATTGACAATACAATTGTCTGAAGAAAGGGCACGAACCAATGATGTACATTCATCCGGCGAATAACCGCCGAATACCATTAGTTTTTCGTCCATTAGGACAGCCTGGAGCATCTTGTCTCCAACTGATTTACCAGCCATAATGTTTTAAAATATTGATAGTTTATAATAATCAAGTACTTCATCAAGAGCCTCAACCGTGAAATCAACATTACGTGAAAGCATAGCGAAGTTCTTTACACGAACCAACTCTGTTCGAACCAGATTCTTCTCCATACGATAACTGTCGCTTTCCGGATTAACCTCCGGTATAACAATCAGGTCGTGAATAGTTGCAAACTCTTTATCCTTATGCGTTCTCAAAATACGTCCACGACGCTGGATAAACTGACGAGGATTACCCGTACTTGCGCAGAATATTGCAAGTTCACTCCTCGGCACATCTACTCCTTCATCTAAGCATTTCATAGATGTTAGTACCTGAAGTTGCCCACTAGCGAAATCCTTTAGTGTCTGCTCTCGGTCTGATGATTGAGAAGTAAACTGCTTCACAGTAATCCTTTCCCCTGCATCCCGAATTGCTTGAGTATACTCATCAATTAAATGTTGTGATTCAGGGTCATCCTTAATAACATCATGAGTCCCATATGTATCTGCAGCGTAGGTGTCAGGGAAATTACCTTCTGGAACATATACAAGCGTATATTTCAAGTCACCTTTTTCTGCAAGCCGGTCTTGAAGGATACCCTTAAAAACCCCCATCTTATTAGAGGCCTTATGAATAATCCTTTTTCTCTTCAGAAGGAGCATAGTTAGAATATCATTATCCTTATCAAAAGCCCCCTTGCTGAAATTATACATCTTTGCCAAACGAGTAGAAATCTTTGCGTACTCTTCCATCTCAGCATCATTAAGACGGACAATGTGAGGGTAATAATAGTATTCGCACAAAACACCATTGCGAATAGCTTCCTCCATTGAGTATTCATATGTATAACCCTCTTCTGCACCAAAGAACTGTCTGATGCGGCGATTACCGGTATCGTCAAACTGTCGTTCGGGAGTTGCACTTAGGCCAATGCGCCTAAGATATGGGATGCCTATCAGTTTATGCAGAATAGTTGGTGCGCCCATATTATGGGCCTCATCAGCAATCAACAATAATTGCCTCTTAGAGAACTCATTCAATTCCTGATGAACATCATCTTTTCCATAAGAAGCATATGTACCTATGATGACATACGAAAGACTATTCTTGGCAGAAACTGCCTCTGTCGCTTTGAGGCGATCTATATCATTCTTCCAAGACCTATTCCGCGAGCATACCTTTATGATATTGTCAAAACCGAACTTCTTACACTCCTGCTCCCATTGTTCAACTAATGTAACCGTAGGTACGAGAATTAGAGCCTTGTAGTATCCAGAATGCTTATAAATCTCATAGAGACAGTTTAGCGACGTGATGGTTTTACCAGTACCAGTGGCCATAGCGAACAGCCCCTTCTGGCCATTAGCTTTCCAATTCTCAAATGCTAACTTTTGATAATCACGAGGGCCGCTTGGATACGGGAAATGAGGTCCATCCGTTTTAACCTCAACCTCTGAGATTACACGATATTTAGATATTGCTCTTTGAACCTTATCCTTAGCCTTCTCAAGTGCCATCTTTACTGACACAGGTAAATCTTTATCCTTTCTCTGGTTTTCAATAAGATTCGCCTCATCATCAAGTAACTCTACGAGTTCTTTGTCCTTAAATGAATCTGTTATACGAGTCCGTACAGCAGACGGATCTATATATCGAACGGAAGGGTCATCCCCTCCAAAGGTCTTAGTAAACTCATTTTCGATATCCTTAATCTTCGCTACCTCTATTTCTCCATCCCAACTACAAGAAGCGGTCAGGCTCTCCTTATTCTCAATTAATGCCGTCCGTGAGAAGTTAACAGAACCATCAAAAGCCACCTTAGATAACCCATCACTGAACACGCCACATTTTGTGTGGGCTATTCCCTCACCTGACAATGGTGCAATAATCTTGATATCAATCTTATTGTTTCGAATGAGCCAAGCAAGACATTCAAAGAAATGACGGTCTCGTTCAGATAGCGTATCCCGCAGAGATTCTATATCTGATAAATCGAACACTCCCTCAATAAAAGAATTATCCTCGCCTTTCTTGATTGCCTCCTTGTCTGCGTCCGTCAAGATATCATTAATGATAAGTCTCATCCTACCCCCATTATGTAGGAATGTAGCGAAGCCATCTGCGAGGATAGAAATAGCAGATGATGAAAAGAATCCCAGCATCAAATCAAAACGCAATGCGTTACATAGACACTCTGAAAAGAACCCCACTGGTTCCCAGGGAGTACGTGTCTTATAGCGCCTGCTGGGCGGCCATATGATGTCTCCTTTCAGCATTTATATAAAACAATTGGCGCAAAAAGCATCATTATCATCGTCCAGATTGTCAATGAGGCGGCAACTGGCACCAGCACGTTTGGCTTCCTGTTTCTTAATCGCATCGAGTTTAATCTGCCGCACACGTTCGGGCTGGCATAGTTCAGCAAGGCTTTCGTTCTGGTTCCAGGTGTATCCATCTTTCTCAAACTCCATCGCCTTTGCGTAAAGGTCCGGATGCTGCTCATAGAGCCACACCCACTCAATCTTCTGCTGAAAGAAGCAGAAATAACAGCCGGAACGGCTCCTGTTATAGGTACCTTTCTTCCCATCCACCTCAAATACAATCGGCTTATAGTAAGCAGGAACGCCAACGCCACTGTCCTCGAGTATTTGGAAGATGTCATCTTTCACAAGTACATCATCGTTATCCACCAGCGGAAATTCATCAAGCCGGCCTACAGGATAGTCTGTGGTTTTCAAGAAGGCGAATACGACTCTATTGAATACTTTTACGTCCAGATCCAGTAGTGCGTTCAACTTCTTGGAATAGAAGAAAGCCTTGGAAAGAGGTGTATCAACGATTTTCAATGCCTCCTGGCGGATGTCATCGGGACAAACCGTCTCATAGTATTCATGGATTTGGGCGATATTGTCATTACTCAGTACCTTATTGACGACATCAAGACTCCAAATGTTCTTCCTAAACGGAAATATGGCCTGGATGTTCGGCTTTGTGGAGATATAACCTTCACGGTCTTCATCGCCACGGATACCTACATAGGAAATGGCCGGTTCATCGCCAACGAACTTCTCCATCTCCGCCAGTTTCATCTTCTGGGTACACCAACGGGCCTGCGGTGAAGGCAAGAAGTTGCCGCTGGCTTTGAGGAAATGGTGGAACGGAGTCGGCTCTGGGCTACCTTCGGCTGCTCTCAATATCTTGATGCCACCAAGGTATGAATCCAATCTGGCAATGAGCAATTCCGTCTCAGCCAACTCACACCCCGTGTCAGAATTGTAGTACTCGACCTTAAGGTCCGGGTACTTATTCTTCATGTAGATGGCGAGGGCTGCGCTATCCTTACCTCCAGATATGCCGAGTATATGTCTTACCATAATGTCATTTCTTAATCTTGTCTGCCAGCATCTCAAGAAGGATGCATACGTCCAAGTTGGAATCGCCGGAAAGGAGTTTCTCCAACTCAGCTTTCCTCTTCTGTAACTCTGCTTGCTTAGGTTTCGGCAAACGATAAGTCCTCTGTTGCTCGTTAACGCCGTTCGTATTCAATAAGCCAAAACTGTAAAGAGTGTCGTCTGAATCCCCCTCGGCAACTTCTGAAATACCGATATAACGGTCGAGTTCATAGAAGAGAAAAATGATATTGTCCAAGAGGGCTTCTTCTTCCTTATCCCTCAACTTGTATAACTGCTTGTCAAGGACGACACTGGATATTCTTTCGATAAACTCCTTGTTGGTCTCCGCCGGGGCTAGTATTCTATCAAGGATTGACCTTGCCTTCTGTGTAAGCAGGTGCTTCTTAACGTGGGCATACCTAGTAGTTAAAACGGCCTTATAAGACTCATACTCGGGGGGAAGACCTAATTGCTCAACAAGCCGGTCTTCTATCCTCTTGATGAGTTCCGGATAGCAGGCATTCAATTCCCGAACAGCAGCACGAATCTTATCCAGATAGTCTTGGATAAAGTCATCATCCAACGTGTCTCCGCGATAGCCAAGCGACTCAGGAAGTAGTTCAAAGAACACCTTCTCGGGATCCACAGCGTTAGCGAGCACGTCACGGAACTTAGCAACGTTCGGATTGCTGAATTTATATGTATGTTGAGCGTACTCGTTGAGGTTCTTGAAAAAGTACAGGAACGGTTTGAATGTGTTGGCAAAAGAGTCTTTGCTCAGTGTAATCTCATCGTCTTTCTTGAGGAACTGCCGGTACTTCCTGAAAAACTCAAGTTTTACCCCGCTAACACTGAATGCCTTGATGGTATACTCGCTCGGATGCTTCCAGAGCAGGTCAATGACTTCGCGGTTAATGTTCATGACATAGGTGCCACTTGCATTGTACATAGCGAAATCCTGCTGCTTGATATAGAGGTAAATGGGTATCCAGAAATCGATGAAGCCCTGTTTCAGTTTGAAAGGACGTGACATCAATATCTTGATAAGTTCACTGACCTTTCTGGGGCGATCTACTGTCTTAGCCACAAACGCCTCGCAAGCATTCCAGAATTCCAGTACATTCTCATCAGAGGGAGCGCCGAACACATATGCACCATCTTCGTCCTGGCGGTGAATGCCGGTGTTTTTGAGGAGGGTGATGTATATCGTCTTCTCAGGCGGGAACTCATTCTCTCCAAAGCCCAGGTCCGGCTGGTCCGGATACGCAAGAATCCTGTCCAGTAAATTGGACTTAGCCAAGGATATAGCAGAACTGAGTTTCTGCTTGTTGAACAGTTCGTTCTGAACTGCCGGTGTCCCGGTATAGACTTCGAAACAAACTGCCGAAAGCAACTTATTGAAGTCCTTCTTGGAACGAATCTGGCATTCTTTTCCCTTGAATATCCACGTAACATTTCCGCTGCCATCGAACAAGTAATCATTCAGGGCTGAGTTCAAGCAATTCTTCTCATACTCCTGAATATTCGAAATCTCACGCTTTGCCACCTGGTCATCAATAGCAACCTTTTCGGCGATGTACTGGAGTTTCTTGATTTCGTGGAGGTGTTTTACAATATCTGAGACATTATTGAACACCGCGAAGAGAAGAGCCTCCTCGATGGATGACGATACGGCCATTACCTGATCCATACAGCTATCCTCAAGCGGGAAGATGAGTTCGCAGAATCCATCAATATCACCATCGGGGACCTTTGCTTCCGGTTCATTCAGCACAATGAACGAGAAATAACGGGGTGTTCCTTTAGCATAGAATGCAGCGGATGCTGATGCAATGCGAGGCTTTATATAATCGCGAAGTTCATCTACAGTAGCAGACGGTGTGGGAACCATTGTGGCAGCGCGCAGAAGTTCTGCCTCAATGTTGATGTCAGTACCCTCAAAGAGGATGTACTGGGACTTGTATGTGGCGTACCTTATTACCTTGACTCTTTCCAGCTCCCTGATTACTTCGTCTGCATTCTCAATTCCGAGCGCGCACTGACAATACTTCTCAAGAGATTCACGGTTGAGGGATGTTTCAGACGATCCGAAGATACTCAACAGACCGATTGCTTTGATTATTTTCTGAGCATCAGCAATATACTCATCTGCAAGGATGCCACTCTCAATACGGCCGAGGGCAACCTTGATAGCGGACCAACCGGAGGATTCCAGATTCACCTGGGATATTTCCGAATAGAAGTTGTAGATGGCGTAATCATATACGTTGGCCAGGTTATAAGTCTGGTGCGGTTCCCCTACATAGTTGAGTATCGAATACAGCCCAGTGGTCGTGAGGAACGAGAAGAGCGACCGCTCATTCTGTCCATACTTCTGGATCGCCAACGTGAGACAAGAAGCGGCGAGGGGGTCAATAGGGTTCAACTTCAGGGCAGTCTCTTGCGAAAAACTATCCGAAATGAAGCGACACTGCTTAGCCAGGGCATAAACAGTTGTGAAATCAGCCACATCCGCCTTCTGCTCCGGTGCGAGTTTCAACTGCTCTGCGGCCAGATAAAGGAGTTGCTCTACAGGCTCGCTGAAGACAACCTCTTTGAAACGACCCTTCACTTTCTGCCACTCTTTTCGCTGAGATTCGGTCAGTTTAGAGGCGTATGAGCTGAAGTTCTGGTGAAGGGTTGTGAGGAGGACCGCCTTGCGGCGATGATCGTTTATCAACTCACAGAACTGCTGAATGAAATACAACTCGTCCTCAGGATTGTTCTTAGCAGCATGCTCAAGAACTTTACCGAATTCATCGATAACGATTATTACCGCTTTGTCTTTAGCCTCAATCTTCTTGCATAATTGCTTAAGTTCATCCAGGGCATTGCGATTCTCTACCTTCAATTTACGAGCAAGTATGCTCTGGAGTGAATCATATTCGCCGACTATGTTTATTATCCTGAAAGACTCTAGCCCGAAGAATACTGATGACTTCTTGAGAAGGGAGTAATCCTTCCCTAGCAGCCCCCTTTCCAACGCCATTATGAAACTGGATTTACCGGTACCGTAGGTGCCGATAACAGAAAAGGAGTGCACGCCGGTAGACACACTGGAGACAATGTCACCAAGTACACGCTGTACATTGGGCGTTACTATATACTGGAAATCCTCCTGGACTCCAATCTCAATATTTACTGATGCGTTGTATCTCATGCCTCCGTGTAATAATGGTTAAGAACGGCGGCTGCATCTATGTCGTGAATAAACTGTAGGTTCTTCACTCCGCTATTATCGGTGTAAGACAAGTCTTCCGGATGCTGTGCTACAACCTCACGGATCAATTCGATGAGATTGGTAAGCGAAAGACCAAAAATAAGAGCAATCTCCTGCATGCCATCCAGGGATATGGTATTATCCTCACCTTTGTAGTCTATGAGGGCATAGAGAAGGATGTCGGGGTGGATATGACTTGGCGCTGTATCGTTGAAAGAATACTTATCAGAACCCAGAGAATTAATGAGCCCCAAATCAAGAAAAATGGATGAGAAATCCTCATTGCTAGTTACGTTAGAAGGCATAACGTAGTTATGAAGCATAACGCCAATATCTTTCTTGACGGTATTCTCGTTGTACACATTCTTCTGCTCGGGCACATTGCATTTTCGCTTAATAAACGCCTGGAGCTGATTACGATCGAACTCCTTCTTTTCTCTCTGAAAACTCAAGAACGTTAAATTATATATGCTTGCAATGCCCTTGGTAACTAGATAGTAATGTAGAAGCCATAGAGTTCCCAAATCCTCTAGATAAGGGTCATAGCCGTTGTTAGAATCAAATACTGCCGTAGATAAGAGCGTAGGGGCGTCATTTACGCTCAGCCCCGTAGCACGAGACCAATAACGAATGGCAGCAACCATATTCTTTCCAACCCCAAGCGCAGCGACTGCATCTTGAGAGGTAAAGTTTACGCCTTCTATCATTGCATCATAAGCCTTCTTGAGCCACAATGGCTTACAAAAAAAAGACTCATGACCTGAAAAGGAATATCTATGGGTATTATCACGCATAGTGCATCCATTCAAAATCATGTCTGCACTATTCGCAACGGGCAGTCAAAAACCAGAGCATGATAAAGGGCATAAACATCCCTTATCTTACTCTGAGGTTTTGGCGGACCCGTCTATAAAATAAGTTCCGTCTATGCCCTAAAGCATAGACGTTCGCTGAACTTATTCGTACATAGACTTTAAAATCGCCAAATTTCAGAGTATACGAATAATAGCAAACGCTAGTATGTCCTGTTCAATAGTAGATTATCCTACATTTCATTACAAAGTTAAGAAACAAACATTAGATATCAAATGTTTGATAATCTTAATACAAAGCTATTACTAATTACTTCATATCGTTTGAAAACCATTTTTCGTCCAAGCCAAAGCGCCGAGATGCGCTCGGTCCCACCCGTCCAGTGCGGCAGTGCTCGTCACGCCGACTTTAGGAAGGGTGTCGGTGGTGCTCCCGCCGCCGTTTCGGGGAGCCCTTTGTTTCCGTGTGGCGCTTTGGCAGGACCTATGGCGACAGAGCGAAGGGGCAGATAAGATCCGCAGCTTGAATGCTTTACTCGGGCAGATTTTTGCCCGAAAAGCATTGCAAGCGGAGGAATCTGCACCGAGCGGTCGGTAAGAAGGTGCGCCCAATGGGGTGCAGAAGACTGCCATTGGGCGCAAAATCGGCTAAAAATGCTCCCAATGGCGCTATTATTCTACCATTGGGAACACGTCAGATCAGAATAAACACATGGATCCATTCGTGAATGATGATTCCTGGCGAAATAATAACAAACCACCCGGGATGACGAATCATTCCGGGTGGCGATATGAGAACAATTAATGTTTACAGCTGAGGGCCTGCTGCGACGAGGGCCTTGCCGGCTTCGTTGCCGCAATACTTCACAAAGTTCTTCTGGAAGCGGCCTGCGAGATCCTTGGCCTTGGTCTCCCACTCTGCAGCGTCTGCATAAGTGTCGCGAGGGTCGAGGATTGCGGGGTTGACGTTAGGCAGCGCGGTGGGAACTTCGAAATCGAAGAACGGGATCTTCTTGGTGGGAGCCTTAAGGATGCTGCCGTCGAGGATAGCGTCGATGATGCCGCGGGTATCGGGGATGCTGATACGCTTGCCGGTACCGTTCCAGCCGGTGTTGACCAGATAAGCCTTGGCGCCGCTCTTCTCCATACGCTTAACCAGTTCCTCTGCATACTTGGTAGGATGCAACTCGAGGAATGCCTGGCCAAAGCATGCGCTGAAGGTCGGAGTCGGCTCGGTGATGCCGCGCTCGGTGCCTGCGAGCTTAGCGGTGAAACCGGAGAGGAAGTAGTATTTGGTCTGCTCGGGAGTCAGGATGCTGACGGGAGGCAGCACGCCGAATGCATCGGCGCTGAGGAAGATAACGTTCTTGGCCTCGGGACCTGCGCTCTTGCCATTGACCTTCTTGGCGATCTTCTCGATGTGCTCGATAGGATAGCTTACGCGGGTATTCTCGGTAACGCTCTTGTCTGCGAAATCGATCTTGCCGTTCTCGTCTACAGTGACGTTCTCCAGCAGCGCGTTGCGCTTGATAGCACCGTAGATGTCGGGCTCATTCTCTTTGGAAAGGTTGATAACCTTGGCGTAGCAACCGCCCTCGAGATTGAAGACACCCTCGTCGTCCCAACCATGCTCGTCGTCACCGATAAGCAGACGTTTGGGGTCGGTGGAGAGAGTGGTCTTACCGGTGCCGGAGAGACCGAAGAAGATAGCGGTGTTCTTACCTTCCATGTCGGTGTTGGCAGAACAGTGCATAGAAGCGATGCCCTGCAGAGGGAGGTAATAGTTCTGCATGGAGAACATACCCTTCTTCATCTCACCGCCGTACCAAGTGTTGATGATGCACTGCTCGCGGCTGGTGGTGTTGAAGGCAACGCAAGTCTCGCTGTTGAGACCGAGCTCTTTGTAATTATCTACCTTAGCCTTGGAAGCGTTGTAGATAACAAAGTTGGGCACGAACTTCTCCAGTTCCTCCTCGGTGGGCTGGATAAACATATTCTTGATGAAGTGAGCCTGCCATGCAACCTCCACAATAAAGCGGACAGCCAGGTGGGTAGCCTCGTTGGCACCGCAGAATGCATCCACGACATAAAGATTCTTGTTGCAGAGCTCCTTGATGGCGATCTCCTTGATCTTGGCCCACACAGCCTCGCTCATCGGGTGGTTATCGTTTTTGTATTCGTCGCTGGTCCACCAAACCTTATCGTGGCTCTGGGGATCATCTACGATATATTTGTCTTTAGGAGAACGGCCGGTGAAGATACCGGTCATAACGTTAACTGCACCGAGTTCGGTGTCTACGCCTTTGTCAAAGCCTTCGAGACCAGCCTTGGTCTCCTCTTGATAGAGAAATTCGAAAGAAGGGTTGTGAGCTATCACGGTCGAGCCTGTGATGCCATACTGTGTCAAATCTATCTTAGCCATATATGGTAATTTTGTTAATTACGGTTATAATTTGTAAGTGCCGCGAAAATACGTAAAAAAACTTATTCTCGTCGCATTTTTACTGCAAGAAATGCACCAATTTTAAAAATCTTTGAAACCTGCCACGGCGTCAGGGGTTCCGAGGTCTTTCATTTGGAAAGAGGGGAACTCGACCGCCTCTATCTTGTAGCTCCGGCACAGTTCGAGATAGAAATCTATGACAGAAAATTTCTCGGGCCAGGCGGGCATCAACGAGAGCATTCCGTTAGAAAAAACGTGTATCCCGGAGAAGGCTTTTTTCTTGCAGGCATCCACGCAAAGCCCCTTGAAAGGGGTCTTGACCTCGCCCGTAGCGACGTTGGTCCATCCCACCAGAAGATCGTTGTCGTCGAAGAGGAGATAACGCTTGGTATCGCGGTCGCTCACCAGCAGCGTAGCATCGGCATCGGACACCAGGGAGCGCCCCACAAACCACGGCACATCCAGGTTGGTAACGACATCCACATTGTGAATCAAGAACTTACCCTCGCCCTTGAGCAGCGGGGCGGCGTGCTTGAGGGCACCGCCGGTGTCACGCAGCAAGTCGCGTTCGTCAGAAATCTTGATGTCGTAGCCGAAGTTGTCATGCTCTGCCAAAAAGTCAATGATCTGCTCGCCGTAATAGTGCACGTTTACCACGAAACTCCTGAAACCGGAACGGGCCAGGTAGCGGATGGTGCGCTCGAGCATGGTCATGCCGCCCACCTTCACAAGCGCCTTGGGCTTGTGATCTGTAAGAGGACGGAGCCTCTCACCTAATCCGGCGGCCAGGATAAACGCTTTCATTTGAGACGACGGTTAACATTGATGGCGGTGTGACGCACAATTACATCCACATCAAAGGCGGCGGCGACCGCCTCGGCAAAATGCTGGGCAGAATAGACCGAACGGTGCTGCCCGCCGGTGCAGCCGAACGACACCATCATGTGGGTGAAGCCGCGCTCTATGAACTTGGCGATATGGGGGAACACGATAGATTTGACCCGGTCGAGGAAGACCGTGATGCCCCCCTCGTCTTCGAGAAAAGCTATCACGTTGGCGTCGAGGCCATTGAACATCTTGTACGACTCGTAGCGTCCGGGATTGGCCAGAGAACGGCAGTCAAAGACATACCCTCCCCCATTGCCGCTATCGTCGGCGGGCACGCCCAGCCGGTACGAAAAACTTGTAACCTCCACCGTGAGACGGTCGTCGCGAAGGGTGCCCACGGGCTTGAAGTTGCACGAGAGCAGATCCAGCACGCGATACAATTCGGGATAGCGGAGCGCCACATCCTGCGTGAGCAGCGACGCTGCGTTGGCCAACGCAAAGGGGACGCTGGTTATAAAATTGCTCTTCTTCTCGATGTAGCCGCGGAAGCCATACGCGCCGAGCACCTGAAGCGTGCGGAAGAGCACAAACTGACGCAACGTGGCGCGAAAGTTCTCATTGTCCAGGTCGGCATACGGCCGGGCCGCATCGACATAGGCCTGGACCAGCTCCTGCTTGAGATCGGCGGGATAGCGGGCTGCAGCCTGCCAAACGAACGAGGCAAGGTCGTAGCACACCGGGCCGCGGCGTCCACCCTGGAAATCGATGAACCACGGTTCACCCTCGCAGAGCATCACGTTGCGCCCCTGGAAGTCACGGTACATAAAGCCCACGGGACAATAGGCCGCGAGCAAATCGTCGGCCAGCCGCTCGAAATCGTCTTGCAGGGCAATCTCGTCGAAGGGCACGCCGGTGAGTTTCAGGTAATCGTATTTGAAATAATTGAGGTCGAAAAGGATATTGCGGCGGTCAAAGTCGCTCTGCGGATAGCACACCGAATAGTCGAGTCCGTCACCACCTTCGAATTGTAACTTGGGCAGGTAACGCACCGTCTTGAGCAGCAGCTCACGTTCCTGGGCGCTGTATTCGCCAGTCTTGCGTCCCTGTGCGACTGCGGCATAGAGCGAGATGTCGCCAAGGTCGCTCTGCAGGTACTCCATCCCGTCGGCACTCACCGCCAACACGCGCGGCACGTTAAGCTCTTTTGAGGCAAAGTGGCGGGCGATGGCCAGGAATGCACGGTTCTCTGCCGGCATAGTGCCCAGCGTACCTATCGCATGACGGCCGTCCGCCGCCTTGAGGCGGAAATATATGCGGTCGCCGCCCGAAGCCGCAAGACGCTCGCAGCTGACGGCATCGACGCCGAAATAATCTTTGAATAAAGCCTTTATCGAATCTACATTCATAATCGTACTCAACTTAAGCTGCGCGCATGGTTTTGTCGGGACTCACCCCCGCCACAAACCGCGACGTGAGCGAGAGTATCAGCATAATCATCACAAGCGCCAGCGCGTTTGCCAGCAAAATATATCCAAAGTTAAACTCTATCGGGACATACTTGACAAAGTAATTCTCCGGATCGAGGGCAATCACCTTGAAGTATTTCTGTATCGCACACAATACCAGGGCGATGGCGGTGCCGATAAGCAACCCCTTGCCCACGATGTTGAGCGAGATGTTGCGGAACACCTTGCCCACCCCGGCAGAAGTCATGCCCAGCGCCTTGAGCAGTCCGATAGAAGAGATATTCCTGAAAAGCAATATAAGCAGCGAAGAAATCATGTTGAAGCCCGCCACCACAATCATCAGCAGCAAAATGGCCACCACATTGAAATCGAGCAGGTTGAGCCAGTCGAACAGATTCGGGAAGAGCTGCTTGACGCTGGTGGCGAACAGCGCCGGGTCGTCGTCGCCGGTCTCATCGAACAGCAGGTTGTTGACCCTGTCCAACATCAAATCGATGTTGGCCGAGTCGGCAATCATGATCTCTATGGAAGAGACCTCGTCCTTCTCCCAATCGTTGATGCGCTGCACCTGGCGGATATCGCAAAGGATTGTGGAATTGTCGAGATTCTCAAGTTGGGCATCGAACAGGCCGCAAATCTTGAACTTGCGCACCTTGACCTCGTCGCCTATGAAATAGGCGGTAACCTCGTCGCCCACCCCGAAGCCCATCTGCCTTGCAAGGCGTTCTGCCATAAACACATCGGTGGAGATGCGCCCCTTGTAAGAGGGAATCTCCCCGGCGGTAAGGTTGCTGGCGAAGAAGCTGAAATTGTAGAGCGAATCGACCCCTTTGAACCGCGCCCCAAAAATATTGTCGGCGGTTTTGAGCAGCCCCGAACTGTAGGCAACCCGCTGGTGGTATACTACACCGGGAATATCATCTAACTTGGAGAGGTAAGATATCGAGTCTACGAACGGATATTTCTCATTTACAGGGGTTTGTCCGGGAGCCACAAGGGCCAGCGCACCCATGTAGGCTGACGCCTTGCTGCGGATTTCGCTGCGGAAACCCATCACCACACACACCGATATCACAATCACGGCGATGCTTATCACCACCGACACCAGGCCGATGGCGGTGCTCACGCTGCCGACCTTGTCGGGGCGCACAGTCTTGTCGCTGCCGCGCCTGATCTTGCCCGCTATGTACCTGTATACATCCATCTATTTGTGCACGGTTTCGCGAAGTTCTTCCCAACGCCCTATGATGTCGCGGACATAGGCGGTCGTGGTCTTGCCAATAAACTTGTTGTTGGTGGCGAAGGTGGTCACTACCTCCTCCCAGTCGTCGGGGTTCTTACCCTCGCTCAGGGCGTGGTTGCGGCACTGCTCTATGCGGCCGTCGCCGGCGTTGTAGGCAGCCAGTGCAAACTTAATCACATTGAGCGAATCGAGGCCCTCCTGGCGATACTTATTCATCAGATAGCGAAGGTGGTAGCTGCCCGCCTTGATGTTGCCCTCCGGGCTGAACAGGTCGCTCACGCCATAGCGTGCCGCGGTGACGTCGTTCACCTGCATCAGGCCCTTGGCCTCCTTGTATTCCGCACCTACATAATACTGGCTCTCCTGATACATGAGCGAGGCCAGCAGCAGCCAGTCGATGCCTGTCTTTTGCGAATATTGCTTAATCAGGTCGTCGAAAGGCGACACAGCGCCGGTCTCCTTGTTGATGCGGGGACGGCTGTAGGTACGGTAATATTTGGCTACGGTTCGCTTGTAGAGGCGGCTGTCGGTAAAGTCGTCGAGCCACACGTTTATCATGCGCAGCAGATGGCGGTCGCTGTCGGCCACGGCCCAGTGGATATTGTTACGTATCAGGTTGGATACCAACACCTTGTCGGCATCCTCGTCGGCGATAGTCTGTTCGGGGTGTGCCAGCACCACGATGTCGACCTTGCCCTCTTTGAGGCTGTCCAGGTAAGAGAGGTCGCAGATGCCGGGCACGATATCTACCGAGGCCTCGGCATAGTCCCCGAAATACTGCAACATGTCGTAGTTGAGATTGACTCCCTTGCCCTCGTTGCTGCCCAGGCGGCTCCCGAGCACAATCGCGCAACTGAGGGTATCCTTCCGGCAACGATAGTCCTCGAGGGTATCGGCCACGGTGACCAGCGGCTGCATTCCCGACAACGCAGCCAATATCAGGGTCAGCACAATGCACCCTGCCAGATGCAGTTTGCTATTATTTGACATAGAATGGCCAGTAGAGTCCGAACTTGAACAAATCGGTCGGTCTGATATAATTGAATGCAGAGAAATAGTCACCCTTGGTGAAGGGGTGCAGCACGTTGCAATATTTTGCGAACAGGCAGGCGTTCTTCCACTGGATATTTACGAATGCATCCACGTAGGGGTTGTTGCCCCACTCCTGGCTGTTCTGGTTGTAGAATACGCCCAGGTCGGGCTCGTATGCCTGCAGATTGTATTTGGTGTACATGATGCCGTTTGCGCCGATCTGCATGGTCATGACATTCTTGACCACGGGGAACTGCACGTAATAGCGCAGGTTCAGCGTCAGTTTGGGCAACGGCAGCACGGTGGCATCGCTGGTAGTCTGGTAGAGCACGCGGTGGTCCAGGTGCAAGGGGCCCAACTTGATATCTTCGGTGAGGTAGGCCGACAGCACATGCGTGGGCGAAGTCGCCTGGCAAATAGTGGCCGTCTCGTCGTAATAGAGCATGTCGGTGATAATCGCATACCCCACAAAGGCCTTTAACTTGAACCTCGGGATGCTCAACTCGCCGGTGATGCGGCTCTCGGAGCTCTTCTTGAGGTCATAGTCCCAGATGTGGTGGTTGAAATATACCGACTTCTGGAACGGGTGCGGCGTCTTGAGCGCGCTCTCTATATGGCCGGTGAGATGGATGCCGTCGCGTATCGGGAAGAAAGAGAAGCGGACGTTGCCCTGTATGTCAAAATCGCCCGAATAATAACCGGTAAGATTGAGTTTGGCCTTGGCGTCCCACGCGAAATACTTCTTGATGCGACCGTCGGCGTTGCCGTAGACATAGGTATTGAACTGGCTGACGGGCTTCACGCCGGTCACGAAATCGTTGGGGCTGAAGCTGTACAATTTGAGCGACTGCGCCCCGATGCCGGCATTGATGGTAGATATGAATGCGTCGGGCGCGAAGGGCTGCAGTGTGACAAACAGTTTGTTCTCGAGCCGGTTCACGGCAAGGCTGTCGTGGCTGGATGTCTGGTAGATATTGAACTGGTCGCGGTAGAAGGCGCGGGCGTCGGTGTCGGACGCGCCAATCTCGTCGGTGTAAAGCTTGGTATACTTGGACCATTCGAAACTGTGGCCCAGATAGATCACCGTGCCCTCTCCCACTGCGAGCGAGTCGCGATTCTTGCGGAAGAAGTTGAGCGGCACCGCCAGCGACTGGGTCAGGAACAACGTGCGGCGCTTGAGGGCGGTATTGGCATTGCTCAGGTTGACCTCGATGGACTTGGTGTCGACGGTTGTGTCGCACACCCAGAAGGGATCCTTGAGACCACCGTTTTCGCTGCGGGTCACGCTCTGCCCCATGAAGCCAAAGTGCATCTCGTATTTCTTGCCCAGATAGTTGCTGCCAATGGAGAAGGTGCGGTCGTCGGTCTTCTCGTTGTTGAGCATACCGTTGCTGCCGTAGCGCTCGTAGGCGAAGGTGATGTTGAGCTCGGGTGTGATGTTCTGGGTGGTCATCAAGTTCAGGTCGTCCTCTTCGCGGGTCGTCACCGAGAAGGGGTTGCCCCAGTATGCGAGCACCGTGTAAGGGCTCTTGGTGTTGTACATCGGCATCGACTCGGGCGTATACGAATAGTCCATATACGGCGTGAAGAAAGGCGCGATGTCAAAGTCGTGACGGTTAAAGTAATTGGTCTGCATGGCGGCAGAACCGGCGGTACCCAGGTAGATGGCGTCAGCATCGTTCTTGTAGAGGGGCAAGTCAAAGAAGTGATAGTTGTAGGAGGTGTCTATCTCCTGCATAGTGATCTTGTTGGTACCCTGGTCATGGGTCCAGCGAAGCACCCTCTTATAATAGAGCGAATCGGGCAGCGCAAAGGTCTCCAGGATGCGCGGCTTGTTCTGGGTCACGCTGTCGCGGTAGGCCTTCTTGCGTTCGCGACGCCACTGGCGGAATTCCCGCTGGCCCGGGAGGTTGTTCACTATGGAATCGCCGTACTCTGCCATCAAGGTGTCGTACAGTGGCAGCGTTACGGTGTCTATGCTCCAGAAGATGTGGGACAGGGTGTCCAGGGCCTCACGGAGGCGCCACGTTGCGACGGTATCCATCACCGGCACGCTGTCGGCGTCAAACACCACCGCACCCAGCGAGTCGAGCTTGTAAACGACCGTGTCCGAGATAATCGGGCGGGGCGCCATCTCCACACGTGTAAAGTGCGGACGGCGGCCTGCGGAGGCCATTACGGCAGCCAGCAACACGGTGATTATCAATAATGCTTTCTTCACTCGCAATACGGGATAATATCCTACAAAGATATCAATTTTTGTTAAATTTGCCTTATGAAAAGGTTATGTTCGTTTATTCTGCTGGCCTTTGTCAGCATATTCTGTGCCACGGGCGCGTATTCGCAATCTCTTGAACAGCAGTTTGCAGCGCTGCCTTCCGTCAAAAAGGTAGAGGTTCTGGACAAGGGGGCTTTCGAAGGGAAGTACCTCCTCTGGTTCGAGCAGCCCGTCAGCTATAAAGACCCCTCCAAGGGGACCTTCTTGCAGCGGGTTTTCGTGGGCAATGTGTGCCGCGACAGCTCCACCGTGTTTGTCACCGAGGGCTACAATGCCGACTACGCGTCGCGCGATCGCTATCGCGACGAGATCTCGCGCATCTACAACCTGAACAACGTGGTCGTAGAGCACCGCTTCTTTACCCCTTCGGCACCGGAACAGATTGACTGGAAGTATCTTACGGCAGAGAACGAGGCGCGTGACCTGCACCACATCATCTCCGAGCTCAAGACGCTCTATCACGCCAAATGGATATCTACCGGCATCAGCAAGGGCGGCCAGAACTGCGTGATTTACCGTGCGTTTTATCCGGAGGATGTCGATATCACGGTGTCGTACGTCGGGCCCTTCTGCCGCGGCGTGGAGGATGGCCGGCACGAGCCCTTTATCGCAAGCAACGGACCCGACGAGAATGCGCGTCTGGCGGTACGCGGCTTCCAGGAGGAGTTCCTGCGCCGCCGTGCCACCCTGCAGCCGATGCTCGAGAAAATCTGCGCAGAGAACGGCTACACATTCCGAGTACCTTTCAACGAGGTGTTTGACATGTGTGCCCTGGAATTCTCGTTCGCCTTCTGGCAGTGGGGCTATCCCATCGAGACCATTCCCGGCAAGGACGCCACCGACCAAGAGTATATCGACTGCCTGGTCAAGACCAGCGGCCCCGACTACTTCAGCATAGGCGGACCTCACACTCCCTTCTTTGTGATGGCGGCCAAGGAGCTGGGCTACTACGGATACGACGTGGAACCTTTCCGGGACCTGCTCACCATCAGTTCTGCCAAGGGCTACCTGCACCGCATCTTTCTCCCGGAAGATGCCGCGAAAGTGAAGTTCTGCAGCAAGTTGTCGCGCAAGATGAATCGCTTCCTCAAGCGCAACAAATGCGACATCATTTTCATTTACGGAGAATACGACCCCTGGAGCGCAGTCCGCGCCGGCGACAAGCACACCGAAACCAACCACATCTATATCCAGCCCGGTGGCAGCCATCGTGCACGCATCAGCACATTCCCCGAACCGACCCAGGAAGAGATTAAAGCACTTATATCCCGCTGGCTGCACGAGTAACTATTTGTTTTTATCAAAACATTTGTATCTTTGCAGTCCCGAATCGGGAAGTGGCGCAGTTGGCTAGCGCGCTGCGTTCGGGACGCAGAGGTCGGGTGTTCGAGTCACCTCTTCCCGACAAGAAACGACAGGAATCCCCTGTCGTTTTTTCTTTATCATTTCGCGTAGATTACGAACAATATTTACTGTTATATGTGTCCGTAAGAGCCGGAAAATGCTCCGCGACTGCAATGCTCTCTCGCAACCGCGGGATGTTCTCTCGGGCTACACTACGTTACGCCCTCGCCAACACAAGCAAGTCCCGCGCCCCCAAGCCCCTTCTTTGTTCGGCCCATATATCTAAGCCTCACAAAGCGGGGTGCTATGTTGCGCAGGAGCATTCAGTCTGCTACGCTGTTTTTGCCGGAATAACGAAGATGACAACTCAATCTGTCGATTTGCGCTGGCTACGGCTGCAGATGCGCAAATCTTTCTGCTATTGCTATTGCTATTGCGAGCCTCAAGCCCCCTTCCCGGGAAGGGGGTGCGGGGGTTGGGCATATAATACTGGGGCGCTGCCCCAAACCCCGCCGCTTCGCGCTGGCTATTCTACAAGCTAACCCGCGCGCGCTCCGCTATCGCCTGATGGCGATTGCCATCCACGCTCTGCCGGCAACTCCAAGCCCGGGCAAAAAAAAGCCCCGGGCTTTTTTGCCCAGGGCTTGAAGTTGGCAGCTACCTACTCTCCCACATGGTGTCGCAGTACCATCGGCGCTAGTGAGCTTAACTTCTCTGTTCGGGATGGGAAGAGGTGGATCCTCACCGCTATAACCGCCTATATTTGTACGTCAGTCACCTTTCACGGTGGCTGACGTTATATCTTTGAGAGAGACTCGGAAGTATCGTTTCACTCTTCGTCACTTCGTTGTTTTGCTTTTTCACGAAGCTTTCGGGCTATTAGTACAGATCGGCTTTGACATTACTGCCTTTACACCTTCTGCCTATCAACGTGGTAGTCTCCCACGACCCTCA